>JAAUXT010073549.1_pt1 | contig 25678 bp, 33 predicted proteins | sample 7278171 | NCBI WGS metagenome assembly JAAUXT01 (sample SAMN14350112, study PRJNA611818) | marine sediment metagenome | isolation source: surface marine sediment (1.8m) | place: French Polynesia: Moorea | collected 2018-08
TCAAAATTGATCTCCGGTTAAGTGAGTCTAGTCATCAAACGGGTTTTGAGCTCACTCTCCTTGAATCCCACTTCACACACTGAAGGTAAAGACCGTGATGCTGCCCTCACCGTTGACCCACAGGACCGAACCACAAGAGAGTCTGCACAATTTTCAACGTTGCTCACCTTTCTCAGGACCAGTCAAATCAGTGTTCCTCAACAATAAGTCTTGTTTCTTTCTGGTTCACAGTCGACAGCAAAAGATTTTCGCGTTCACATCCAGGGCAGTCGTATTCCAATTGAAACATCGAACACACTCAAATATTTTTCACATTGATATCGTTTTGTGATTTCTGTAACCAATGGTCAGGGATGCTGTGCGTTGCAGTTCGGATGTTTGGATGGAATTCTCTTGTCAGTGCTTCTTTTCTGATCAGGTTGGTTGACACTTTCTAGTCCTTCAGCAACACAAGCTGGAGTCCACAGCTTCCACACCCACGTTCACAGCGATTTGATCGAAAACTTGATATTGGACCCCAAAGCAAAATTTTGAGCACACCTTTCCAGTTTTCCCTGGCTTCTACTTGTGGCGTTCTCCCCTGACTTCGACACCACGAAGTGAGCGCGTGCGGGTGGATGATCTGCAGCTCTTGGACACTCTCAACAGCTTCCAAGTCCCAGACCAACCAGCTTCGTGAAGCTACAATTGATCCCTTGCAATCATTTTCAATTTTTTTTTCACAGATTTCGTGCGCCTTGTTTTTCTCTCAATTTTGTTTTTTTTTTGTTGTTTTTTTTTTTGAAACAATTTGATCCTTTTTTGGACAAAGCTTCAGCAAATTAGTTGCCTCACCTGAGCCTGATTCTATTCAGAGATTGGAGGAATTCTGTGCACTTTCATTTTTGAAACATTTCCAGGTGTAACAGGGGAATCTGTTAAATGTTGCTGGAAATGAACTCCAGGTGCTTCACAATCTTGAAATTTGTTTTTGCTCAATAGTATTTAGCAGGATTATTTTTCTTCTTGTTTCAAAGGCCTTTGTCTGAAGAATATTTCGTGAATGTTTGAAGTGATTTTGTCATATCGATTGGCTCTACCAGATCGAAAAACAGCACCAAGGAGATTTGAGGAGCGACTGAAACATGTTGTTCATTTGAGTGCCAAACACACACGGCTCCTTGTGGTCCTTGTGGTCCTCCGGCGGGAACTTTTTAGTTGTGCTGCCATCTTCAGAGGGAAAGCGAGCGCCCAGCAGTGAGCATTTTCCGGAGCTACTGTGCAACATGGCAGCGCCCTTGAAACTACGGAGCATGCACACTGTTTTCTGAAATGGTCCATTTATTGTGGTAGATCTAAATCTGGCCATTGATACTTGTTGCAAAGACGGACCTTTTCAAATATGTTGCGGAGTAAGGTTGGTGGATTGATGCGAGAAATTCTCAAATCAGGTGAGAACAGCACCCTCTTCTTTTTCTGCATCGGATCTGAATCTGCTGAATTGCATTCAGAAAAAAATAAATAAAGGCTCAAATGTGACTTGCTCATGTTTCTGCTTCGTGAGAGCTTCAAGACAAGAATTAACCAAACCTTGCATTGTGTTCCTCGTGTTGGTCAGGTGGGCAGGTGCGTCACTACGTGGTGAGTGCACCCGAGGAGTTCGGCGGGATCCACTGGCGAGAGAAGCTGCACTTCATGCACATGCCAGAGTTCGCGCTGGAACCTTTGCCTCAGCAGAAAACGTTCGCAGAACTCAAAGAAGGTAGATGATCCAAGAAAGCACCAAATTCCCTCTTGCTGCCAATTTGATAAAACATCAAAATCTGGAAAGCACATCTTCCTGCACGCCCCAAATAGAACTATTTTGACTCAAATTTGGTGCGAGAACCGAATCTTCACGATATTTTCAGGTGTCGTCAAAAATTCATGTGTGTGTGTGTGTGTATGTGTATGTGTGTGTGTGCTCAGAATGTGATGAAGCATCCAAATTTGAAAAGAAAAAGGATTTTTTTTTTATGGTGGAGGATACGCCCTTCATGTGGAAGTTAGTGAAGGCCTTGGAGTGTAAAGCATCAACACGGCTGTGGACGGGCTCTTGTTTGAGCTTTTTCCTCTTTATAATTTCACAATGAACGTTGTTGGTTGTTGTAGAGTGGGATTTGAGGACGGCGATACCTCCTGAGCGCCAAGTTAACATTGGACTGCCTCGCCCAAGTGTCACCCTCAAACGTCAGGAGCGCACAGCAGCGTCTCTGCGCAACACTAGAAACGCAGAGCTGGAGAGGCAGGCCAGGAATTTAGAGCGTACGTGTTTGTTTCTTGAGTCACAGTTCCTTCTCAAATGTTCCTGGCCGTCACGGGAACACAAAACGACTTTGCAAAAGATGTGTTGTGTGCAAACCATTGTGTGTGTCTGAGATGCAACAGTTCATTCACTTTTTGTTTTCATTGTCCTTACTCTTATCCAGTGAAGGTCTCGATCAGTGACGTTAAAAATGAATGGAGGAGCGAGCTGGGGCCAGCCCACGAGCGCACCATCGCCGAGCACTATGGCATCTACAAGTTAGTAACTGAGCTGGAAAACGTTGTGTGCACTACCACAGTGTAAAGGCGAGGCTGGAATGATGTGTTGTTCCGGATGTGATTGACCAGATGGACGACAATCGAAATGGACCCCAGACGAGTCAACAAACACTTGTCACTTGTGCTGCGAATGGCGTGAAAACAGACGTGTAATGTACGCACAGGGAGCGCCGACCAGCCACATAAATTGGTCACGAATTTTTGAGGGTGTGGCCTCTGTTTTGCAGGGATCTTTTCCAGGACGCCTACTTCTATCCGCTGTTGCCGATGACTATTGCGTACGAGTACAATGACGAATACGTCACTCCTGTTTGCAATGGAAACATCGTCCCCACAGAGGATGTGCGTGAGCAAATCTCAAATACGTGGCGCGATACTGTCTCGTTTCTCCGCGTTTTACACAGGCGCGTAGGCTAAGACTTTGTGGTCTTCATTGCTGTGAAGCACAGTCATCACCCACCGGACACGACTCTCTGAATGTACAAAACAACCCTGATGACCACAAAATAACTTGTGTGTGGTCATCGGGGTCCTGACCTCACTGGGAAGACCGTGTAACTTCATTACCCCATGATAACCGTCACCCTGATGACCGTCCCAGAGTTTCATCATCAAATCTCTCCGTCCTCAGTGAAGACCGCAACCCAAGTCGTTCCTTCATCAGTGCCCAATGCATAACAAACAAAAAATTTCTTCGCGGAGACAAAATCTCTGTAACTCGTGTGACAAGAAACCTGCTCACACAAAAGTTGTGTGATTGTCATGCCCGAAGACGTGACGCATTGGGTTGTGCATTGCAGGCACGAACGTGTCCTTACGTGGAGTTTGATGGGAAAAGTGACCACTTCTACACTCTGGTGATGACGAACCCAGATGGACATTTGGTGGACAACAACGCAGAGTATCTTCACTGGGGCGTGTAAGATATTGAATTCAATGATGGCAAACGAGATAAAAAATTTGCTGCCTTCTGAAACTGAAGGATTTGTTGTCGCGGATACAACAACAGATGCCAGTGCAAGTGCCACGTTGAGACGCAACTGGTCAATGACAGGTCTTTGTTTTTTACGCCAACTCGAATGAACCGTACTTCCTGACTGCTGAGTTGATTGACAGGTGCAACATGACTGGCGACGACGTGGCATCGGGAGAACAGCTGGTTGACTATCTGCAGCCGTTCCCGGTGCGGGGCACCGGCTTCCACAGACATGTGTTCGTCCTCTTCCAGCACCCACACAAACTGGACTTCTCACCCTTCAAACGCTCAACACCTTGGTATGCTGCAATTCAGCTTTGTTCCAAAAAAAGGCAACATTTTCAGGGAGTCGGCCAAGTGCGACGCTGTCTTTCCCATCGTTTCTCAACGGAAGAAGCACCACCTCAAGCAATGGCAGGGATATCCAAATGGCACCTTCTTTTCAGCACGTCACTCTCTGAGCGCACATTCAGCACGATGGAATTGCACGGCGCATTCGACGGTGAGCTTGTCCCAGTCGGCCTGCGCTTTTTTCAGAGCGATTGGGACCGCAGCGTGTCGGATGTCTACCACCACACACTCAGTGAGTACCAACACAAAACGCGTGCCATCTCACTCGCCCAGAAATGAAGTTGGTGTCGCCACTCAGCGACAGCACTGCGTGCCTTTGTTCAACACAATTGTCGCAGTTCTGGCATTGATTGGCAAGTTTCCAAACAGTGCAGGGCAGACACGTCTTTCGTATTTCTTCCCACAGTTGCACACTCTTGAGAAAAATCGTAAATTGTGTAAACGGTCTTTTTCAGAGATGCGGGAACCAGAGTTTGAGTACATGCATCCTCCCTTCTACCACCCACCACAGGCTCACTATCCCAACAAGCAACCATTCGACAGGTAAGTACAGAATAAGACAATGGGATATCTTGACGCCCAAGTGGAGTTGATTCAGATTGTGCTTCAAAAGTATTGTTGCTTGCCTTCAGATACTACGACCGATACCGGGACAAAAAGGAGTTGCGAGAGGAAGTGCTCAAAATGAAGCTGGCCATGATCAGCCCGAAAGAGCCACACCCGAAGCTATCCCCCTGGGCGTCGGTGCACGAACCGAAGGGCCACGAGTTCTCGTGGCTCCGCCGCAGGCGCCACATCATGAACCGAAGGCTGGAACAGTACCGGGACCTCCCAAAGTAGATGCATTGACAGGGTTGTGCGACCCGTGGGACTCCGCCAGTTACCCAAAGGGAGACGCATTGAAGTGTCCATCACAGCCGGACTGAGAGGCTGTTGGACGAAACGGACTGCCAAGTTCCAAAGAAAGAGGGACTCTGGAAGTACTTTCGCTGTGAAGAAGTCGAAAACGAGAATGCTGATATTGAACGCAGGCACGTCGCGAAGAGCGCAATTTGCACCTGAAGAGCACTTCCTCACACATTGACACACAGGCTCGCCAGGAAAAATAGACGAAAACAGTGGGCAGAGTGATGAATTCGCGTTTGACAATGCATTCGTGGGATTCACAGATTGCTCGTGTTCGGCAGGGAGGTGGACTTGTGCTTCCATTATTTTGTTGAGCGTGCAATCTTGTGATGAGTGATGCATGCTGCGAGTGAAGAAATACAAAATAAAACCACCATTTTTCTGTGTATCTTTACTTTGTGCAAACTTCCCACTCGTGGAATCCAGAGGTTGTGCAAACATTGCAGATCCCTCAACACGCGCAGTGCTTGCATTTACCCGGCTTCCTCAGCGCAGACAAGGAAAAACTAGAAATGTGTCATTTACTTCATCGGTTTATTGTGTTGGCATTCACACAGTCTACACGTCAAAGCTGTGCAGTAAAAGTAATCTTGACAGAGCTGTAATTATCCCACGATTCAAGCTCAACCCAGCAACACAACATAGAAAAACAAAGCTGCGGCTGAACACTGTTATATATATTTACCATGACCACCCCCTAAGTACTGCCACAGCAACAGCCACAGCCAATCATATCATTCCCTAGATGGAGCCACTATCCTAAGCTGAGCACATGACCCAGACTGCCAAGACACAATAGCTTGAGACACCATAGAGGAAGGTAGCCTAAACCACTGAGCTCCAACTCATACTCCACAATAAACTATACTACAACATCACTACTGGGGCTTCACTCATATATACAACAGTAAGCTTGTTGCTTGGCAGTGTAGTCTGCGAGTGGACAAGAACATGCACAAGGACACTTTGACTTGAAAGATCCTCGTATTAAAAGTCCAGGCGGTGGCTCCGCCCTGGTGGCCAAAATATTCAGATGCGCGAGAACGGAGAAGTTCTTCGGCGTCTGATTTTCGTGTGAGTTGAATCAAAAGGATGAGTTGAGGATGGAAGAATACTTTCGCACAAGTTGCAAAGGAATTGTGAAAACACGCAAATTTGACTTCATGGGCCATTGTTTTGGGTCAAATTCCGCTCGGTTGCTCAGCGGTCTTTTCAGTTTGTGGGGCGGTGCATCATCGCCAGCGGTGTCGGGTCCCACTGAGGTCTCACCGCGCGCGTCCCTCTGTTGGACGAACGCGCGGCAGTAGAGCGACCTCTGGCTGCGGCTCGGGTCAGTGATGCGCCTCGCCGCTGCACAACAGCGACGTGTGCTCATCGCCCCTTTGTGCTTCACGAGTACACCTTGAACATCTCGCCATGCCCACAGAACTGGGAATTTCTGCGAGTTTGTCAGGACCTTTACTGGCAACATGTGCGACGCCCCCATGCCATTTCACCCTGGAAAATCTGTGCTGAATTTTCTTTCCCAGTTGGTGGTGACTTCGTTTCTAACAAATAATGTTTCTTCAGAAATAAGATTTGATTTCTGCAGACGCACACCAAAACGCGAGTTGACCTGAAGTCCTCGTTTCTTCCCAAGCTTCAAGAATGTTTCCAGTCAGGTGGCTGAACCGTTGCACAACACGACACAAAGACCGTATCATGTTCAACAATGAATAATTTTATTAGGAACCGACAGGTATCATCATCATCGTCATCATTCTCGTGTGTCTACAAGTTTACAATGTCTCTCTTGTCCTGAAGCGGCCGACAGACAGACAGACACACACACGCACACACATCGAATCATCTTTCAATAGCAATGATGCATTCGTGACCACAACACATTGAAAATACAAACAGCTATTTTGATACTGGTCGACGCTGCAGCCCAGTCAGTCATTTTTTTCCTCAAACGTTTTTTTGTACAAAAATAGTCTGTGTCTATCACGTCTCTATGTACACCCGACACAAATGTGGCTCAATGTGACAAAAACAACGATGAAAAAAACAATCAAGGTGCACGTGATTTTTTCACAAGGACAGAAAAAATTGGACAGAAACTCAAAAATATGGAGTCAACAAAATTTAAATCACAATCATTTGCTGGGATCTCAGAGAGAGAACAAAATGTCTGAGAAAAGTTCGTTCTCCAACAGAGAGAAAAAATCGGGGATACAGGGTGCTAAATGCACGTCAAGCCGTAGCGTACCCAAGTTTTTCCGACAACCATGACAACCAAACCTCGAGATTTCTGTGAACATTATTTACCCTATTCACAAACACAGCGTTTAATTTTTCACACATTGTTTCGTGGATGATTATGACCAGCATTGAACCGTGTGCAAAAACGAACGGGGGTTCGGTTGGTTGGTTTCCCCAGCAACCCACCCACCCACCCTCCCTGCATGTGCAGAAGATCCGTCCGCTCGCACATCCGTAACGGATCCGCAGCTTGGGACTCAGTGCGTACAAAATGGCAAGGGTGAAAGCAACTCTGTGTGGCTGTGTTCGATTTGGCGCAGCGCATGGGTGCGCGGAATCGAACGCGGCCTTCGCCCATGGCGGGTGTCCATCCACCACGACTGTGCAGACTCTTGAGAAAGTGCGCCGCTCTGCACAGTTTCATCATGTACAAGATTCTGAGATTTTTCACGGTGTCACACTCTGCCAACCCGTGCTGAAAGGAGTGACATCTACCGGCTTTCTTTTACATTGAATCCACTTGCAATGGGCGTGTTCGATTGACGCGCCCAACACGCGGCGCCACCAGGTGTCAAGTCTCGCGGTGCAGTTGGAGCCCCAAATCAAACGCGCCCACCTGAACTCTCCACTTCTGTCTACAAACTAACAGGAGCAAAAATCACTGTTGCTATGTACAGTTGATTTCGCCATTCAGTGCTTTTTCATCTGTCGCTCCAGAGAAGCTGAATAGACCTGAGTTTTACAAACATTAGTCATCAAAACTACGATCTAAGATGGAGAGCAATTCGTCACAGAGGCGTGAAAAAAGCGTTCATTCCTTCCAACACAGAATTGCCCAATTTTCTGTGTGAAACAACGGACGCTCCCAGCCTGCAGCGTGACGTCACAACACGTGACGCGAAGTTCCTATGACAACCACAGCAGAACGTTTTTAAGTTTCGCGCGTGCACAGAAACGAACAAATCTGGAAAAGTGAAAACTAAATCAACAGTGCAAAACACCACGTGGTTTCGAGCACGTGATTTGAGGCTCAGTGTACCCCACGACATGGAAACAAAAAACACGTGTATTTCATCGAATTGGGCGTGTTCCATTTGCGCGCCGAACGGCCTTGGCGAGGTGAGATTTGGCGCGCAAATTGAAGACGTTTCCTGATCACTCAACAGTTGCCAGCAACAGAAAAGTGTCATTCCGTTCAACACACAACACGACACGACACAACACACACGTAGCACCCACAGACCTCTCAATCGTGCTGCTTGACACACACGCACGCACGCACACACACCTGGGCGCGGAAAGGTCACTAAGCGCTGGATGCTCACGCGATGCACGGTAACCTAGGTAACGGGAAGAAGTTGACGCGGCGTTTCTCGTCGTGTGTACCACAGATAGTGAAATATAGCAGCAGCAGTAGAGTTTTACAAACGTAGCGATCTTGCAGCAAAATGTTGCAGTCTCTACGCGTCGTGTTCTTGAGACAAATTGTCTTCGTGGTGTGAGGAGGAAGGAGGATGGAGAAAAGATGTTGCAGCACACAACACACGTAGTAAAGAATGCAGTCAAAGCCAACAGCACATCCTTCATTCGCGGTGTATTTTTACAGACAAATATGGCACACGATGCCCCCGTTGTGGCGGGGGCGGTGAGTGGATCTAATGCCCTTCTTCCCTTCGTCTTGATCCGGGAAGAGAAATCCTTCATCTTGCGATGCACAAACCAAAAGCTAAGCTAACGGGCTTTGACAGCTCAGTGGTAGGTAGTGGCGCCCTCACTCGAGCGTTCCGGAGATGGCGTTGACGTGGCGTCGCTTGGCGTGGCGTGGCGTGGGCATCTGCAGATACGCGACGTTCTTTTGTGACGCGGCGTTTTCCAGTGACGCACCGTGTCCTTCCGTGACGCAGGGCCGGTCTTGCAGCGAGGTGGCGTCCTTTGGTGACCCGACGGCGTTCTTCCGGGAGCAGATGGCGTCGCTCAGGGGTCGGTCTCCTTCAGCACGGCGACGGCGTCCTTCACAGCGTGGTAGATCATGTTCTTCACCTGCGACAAAAGAATCGCGTCAAGTGGGTGATTACACTCCAGCGCACGCACGCACACACGCGTGAACTCGCTCACGCCCACTGGCGAAAAAAAACAACAAGTGAGCGTTAATTTTCTCAAACGAACAACAAAACGCCGTCTTTCGCGGAGGACAACGCCGCAAACGAACTATTACAGGACTGCATGGCCCACAGGAAAAGACAAATCTTCCCGATTCCATGAGGTAGCAATGCCTCATTCTCAAGTGCCCAGAGGCAGCAGCTCCGGTGTCTGGAAGGCAGCAGCGCTCCTCACCTGCAGCTTGTCCTCGTGGTTGCTGTGCGTGTCGGAGAGGAGGCGGAACTCCTGCGTCATCTTGAAGCAGTAGTCCATGTTCTCCGGGGATACGAAGTCCTCCGCCGCCTTCACGCAGCTGTGCAGGTTCCGAACCTGGAGAGACAGATAGACACGCGTGTTCAGGTCAGGACTGCAGACATAGAGTACTGAGGTTAGTGCTGCAGAACTACGCAACGGGACTGGTGCTCTGGAGTCCCCTGATTGCCCCCACCCCTGTGGCAAAGCCATGCTCACTCATTCGGTAGACCCCGTCCTCACTCACAGCATACCCTGGCACGCCTCCCTGCAGGTACCCCAACTAACCCAGCAACCCCCCGCTCACTGCCCTGTGGCACAGACAGCTCACATCACGTGACGAACCACGTTCACTCCACCCCAAAGCGTGGCACCCATCTTTACCCACTGCGCCCCCTCCCTGCGCCCCTCTCATCCCATGTCCGCCCACCCCAGGCGAGCCCACTCGCTCCACCCAAGCAGCAAACGCTGTTCGCCCACCCCACCCCCGCCTCTCCAGCACCCGGTTCCCACCTGGTGCGGCGCTCCGGCGGGGATGAAGACAGCATCCCCCATACACTGCAGGATCGTGTAGCCCTGGACGCTGTACTCTTCCAGCAGGCGCCGCCGCAGCTCGTTGTCCAGGTACCAGCTCTGGTCGTGGATCGGGTCGTGGTGCGCCTCCAGCGTCTCCCCGCGCTCCTTCGCCACCTGGTGGGGAGAATCTCACGTCAGTGACGGGTCACGCACACCTCGCTTACACACACGCACGTCCTCAACTCAGATCTATCTGGGGTGTTCATGCATCTCACACGCACACATATGCACTCACATCTGGAGGGGAATTTCTGCCCGTATGGTGTACACGCACACCACCTCACTTTCACACGCACGCACATTTTGTACTCAGATCCGCAGGGTGCACGCCACCTTCACTCACACACACACGCACGTTTATTCCAACCCACTTCTGTCATTGGCATGCACGCGTACCCCCTCCCACGCACTTCAGCAACTTGCGTTCAAAGATCGCGTCATCCTGCATGACGCACGCACACCCCACACACACCCACTTCTTCAGAACGCGGTCCTCACCTTGTTGAGCAGATCCCGGATCTTGTCCGCGTCACGTGGGTCGAAGATGTGCCAGAGGGCGCCCGGCTTCTCGCGTCCCTCCTTCACGCGCTTGCGCGTCAGCTCGTCACAGCCGGCCTCCTCGATCGCCTTGAAAGCTGCCTCCTGATTGGTCAAACCTCCCTGCATTAGTGACGCATGAGGGGGCAGGACGCAGCAGGGAGGAGAAGAGAAACAAACACAAACGCTCGGGTTAGTTCATTCAGTCATTCATACAAACAATGCACAAACATAACAATACAATGCACGTGACATACATGAAGCGAGTAGCGGAATCAAACGTCTCAAGCGAAAATTTGTTCAAGCAATCATTGATTCGCACTGCAAAATTCGTTTTTCTTTTATCATCAGTGCAAGAATTTCTATGTGGTTATTGCAGGCGAATCACCGCTGCGACACAAGCTCGTTCACACTGCATCATCCACTCCGGGGGAAGAAGCATCTGAGTCTCATGGTGTGTGTGTGTGTGTGTGTGTGTGTGTGTGTGTGTGTTCACTCTGTGGTTAGTTTTGCGTATGAACATGCACGCCTACACGCGCAAATACCTTTGTGCGTGCGTGTGTGTGTGTATGTGTGTGTGCACGCCCCTCCTCACCTCGTGATCGTACGTGTCGTCGTGCGGGATCCCGACGTACACCATCACGTTGGTCGCGTCGCTGATGTCCAGGTGCAGATTGGTCGTCCCTTCCTTCGGATACAACGCCGATCCGTACGCGACGTACATCTTGGGCCCCAGGTCCGGCTTCACGAAGAAATCCGGCAGCCGCGACGCGAGGTTGAAGACGCCGGTGCGGTGCGTGTACTCCGGTAGGGGGAGACACTCCATCAGGTTCTTGAAGCGCTGCGGCATCGTCTCCGCGAAATCCTCGGTCGGAGGCCAATCTTTGAGCTTGAGGATCATCGGCTCTTTGTCCTCGTCCACCAACCGGTCTGAAGACAAGAATACAGCGTCAGTGATGTGAGACAAGAATACACAGTGACGTAGGTTCATAGAAATAGCAGCATCCAGCTTCATAATCACCACACGTTGTGCAGACCCATGAAGTTGGTGATGAAGTCCAAGAACACACACACCTTTTACGTACGCGCGCAAAAACACAAGTTGTTCGCTGATCCGACTGCCCTGCACACTCCCACTTTCCCTCCTGACTCCCCCCGCTCGTTGACACACGCACGCACGCACACACACACACACACACACGCGCGCGCCAACAAAGTTGTTCCCTGATCTGACTTCTGCAAACTCCCTCTTAAATTTCCCCGACCCCCACGCACGCACACTTTTACACACGCACGCACACGTGTGACCAGCTGTGTACTCACCTCCTATGACCTCGAAGCCCTCCCAGAACTCGCCCATGGTGTGACCCACGAGGACGACGCCCGAGCGGCAGTTGACCAGGTCGTTCGTCTTCGACCCGAAGTCGCGCAGGAACGACTGCGGCGTCCACAGGTTCTTGGTCTGCGCCTTGTGGCAGTTCGACACCAACACCGGCTGCGTTGGGAAAGACGCGAGACTGGGTTACAAACTTCGGCTGCGAGGCAACAGATGACTGACAATGCGCTCAGGGTGACCCTGTCTACACTTCATCTCTTGTGGCAGTTCGACACCAACACCGGCTGCGAGGGACAGAGGAGACCGGGTCAGAATGAGAACTCTTCACAACTTCCACACAGAAATTGAACGCACTGCAGAATGCGCGTATTGACCAGGCCAGCACCTCGCATTTCGAGGGTTGGGATACATGACAACAGAAGAATTCCTTCAGCCCAAATTTCACCGCAAGACATGTCACGCACAAGCTGTTAAAACTTTCAGAACCCATCCATGACCCCCATCCCCAACGCGACCCCACTGCTACTGGAGCAACCAGGGTGGAAATGTGCACCCGTTTCATTTCCCCCCCCCCGCCCTGCTGCACCGTGAACCCCCCTCACCGCCGCGGTTTTGCCCCCCCCCCCATGCCCGCACCTTTCCCCACAGAACGCGTCTCACCTGCGCGCGCCCCCACTGCTGCTGGAACAGCTTCACGTTGCCGCTGTGCCTGTGGTCGTGGAGGCGGAGGAGGCGCCCCCCGTCGAGCCACGAGTGCGGCACGTCGGGGAAGAGCACGCTCGTCTCGCTCAGGGTGTGGCACGGGATGGGCACGTCGCGACTCATGAGCGTCGACCCGCCCCGCGGAATGTAGTGCTTCAGCACCAGCTCCCGCTGTCCCTTGTTCGGTAGTTTCCGCTCCACCACCTGCGGGAGGAAAAGTCACGTGATCAACAAAATTTCCTCTCTTCAGGAACCAAGGTTGAGGCGACGGCAGATGCCATTCTTCAGGTGCGTGTTGCTTTTTGCCCAACAGTAGCCCAGTCCGAAGAGTGATCCTGCTTTGGTGTGGTTCATTCAGTGGACAAAGGAGCCAGACGAAAACAACGGCCAACATCGCACATAAACACACTTGTTGATTTGGATGTCTGTTTTGCAGCTCGTACGGAAGCAACACTCATCACATGACCAGCTGTAGCTTCATCAATACCACAGCACCTGACGCCACGTGATCACAGCGCTTCATCACTGATTATCATCTCCGTATCACGACGTACAAAATTATCGCAGCTGTCCGAACTACGTCGCCATCAGATTCTTTTACGCAGACAACCAGCTGCTGCCACAACACGCAGCAACGCACAAGCAACAAACCACCACCTTGGTGCTCAAAGTTCCCCCATCCCTTTCTTCATTGGGGCATTGACCGGCCTTGCCAAGTACTCCGGGGTATCACTCGAAAAAGACCCCCACACTGGCCCGGCGCACAGCCCCCACCACCCCGTGGCGAAACTGCGTCCTGTGATAGAGGCGTCCCCATGGCGTGCGGGCGGATGGGAGACGAACCCTGGCGGACAGCGGCCCATACCACGTGACGCCCCCCCCCACCGAGTACAGCGCCCCGTTGATGAACGGTGTCTCCCCCTGGCGGGCGGCGTCACTACGCACCTGCTGAATGATGTCGTCGAGCGTGCTGTGCATCGTCTTGGTTTTCCGCGAGGCGGCGCTACCGTCGGCGGCGTCGCCCGGCTTGACGCGCCCCGCCGTCTTGGTGAGCAGGTCCCGCAGCGTCGAACAGCCGCCGCCGCGGGCCTTGTCGTCCAGGTCCTCGCCTTCCGCTGCGGGGAGAGAAACGGGGAGTGAATACCATGCGCACGTGGTGTAAGGATGGAGGGAGGGTGTGTGCGTGGACTTGAGTCACGTGACGTTGAAACGTGAGAGCGTTGACCGCATGTTGTACACACGAAAGGTAACTCGCTGTGGTTGAGTGGTTGAAAGTTCAACTTGGACAAACTTTTTGCTGTGTTGTGTGTCTGTCTGTGTCTCTGTGTACGCGTGCCTGTGTTTTGTCAGCGTGGTACCAGGCTCTGTGTGTGTGTGTGTGTGTGTGTGTGTGTGTATGCGTGCGCTCACCACTGTTCTGCAGCCGCTCCTGCAGCGCCTCCTTGACGCGACTCAGCTTCTTCCCGTCGATGGCGTTGTTGTCCGAGTCGATGGCGACATCTGCCAACAGACTCAGCGGATTCACGACGCCGCCGGCGCCGCCGCCGCTCCCCGGGGACCCGTTGACGCCGCCGTGGTGGTTGTACACATCGCCCGCGACGCCGTTGACCTTGACGCCGCCGGTGCCGGCGCCGCCCGCTGACCCAGCGGCGTTCTCGGCCTGCGTCATGCACTGCGAGACGGCGTTGAGGAGCTGCGTGACGCCGTTCTTGTTGTTAAGCAGCATCTCCGCCTTGGTGCGCCGGCACGGACAGTTGCTCGAGATGTACCACTTGTCGCGAACCTCGTGGATGTTCTTGCCCAACGCCCACAGCGCTGTTGGGAGAAAACAAGAACACGCGTCAGCGTCGCGTCGTGCGATCTGCTTTGAGTTCCTAGTGTGTTGCTTGAGAGTGCGATCTGTGTGCCCGCCTGGTACAGGTGAACACAGAACAGCCAACACGTTAGGTGAAATTCCCAGTGTGTGTGTGTGTGTGTGTGTGTGTGTGTGTGTGTGTGTGTGTGTGTGTGTGTGCGCGCGCGCGCGAAATGTCCTTTGGCCCGAAAAAAGAGAATATCAAACTGACGGAAGGAGCGATCTGTGATGACAACAGTGTGCGTGCACGTGTGTGCGCGCTTTTGTGTGTGCGCGCGCCTGCATGCGCACGCGCAGGCATCTCGCCACTCACCATCAGACGGGATGATCTGCGTCAGCATCAGCTTCTCCGGCTCGTGGCCCTGGCGGTTCACGGAGCACGTCAGCCACTTCACCTCCTTGCACTCGCAGTCGGTGCACTTGGCGTCGGAGCAGGGCGTGCTCTTGCGCGTGCGCTGACGGTAGCAGTCGATGCAGACGACGAAGCCGCACTTGTGGCAGACCCAGTGCATGTTGAAGAGCGTCGTCTCGCACACGTCGCACATCTCGCGCACTCCCTGCACCGCGCGCTTCCACGCCACTTTGGCTGCAAAGAGACGCGACATAAATTGTAAACTTTGCCACACACTCTCTCTATTGAAGTTTTGTCTTTGTATGTGCGAGTTCTGATTCTTCATATTTGGAGCACGTTTCCCAGGACGGCTGCACCCTGTGCACACACGCTCCCTGTCTCAGTCAAGGAAACCCAGGACATATCTGCCGTTTCTCATCCTGTTGCAAAACTCTGCAAGCATACTTTAGTGACCCACACGCACATCTGAAAGAACCAATACTCACTGTCTGGAGAGAGCCAGGACACAGCTGCCCCCTACTCCTTCATTTTGCTCACGCATACCTCAGTCACACCCACGCACACCCACGAAAGAACCACTACTCACTGTCTGGAGAGACCCAGGACATGGCCTCCTTCTCCTGCTCCACCATCTCGCAGAACTTGTCTCCGACGGACGTCACCATGTACTTGGCGACGGCCACGTCGAGCGTCGGCTCCATGAGCGGCGTGCGCGGCATCCACAGCTCGATGTCGTCCGCCTCCGCGTCGCCCGGCTCCGAGAAGCCCGCGATCGACAGCATCTGCTTCGCCGTGTACTTGAGCCTGCAATAACACATCGTGGAAACGTTGCAATTGAGGTTTGAAACTGCAGCGTTGAAACGCGCGCGCACGACCTGAACTTCCAAAATGGGCAAAGGTAAATGCTGCTTTGCACACACACACGCACGCACTCAATACACCACACACACACACACACACCCCTGCTTTCGCGAGCGACATCACCATTTCAGCTGGAAACCCTCGCAGAGTCACTCAGCGTGTTCGTGTTTTCAGCTCACAAAGATGTCACCCACAAACATTGTCTTTGCACCAGCCAAAGGGTAATTATTGACAAGATCAGGAACACAGCGCGTTAGCTTTGTGCGTCCAGTGTGACAAACAGGAAGTCCACATACATCACTTGTTCTGGACACTCAAGACGGCGACAACGCGTCTTCAACAATTTCCCGTTTCTCGAGAAACCCCCCCCAAAAAAAAACCTTCCTGTGCTTGCAGGGTTCCTCGGACTCCAGGGTTATCTCAGCCACACAAACACTTCATCCTCCCGCCACAAAAACCCAGCGCCCGAGCGTTACTTGATCGCGAATAAATCGTCCTGAAAACCGCAGCGTATCTGCGTCTCGCGACAGCAGCGCACTGAGAGAACCTCCTCTTATCTCAGCCTCGTTACACTGTAGCACAGACTGGCTACACGCCAGGGCGCGGCGTGGGGGGGGATCTGGAGTGGGTGGATCCAGGGAGGCAGCGCCAGGGGGGGGGGCTGTCCATCCCCACCCATATGTACTGGTGTTGGCTTGCCAGGTGCAAACTCATCTCCTCATATTCCTCAGAAATAACTATTTGGGGTCGCCCCCCCCTCAACCACACCCTTTCGCGGGGTGAGTCGTCCTGCTCACCCCCCGTGAATTCTTGACCCTTTTCCCCCGTTGCAATTGTGTTGTGGTCTCCCCTCTATTCCAACCCCCCCTCTTTGACCACACCCCCAGATTCCCCCCTCTGATCCGCTTCTAATCGCTCATCGAAGCGGTCGTTTTTTATCTGCCGCTCTCGCTCAGTTCGTGCCGCAGTGAGAGGAGGAAGGAGCTGCCGTCGTTTTTCGCTGCCGCTAATGCAAACAAACCATCCGACGTGTCGGTTGCAGTCGATGCGAGACACGTGCTACAAATTCCTGCAATTCACTGTTTCCACCAATTTTTTCCTCTTCCTCCTTTTCATGTGTTTCCCCCTTTCATTCTTCCCTCACTCTCCTGATCTCTTCCTCCTCCTCCTTCCTCTCAACTGTCAAACTTGGCGAAAGCCTTGAGAAACTACAACCTGACCACCCATCATGCCAACGCAGATAGACACGTACAGCGGACACACCCACGGTCGCAGTGAGAAGACCCACACACGCAGTGGACACGCCTTCGCACGCTAATCGTGAAACTCACCTTCGGAAGGCGTAGAACCTGCAGAAGATGTTGGGCATCGACTTCTTGTTCCTCTGCACGCTCGTCATTTTGCACTCGCGGCACTTCATGAGTTTCGGCGCGATGTCCCCGCACGACGAGTCCTGGATGAACGGCTCCATCGTTTTGCGCAGCTTCGGAACCGGCGTCTTGTTCAGCGGTTTGTTCGCCAGCGCTGCCGACAAGTTCTCTGCAATGGGAGTGAGATCAGGTCAACAGTGAACAGTGATTCAGGCTGCATCCTGGTTCTGTCAATTGGATTTTTTTCAGGGGTTTGTGCGAGGCCATTTTTCTTCTCACCTTGCATGCGCCACGACGGGCACATAAAGTGCGAACCAGAACGCGACTTTCTTCCACAGGTGAAACGCCCCAAGAACAGTTATTTCGTCCACGTATTGTTCCCCATTTACCCTGCACAGCGCATGACAGTCACGTGACGAAACTTCAGCCCAACTCACAACTCACCCTGCTTCACGGCGTCCTTGCCCTTCTTCTTTGCGGCGGCCATTTTCTTCTCCATCTTCATCTCGCTGTCGAACTTGACCTTGGGTTCGACCTTCACCTCGGGCTGCTGCTTGGCCTTGTTCTTCTGTGTCTCCTTCCTCTTCTCCTCGTCCTGTTTCTGCTCCTTCACATCTTCATCCGATCCCTTCTTCTCCCTCCCGTCGCGCCCCTTCCCCTTCGAACTCCTCGCTTTCTTGTTCGGAGGGGGCGTCTCCCTGTCTCGTTCTCTCTCCGTCTCTTTCTCATCCTTGTCCTCCTCCACCTTCGGTTTCTTGTTTGCTGTTCCTCCTGTCTGGGCCTCGGAGCGCTTTTTCTTGGGTCTGCGTCGCTTGCTGCCTTCCTCCTGCAAAAGACAACTCACAATGAAAAGTTGACACGAACTGTGTGGACCCATATGCGTGAAGCACCCCCCCCCATCTTTTGACGCTGGAAAAGGAAGATTCATGGACGCCTGAAACAGTGGTGAATACGGCACACTACAACTCGGAAACGCAGACGCCAGGAAAACATTTGTACAAACCGTCTCTGCAGTTCCACTGAAGCACTTCAACACGCAAAAAGCCCCAAACTCCAGTGCACTGAAGTGAACGACTGCCTCACAGATTGATTTTCGCGTGACACCATTCGAGCAGATTCTTGACACAAATGTCATGCCACCCTGCACTGGATTCTTTGTCTGTTTTTTTTTCTCCTGTGCAGTAATTAACGAGTTCGTTGTCGCCAATGCACCAATTTTGTGTTTCAAAGCCTGAATTCGCAACAAGTGTTGCACTGGACGGGTCAGTGACGCGATGACTCGGTGATGCAAAAATCACTGACGCAAACACATCAACGTGAACACGTCACGCTCACAGACCGGAAGTCCACAACCGGAAGTAACGCAACTCACCTGCGACTCGGCCTCTGACGCCGACGTCGTCGACTCGTCCATCATCATCTCCTGCTTGATCTGCGAGAATTTGGGCGGCACCTTCTCCTCTTCCTTCCCCGTGAACGTGTAGCAGTCGCTTCCGGCCTCCGACCCGCACAGCGACGACGCCTTCTTCCGGTGCCCGCCGGAACTACTTCCGGTGACGCTGCCGTCCGTCTTGTCCTCGTCCGAGTAGCGCTGGAGCCACGCCTTCTTGAAGCCCTTGGTGTGGTTGGAGGATTTGAGCGGGGACGGCGTGACGCCGTCGCTCTTGAGATGCGGCGGCGGCGGCGACGGCGCACTCAGCGTGTCCGAGTCCGTGTCGAGGAACCCGTTGGCGACGCGGTTGATCGTCTCCATGATGGAGGAAGTGGAGGAGATGGAGGCGCCACCTGGTGACGCGGCGGGCGCCACGCGCGCCACGTTGGTCGTGAGGTGCGCCGGGAGGCCGCTGGCGGCGTTGCTGCTGCCACCGCTGCTCACCAGAGGGAGCACGCCGCTGCTGCTGAGAACGCCGCCGGCGCTGGTGGCGTTGGTGTCCGCCGGGGGCGAGACTGAGGAGGCAGGCGACGCTGAAGGCGGCGGCGTCGCCGTCGTCGTGGCAACGGCGTTGCTTGACGTGGAGACCGGGGTCACTTTGGATGGAGGAGCTGGCGGGTGCTGCCGACCCGAACTCTGCTGCGAAGCCTGTTGCTGCTGCAGGAATTCTTTATGCCGTCCCTTCGGGTGCTGCTTACTGCCCTCCGCAGAATCACTGGAATAGAAAGCACTTTGCACCGTGTTCTCCACGAATGTTCTGAAGGACTCCATGAAGCCGCCGGCCGTGGACGCCGTCAGGTAGGCGCCGGCTGGTTTCCCCGGCGGTGACGTCGTCTGCGCCGCCGGACTCGACGTGGACGCCGCCGCCGACGACGCCGTCGTGTGCGCAGGCGCCTGCGCGGAGTGTCCGTGCGCATGCGTGCCACTCGTGACTGGAATGTTGGGTCCTGCTGGCGTTGCAGAGGATACTCCTGTCTTGGGCCTCTTGCTCTGCTGAGAGTCCGTACCAAGGTCCTTGGAGTTACGCCGCTTGTGTCCCGCCACAGGCACAGCACTCGGAGAGGTGGTGGAGCTGGGGTGGGACCCGGCCGGGTGACTAGGTGCCCCGTGCGCTGGGGCTGGGTGGCCGGGTTTGCTGCTGCTGCTGCCGCCGTTGCTGCTGCCTCCTCCCTGCGCAAGCGCGGTCGTGGCCTGCTGGTAGATGGGGTTGGGGACGAGGCCCTGCTGGATCAGGTTGTACGAGTACGCGGCCGCCGCGGAGATAGCGACGGACGGGGGCTGCGTGACGGTGAGCATCGACCCCCCTGCGTGGGCATGCGGAGGGGGTCGCGTCGCCGGCGGCGCCGGGGGAGGAGGAGGGCCCCCGGACTTGTGGTCCTGGTGGGCCGGGGTGGGAGGGGCGCCCCCGTGCGGGGACTGCGTTCTCCCCTTGAACTGCCCCGGGTGCCCGGTGTGGGCGGGACGTGGCTCCTGCCCCGCCCCGGCTCCGCCCTTCAGATGCGCCTTGGGCGATCCCAGCGTGATGCTGCCCTGCTGCACCGCCAGGTTCTGCGGGTGGTGGTGGTGCCCCTCGTGCGCGGGCTGAGGGTAGCGCTGCAGGGCGATGGGCTCGTCCTTGGTGCGGTTGTCCACTATGACAGTCCTCCCCGCGTGGTCCTTGACAAGTGCCTGGGCGGCGGGGTGCTGGTGGTGGCCCGGCTGAGGGGGCATCTTCACCGCCCCGTGACCCTGGTGCGCCGGCGGCGGTTGCGGCACCACCGCCTTCCCTTCCTCCTTCACCTTCTCGTCCTTGAGGTGCGAGTGCAGCTTCTCTTGGCTGATGTACGCGTGTGGGAACGGTTGGTAGCCGTATAGATTCAGGGTTGGCTCTTGCTTGACGCCGCCCCCACCGCTGCTGGTGGTGGGCGGAGGAGCCGTGGTGGCGGGGTAGCGCCCCGGGGCCGGGTGGTGCGCTCCCGCCGGGGGCTTCGCCTCTCCCCCGGGACCCGACGGCGACTCGCCCCGCAGGATCTGCTGGCGCAGGATGTGCTCCTGCTGGATCGTGAGCTGCCGCTTCTCCTCGGCCTGTCGCGCCAGCATCTCGGCCGTAGGCTTCCCGTCCGACGCCGTCTCCCTCTGCAACACACAGATATGACGCCGTCAAGTCACCGGAAGTGAACGTGTTACAAACCGGAAGTGAAAGACACGTTGTGATGATGCAACAAAGTTGGACTGTCTTCCCGATTTGAGTGAAGTTTTCCAACACAAAGCACGCCTCTCGATCCAATTTGAGACGCCGGGGTCAAAACACAAGGATCAAATCAGAAGTGAAGCCTGAGAATGGGTGAAGCCACACACAGATCAACCCCACCCCAATTGCTGAGTTTGTCTCGAGATATAAACTGTGCAAAACTTTGACCACATTTTCAGAAACGCCACATGTTGTGAAACTGACCTTGTCGTCGGGTCTGTGCGGCGGCGGCGGCGCTCCGGGCGGGAACGGCGGCGCGGTGCTGCCCCCAGGCGGCGGCGCCTTCGGGAGCCCGAGCGTGATGGACGGCGTCCACGTGCCCGCCACCTGCTGCGACACGGAAACACGTGGGTGAGTACACACAAACACGTGGTCTATCGCTCAATAACACGTGATCGAGTAGACGCGAGCACGCACTCAATTCAACACAACGTCAAACGCCACACACACGAACACCCTTGATTCGCTCTCAATTTTCGACGCATTTAACCGTTGGCGTCAAGTGTGCCTGCGCGTTCGAGAATTTTGCGGTTGCAAAAGAAAGCAGTGTGGACTGTTTGTTGCTCACAGGCATTGTTGCAAGAACCAACGCCAGACACTTCAAACCCCCTCTATCTCCGTCTTGATTTCGCAAGCTTCACAGCACATCGCAATTTGCAGAGATCCCGCTGCAAACGGACAGGACAAAGACCGATCAACCGAGCCTGAAGACCCAATTCCACACACATCATGGCAGACAAAAGCCGCCCTGCTGGCTGCCTGCATATCACTGAGATTGATGCGTGCCTTCACACTGGGTGGGATGTGCATCGCACGATGTATCCAGCGTGAAGCGGGCGCACCACTGATTGCGACTGAGGCGGGGATGGTAATCTGCCACCCACAGTCCGGACAAAGGCTCGTGGGGACGGCAGCGGCGACGGCGGCGCCCGCCGGAGACGGGGCCCTGGCGCCGGGGGAGGGGGTCGGCGCTTCGGGGGAGGGCGGTGCGACGCTCGCCGGGGAGGGGCCCGGGCGCCCGGGGGTGGGGAGCGCTTTTCTGCGGGGAAGGGAAGGAGGCCCGCCGGGGGAGGGGGGCCTCTCGCCCCGGGGAGGGTGGCGCCGCGGCGCATTCCGGGCGCACACATCCATCATCCCGATTCCGCCGCAGATAAGGCCCCGGCCGCCGCCGCCGCCGCTCGCTCCGATCCGCCTCATCCAGTATCGATCTCCAGGATCCGGAGCCGAGTCCCACCGAGGCAAATCCACCCGGAGACTCGCATCTCCCTCCCTTCCCCCCCCCCGACCGACTGGGAATCGTCACGGGACAGACTGAACCGAGCCACAGGCTGCGAGGGAACCCTGCACAATTTCTCCTCAAGGAAGCACAGCTCAACAGCACAGAGATTTCGCAGTGGCGATTTCCAACAAGATTCATCCTCACTGGATGTATGGCTCAGTGTTGTCTTTGTCTCGACAGTCACAACAGGCGAGAACCAGTGAAGCACCCTCTGTGGCATCAATCAGCTTGGATGTCTCGCGTTGCACGGACTCTTGTCCTGCTCTTGACGCCTCTTTGATCACTGTGAACGAGGAGCACTCTGGGTGGGATGGGCGGGAGGGTGTGGAGCAGTGTCGCTCTTTGTTGATTGGGGCAGGTCACAATGCTTGATCAGAAGACTGTATTTACCCGTGTGCTTGTCTCACTCAAATGTAAAACGCACCCCACCATTTACTTCAAATTTCCGGTCTCCTCACATGGAAGATACACCCCTACTTTGGTGCTAGAGTTTGAAGCAAAAAGGTGCGTCTCGTGCACGGGTGAATTCGGTACCTGTGTGTGTGTGTGTGTGTGTGTGTGTGTGTTAGGGGAGCCTCAATCCAGTGCAGCTGCCCTCGTCTTCGGAAGGAGCCGCTCCTCGGGCCTCAGATCGCCTCCCGCCGTCTGCGCGGATTCCGTGCGAATCCGGGTCGGATCAATGGGGATCTCCGCTTCTACAGAAGAGCCGTCGACTCGATGGGCCCTGCGCACAGACGCAGCCGTGACGCACGCAATGTGGACCAGGCCACAGAGGTGGATGAGCGATGGACCACAGGACCACTCCACACAATGCGTTTGGCGTACACTGGACGCGTCGTGCGATGCGGCCCTGCGAAAGGCGCCAAGTCCACATGCTTCTACAATGCATCCAAGGCTTCATGCCAGGACCCAATGCGTTATTGTGATGCATCCATTATGAAACCACCCACACAGCACCCATTTTCTTGCACAAGACCACTGCACACCACGCATCCCACGTGAACCCGGCTGGGCAGGCTGTGTCCTGGTGACCCAGGATCTGGCCCAGTCCTTCATCGATTGGCGGGGCCGGGAAGAAACCGAGGCCATCATCTGGGCCTTGAGTCCCTTTGTCTCCGCTTGACAGGAACTAATACTGTATGACTAAGACAGCGAGCGGGCCCCTGCCCACCGGCTGTGTTTGCGTCCACATACTTGTGGCTTGTGTAGATGCCTGGCATCTCAGGTTGCGTGTAAACGTATCCTCAGAACGACAAGGCCTGAGTCATCACGTGTCAGTTGTGGAGTCCGTCTGGCGACCACATGTAGACAAACACACCGACATGACAGGCTGTCCCGTGAGCACACGGAAACAAGTTCTTTGTTGAGAGCTTTTGGGTGCAAGGTTGCAAAGTGTGTGTATGTGTGTGTGTTTTGGGTTCTTTCAGCGGAACGTCTCGAGTGTCAGTTGCACGCTACGTCATAAAACACACCTGTCGCCAACCTGGCAAATGCGACATTGGCAGTTACGTTTGTTGCGTCACGTTTGGGTTTGCTAAAACTCCCTTTTTTCCCAGGTCCGACTGGCCTGGACGACCACAACCCCACAAGGTACCGCTACCTGGACCCGTTTTACAATACAGAACGTGAACAGTACAAATCTTCCATTGTGCGACGCTGACATCATTACTGAGGAGGGATAAAAAGTTGCCCCGCTGTTCGCCGCACTCTCTTCACGCTTGGAACAACATTTAGCGTCTGTGTACTTTTCCTGTCGTGTACTATCTTGTTTACGTGTTTCGCTCCTGGCGAGGGCCCAAGTCTGCTGCTGCAAAGCGAATTGTACCGACTGAGAGCGGGTTTCAAGAGCGGATTCAGGGGGCGGCAACCCACCTGAAGCAAACTGCCCCTCGTCAAATTTTCCCCGTATCCCGTGTTGCATTTTTCAAAGTTGGGAGCCCCCCCCCACTTGAAGATTGTCCCATGAGTTGAGCCCCCTCCCCCATGGATCGACCCCTTGAACACCTGGATCCGTCCGCGGTTTGGCATGAACTGTGAATCTCCCTTGTAAAACAAACATCCGCTGAACATAAAGCGCAGCAGTTCGAACCGTGACGTCAATCCTCCATTTGCAACGCATCGAAAATCGAAGAACGCAGATTTTCAAACCACGTCGAGGTCAGACGGGAGTTTCAACGATCGATGTCGATGCGACAACAGTCGCAGTGCACGCAAATTAACACAGCAAATCTCCTATCCCGGTTGACAATGGGCGTAATCGACAACACGCTGAACGCACAGCGAGCCACTGTACCTTGTACGCCCCCCAGTGGTTCCGCTGACGTGAGCCCGAGTCGTGCGTTTGGCGCGAAAATCAAACACTAAATTGTAACAGGAGATCGGTCATCAAAATTCCCCCAACCAGACAAACAGACCAACCACAGGAATTCCACGCTGTTTCTCCGCGCATGTCAAAAATGAAGAACAGCGGGCTCCGTTCACTCACACAGGAACAGGAAGTGGGGGAACGAGCCGGGGGAGGAATCCTAATCCCCTGCCACGAGCACCTGCGTCGCTCACGTCACTCACCGAGGCCTGTGTGTCGCTGGGCCTGTGTCACACTGTGTGATGCGAGGGCATCGAAGCAAGCGTCGCTGACGTCAGCTACAGAAGGTTCTTCCTGCAACTTTGCAGTCACAAAACCTAACATGTGCTGGCATCCTGGTAGAAATGGGTTCTCACCTTATAGAAACGGTTCCTGTTCAATCACAACTCCATCTCGACCAAAAGTCATTGGAACCATTTTTGTACAGTGCGAGAACCCCATCTTCGCACACACCAGATGTACCTTTTCTGGTCAATTGGCCTGAACTCCACTCTGTGATGTACCGCCCATTGATACGCCACGCCACGCCTCCAGTGTGAACCCAGCCCGAGGAATGATGAGGCCCCATTGACTTTTAAGACGGTCTCCTCCTCCGCCCACGACTGAGGCATCTCTGCGCCTGTTCTGGAGCCTCGTACATGCCTCGCATTGCGATCCATCTGTGTCCTGGGGCTGTTCCACAAGTGAAGCGTCAGCCAGAGGAACGCGAACATAATTCTGCTGATCTACAGGCCACACCAACGTGAACAGAAAACGAGTTGTTCGTCGCACAAATGTCAACGCATTTTCTCATGTTTGTACATCTTGATCAAACGTTGCTGCCCCCATTTCCTTACGAAATCTGTGTGTGTGTGTGTGTGTGTGTGTGTGTGTGTGTGTGTGTGTGCAAGTGTGTACGAGTGTGCATCACCCACAATTTTCACATTGCTTGAACGCGAAACGAATTCAGTGTGAAGCGGCCTTCAAAGTACAAGTTCTACGCAGATTTTATTCCACTCAAGCCTCGAAAACAAGTTCACGAGGAAGTTAGTGTGCTTTACGCAGACACAGTCCAGCTGTATCAGCACGGGTTTTACACACAAACGTCAAAATTTATGGCATTGGCTTAGTTCCCTTTTGAAACACTTTGGAAGCCTCTTCATCTCACGAACTTTGTGACAAATTGTCATTGCACCAAACACGACATCACGAAACGAAAGTTTCGAGTTCCAGTGACTGTCCAGGCCTGATCTTGCTCAAATGTACGAGGCTGATCCCAAAACTCCTTTTCGCTGTGTCGACCATCATGTTGACATTCCTGTGTGCCGACACAGACCATTTGCCTTCATTTGTTACGTGAATAAACCCGCTGCA
>JAAUXT010061793.1_pt1 | contig 25664 bp, 20 predicted proteins | sample 7278171 | NCBI WGS metagenome assembly JAAUXT01 (sample SAMN14350112, study PRJNA611818) | marine sediment metagenome | isolation source: surface marine sediment (1.8m) | place: French Polynesia: Moorea | collected 2018-08
ACTACATTTCACCAATATACTTCTTTCACCAAATATTTGTACTTTCTGAGATATGGGGACATTTTGATATTCACACCCCATTTTTTCTACACTTCCAAATTTGACCTTTTTGACCTCAGAACCCAAAATTTTCAAATTTGACAAATTCCTTCCTTGCACATTATCCCCAACCCAAAATGAACCAAAAGAGCCCAAAAGATCCCAAATCAATCCTCATCTTGACTGTGAAACTGCTGTACACATACTTTTGGAAGATGCTGCCTGTAGGTGCTTTGATTTGGCTTGCACTGATTTGGCTCATTTGATCCTAAATCTCGCGACCCACCTCAAATCACCTAGAAGTTAAAAATTTTGGGGTCAGGAAATTTCTGATATTTTATAAAAATTATGGCATAATTATGGCATAAATTGGTGTGGATTGATGTCATTTGGTGTTTTGATTTTTGAAAATTTGTAAGTGCTTGTTCGGCAACTGAAAATGAGGTACACAATTGGGGATTTTGGGAAAGTGTTTCAAGTGTTTGGGTTGCTTTATGCATAATTTGGCATGAAAATGTTGGATTTTTTGTTCTTGTGAATTCGAAATTTTCAAATTTCTCAAATCACTGCGAGCACCTGGATCTTTCTTTCCTTTTTTCGAAGGACAAGTAAAATTTTCCGAAGTATGAGCAGCAAGAGATAAGTTTTGACAGACCTCAAAGTGTGAGAAGTTATGGGTACGAGAGAAGTTTGCCTCCAAGTTCTCTTGCCCTTTTGGGACTTTTCGGCAGTTTTGGGTTCAAGGGGCGGAATCTCACGTTTGTTCGCGTTGTCATAGACTGTACGTATTGATTGGGAAAGGAACCAATTATTTTAGAGCATGATACACACACATACACAGGGCATCAAAGCGAGGAGATCGAATTGCAGCACCGGATTTGTGAAAACGCTTCACCAAGTGTTCGTTGCAGCACTCGTAGATCCACCAGTTCTCGTGGGATGTTCTCATTTGCGACAAAGAGAGGAATTTGGATAAAAATCAATTCCTCTGTATGGAATACTCCACTTCAAGAACGACCGAAAACCAAACACCCATGGCTTTGGACGCAGATCAGCACAAGCTCTGGCTGAACGCAATTTTGACCAATGATTGTAATTTGGTGGAGAGAACCTTGTCCACCCTTTACGGATATCAGAAACTGATTTACCTGCATGGTCACTTCACATTCCCACCCTGCAGGCTCAAAGTGGCCAACTGCCTGTGTGACTACGACAAGGACAACAATTATACATTTCCTCACGCGTTTCACATGGCTGTGGCGTTTGATTCCAGGGACGTGGTGTTGTCTTTTCTCAAGCACGGCGTTGATGCAACATTGACCAACGAAAACAATTTCAATGTTGTTCACTTGTTGGCTTACCTGGGCTTTATGAAGGAGAACTACACCGAGAAAGCGGTGGCTATGTACAGGCTTATCAGGAACAACGTTTCTCTGGCGACGATGGATCAGCTGTTGCTTCAGGAGAACAACGACCGCATGCGGCCTTTGGAGTATGCAATACATTTGAGCGTGAGTAACCTGGCTGCAGAGATACTCAACACCACGCCCACGCATATCATCCACGAGAGTTGGGATGATTCGGGTGTCACCACTTTGGTTGATGTACACGATTACGAAAAGCACAAAGGAAGATTAGTTTTAAACCCCTTGACTTTGCTGGCCTTGTTTGAAAGGCGTAACATCAGTGGCAAAAATTTTACGAAGTTCTTTTATTCTGATGTCATGGAGACTTGGATTCGTCTGAAGATCAGAGCAATGAAGCCTTTCCTTTTGTTGTATCTGGTGATTAGAATCCTTTTCATGTTCCTCGTGTACGAAGCAGATACCTTGTTGAGTGTTTTGGAAGACATGCGCATCAAAACCGAAACTGGTGTAAATGAAACTTGTGTCGAACGCTCCGAGTACATGCACCACCTGTCTGAAAATGTCGTGTTTGCTATCGTTTTGCTCACCTGGATATATTCCTTGTTTGGACTATTTCTTGGAGGATTCGAGATGTGCTTTGTTTTTTGTGGTTCCGAGAAAATCGCCTGGAGCCGAAACACCCCGAACAAAAAGAAGACAACAATTGCGCATTTTCGCTTCTACAAAACAAACCAACTTTTTCTCTACTCTTTGGTTTGCGTGAATTTCCTTGTGCGTTTCATGAGACTCCAAAATATTGTCACTATTCCTTTCACCTTTGACCATTTGTGCTTTGTCTTATTTTCCTCCTGTTTGGTTTGGTCAATAATGCAGTTTGTACAACTTTTGCCAAAAGTTGGGTATTTTGTCGTTGCCCTGCAAAGAATGCTGGCCAACCTCGTCTGTTTTCTGTTGGTCTTCTTTCTGTTCACTGGCATTGTTTCCCTTCTATTTTACCGTGTCGTTAATTTTGGACAGACTACTTGTGTGGCTGAAATGAAGAATCAAGAGTCAAGTTTATATTCTGTGTTTTTGGTGCTCCTCAACATGCTGGATTTTCGACTGTTACACTTGCAAAATGACAGTCCAGCTCTTGTCCTACACATGGTGTTTGTCTTTGTTGGCAACGTCATGCTTTTGAACTTCCTGATCGGGGTGTTTTCCTCGAACGTAGCCTGGGTTCAGCGGCACAGAGATATCCTGCTTACTGTACAAAGAATTTGTGTTGTTGTGGCCTTGGATCGGAGACTTTCAAGGTTTTTCGGCGCACCGTACAGACGTTTACAATCGAGAGTTTTCATACAACACAAAGGGAAGTACTGCATTAAAATCCAGAGACAGGTACATTTTCACCAAGATTGAGGTGTTGTTGCTTGTCTCGTGTGCAAATAAATGTTTGTTCTCAAACTTTACAGCTTAGTTGGTTGTTTTCTGGAGAACATAATGTCATGGTCGATCTTCCGAGCGTTCGTTGATGCTTTTCGGTCGAACCAGAACGTGTCTGTCGTTCCTGGCGTGAAGAACAACAGTTCTGTTCGCACTGCACCTTGTGCCCGAACATAGCCGTTTCGGAACCACAGTCGGAACCTGTCTTCGTGAGGGGTGGGGATGAAAGTTACCAGGACACCTTTTCTCTAGTTCTTCTGACCCCTGGTATGCCGAGCTGTGTGCTGGTGTCGGAGGCAACAACCTGTACAAGCATCTTGCGTCTGACAATTATCCAACGCACACACACACACATACACACACACAAACACACAGACACACAGACACAGACACACACACACACACACACACACACACACACACAGTGCACACCAGGGTCCAAAGGATTTTGTCTGACAAAAGAAGGCCTCACGAAACCCTGACGACCCTCCTCCCGGACAGATAACTTGTTCATGCCGAAGACACAGGGGCATCCTCAAACTTGTTGCGTTGTAGTGCTTCTGGATCCTTGAGGCACAAACTCACTTCCGTGTTCTGTGATTCCAAACTCCCCACTCATGCACGCCGAACGAAATGTCGACACGATGTACCTGGTTTTTTTTTTCATATTTACACAGGGAACAATCTCGATAATTACATGCGCCTGATTTGTCGAGCCGTTGGTAAATTTGTTTTATCGTCAGCACAGTGGTGTTGCCACTAAACATCAATTGTGTGCACCTGAAAACGGATGAAAGCAGGAAATGGAATCTGTAATGGATTGTTTTCGACAACGAACAGTGCTTTGGTGGAGATCAGGCTTCGGTTGAAATGAAACAAACAAGGTGCGCGCTCATCAGTCAAGCTTGCATTTTTTACATGGGTGAAAAACATGGTTTGATGACAAAAGGCTGACTCTTTTCCGGAAAGTCAAGCACAGCGAACACCAAGACTCATACGTTCGTGGCAGTCGTGTGCTGAGTTTCTCAAACAACGGTTCTCGAGATCAACTGTGCAAATGGAGGAAGACCTTCCGTTTGAGCTCTACGATTTCTGGTTGATTAGTATTCGCAAAAATGATCATCAGACCGTGCAGAAGACTCTCGGGGTGCTGGACGAGGCTTCCAAGAAGAAGCATCTGAACGGAAAGTTTGTCTTCAGCGAGAATGACTCAACCCCTCGAAAAGATAAGGGGCCCGTGAATTTCACGCGCGCCTGGAGCATCGCAGTGTCTTGTGGTTCAACTGATGTCATCAAAATCTTCGTCAACCATGGCGTCGATATTTTCACGCTGGACAAGAATGAGAATAACATTTTGCATGTTCTAACGTACACAGCCCTCAATGCCCCAGATTTTGAGGAAAAGATCAGAGATACGTACGCATTGCTGCAAACACTGCTGCCTTCAGACGCTATCCTTCACATGTTGCGAACAACAAACGACCAGAAAATGCGACCTACGGAATTGGCAGCGCACTTCAACGCGCTTGGGTTGTTTCTTGACATGTTTGAGACTCCAGGGCTTCACATGGTTGAAGAATGCAGAAACGGTATCAACCTCACGCAGTGGTTCGACATCACGGAGTACGAAAGCCGCGACGAGGGAAACAGGCGAGCGTTCTGTCCTATTTGGTACATTCTTCTTCTGGATAAAGCGTCGCTTGGTCGCCAAGGGACCAAGGAGTTGTTCAAACATGATATCATGATGAAATGGGTCGACGCGGACTACAAGGCGTCCGTTCTTTTCATATTTGCCTGGTTCTTCCTTCGTTTTGGGTTCAGTTTCATGATTTTCCTCTTCGACGGCAACGCTCTGTTGGTTGAAGAGGGCTACAGGCTGGCCTCATCAAACGGAAGTTTGAATGAAACTTGTCTCTACCAAACATCTAAAATATACCAAATGAATGAAGGAAGCTTTTGGGTTGTAGCAGTTTTGATTCTGATGTACTGCACTGCAGGAATTTTGATTGACTGCTATGAATACAGTCAATTTCTGGTTGGTACTCATTACACCGACACCCCAAAGGGCTCCAAGGATACCCTGATGCACTTTCACTTTTACCGCGTGATTCAGTTTTGTCTCAACGTTGACGCCCTTGCAATGGTGGTGGTGAAGACAGGTCGGATCTACGCAGACTGGGACATTCCCTTCGTGGTGGACAACCTTCTGTACACTGGACTAGGCCTCTTCAACTTCTGGTCCTACATGTTCTTTGCACAGGTTTGCAAACTACTCTGGAGGTGCGGGCGGAGATGTATTTTCTGTGTGAGCAGATGATTTTTTTCTTGTCAAGGATACCCAACAGCCTTCCTTTCATTTCAGCTGCTGCCTCGCGTGGGTCACTTCGCCATCACTCTTCAGCGCATGCTCGGCACCATGTTGACTTTCCTCATCATCTTCCTCTTCTTCTCGCTGACTTTCTCTGAGATCCTCTATCGAGTCGTCAACCGGGGCCAGGAGACCTGTTCTCCGGACTTCGACTCAACGCTGCAGTCCTGGTACTCCACATTTCTCGTGGTGATCAACATGCTGGACTTCACGAAGTACGAGGTCACGGTGAGAAATAAATGCGTCTATCTCTCTGAAGACATCAGTGAGGCCTAAGTCTGAAGGACTCAATGGGTGTTTTGTTCTTTTCTCGTAATCTGTTCTTCTTGACAGGATGCTCTGGCGCTGTACATACTTCACGCTATGATCGTCTTCATGGTGGCCATTCTCCTCATCAACTTTTTGATCGCCTTGTTCTCATCCACGGTCGCCTGGGTTGACCAGTACAAGGTATTCCACAAACGCACGTTTCATTGGGCTTTAAAACAGTGGAGACGAAATTACGATCATTGGGACTGTTCAGCAGTCGGAAATTGTTCTTCAAACTTTCGGCTTTGTTCCAGGACATCATCATGATCGTGCAGCGCCTGACTGTGGCGATGGTGGTGGAGGAGCGGCTGATCCGCGTGGCGGGCAGTTTCTATAGAAAAATACAGATGCGAAGCTTTATCTACCAAGACGGCAGGTTCTACCTCACCAGATGCCTCGTGGGAAGACAGCGCTGCAGACTGCAGAACAAAGGCGCTGAAAACCAGCAGAACGAGGGGCGACGGTGATTTGTTGTGAAATGAAAACAAATGAATCATCTGTCGATCGGTCAAGCTGTGTCAGAACGGTTTTTTTTTCTTTTGACGCGTGAAATAAACTGCATAAGATCACACATTCAGTTCGAGGCCGATGAGAACATCACATGTAGATGTTCCCAAAAGGGACAGGTACGCCGTTCGAGTACAACTGTTTGACTCTTTTCTCAGGACTCGTGCAACTTGGAACTGCGACAGACAAGCGAGTAAATTATTATCGATCAGTCATTAGCCAATACATTTGTGCATTTGGCCCCAAATAGAGCGGTGTTTGAACAAGTTTCATCAGTGCGCAGCAAATGAATGAAGCACAAAGCAGAGAGTATGACGAGGAGAAAAGATGTGATTGAGTCTCATGTCGACTTGTTTGCCGTGGTCGAATCTCCGAGCGTCAGGTGTGGAGAGACTCAACTGACGAACACGGGTCGCTACGGAGATGACTCAAATTAAAGTTCAACCACTGGGTGACAGCTTGGTGGAGACGGAAAGTCCCTCCATGACACTTGATGAGCACGGAGAATGGTTTTCAGTTATCCTATCAGACAAAAAGTTCGAAGCTGAACGCATTCTGACAACGTGCAACACACTCACCAGAAACACACTTTTGAACGGACGGTTTGAACCTCAGCAGACACGCCTTCTGTTGCGTTCATGTCCGTGCCAGGAGGATGGAACTCGCGACGCGACGTTTTCTCAAGCTTTTCACATGGCAGTGGCGTTTGGATCCATCGACGTCGTCACTTGTTTCATCCAGAATGGATGCGACGTCCTGATGGTGGACGACCACGGCAGAAACGCCATTCACTGTCTCATCTACATGGTTTTTATTCAAGAGGACTGCGAAGAACAAATGCTGGGCGTGTTCAAAGCGATTGAAAAGAGCGTCACCAGTGACACGATGGAGAGATTGTTGAGCCAAGAAAGCAATGAAGGTTCCAGACCTCTTGAGTACGCCTTGCATTTGGGCATCAGCAAGATGGCTTTGGCAATTTTGTCTTCAACGCACGGATTCATGAGTAGACTGCAAATTCATGGCACGTCCAGCACCATTTGGGTTGATATTTCTGAATATGAAGTGACCGGCGACCGGCGGTTCAAGTCACCACTGATGATGTTTGCTCAGTTCGACAAGAATAAAATCGACAACGAATATTTCAAAGAATTATTTTACAGTCCTGTCGCTCAACAGTGGTTGGATGCCAAATACAAAGCACTGAGAGGATTTGTGTTCATATGGTTTCTGTTCAGATGCTGCTTCTGTGTAATATTTCAGATTGGAGAGCACTACCTTCTTGAAATGGAAGAAAAAAGTGGTGTTTGGTCCTCAGTGAATTCAAGAAATCTTGAAAATGGAACCACATCTGCTTGTCTTGGCTCTCCTCTTCAGTCGCATAAAACATTGGGTTGGTTTTGTGTGTTTTACTGTTTTGTTCATTGTTCAGTTCAGTTGGTGCTCGATGTTGTGGAATGGTGCCACTTGATGCAAAATCCAGCTGTAAGATGGATGGACAAAACACCCAAAGGAAAAAAGCAGACTGTGGTTCACATCAAGTTCTACAAGGCAACTCAGGTGCTGCTTTACATCGCCATACTTGTGAACTTCACACTGCGTCTTTTGCGGATTCGTTCTTCTTTTCACCCAACTGTTCTGCTTGACAATCTCTCTCACGCGTTCATCAGCATTGCATTTCTTTGGTCCCTTCTCATTTTCTTTCCATTTCTCCACAAAATTGGGCACTTCACGGTTGTCATGCAACGCCTGCTGGAAACGTTGGTTGCATTCTTCTTTTTCTTCGCCTTCTACACATTTTGGTGCTCTCAAATAATTTTCCGAGTTGCAAATCACAATCAACTCACTTGCTTGGAAGAATTTGACTTTGTCAGTGGAAGGTTGCTGTATTCTACCTTTCTGACTATGGTTCACATGTTGGATTTCAGAAACATCCGTTGCGAGGACAAGTTCACGTTGTACGTTATGCATGTTATCTACGTTTTCACGGTTGTTATTATGCTTATTAACTTTTTGGTAGCTATGTTTTCCAGCACTGTAAACTGGGTGAACAACCACCAACACTTCGTGGTGGAAGTGCAAAAACTGATCGTGCTGAGTATTGTTGAACAGAGGTTGTCAAACTTCAATGTTCTTGAAAAATATTTCAGGAAATACCAGTCGCGCTTTTTTCAACATCGTGATGGCAAATTGTGCTTGTGCACGTCGTTCGATAGCATACACGAAGAGCTTGTCGAAAACGTCTCCTTATCGTTTTTGAATGTGAAAAAGTTGTAGGAATCACGTTGTCTGAAAAGGGTGAAAGTTTGTGGTTTGTTGTGACACTGATTGTTTGTGACAATCAAAACTAAGGACCAAAACAGATTGAAAGATGACTGGCTTTCTTGGATGATACCCCCACGACAAGAACTACGTACACTACTGTTGAGTTCGGCTCCGTTTGTCGTGACCACTCTTCAACCGAGTTGTTTCGTCGGACCTTGTGCACGTTTTGCAGATGACGGTTCCGAGACGCGAAATTTTCTCCCTCTTCATTAATCACCTAACCTGCCCCAGCGGCTTGGATATTGCATTTCTAAGGCAGTAAGAGGTGTTTCCAAAAGCGACGTCAGTGCCGTGCATTCAGCTTGATTGATTAAAATGGCTTATCTCAGGAAATGGCTTCTGTCAGCAATCACCTGCCTCATTTGAAAAGAGACACGTCGTTTGTTATCCGAGAACAAACACGTTTCCATCAAACCAGTGAGAGCACTTCCAAACCCTTTTGTGGTTTTCTTTTGAAACGAGCAAATGCAAGTCACGAAACACGACCACAGTTTGTTCGCATGTCCACTTTCAAACACGGTGGAACCTGGTTGGAAACGGCACACTCTGCCAGAGTGGACAAGACAGGAATCTTATTGAGCTTTTCAATTCACCACAACACAAAGGATGGTGGGGAGTTCGGATTCTTCTTCTCTGCGGTCACAAACCTGCCATTTGTACTCGCATCGTGGTAAAAATGAGTTCTCACATACAACAAAAGGGTTCCTGTTCAATCATGCAACTCTTTTCTCGATCTTTGGTCTCAAAATGTCACCACACAATGACCATTCTGGCACAGTGTGAGAACCCCATCTTCAAACACAAGACACTGGTGATTTACACACCTGCGCAAAGATGAGCACGAGCAGAGTGAGGGTTGCACCTTTTCGGGACAGTGGGGAGCTCAAAATTGACTCTGTCGTTCATTCTCAATGGCTAAACGCAATTTTGAACAGTGACATTGAAACAATTGAAATGGTGTTACGCGACTGCGAAGACAAGAGTCTTCTGCTCAACGGCTACTTCACGTTTCCGGACAAGACACCTGCAGGCCTTCCAGCTCCAACTGACACCAAGCGAACAGACGAGTACACTTTCCCGCACTCCTGGCACATAGCAGTCGTGTTTGGATCAAACGAACTGGTGCATTTCTTCATCCAGCACGGTTGTGATGTTCTCCTGGTGGATTCCAAGGGAAGGAACGTCTGTCACTGTCTCGCCTATCTGGCGTTCATGAGGCCTGACTGTGAAGATGAAGTTCTTCAGAAATTTGGAATTATCTGCAACGCAATCCCTGGAGAAGCTCTGTTGAAGATGCTGCAGCAGGAGGAGAAGGATCACGGCCGACGGCCGGCCGAGTACGCCATGCATCTTGGACAAACCAGGCTTCTCACGGAAATTATATTCACCAAAGCGTTTCTCACCAACATCGAGTACAGAGGTTCCGTCAGCACATACTGGTTCGACATCACAGAATACGAAGGATCTCGGGAAAGAATCTACCAGTCACCCATCATTCTGTGTGGAATGATCGACCGTTCGCACACAGCAGATGAGCATTTCAAAGCGTTGTTTCTTCGAGGAGCAGGACGGTTTTGGTTTCAATTCAAGCTGCGGGCCTTGAGTCCGTTGTTGTTCATTTGGTTTCTTCACCGATTTTTCTTCATGCTGGTCTATTATCTTGCAGACAGCGCAGTGCTAATGTCTGAAGAATCTTACTTGTCCGTCAATTCCTCCTTGTGCATCGTTTCTGGTCTCGGGACCATGACTGTCGGACAGGATTTTGGTTATTTTTGCGTTGCCTACTGCATCGTGTATTCAGCATCGATGATTGTATTTGATGTTGTTGAGAACTACTACATTTATTTCAAGAACAGCAGAATGTTAATCGAAACACCGAAAGGAAGGAAACGCCACACTGTCCACATTATATTCTACAGGTTCTCTCAGTTCGTTCTCTACGTGATTGTGTTGATCAACCTTGTGGTTCGTTGGTTGAGACTGCGCGCCATTCTCTTTGTACCACCACTGTTTGATAACGTCTCATACCTGATAATTTTGTTCTGTTTCACCTGGTCAATGATGCAGTTCATACAGCTGTTACCTGTTGTGGGTCCATTCACCGTCTCCCTTCAGCGAATGTTGGCCAACTTGCTGGGTTTCTTGTGCATGTTCTCTGTCTTTGCTGCGTACTACAGTGCCATCTTCGACAGACTGGTCAATCAAAAGAAACCTGTTTGCGAGAAAGAATTTGCCAGCATCACTGCTACTCTGTATTCTACATTCCGGACTCTGATCAACACCTTAGACTTTAGATCCTTCCTCGTTCAAGATCCTTTCACACTTATGCTTGCTCACATCAGCTTCGTCTTCACTGGGTCCATCCTATTGATCAATCTGCTCATTGCTCTCTTCTCCTCCACTGTGTCCTGGACAGAAAACAACCGCGACCTGATACTCTGTGTGCAGAGGCTGTCCATGATCAGTTTGTTGGAGCTCAGGCTGAGCTACGTTGCTGATAAGCTGTTCAGAAAGTACCAGTCTCGCTTTTTTGTTCAAGAGAAAGGAAGGATTTACATTAAAGCTGATGTTGTCAACGAAGGTGGAAGAACGAATACAACCGGAAGTCCACGGTGCTACAGGGGGCTGCACACTGATTTCTGAAAAAAATTCGGTTTTCCAATTCCTGCGAAATGTTGATCTGCGTCTTTTTTGTTTTGCACTGAAAATAATAGAACGCGCAGTGTACGTGCTCTTTGGGTTTGCTCAGCCGCCGCTGGAGTTCAAACATTGAAGTCCCCACGCATGACAACACCACAGCTCATGTTTCAATGTTGGAGGACCTCAGAGAACAATGTTTCGACAAAAAACGCTGTATTGTGTGATGCCGATCGCAAAAATCTGATTTTACCACACGATGTTCCGCGAAAAAAGTTTTAAAGCTGCGTAAAATCGAACCACAGAAGAACCCAGTTGCTCGGGTGTCAACAACGGTCTTCTCTGTTCTGGTCTCGCAAGATCTGCATGAAGACATTGTGGATGCTCACTGTGGAGGGATTTGGCCTCATTGTAGAGGTCTCTTGAGTGCAACAGCTCTTTTATCCACAGAAAGGAAATGCAAGGGACCACCGACAAACGGTCGAACCTGAGCGTGGTCAATCGGCTGCTAATCGCAGAGAGAGCCGAGCCCGACAACCATTCGGGTGCGAACACACTGAAGCGCGGGAGTGGACACGTCGCCCGACGCATCCACTCCGTTGCGCTTGTTGCCCCATCACTGAACCTATCCAGTGTATTTTCAATGGATGGTGACACATCTCCTGTAACAGAGTAGATGCAAAGGGCTAGCCCATAGCACTGATTATTCCAGTAGCGCTTCAACCCATTGTAGGAGAGCTGGATGGCATGGTATAAAATAAATTTTTAGGATTTTCTCATCCATTTTGTAAGATTTCAGATTGCATGAAGGAACAAACATCTACATCTAGTCATGACATCCAGAAAATTTCAAAACTACTGTATGGGAAGTGCACATGCCATCCTGTAATAAAATGCAGCATTGTTGATAACCCTGGATGATGGTCTGTCACTGGGGCCAGTGTGTCTATTTGCTGCGTCCCCAACCAGTCCATCGCACACTGTACGTCGCGGGGAGTATGTTCCCAGCCTTAACAATAACAATACTTGGGAGGAGGGAAGAGAGAGTTGGTTCACGACACTGTTCTGTTGGTCTTGGTTGCCCATGCACAAGGAATAGAAATCAGTTCAAGTAGAATTTGAGTTGCCTGAAGTCAGGGAAACAAACCAGATCGCCAAAGTCTTGTTTTGAAGCCCTCACGTTCAGAGAAACAGCAGGTGCATGAGCTTCACTCGCACAGATTAGTTCACACTCAATGGCCGTGAACTGAGATGTATTATTTGCACTGCTTCTGAGTGCTTTGAAATGAGCATTGTTTTGTTGTGTTTATCTGGTACCACGTCAAGACGGGTTCTGAGACACAACAATGGCAATTGCTTCCAGGTTGGGAAAGAGATTCCAGGTCTGGGAGAAGGACGACTGAGACCGAAGCGCAGCTGGATCACGGCAGACAAAGCACTTGACGGGGAAGGGAATTCTTTTGCAGTTTGAGCTCTGAACAAGTGGGAAAATGATCCACAAATTAGTCGATGCGAGTTTGTGACAATGGAGGATGTTAGGACAGAGATACGCAGAAAGGTGCAACAGTTGGTCTTTTGAAACTTGAACCAAAATGTGTAAAATTGTGTGACAGTTTAGCAACGTGACGATCAGCCTGTAATTACTCTGTTTTGGCGAACGACTTTGATTGTTGTTACGTAGAAGCGAGTTTCTGATTGTGTTACAGATGTACAGAGCCAGGTGTGTCTCAGCCGATGCTGCAAAAAACATCCGCATGAACGGAGACAGCAGGGCCACAAAAATGCCTGATAGATAATCTGTTGTTGTACAGTCATTGCGACTAGAAGTGTCTAGACCACCTCAAATGCTCAGCAAGTTCAATCACAGCAATTACCTAATTGCTTTGAGTTTCACTCCGGGGCGGAAGGTCTGCTGGTGAGCTGCTTGTAGGCGATTTGAAAAACAATTCATATTTGAGGATTTCACAGTTGCACTTGTTCAACAGACACCATTCGCTAAGACGAAAGGTAAGACTTTTGTCAAATTGTACCAGCGAAACAGTTTGGGCCAAAACAACAGCTGTGGATTTCTTGTGTTCAAGAATCAAAGTTCATTCAGAAAATTTCCAAAGCCCGTACACGCAAACAAAGTTGCGAAACAATTTATTCTCACTCCGTTTTGTTTTGCGAAACCTTTCGTGCGTACTGGGTGTGTAGACAAAGAGATTCCTGGACTACACGCAGGTGATACCGTAGGGCCTTTGTGGGTGCAAACATTGGTTCCAGTGAACATTCATGTGCAATTCTTTTCCGCGCTTGCATGGACAATGCTCAGAAGCTGCTCCACTGCAAACATGTCGTCGCAACCTGACTTCATTTCTCCAGTTCAAAAGCAGAATCACGAGGAAACGAGCTTTGCTGTTCATTCCAACCACCGTTGATGCAAATTGATCTTATTTCCCTGAAAAGAAGGTTCAAAACTCTGAGTTGGGTGCTCAATGCGTGCTTCAATGGCCGGTGCTTCCCTCTGAACTTGGGTTTTGATTGAAGTTGAGTTTGGAGAGCACCTTCACGATCGTCTCTGACTGTTTCATTACGTCAATGGAGCAGAACTGACCTGGTTCCCACCGTTCCCGCTGATCATGATGCTCGCGCTTCGGTGGGATGAAGCTGGGGGTGTTTGGAAGGAACAAGGTTCCGCAACAACTGTCGCAAGTCTATCGCTCGAAGAGGTCGTCATGACATTCAATGTCTTGGCCGAAGTGACAACAACCTGCTTGATTGTTGGCGGACATGCAAAATCAACTGGTGCTCTCAGAATTTCATTTCTCTGAAGGGACGAGTCTGTCGAGTTTCTCCCGAATGAAAGGGCAAGCAAGGAGACGTATTTTTTCGAAACATGTCCAAGACTTGTTTCTTTCATTTGTTTTTATCATTGGCTCAAAATGCACTCTTTCTGTCATGCCTTGACTTAGACGAATTTTCCGCTTTGTTTTCAAATGAACGCTTTTTGGAAGATTGCGTGCGTCACAAGGCTTTCACATGCAAGGTGTCGTGCGCGAAGATCTGCGCTGACTCTGCTGAGACACATCTGATGATGATGATGATGCTCCTCCGAGCAACGAAAACCCACATCAGACCAGAGTAAGAGTAGCAAATGTTCCGGGGCAAAAAGCACGCTAAAAATTCCTCGTTGTGCTGCCAGTAATACGAGCAAGCCGGGGTTGCTGCCGCACCTTATTTGTATCAGACTGGAGCGCGAGCCAACAGCTTCAGGCCCTGATGATACTTACTCACTGTAAATATCAACCTCCACGAGTTTTCTTCTCATCCAGCTTTTCATCCGTGTAGCAGCCGCCATTTTCCCTTTCCATCTCAGCCAACAACTGTTTTCCGTGCTGTTTCTTTCTCTCAATGGAGACTTTGATACTCGTACGTACGAGACATATGAGTTTGGAAAGAAACTACAGTGAATTTCCACTCTCGCAGAAGCCTCAGTGTGAGCAGCCGAACCCTGCTTCGCGGAGGCCGAGTCAAGCAAACGACTTCCCCTCCACAGTCGCTGTTGCTATAGCTGCAGGTGCATGTGTCGACCAACCAGAGCTCTGTCTGCATCCCATGTACACATCACAGAGACTACCACCTTGTCTTCTCAGGGCAGAACCATCTCAGAAGAGTTTGTTACTTCTCACTCAATCCAAGCGACATTTGTACTCTCACCAAACGATGGAACACGGACTGCAGCAGCAAATATTGTGACGTTGTAGCCTTTCCTTTGGTCTGGCTATATTTCTCGAAGCGTGGACGTACAGAATCCACCAAGACCCAAGTGGGTCACGGTGCGTTTACTCACAAAACAGCCAGACAGACTTCATATTCACGTGTCATGGTAGACCGTCTTCTGGTGCACGATGCCGTGATTTGTACTTGTCACAAAACGATTTCTGTGATCCGTTCTTCAAATCATCGCATTTCGGTGCGTGGGCATTCGAACACAAGTTTTCTTTCTGATGGTTGCCAAGCCGAACAGAACCAAAGGCATGCAACTGGATCCCAAAACAATGTCCTTTTTTGCGAAATTTGCCCATTGACTCAACTGGTTCCTTCTTTTCCGGTTGAAAGAAAACACAGACGTAAAACCTGACCCAAAATCTCGTCTTCTCCAAACAATTAGTGCCTTCCATTGAGTTCAATCGTCGAGCCTACACATGTTGCGCTTGCAGCTGGTTATCTCTGAAACATCAGCACTCATCGGAGGTTCTCAGGAAAGCCAAGCGATAATTTCCCCAAGATCTTATCCCGAGCACAACAATCTATTGAACAAAGACAATCTGCGTACATGTCAGATCCATGAATTCTGTGAAAGAAACATTCTCCGATGACCTCGAAACTTCTGCCGGACGAATTCGCAGGCAGACTCGAAAGAAAAGAAAATTCCACCACTGCAGTCATTCTAGCAAAGCATCAGTATGATTTTGTACGAGTAGAAGACCAAACGTATTCCACCCTTGTGCACGGACGTAATCACAAAGCACTCAAAGTTTGTTCACACTTCTGAAAACTGTCAGGGTGTTTTCGTTCCCAAAAGGATCTGCGCGGCAGAAATGTTTTCTTTTCACCACAGATTGATCGTCCGCAGGTTTTAACCACACGGACACACTGCTGTGCGAACATACCCGTGTTTTGAAGCTTGTAGGCAGCACACATTTTCATTTTCAGTTCAATGAATTGAATTCATGTTGTTCTTCAAATGGGCGGAAAGGAACGTTTGAAAACAAGGCTTCGACTACAATTTGTTCCCACTGCAGTACTCGTAAATCGCACGCATTGTGGATTGAGAGTTGCACATGGGCAAACATGCGACTTCAGGGTGGTTTCATTCGGCAATGTCCACCATTCCCATTCACGTTGGGATGAAAGGCACCGCTTGCAGGCCCACATCATCGTCTGCAGCTGTGGCTGATGTTGACGAGGCGCAGTCAGCTGATGCGTGTGAAGCTTCAGCGCTTTTCTCAGGCCAAACCGCTTCATTGTTCGCAGACCCTTCACATTGTCTGCATCGAAATCAACAACCTTCAGCCTGAACCTCCCGTTCAGCACTGGTTCTGCCAGCACAGATCACCGCCCTGCCAAATGGTGTTTGGGAAAATCCGTGGTTTTTGAGAGCGAATACCAAAGTAGCTTGCTGCAGATTCGCACCTTCTTCCCCCACTGTTACTTGCCACCCACACAAAACAGCCTGCACACTTCCAAAGCCCCGAAGTATGCTAAACACGACAGGCATTTGTTTTGGTTGCGCTCCTTTCATTAAAATCACTTAACCTGATTTTAGTAACGTTGAATTGATCATCTCAACTGGGGAGTTACATGCTGCAGACTTCAATTTGAGTTTCAACAGGTTTGCTGAATACTGTGCTGGTTGTGAGGCCACTTTTGCCTTGTCTTGGGGTCCGTTGGATTTTCATGGAGGTGACAAAGTGCGAACTAAGACTCTTGTGATTCGTTCGATGTCAGAACTTTTGGCTTTGTTCCTGCGGTTCTCCACTGCGTGCTTGCGCTCTCACTTTTTGGACACCATGTTGCAGTGTTGTGTGTGTGCAACTTCCAAGACCTTTGTCTCAACCTGTGCAGGGGACAAATCCAACATGAACACATCAGATATTCACGAGACAACCAAGAATCACGCCCCGGGAATTGACGATCATATCATTGTTTTTCTGTTCGTCAAGCACAACTTCCTACAAAGAGCTACGTGCTAAAGATCGGTGGTTTGTGAAGTTGATGTAGATGTTCCATGGTTTTGCAACGATAAAAGGAAAATTATCACACGGTACCAGTCTGTGCCTCAACATTTTCATGTTCTGACCAAATAAACAACCACAACCAAATTATTCATGACGGATTCGAATGGACACAATGAGGATGGCAAGACAAACCATGACCATGAAAAGGATTTCCAATGAAGGCAAGTGCTGCTCGTTTTGTTGTCACGGATGTCACTTTCAAAAAGCGCAACTGTCACCTGTCAATGCACAACTCACTTGTGCTGTTTGACCTGATCTGGGACTCCGGGAACGAACACGACTTCAACAATCATTGGACGAGGAGAACGTACCCCGGGCTTTGGACAGAATCTGAAGACCCTCACGTCAAAACTTTGTCCAGAATCGTTCTTCGGTGACTGTCAACAGGTATTGCTTGCTTTGGATGGACGCTCAGCTCAGTGTTGGGTTTGTGGATTGTTCAGTTCAGCACTTAGTTCAGTTCAGCACTCAGTTGCTCGGGAACAAATGTAGCGAACACCACCCAGAATCATACTGCAGAAGCGTGGAACTTCAGTGCGATTCCTCGCATATCAGCTCCAGAGCAATGCAGGCAAACTGAACCAAAAACCACTTTGTAGATGTTATCAGAGGGTTTGCTCGGATGTCTTTCAGATGGGTTTGTGTTCTCATCGTATGTATCAGAAATGAAGAGATACAGTCCCGAGTGGAGAAATACAGTTGAGTCTACACAGAGGTGGAATGTTGACATTGGGTCTACCGGTCCAAACGAGCGAATAGTGTTGGGGATCTACAGTACACAGTCCAACTTGTACCAAAAATCCTTGTCTGCAGCGCAGAAGTGGCCTCGGCAGACCAGCTAAACTGACCAGCACGGCGAATTAGCAGAATGTGTGCAGGTGTCAAATCCAACGAAAGACGCAAATCCAAACAAGACACACAACTGTTTTTCTGGCTCATTTTTCCGGATCAGCAAACAGGAGGGCGATCTTTTCTGAACTCTCGGCACCCAATCACAGTTGTATCGAACACCACAGGGGAGGATATTATCTATATCTGCGGTGTCTATCACAGCGGAGGGTTGAGTACTTAGCGGGGGGACCACCGTGGCTCAGTCTCGTGGTTCCTGCAGGTGGTACTGAGGCCGGGGCTCCAGGAACCTTCCAGCGCAGGTCACCAACCTCTCATTCGTTTCGCCTCCTCTCACTCAACGGAGCAGGATTTTCAGTTCTCAACAATCAGTTGTGGAGACACTTCTGGAGTATCACTTGGCTGATGGAATTATTGGTGACTTTGCCCAGAAAGTGAAAATACGAACAAGAAGGATTTGTTGCGACGACAAAAGTTGTACGTATTCTTTTTCACAAAGTCTGCTACAAAAACACGAAAGTCCAACGATCTGTCATTTGCGACCAAGGCTATTTATTGATCAGGCACAACTTGCGTGTTTCCAGCCTTTGCGTTGAAAAGATCCATTTTAGCGTTGAAGTCTCCCTCAACTAAAATATTTGTAGTTTGTTAGTCCATTACTTGTTCTTTTTCTGGGATTCCTTTGATGATGGAACATTCACTGCTGAATCTGGGCAAGAATTTGAAGTTTTGCACTGTCTTCATGAACAAAAACGACACTTTGTGTGTATTGAAGTGAGCTTTAGCACAACAGTTTCTCCTTGACAAACGTTTCACAAAACGGAACCTGAAGAAAATTGACGGAAGAATGCTTTGTACGAGACTCATGCAGTTTCAGTTCATCGCAAGAACGTGTGTGTTCTTACTTTGTCTCGTTGCACGGGGACAAAAAACAGCAGTGCTCAAGGTGAGCCCTTTACGAGTGCACTGTGCTGTGCTAATCGCCGCTGGAGCCAGGAAACTCTGCAATTGCAAAGTCGGTCTTTGAAACGCAGCCTCCGCCAGGTCTCCGTTGGGTCTCGGCCAGTTCACGCAAACGCAACAGTATCAGGAACAAAAGAACAAGGTTGAAAACAAGCAAACTCCAAAGCGCCTCAGAGGCAGACTCCATGAGGTTGCCACATGCACCACACGGATGGGGTCATCTGCGAGTGAACACATATTTTATGGAGGCGATGAAAGTAGCCCCATTCTGGAGTGACTTGTTGGTTGGACCCGACGAAAAGACACAAGAGGCTGACTGGTACCCATTTTCCCGCCTGAGCCAACCAGGCTTTGCACATCCCGACTGCTTTCCTCTAGCAGCTGTTGACCTATTGAACCATTCAGGGTGATATTGTTCAAAAGATGTGAACCCCAAGGAACGCCACTCTATTCTCTTGCAGTGATGTCCTGATCGCGATGTCGGTGCCGCCTCACTTCACGCAGAAGCCGGCGCTGTCCAAGGACGGCGCGTCTGGCGTCACATTCTGCTGCGAGATCGTCGCCGACCCGGCGCCCGTCATCTCGTGGTTCCGCGGCGCCGCCGCCCTGCCCCCGAGCGAGTACTACCAGGTACACCCAGCTGCGACCTCAGCCGGACTCAGGGTCTGGGGACGGAGAGCCAACATGTCGAATAGCGATAAAAAAGAACGACACAAAAAGAAGAGTTGGCACCACAAGAGTGCCAGTACACCCACAGAAGCACAGATCCAAGAAAGACCACAAACATTGGTACAGATTTCACAGCACTGGGAGATGTTGGGATTTGGATGTCACGGAGGTTGCTTCGTCCAACAACTATCTTGACACCCAAATTGCTGCTGCGCTCGTGCACTCGTGTTCTTATCCATGTTCATCTATCGCCTTCGTGCAGGCCTTGGTGGAGCCACAGAACGGAACCAACAGATACGTGCTCAGGTTCGTTGTGCCCGACATCACCAAGATCAACACTCAGGATGCCTACCGAGTCGAAGCCAAGAACCAGTGGGGACAGATGGCCGCCGGAATCAACCTCAATCTGCAAAGCAAGTTTCTAAGAATCTTTTTTGGTGTCACATTGTCTCAGCAGGTCACATCAACTGAAGGGAGCAGTGCTTCTCGTTTGGTCTTACGTGCGTTTTTGTGTTGTTTTCCAGTGGGCACAATCGCAGTGTAAGTAGGACCACTTCTCTTTTCTGAGTGAACTGAGCATGGTCGGTTGTGTGTCATGTCCCTTTTTTGCATACGAAACCTGAACGGAACCTTTTATCCCGAAACATTTCCATCTAACTGAGCTCCTCTTGCTCTTCTAATCAAAAAATTCGAGGCGGAACGCAAAACAGAAGCCTCCCAGGGTTCAAAACTCCAGATAGCTATCGGACAGTCAGTTTGCACTTCTCTGATATAATGAGGCTGCAGTTTGCTGTTCAAGGCAGATAAAATGCTGCAGCTTTTTTACACGAGGAGTGTTGCTTGCCACTTGAGACAGACACTTACTCTCAAGCCCTTCTGTGCTCTTGCAGAAGATTGCAGCTTCTGGATAATTCAACGTTGTAGAGACGCAATCCCGATTGATTGACGCTACAAACCCCAGCGCACCGCGGGTCCAGGTTTTAATGCGTCCAAATGGTTTCCATCAACAGTCGCTCGTGTTTGAATGTTTTGTATTTTCCAAAGGTTTACTTTTGCCAGACGAAAAAGGTGTTCAGTGCAACGCACACAGCTTTTGTGGTGCTTCGCTCACTTTGAACATTTTTTTGAACCGCAATTTGTGGAATCTTGCCATCCACGCTGAAGTTTTGATACAGAATGACATTCGAATCTGGGTTATCAAAGACGAGTTATTGCCGTCACCACCAATCTCTCGTCTCTCAATCCGGTGATTCTGTGGCCAGCAATCGAAAAGCATTTTGCCAGCACTCTGCAACTTTGTCGAAATTTGACCGTATTTGACCGTCAGCAAAGAGTTCTTGAGAGCTGATTCAGAACAAGTTCTGTGTTTCTGAGAAATGTACAACTTATCAAAATATCTGAAACAACATTCACGAGCAACGTTTCCGCAGTTTTTGTTTTGTGGACAACTGATCCCACACTCGACCCTGCAGGTGTGTGCAACCCAACCCTCGTTCTTACTGACATCATAAACAAAAGCAATATCAAATGCTCGCCTTTGCTTTGACAGAAGAACCTTTTCTATGGCACAACATTCCTTGCATGGCTTGTGTTCTCCTGCAAAGATTGGCTCACGATCACATGCTTGCCTTCAACATTCTGATTTGTGAAAAGAAAGTCATTATTCGCTCACCAAAGGTTTGTTGTAACCAACATTTGTTGATAACACCAGCGGGCGAACACATACCAAGCACCACCACGAACAACAATTCTGAATTTCTCATTACCGGTACCAGAAAACTTTTATACCCGTAACGTAACACAAAATCTGAACTGTAAATGTCTTGTCTCTCAACGTTACGAACACTCTTAACGCTCAAATTATTTTTGTGTCCGATAGCTGGCTGCTCCTCAATCGTTACTGCTCGTGATAGGTGGTTGTGTGGATCCTAGACTTTGAAGCTCGGGTGACTGAGTGCAAACGCTTCCTCTTGAACCTGCCTGATCGTAGAGGATCACAAGATCACCTTGGAAGATACAGGTCGGGATCTGGCAGCACACTTGTAAAGTGCAAATCTTGGCCCAGAGGTTCCTCTTAACAGCGGTGAGAGGTCAAAATGGAAAAAGTTAACTGAAGTCAACGAAAAATTCCATTTTTTCATTGTTTGTACTGAATCGTCCCCATAACAAGTCTTGTCCACGGTGAGGATTTATTCTTCCAGTCTTCTCGTCACCACCCAGTTTTCGACCACAGCAGAACGTGAACAGAAACAGGAACGAAAACGACCGAGATTCAATGGCGACACGAAGCGCTTCAGCAGGACCTTCGACCTTCGTGTCGCTGCACTGCAACGTTCGTGAACATTCCTCCCTCAAACTTTCTTTGATGGTTCAAGAGCAACAGGGACCTGAGGCCCAGGTGTCTTTTTAGTTTTTGGCGCTGCATTGACAACAGGCACGACAAGGTGAATTCGGCCGAAACTTTACAATTCCGGAGTCCTGGGTGCTAAACCATTAGTGTTGTGACCTTTGCAGCAGTTCTGGTGAAAGCTGTTCAATTCTGAATGATGGGATGTTGTTGTTGTTCGTTCTGAAGAGAGGAAGCCTCTGCGTGAGAGACAAGCCACCACGCAGAATAACGTCTGTTATTTATAGATCTCCGCTGCTTTCTATGACTAGGGTAGTACAAGCTCTTAAGTGGTTGGCAAGTACTCTGTAAAGCCTACTGCTCTGGGAATCCACGGTTCAGGTGGTTCTTTTCGGACTCACCTCGCAATACTGACGTCCAAGAGTTGTCTGAATGATGATCTGTGATGTGTGTATGTATCTTGTCGACACGCTGGAAACTTTGCAACCAGAATCACATTTTCTGCACCAAATTGGTTGTGAACGCTTCGAGAATGGCAAGAACAATAAGATCTGAAAGAGGTCAATATTTCGCACGATTTCTCACGCAGGAATGACTGGTTCAGCCGAGGCGAATCGAGTTGCTATTGTGCTGGTTGAGTCCGGGGTTGGGAGAGGAGGAGGGGCGGCTGGAAGAAGCCTTGGATCCGGGTGTGATTCCGAACGAAAGGAGGCGGGGGCTAACTCGGGTGTCTGCCTGCCCGTCTGTCTGTAGACTGTTGTGCTACCTGCCTCCATAGATATTCCCTTTGCACAGGCGCCGTTACTTGCGTACATTACACATATTGTCGAGCGTTTGCCATTCATTCGCTCGCTCGGCTCCTGATTCAATCACTGAACCAGGCTCCCCTCATTATTACATGTACAGCCCGGAGGGAGCCCAGTACATCTGCACAAAAGTTACTGGCCAGATACAATACATACCAGCAAACAGTGAATCTGTGGATTACATAACACTTCCTTGGAAAGTGGATAATAAAGACGTCAGCTTTCCCCGGAGACATGCTCGACAGATAAGAGTGGTTGGTGTGGTGTTGAGGTGTTAACAAGCCAACCATGGCAGGAAGGTAGGAAAGTCACCGCATTTGTTTTCATGGTGTTGTTGTCAGGCACGAGTCCGTCAAACATAAATCTTATGCCACAGGAAGTGAGAACAAGTGATCCAGCAAAGCAGCCATTTGGCACATCACTGGCATTTTTTGTGTGGAGAAATGCACAAAACGCTTGAAACTGGAATTTGCACAAAAAATCCTCAACAACAAGAGGGCTTTCGGCTCATTTTTCTCGCGCCCCAAGAACGTTTGATCCCAACATCTTCTCACTTCCGTCATTTCCTCTGCTCTCCCCTCTTGTTGCCTTCACTTCTTTTGACACGCTTCATAAAAACTGCTCCTCGAGGTTTGAGTGGCTGTTTGCTCCAGCAGATCGTGGTTCTGCGAAGGTGCACAGCTGATTGCACTTGGCTCCGTGTGGCTTCATTGCCCCATCTACTTCACCCCTGGCTCCCTGTGGATCTGATTCAAATGACATTCATGCTCAGGTTGATGCCAGGATTGCTGCGCATGGCTTTGATGCGGAATGGCTTTGGCAACTGCATATTTTCCAGTGGTTTTAGTTTGCTTTGTTTGTGCCGAATACTCGTATTTCAAGTTCATCGGATTTTGCAGCCCCTGCATTGGGATTGTCTAGTGTTCGTTTCATCCTCGCGTGTCTGGTTCTGCCTTTTTGTTCAGAACAACTGTAAATTTGTGCACGATTCAGTTGACACCTTGCCATTCCAGGAATGCCACAATTTTCTTTCTGCAAACTTCTATGTTCACGTGTTCCGAACAGCACACGGACATCTCGCAGACAAAAGTACAGCACAAGTGCTCGTCTTGACCCTCAGGAATGAAGCTGCCCTGAACAACTTCGTAAACTCAATTGGCTTTTCACAGCTTCTTCACCTCAAAGCCTCAGATTATTCTTCAGAAGAATCGCTGTCATTCTGCAGTCCTCTTTTTCCTCCAAGTTGAGATGAAATTGAGCACGATTTGTACGGAAAGAAACTAGCTGTTGGTTTACTTCTTGCGCTTTGCGTTTCCAAACAGATGATGGGATACTCGTTGAATCATGTTTGTTTTGAAGGGTGTGGATCCTTCAAAATGCTAGCTACATTGCAACAACCTGTTTGCTGTCGGTGTTCATCAGGAAGTCAATCGCAGCCATCCAAAAACAGAAATATCGTTTTCAACCTGTTTTTTTTGGCCAGATCTCGAAACAATGCAAAAAGAGATCTGAGTCCTCAAATTATGGGGTCTTGTTCAATCTGGATAAAGGGTGGAATCAGTTTTTTCTGTTTTCCTTTCCTTTTCCAGCTTTGGTGTGTGGTTGTCTCGCTGGAGAATCTTCAAAGGAGAAGTATAAGTCGTTGGCAGAGTCCATTGCCTTGCTCTAACACATATGAGCTGTTCCAGATACGTTCTGTGGAGTGATGGTGTGCCAATGCCTGCCCTGGTTTATCTTCTTTATTGCAGGAGGTGGCTTTCCAAATATTTGCACTAATTAAACGCACATCTGCATGCCAGCCAGGTCGGCCGGATGCTCCTGGATTGCTGTGCATGCACTGCAGAAACACACGTTGCAGGTCTGACCCATTTGCTTGGATCCCAATTGAAGTGATCTGGAATCTGACTCTTTTATCTTGATTTGGTGCACACCCTTGACCACAAGAGTCATATAGTTGAAGCACTCCGTCGGAATGACGTGCTCGGATCCTGGGAACTCCAGTACAAGGCTGTGCACCAGCAGAGACCGTTTCCTCCTGCGTGTTCGCACGCCCTTGCAGGAAACAGGCTTTTGCAATTGTGGAGAGGAGAAAACTTGGACGAATTTGTGAGTCCGAGGCGAAAACAAAGTCCGCAACGTCGTGTTTACTTGTTCACACGTGTGTCTGTTTTGTTGTCATTTCCGCATCAGAGTGACAGTCTTCGTCAGACACACATGTGTGCGAAATATCGAACCTCCGTGTTCGTCATTAAACAGCATTCAGTTCAACAATGCAGACTCGTACGAGTTGCTTCTCTGACATTTGCCCATCTCAACCGCCTTCGGTGCCGGGTGATCATTCACGGTGAAATTACTCCCACACCCGAGGAGAAAAACAACACCAACGCTGTCTTGAGGATACAATGTATCGCGCAGCGACGACTCAATTTTTCCGTCAATCTTCGACAGAAAAGTCTTTTCCCTCCGACAGTTCCTTGTGACATGATTAATCGCAGAAGAACAAAGATTCTCCTCGTATTGCATTGTGCGTGTACGCTTTCCACGAGACGGACCAACTTTGATGATCAGACACACACATCGGACCGAACAAAGAGATCGATTGACGAGACCATCGCCTCGTTTCCGTGACAACGACGCACTTCTTTGAGCTTGGCTCCGATGCCGACATCACTGCCATGAATCCTCTGTGCCGATAGAAGACGGGCTCATCACTCAAGCTGTGTGGAACACGAGATTGACAGCTTCGTTGTTGTTTCACCCGCCCAAAGCGCGAAGCGAGGTGCCGTGCCCAACACTGTACGGTCATTGCCTGCACTTCACTTCAATGAAGAGAATCCCATCAGTCTACAACGCGCTGGGGTGGTCGCCTTCTATCTCGTGTTTCTCGGAGCGTGTTGCGAATTTTCTGTCGCTTCTCGCTGAAATTCCCGAACACCGACAAGTGCGATCTTCTTGAAATTTATTCACAACAAACTGGTCGACATGAGCAATGCATTTCAGTCGGCAAATTCGACAGAAAACTTGACCTTCTTGATTTTTTTGGACTCCAAACAACCACCACCAAACATGCTACAAAGACTGTTTGCACTGCAGGAGTGCGACCGTTTCGGATACTTCTTTGTACAGAACAGATCAAAACTCGCAATGTCATCGTCAATGTCGTACTCAGAGGCTGTTCTAGTGACCAAACTTTTGTCTCCTGACCCACAGATGACTGCTCTTTCAGCATTTTGCATGAGTGTGTCTGAAGTCCTTTTGTAATTCCGGACTGCG
>JAAUXT010063966.1_pt1 | contig 25655 bp, 29 predicted proteins | sample 7278171 | NCBI WGS metagenome assembly JAAUXT01 (sample SAMN14350112, study PRJNA611818) | marine sediment metagenome | isolation source: surface marine sediment (1.8m) | place: French Polynesia: Moorea | collected 2018-08
ACACAGAGAAACAGACACAGAGAAACAGACACAGACAGACAGACAGACACACACACACACACACACACACACACACAGAAACAGACACAGAGAAACAGACACAGACACAGACACAGACACACACACACACACACACACACACACAGAAACAGACACAGAGAAACAGACACAGACACAGACACACACACACACACACACACACACACCACGGGGCCTCAGGGCCCGGGTCCACCTGGACCCACACGTGCCACCCCCACCTGCCGTGGATCCTCTGAAAATGCTTTTTCCCCTGAGAAATACTCGTATGTTGTGAGGCTCTGAGGGTTGGACTCGCCACCTGGAGCCTGGGTTAACTGAAGAGTGAGGTCGAACCCCCGCCCCTCCCACCATTCTGGATCCACCAGAGCTCACTCGGCACAGGTCCACGTTGTTTCCAACTTCAGACAGACACACACACACACTTGTGTCTTTTTGGCGCCATAAGAAAGAGAAACATCCCTCGTTAGAAGTTATTTTGGTCCAGCGGAGGTGTGGGAACTGCTTCGGAAACAGACGACTGACGAGCAGCTGAAAGGTTCGAACTTCCATGTGGACTGCGTTCCCAACGTGACGCGTCACGTGGCGACGCTTCCATGACAACGTCGTGACGTCATCGTCACCTCGAAGGCGAAGGGGGCTTGAGTAACATGAGAACATTTGGAGACTCATCATTTTCGAGACAGGAACCCTGTGGCTCCCTGCTTGAAGAGAGCAGAAAGTTCAGGCTGATATTTCACGTGGCTCGTGAGTGCATCACAGATGTCTCGCCTCACTGACCGCACAACAGTGGCAGGCTCAGGCGCAGACGTTCCCTGGATCCGCCCCACGACGGACCCTTCCCCTGGGGAGCGGTGAGAGTGAGAGGCGGGGACAGGCTCAGGCCCGGATGTCCCCATCTCCCTCGGGTCGGCCGGCGTCGCTCTCAGCGCTCGGGCTCCGGACGACGCTGTTTCCGGTGCATTACCGAGGGCCGGGGCACGTCGGAGACGCTGTGTCGAGCGCTGCGTCCCCTGGACGTGTCACACTGGAGGCGTCACGCGGCAAGTCAGTGCACAGTGCGTTGCCTCCCTGTACTTGTCGGAAGTTGACGGACGCTGCGTCGTCGCTGGCAACACAGCCCACGTGCAGAAAATGGGACGTTCCGCATGATGCCAACGCGACGTAGTCTGTGACGCCATCAGTGAGACCCACCGCGACAAAGCGGAAGTTCCTCGTGCGAAGCGGTCAGCGCGACTTCCGGTCCTGGAGCCGCGGAATCCTACCGCAATTTATTTCAATATCCAACTCAAGTGACGGCAGTTTATTTCAATATCCACCTTGTTGTTCCTCGCGGACAGCTGAATCCCTTCTGTACAACCTCAGCGAAGTGAGATGAATAGCGGTGCTGGGCGGACACAGCACCCGGTGGCGGTGCTTAACACCTGCAGGACATTGCGCAGGGGGGAGGAGCGAGGGAGGGACGGAGAGGAGGCAGAGAGACAGACCGTCGACGTGTTGGTGAGAGAGAGGGAAGAGCGAGTGAGAGAGAGAGAGAGAGAGACAGACAGACAGACAGACAGACAGACAGACAGACAGACAGAAAGCGCGCGAGACGTACAGACAGAGCAGAGCCCAAGAGTACGGGAAGGTAAAGGAACGAGGCAGGTGAAGGAGGGTCAACGAGCACTGCGAGCACTGGACAATCATCCAGCCCGAAGTCAACGCAGCTCTTGTTGACCGCGCAGCGACGCACCGCGTGACGCGCGCACTGCGCTCTGCAGCCCTGCGGAGGAAGCGCCCGCTGCGACCCCTTTTACACGGGTCCCCGCGCGGCGTCCGTCGCCCTGACAACCTAACGACGCCGCTGTCAGCGCCGCTTCCCGCGACGCCGCGTCTCCCGCGACAGCTGCGTTAGCGTCTCCATTGGGGACGTCGGCCCCACTCTCCTGTTGCTAATCAACGCTCGGGGAAAAGTTTCTACAAATGTCCCCCGCAAGGAAAGTTGCTTCTCTCAGCCACCCCCAGTCCGCCATGGGATCATGAAAACAAAGGAAAGTTTCTCAAAATTCTCTGGGGATTAAATGGGATCTTTCAATGGGGAATGAATGGAAAGTGTGTCACGCGAGTGACAGGTAGAAATTGCAATTAAAATTCCATGGGATGTTGCCATGGATACGAAGCGCTGACACAGACACACCACACACGCACTCTCCCGCCCCTCCCCGCAAAGTCTCTCACACACGCGCACCCACGCACACCCACACAGCCACCACACGCTCTCAACCCCAACCTCCTGTATCCATCTCCATACCCACAGACCGCAGAAAAAAACGCACACGCACACACACAAGTATACACACATGTCCCACCCACCCAACCCAGCCCCAATGTGTCTCACCCTCCTGACCCGACCCACCCCTCCCAAGATCCACCCCAGCTCACCCAGCAGACCTGACACACACACGTCTGTCCACAGGCAGCGGGAGCGGCTTATTTTTAGCTGCGCCCATTGTGTGCGCTGGACGTTTGTCTGTGCGGCAGGCAGGCTTAGTGTCGGGGAGATGCGACACAGCATTGTGGGGTGAGGGGCCCAGGCTGCAGCGCCATCCTCGCAGTGAGGGGACCGAGGCCACAGCGCCGTCCTCACAGTGTAACATATCCCATGGGGTGAGGCCGAGGCTGCAGTGCCGACCTCAGAGTCGGGTGAGGGCCAAAGAACGAGACTGACAACGCTGTCCTCATGGTGTTTGACACATCCCGACGAGGTGCCACACGGCTGCGCGGCCGCACTGACAGAATGAAACTGAGGCTGCACCATCATCCTCACTGCAAGAACAGTGATGAATTTTTAATCCCTGGCGCTGCGAGGACGGCGTAGGCCCAGGTCCGGCCTCCTCTTTGTGTGCGGAAGAGTGAGCGCAGGTTGGAGTGCGGTTGCGCGGCTCACACCCCGCGGCGCATCACGGCGACGTGAGATTGTTCCGCGTGACAAAGGTCTGCGGGGAAAGTAGTGCCAGGGTCACACCGGACGCGTCGTGCGCTGCGTTCAGGTGAATGAGCGCTGCGTCGGAAAGGACGCGTCGTGCGCATGCGTCGCACTGGACGCGTCACGCATTACGTAACAGGACGTTTCGATGCCCTGAACGCATCGCGCACTGGGTGTCCATGGGACCCCTGGATCCGCCCCTGGACCTTCTCCACTTGTGCCCTTTCGTGAGTCTTTCTTCCTTCTGCATGCCTTCTGCAGGCGCAAGCTTCTGAAGGTCCACTTCTAAGAAGGCTGCTGACGCCTTACAAGTTGCCGCGGCCTTTTCGCGGAGGAATCCTGTGCAAAACCAGAAGACGCGCCGCGTCCATTAGCGCGCACAATAGACGTCGAGCCGCGTCTCGCCCCGCGTTCACACTGGCGACGTGAGACGTCAACTACGTGAAACGTCAACTACATGAGACGTTGATATCGGCTGCGTGAAACATTGAAGTCAACAACGTGACACGTCAAGAAATAAGACGTTGACGTCAGCTGCGTGTGACGTTGACGTCCACGTCTCTTGTCAGTTCTGTCCTTATGTTGTCGGCGTGTCTGATGCACGTACCACACCCCACATCTGGAAATGAGTTGGGAGCCTCACGTATCACGATCAATGCAAGTTGGAGCCTCACGTACCGGGTGTGAACGACTGGACGGAAGTCGGACTGAACTTTCCCCGCGAGTAACAAACTTCTACTCCGGGCTGCGATGACGAAACTTGTCAGCGTCTCATCTTCTGCCGGGTTCCCGCCCCGCAGACGCAATCTGGTTCCCGCTTTGAAGGGCGGCCCTTTCTCTCAGATGTAGATTGCGCCCCCTGGACACACCCCGCTCAAAGTGACTCCCGAAGTTTGAGACGCTCCAAAACTCCGTCATCTATCTGATGCTGAAAAGGACGTGAGAGAAAGGAAAAGAGGAAAGAGAAGGAGACGAGAGGACAGAGAGGAGAGTCAGGGAGAAAGATGAAGAGAGAGAGGGGAAATGAGCGGGAAGAGATAAACAAGAGAGAAAGGCAGAGAGACAGAGAGCCGGAGAGCAGGAAGAGAGAGAAAAGAGGAAACGCACGGTCTTCTCTCTCTCTCTCTCTCACACGCACACACACACACACACACAGCAGGCCTGACAGTGCGGCGCTGATTGGTCGTTGATGAGCGTCCCGCGGTGACGTCGCTGCGGGGCCGTCGCCATGGAGACGCGCTCGCGACGAACGCGATTAAACATCAGAGAGAACGCTGCGTCGGCACGTCACGAGAGTGACGTATGAGAGAGTGGGACGGACTCTGCACACCAGATGCGCCACACAGGACCATCACACAGGCCCTTGTTTCACTCTCCCGAGGACCCACCCAAAGTTAGACCCATGGGCCACCCTGGGATCAGCCTCGAATCTGCCCCTGGATGTGTCACAGAACCGTCCGGTTTGAGCCCACGGATCCTGAAGCCGCATCTCGAGGCCTGGATCCCGCATCCGCCGCTGGCTTCACTCAATTGCTTCCGCTGAGAGCAAAGTAACCACGGCCGAGGGGCGCGCGCAAATCAACCTGCGCCGACTGCGCAAGAAACGCGGGTTTCCGGCGCACGCACTCTTGTATCATTGCCAGCGAATCCAGGGGCGGGCGAGCCCCAGGGAAAGCCCGTTTTCCTCCATGTTTTGCACTGCAGTCGCAACGGGCTTTCCTTGGTGCGTGTCAAGCATCTGAAGCCACGAGTTTCTTGTGGTCAAGCGCCAGTCATGGCCCCCGGGTTGGACTCCAGTCAGGACCGGGTTCAACCTCCGCCCTCAGATTAGACCGAGTCAGGACCAGGGACATACCCCACGGACAAACACCAGTCACGACCGTCAGAGCTGGTCCAGACCCAGAGTCCAGTCAGGACCAGGTCACCCTCCCCCCCCCCTCAGGGTCCGACCTGAGTCAGGTCTGTGTCTCCGCTTCCTCTCCTGAGTCAGGGCTGGGGTCAGAACCGGGGCGCACAACGCGACGTGGACCTCAAACCCTTACAGAACTGTGCACCGCAGCACGCTGACGTACCCACTCCCTCCGGCGAGTAATGTGGCGTCAGTGTGGAGGACTCCACACAGGCAGTACTCAAAACGATTCTGTGCTGTGTTTTTTTTTTGCGGTCAGCGAGTACATCCAATCAGGAAGAATAAGAGAAACACGTGCGGTGCCGCAGCAGGTTGAGAGCAGCTCAGCTGAGGAGGGAGGCGGAGTCAGGGGCAGAGAGATAGAGAGAGAGAGAGAGAGAGAGAGGGGGAGAGAGAAGAGAGAGAGAGAAGAGAGAGAGAAGAGAGAGAAACAGACAGAGGGAGAGAGACAGAGAGAAGGGAGTTAAGGGAGAGTGTGAGAGAGAAGAAAGAGACAGACAGAGGCAGAGAGAGAGATAGACAGAGAGAGAAAGAGAGAAAGAGGGTGAGTTGCGCTTTGGGTCCAGCCATTACCCGACCAAAAGATTCTTTCAAATTTTTCCTGTCGTGTCAAATTTTTCTTTCAAATTTTTCCTCCACGAGGGGCTCGGGCCCCTGACCAGATCCTGGGACCAAATCGCCCTACTCTGTACAGTCGCGGAGAGCACAGCGTCGTCTCGGTGCACACAGAGGCCAGACTCCCTGATCCCCTGTCCCCCGTCCTCTGACCCCTGACCCCGTTGATCCGATCTCGGCTCCGCCCCTGGGGCGGACGATCGGCTCACTGCGCACCACCCCGCCATCTCGGTGCACACCATCACAGTAACCTGCGTCTCTTGCGTCTCGTATGCGCGCGCATGTCCCACAGCAATCTGCGGTGCGCGCAGGTCACGCGGGCCACACCGGATACGTGACAAGTTCATACAAACGAGACAAACAAGAATACCTGTCAGATGACACACGCGCACATTGGGCGCGCAACGCGATGCGGCAACGCAAAGTAGACGTCATGCAGCGGACCCTCTGGTCAGCCAGTTCACGGCAGGGCACGGTGTGCGCTGTACCACGAGCGCATCACCCGGGAGCGAGATGGGAGAATCAACGTGCAACGTAGATCTAACGCTTTGACGTGACACCACGAGTTGAGAGCCTCAGGTATACAGCTACGAGACGCCGTGAGTTGGGAGCCTCACGTATCTATGTGACGCCTTTGGCCTCACGTAGATACGTTTTGGAAGCCTCCAGTATCTATTTGACGTTTTGAGTTGGGAGCCTCACGGAACAACGCGACATCCCGAACGTTTCACGCATAACTTCTGAATCAAGACACAACATTTCACCCTCAGTCTGTCTGAAAGCAGAAGTGACGCATTCAGTGTGAAACGAGCAGCGAAGTTCACTTTAAGACGCACCCACCTGGACAAGCCCTGCATGGTGATCACGTGGACAGCTCCGCACCAACTTCCGCCAAAGTTTCCCTCACTTCCGGTTCTTTCGGCCTCTCAAATCCAGTTTGAAAATGTGACGACGACGATGGTCACTCAACGGTCAATCGCGCTGGTCAGTCAGCAAGTTCTCGTGGATACAACCGCGTCTCGCAGCGCGTGTCAAAACGTTCTGGTTTGATGTTCTTGTTTCTGCCGATGCGTCCTTTCTTCTCTTTTGTCCTGCGGTGTGAGCGGGAAGCGCAACAGGTCCAGCGTGTCTCTGCTGTGTGAACTCACAGTCGTGCCGCGCTCTGCCCAACTCAGTCCTTACAGGACCACCACACCCTCCTCAGAGGACCACCACACCCTCCTCAGAGGACCACCACACCCTCCTCACAGGACCACCACACCCTCCTCACAGAGCAACTCAACTCTCCCATTGCTCGTGTATCTCTCACTGATCCCCACTGTGTGTGTGCTGTCCGTCCTCAGCGCCTCCTCGTACTGGCGCAGAGCGCGAGAGAGAAGCGCCTGAGTCTGTGGAAGTTGTGAGGGGAGCGGCTGCTCGTGCGCTGCGGGAAGCAAAACTTGTGCAGGTGCTGCAGCTCTCTCCATCAACACCCTCACGTACTGACGGGAAAACTTCTTCAGATTCTACAGCTTCGCTTGGCCGCCGCAAGAAAGACGTACACGCACACACACACGCACACCAGTAGATCTACGCACGCACACACACCGGGTCACTTTTTCTCCCCATCTGTCTCCCTCGCACACACTCCACCGCTCTGACACACTGTGTCTCTTTCTCTCTCATTCGTTCGCTCTCACCCTCTCTTTTCACACACCCCTTTTCCCCCACTATCTCTCAGTCTCACTCTCTCTCTCACTGAAAAAAACGCGACCTCTGACTCAATCGAATCGTGTCCCGGGGGCACCTCAGCAACAGTTGTTACGACAGTGCTTCTCGGTTGCTATGGACGGGTTGCCATGGGGACACTCCATCTCTGTGTTGTTGTTTCCCGACGCGCAGGGAGGAGGGATCCTCGGGGGATCCGGCCCAGCTGAGAAAACAAAACCCGATGAAGCTCGCGATCGTACACGGGCTGCGATGCGAAACTTCCATGTTCCGGAGTCCCCCGCCCCACACGCAAACATTTCTCTCTCTCTCTCTCTCTCTCTCTCTCTCTCTCTCTCTCTCTCTCTCTCTCACACACACACACACACTCTTTCTCTTTCTTTTTGTCTCTCGCAAACAAACGCACAGGCACACACACACACGCTTTGACACACACACACACACACACGCACGCACACACACACACACACACACACACACATTCACTCGATTTCATGTGAAATGAAAGAGAAGATGAACGTTTCCTTGGGTGATGCGAGCCGGTCCCTGAATCTGCCCCTGATCTCAATCCTAGACCATCTGAAGGACGCTCCCAGGGCCGAAGGGATCTTGTTCTCGGACATAGACTCGAATCAACTACTTCCAAAGGAGCCTTTGCGACATGTCCTCGGCTGGCGGCTGTCTTCCAGCGAAAAGAACAAGGAACCAGCGGATCACGTGATGCGCCTCTGGCCTTCAGGCAACAATGCTGTTGTTGTCGTGGAGACGGCGCGGACGCCACGACGCCGCGCGACTCCTTCGCAAAAGGTCAGACCTATTTTCCTTCCGCCCCGCGCGTCTAGAGAACCTAATTACCGCTTCCTGTCTCTGATGAAATTAGTGCGCCTGGGAGCCTGTGGAAAGGGCGCTCTGGACCAGGGAATTCAAATGCCTCTCCAGACATGCTGCATGGACGTCGCACTGTTGGAGCGGCGCTGCAGTCTTGGTCTCGCACTGCAGGAGTACTGCAGTCCCAGTCATTTACTGCAGGAACAGCACTGCTGAAGCCTCGGTTTCATGCTGCATGGACGGCGCTGCAGCCTTCGTATAAAACACACAAATCTCAGAGCTGACGGACCCACCATCTGCGCGGAAACGAAAAGAAACACCTGGGGGAACAACCGCGGTACCTGCCCCTGCGCGGCGCCGGCTTCACGCACCATGCGTCACGCGTCGGGTCAGTGACGCAACGCACTGACTGTGACACACAGGCGCAGGACACATCCGGTGGGCAGCAGGCCTCCAGAGGACGCTGCGCGCAGAATCACGTGACGCGCCCGGTGTGAAGCGACGCCTCCGGTGTGCAGCAGCGTGCCTCAGCGGGCGGTACAGAAGAACCCCGACCCCGCCCTCTGACTCCAGGGCGTCTATTCTCCCTCGTAACGTGCAGCTCAGTGCAGTCAGACCGGTGTGAGAATCCAACCCCAGTGTAGACTTGAGCCGGTGCAGGAGGACTCAACTCAGGAGCAACCCACCCCTCACCATCTGCATGAAAACCCGTCCGCTACAACCTCGGCAGGAATCGCTCCTCCCACGAAATATGGAGGTGAGCTGGGAGAGTTTCTATTGCGTCGGGTGGCCCAGGCAGGCACGGGTACTCCTTGATGATTCAACCCCATTTCCCTTGGGGGTAAGTGCCCCTTCCCTTCAGAGGCAAGGGGTAGAGGGGCAGGCTCCTCCCTCCTCGGGGTTTCACCCCTTCCCGTGGAGGTCTCACCCCCTCGCCTGCACTCAGGGTCTGCGCTGGGGGTCTCACCCTCTCACCCACAGCCTGGATCCGCCCCTGGGAGGAGCAGCTGTGCAGGAAGCGACGGGTGAGCGGATCTGACGCGAGACTGACGCAGCGCCCTGTTACCCCACTTTCCCTGCCAAACCGTCAGGGCGGGGCGGCCACGGGGAGTCAGAGGCAGATCCAACAGCAGGTGGAGGGTCTGTGGGCATCCGGGGCCGACCCACTGGAGGTGCAGGGGGCACACTTCGGACTGGTCCAACAAGCAATTGAAATTCTTTCACACGAACCCCCAAACATGTTGTGTTGGCTGCGTTGGGGAGGAGACAGAGAACCGGGGCGTTTGTTCGACAAGACAAAAACTGCAGTTGTTCACTCAACGTATATTTTTCAGAAAACGTGGTTCTCACCTCCGTTTGTGCGCGTGCGCGCGCGCATGCGTCCTCAGCATTGCGAAGCCTTGAAACTTTGACTCCCAACTGCCAATATCCGGTGTTTCCGTCAAGTCCTGCGTTCCCAGAATGCGGCCCCTCCTGGCTCTTGTCTCATTGGTTGTGGTGCTGCAGTTCGATCCGTCATGCACAAGTTTCGTCAGAAGCGTCACAACACATGACGGCTACATGTGACGTCAGGTGACGCTGGCTTTTGGTGATCGCGTACAGAGACGCGTTTTTTGACGCTTCCAACGTCACTTTCTTCCACACATGTTTCTGCCCACTGAGAGCACGTTATCCTGAGTACACTGGCTGAATTCTCTCTGGGTGCTCACTGTGAGAAACTCAACTCGCAGACGGAAAAACGAGAAGCTCTTTGCCAAACTTCGCTCTCTTTCTCTCTCACTGCTTCTCCTGTCAGAAATCCAAAACTAAAGGAGCAGTGAAGCAATCCTTGCAACAAGAGCCGCATTTCCCCCCACACCTCCTCGCACGGCGTTGTTGTCTCAGTTTCACACTGCAATGACGGTGCTGCTTCCGTCCCACTTTGCAGGGACGGTGCGGCAGCCTCTTTCTCCCCTCGTAACGCTGAGCACTGCAGAATCAACCCCGACGCTGCAGGGACGGTGCCTCACTGCAGGGACGGTGCCTCACTGCAGGGACGGTGCCTCACTGCAGGGACGGTGCAACAGCCTCCGCCCTTCTGCAAGGACGGCGGTGCAAGCCCCTTTCTCCCCTGCCCTACTGCAACCTGCGCCTCAGCCTTCCCGAGTCCCCCACTGCGAGGACGGCGCTGACCTGGGCAGATCCGCGCTCCTCGCAGCGATGGCGCCGCATCAGCACCTCTCACCGCGGTGGGTACTAACTCACCGCAGAGCAGGTACTCACTCAGTACTCACAGATACTCCCGACGGCACAAAGAGGACGCTGCACTGCTGAGGTATGCAGCTCGTGTGTGTGTGTGTGTGTGTGTGTGTGTGTGTGACACTGTGTGTGCATGTTCGGGAGTTTTACTCAGATTACTCACATCATAATTATATTCAAAGCTGCGTCGTTGGAAAAATTGTTTTGTCGAACACGCGACGCTATCTCAGACTTCGTCTCTCAACCTTGACGTCAGGAGGGACGCGTGGTCCCAGGGCCCTCCCCTGCATCCGCCTCTGGATCCACCCCTGGATCTCCCTTCATCTCCGTGAGGCGACCAACACAGCACACCACTCGATGGCGCGTGGGTTGAGAGATCTGAGAGCACCGCCTGTGCGTCTGTTGTCCGGCGCTCGGCGTGCTGACGGCTTAACAGCCGGAAGCGTCGACGCAGCGGGCTGCAGCAGAGATCCAGGGGTCACGCTGCGCGCGTCCTGACCTGAATCCACGTCTGTGCAAGTGTGTGTGTGTGTGTGTGTGTGTGTGTGTGTGTGCAGCATCGTCCGGAAGACAGGCCTCACGGAGCCCCGTGTCTTTTCGTCACAATCGTGCGCCTCAAGCCGGGTTCACACTGGATGCGTGACACGCTGTACCCCGGCGTACCTCAACGGCCGCTGGGTACAAAAGGACCCGTGGATTTGTGCAGCGAGGCTGGCATGGTATACCCGGTGTGAACCCGGCCTGTGCGTCTGCGGCACAGATTCACGGATCTATCTATCTGCGTGTTGACTGAACAAGGTGCTCCAGATGCAGCCGAGAACCTTTGATCCCAAAATGGTTCTCGGGATGGATCTCCAGAAGGACCACAGGTTTCACGAGCCTGCATCACACGTAGAGCAGCCCGCATCGCAGTGCAAGTCAATGGGCGCTGCGCCTTCACTTCGAGGCGCCAATCGCTTTGACTGGAAAAGGGACGCAGAGTGTGACTGACGCATTCAGTTCAGCGTGGCATGCAGCACGTTGCTCAGGAGCGCGACACGTGACGTATTCAGTGCAACGCAGCGTCTATTCGCGCAGGGATCCCACGCAGCAGCCGTGTCTGAGCACCGCGTAACGGTGCGGTGAGAAAGACCCGGGGTCCCACGCAGCGGCGTCAGCAGTGCGCGAAAGAACCGGGGGATGACGAGGGGAGCACGGCAGCTGGAGGGCCCTCGGGTGGCGGCGGCTGTCAGACACACGCCTCTCCAACACGCAGCGAGAACAGTTGCGTAACCAGCGCCACTCGTCACCACGGAAACGAGAGAAACAAACGAGGCGCCTCCTCACACCGGGTACGTCCCTGCGTAGCCTGTTTCTCTACCACTCTCACTGCCAGATTTCTCTCTCCCTTTGTCTCTCTTGCTCTCTTCCCTTGTTTCCCCTCTCTCACTCTCGGTCTCGCTTTGCCTCTGTTCACCTCTCTACTGTTTCCCTGTTTCTGTCGCTCATTCACTCTCTCCTATCTCTCTTGTCTGTCTCTCTCTTCGTCTCTCTCCCTCTCATGCTGTCCCATCGTGCGTCCATGTACAAGGGAATTGACAAGTGCTGCGTTGTCAGCATCCATCGCAGCGCCCAGGATGGGCCAAGTGACGGGCACGCCGCACAACGCGTGCGCTGTAAACCCCGTCTCGCGACGCATTGCGAGGAGTAATCCTCTTACGATGGTCGAGTCTATTGCGGATTGATGCAACTGAGACGAGCGGAGATTCAGACGTGGGAGACGGGCGGGGAGAAGCGCCGGAGAGAGAAGGGAGGGTGGGATGGGTGAGAGAAGGGGCAGTGAGGACAAGGGAAGGAGGAAAGGGGAAACAGGACGGGTCGAAGAGGGGAGAGGGTGAGGAGGGAAGGGTTGTGGTGGGGTACGGCTTGGGACGGAAGGGAGAGGGGAAACAGTGGTGACGGGTTGATAAGGGGGACGAAGGGGGAGGGATAGGGAGTAGGGTCAGGGGAGGGGTGGCGCAGGGGAGGGGTGGCGCAGGGGAGGGGTGGCGCAGGGGAGGGGTGGGGCAGGGGAGGGGTGGCGCAGGGGAGGGGTGGCGCAGGGGAGGGGTGGCGCAGGGGAAGGGTGGGGCAGGGGAAGGAGAGACCGGCTAAGCCTCCCGAAGACGAGCTCCAATCGGTGAAACAATCCGAACAGCAAACAGATCAGAAGCAGCTGACGACTCAGCCCGGGGGAAAGAGGAAGGGGTGAGGGACGGAAGCGGAGCGGGCAGGGATGGGTGGGGTGGGGAGGCTGGGAGAGAGAGAGGGAAAAGAGGGCAGTAGGGTGGAGAAGGGGTGGAGACGGCCAGCGAAACCTCGTGTTGTCCTGACCTCACCTGCAGCACTCTCGCGTCAACCGGACCACACCTGCGCAGCGAGAACGCGTAACAGAGATTCCTCCTGCACCTGCAGCTCCTTCTACTGCAGGAAATAACACGGCGCTTAATTTCCTAATCTTCTTAACAACGCTCGTTAGCAACACCGCCCTCCGTCGCCGTGGAAACCGCGGCCGTGACGTCACGAGGCTCCCGCGGATCCAGGATACCCAGGACTCCTTGGACAAGCGCCATTTACCCACCAATTTTGCGCCGTGCGTGCAAATTTTTCTCGTAGGTGGAGTTTGCGCCATCACACAAGCTGCACACCATGTGACCACAATCCTGGAGTCCCCTGACCTCGATCCCGAAGGTTTGGACCCTCTGACGTCAACTCTCGGTCTGCCCCTGTTGAGGGTTGTGGAATCCCCCAACCCCGAGGGTTTGAACCCCTGACCTTGACCCTGGGCCCAGTAACCGCGACCCTGGATCCGCTGTGGGCGGGCTCGCTCCGCAGCTGCGGATCGCGCAGTGAGTGTTACCACAACAACGCGCCTCGCTGCGGGTGTCGCCATCACAACGGAAAGATTCAATTTTCAACCAAGTCAAACACAGCTGCGCAGGAGGAGGCGGGAATTACGTGCAGCGGCAGCGGGGGCGGAGCCAGGGAACCAGGGAGTCCTGGGCCACGGTGTTCTCGGAGGGATCCCTCGTCGCACAGATGTGGGGATCTGGAGCTGCTGCTCTTCGCCGACCTGGAGTTCTCCTGGGTTCCCGGGCCGAGCACAAGGTGACCCTAGTTCAGCGCCCAAGGCCACACGGGAAGAATGCGAAACGCGCCCACGACGCAAGTGACGACACATCGCACAGTGACGCGTCCCATGTGAGCCCTGGATTCCCAAGATTTGTGCCCCTCAGTCTGACACCCCCCGATGTTGCCCGGCCGAATCCGGACAAGCCTGGCGTCGTGCTGGGGCTTCGGGCGAGAGACATCAAAGAGACGCGCGTCTCACGCCGGGGCCGCGGGCAAGACGCTGCGTCTGAGACGCTGCCCGGGTCACGGAGGCCTCGGCCGGGGCTCGCGGGGCTTCAGCGCTGTCCCTCCACACCACCTCCCGGGGGCGGACCCAGGGAACTTGTGCGCCTGTACCCAGCGACCACTTTTAAAAACACTACACACTCACGCAATGCGCTGCAGGCGCAAAACGAAGAAAAAAAACGTTTTCCTTGACGTTTTTCAAAATGGAAGTCGGGGTTCCCCATTGGGTCAGGCAGCCAATTGAGATCCTGGATCCTTGCCCTTTCAAGCGTGACCAGATTCTGGATCCGCCCCTTGTGGAAATCCCTGGATCCGCTCCTGTGTCCACTGAGACTCCGCCATCAGCGGTTTCTCCGGCTTTTAGGTCCGAGGCGCGCAGAGCCAATTGCCGCTCTTCACCTGAGAGCTTGTTACACGAGCAGACTGCGAAGGGGGTCCAGAAACAACACACACACACACACACACACACACACACTCACGACACAAACACACAGATACACCTTCGCAATCACACACACGCACACGAAGAACGTCTGGACAGAATGAACACCCAGCCAGTCACACACACAGAAGATCAAGCATAGATAGGCACACACACAACACACACACGTGTGCACACACACAGACACAGACACAGACACAGACACACACACACACACACACACACACACACACACACACGTACCGTTCGAGAAGACGGGTGCCTGCTGTCCTTCCCTCCTCCATGGTCCCTTCCCTCCCTCCCTCTCCCTGGTCCTCTCCCTCCCTCCCCCTGGTCCCTCCCTCTTCTCTGGTCCCCTCCCTCCCCCTAGTCCCTCCCTCTTCTCTGGTCCCCTCCCTCCCTCCCCCTGGTCCCCGCTTCTCTCTGCTCTACTTCCGGCGATCTGACGACGCAATCATCGCCGCTAATTCGCTCAAAGTCGCAGTTTAATGAGGTGTGAACACGGCGTAATGAATCCCGGAGGAGCCTCCTCCGTCCTGGATGTGAGACATCATGACGTGAGGCTCCCAACTCATGGCGTCACGCCACGACGTGAGGCTCCCAACTCTTGGCGTCATGCCACTAAACGAGGCGTCAGCGCAGCCTGATCAGCGCCAAAGACGACGCTGCGTCAAGTGCACCAATGAGGCCACCAAGCCACAAATTCCCCCTGCACTCACTCGTTCACACGTGCACTCACCCACCCACCTTATCCACACACACACACACACACACACACACACACACGTACACAGAGAGGCATCACCACGCCCACACGCCACCCAACTGACCTTCGCGTTGCAGGCGTCACGTACGACACAAAACCAGCGCCGTGTGACGTGGTCGGCTCGCTGGCGCGGCGCGGATGGCGTCGCGACGTCGCTGGGGACGCCGACGCCGCCGTTGCCATGGCAGCGCCGGCGCCGGCGGACGTCAGGTTGGTGCGCACGAGGATGGGTGACGACAGCAGTTTGCTGAGCAGGTCACGTGAGCGGGCGACGCCGTCACGGACGCCGCCGCCGACGCCGTGGGGACGCCGACCGTTCGTTGCCATGGAGACCAGCGTCTCAAGTTTTCATTCACCGTTCACTACACCAGCGCGCAAGACAAGTTCACGTCCACAATTTCAACCACAACTTTTCCACCGTTGCTACGCAGCAGAGATCCATCCACCCTGTGGAGTCCCGTGAACACTTTGCTCATTCTCTTCGCGCGTCGTCAAACGGACGATTCAAAATAAACGTGTTGCGATTGATCAGGATTTGTCCTTGTGGGGTGAGAACCCACGGAGGGCACACGACTGGTTTTGTCACCGGAGAGTCGCAGAAACTCTGGTCGCGCAGTTCGGTGTCCAGATGCCCTCAATGCCATGGCAACACTCTGAGAAATGTACTGCCCATTCTCTCTCTGTTCCAGCAAAATTCGTATCTCTTTCGCCGGCTTTGTGACGCAAATGCATGACTCACCGCACTGGATTCCAAATCAACTGGCGTGTACAGGCTGCGCATGCGTGTCACGCCACATCTACGTCACAGCGTATCACGTCGCATCACGTCGTGGAAGTGGACGCGCGTGCGGACTTCTACCACGTTGCGTTTACGTTACGTCACGTCGCGTGCACGTGAACGTGGCCTTCATATGACGTCAACCTGAACGAAAGAGTGACGCAACGGGCTTTTCACAAGACGCAGCGCATGCACGATGAACCATGCTCGGCTGGGGTTAACGTACGTTGCGTCATTGCGACCCGAATCGCTACGTGACGCCTGAAGCCCGTGGCTTCTGTAGTTGCCATGCGCCAATCTGACGTGACGTATCACGTCGCGACGTTGCGTCCTGACAGCGCAGCGAACCCAACAGACGCACGAGAGCGCGCGATCTGTGTGTTACACTTTACAGATAATTTACGGTTCTCATAACGACCAGCAATCAGCGACCTCAACAACGCGTGCAGGGGAGGTCCTCCTGATCAGTGTAGAGGGTGGTCTTTTGACAACAATGCAGGGGAAGTCACCTCACCAACATGTACAGGGATCCTTTGGGAGTAGAACAAATTCCGAATTCGGGTTTCTCGTGTTGGTTTGTGTGAGGATACACGCCCAAGAGCTGATACCCTGGGTGTGTGCGTGTGTGTGCGTGTGTATGTGTGCGAGGTGTGTGTGTGTGTGTGTGTGTAGATCTACGTGCGTCTGAACCCTCTTTTTGAGCTGTCAAATGACGAGCATCATGAATGCGAGTTAATTCTGTGTTGCACTGAGGGTCCTGTGCGTCCCTCAGCACGTGTTTTCTCTGTGATCGTCCCCCTCATTGTTGCTCATTATCACGTGTTTACGTCGCCCTCATCATCACTCATCACTCAATAAACTACTCCGCTGTCCAGAGATGTGACGGTCCCATTGCACTTGACTCAGTTCAGGGATCCGGACACTCAACAAAGAGGCGCGCGCACGCACGCAGGACAGACGCACAGACTTCCACACAGAACGCAAACACACTGGACACGCACGCACACTCGCGCACGCACTCACGCACGCGCGCACATCACTTTGAAACAACTCCATCATGCACCGGGCCGAGCTTGACTCACATGTCTCTCTCTCCTCTCTCTGTCTCTCTCACGTCACACACACACACACACACACACACACACACACACACACACACACACAGCGTCTTCAACAACGCGTCGTGTCTTCTCAGTCCACTGAGAGATTCCCAGCAGCCGCTGCCACCTGGTGATGGGTCTCCATGCACACAACGGCCCCAGCCACCGCTTCGTATGTACCTCCGAACGGACGCCTCCAAAAGGACCATAGGGAACAGGGGTCGATGCAGGATCTGCTCAAGGGAGCCTGGCCTCTTTGATCAGAAGGGAGGCGAGTTCAAATTCGAAAGCTTTGAAAGAAATATAATTATTGTGCACAAATAGCAATCTGTCTCTGGGGTCGAGGGTCCAGGCGTCAGGCCTCTGGATCTACTCAGATGAAAAGCGCAGGTCACATTCAGTTCGTCACAGTTTCTCAAAAACCGCATCCAATGCTCAACTTATCGACTCGATTCAGAATTGGACCATCCTTTCCGCGAGGGATCACAGGGTCGGACCCATCAACCCAGGACAAAAACCAGAGCCCCTCCCGAATCCCTGCAGTCCAGCCCTCAAAGGCGAAGCATTCTGGAGACTGTCTGGCCCCTCAGGTCTCTCCAACCTGGGCTCCCTTTGGGCTGCACTGTCCCGACTCCCGCTGGAGAAGTGACACTTTCCAACCTGCTCTGGATGCCTCAATAAACCGGCTTTTCCCTCCCGCATCCACCATCTCCTGAGCAGGGGCCACATTCTCGACCTTCCCTTTCCCACCTGGATCACCATGGGGTGACCCCGGCCTGGATCCCTCCCCCCTCACACACACACACACACACACACACACACACACACACACATACTGTGCCTTTGGGCTGCAACCCGTCCACACCCTGGAGCCGCACCCCTTGATGGGGCGGACCCCTCTCAGTCATGGACCCTCTGGACCCCTCCTTTGCCTGAGCTGGACCCCCTCGGGCTGCCCCTCATCCTGATCCCCTGAGACCTCCAAGTCTATTTCCGCTGCTATTCTTGGCCTCTCACTTCAACAGACGCCTCGGCCTTCTGCGCCAGTTCCAATAATCGAATTTCTCCACCTCTTCTCTCGCTTCGCTTTGTGTCACGCGAAGTAAATTGGAATCGACTGAATGGGGCGAGGATGGCCAGCTGGGTCCGGAGTGGATGGCCATTTCAAAGCGGGTCACACTGAATGCGTCGCGCTGAGTACAGAGGGAGCAGCCAGGTCTGGGGTGTGGATACAGAGCACGACGCAGCCAGCGTAACGCGGTGCCCAATGACACGTCTGGACAGTGCGATGCATCCACGGTGTGACGCAGCGCCCATTGACGAGGCCTACCATGCAGCGCCCACTGACGCACCCCAGGGACAGACGCAGCGCGTGACGCATTTGCTGCGGCCCCTTCCCTCCCCACCTCCCTCCCGAAGCCGACGTGAACCACAACTCGTACATCCAGAAGCAAACCGACCGGAAGTTAGCCACCGGAAGTGCACTGTACACGCAGAGCGCCGCGCACGTACAGGCGAGTGTGAAACGAGGCAGTGCAGCACATAAATTTACTCAACGTACTCACGCGTCTGATAAGTACCGGTACCACAGGAATGAGAGAAGAAGTATCCCTTACCTGAAAAGACAGAAAAGCAAAATTCGTCAATTCTCAACAAACTCCAACGTGAAGCGCTTGGAAATTCCAAAGTGCCAGCTGCACAGCGGATGTGCGTTCGTGTGCTGGGCAGTGGGCATGGCGTGGGGCGTCGCATCTCCGCGTGGGACGGACGGTATGACTGATGATGAGCACACTGTGAACCAGGCACAGAACGTTCGGACAACACAATCTTTGACAACGCTCCTTTGACAACATTTCCCTTGACAACGCTTCCCTTAACAACCCTCCCTGACAACGCTTCCCTTGACAACCCTCCCTTGAGAACCATTTCCTAACAACGCTCCCCTTGACAACCATCCCTTGACAACGTTTCCCTTGACAACGCTCCCTTGACAACCATTCGCTGACAACGCTTCCCTTGACAACCCTCCCTTGACAACCATCCCTTGACAACGTTCCGCTTGACAACCCTCCATTGACAACCATTCGCCAACAACATTCCCCTTGACAACCATTTGCTGACAAGGTTCCCCTTGACAACCCTCTCCTGACAACGCTGCCCTTGTTCATGCACTGTTGACCCCTTGCTGCGCTTGTTTCCACACAGAGCGCGGTTTGTTTGTGATCCCGCGCGTGGAGAACACCATTCCCGGCCCTGCGCGCTCCTCAGTGCGGAGGTTCCCACGGTGACGGGTTTCTCCCACGCTCCGCGCGCTCCCCACATGTTACACCTTCTGCTCGCAATCTGTTTGTCCCAGCGACTCACAACAAACACCCCGTGTTAGCGGCAGATCCAAGAGGGTTTCAAGGTTCTCTGTGATTCCCGATTATCCCCTCCAAAACGCTTGACCGCAGGAGCAATTTCTGCAAAGGGTTCAAAGGAATTCTCGCACCCTCTCCTGGGGGGCACCCCAGAACAGCCACCTTGGCAGGGGCGATCCTGGAGCACCGCGGGACTTCACTCCCTCCAACAAACCCACACTGGGTACCCTGAGTCTGGAGCGGATCCAAAAACGCGCACCCCCACCCCCACCACAACTCAATTCCCTCCGCCCCCGCCGAGAAAATCTTGAGGGTCAGAGGGAAACGTGAGATTTTACTCGTGCAATCTGGGCGCCCCTGCTGGATCCACAGGTGGACACCACAACTGCGGCTGCTCTGGCAGATCCAAGGACCTTGGGGCCCAGACACCCGATCTCTGACCCTGGATCCGCTGGAGGGTTGGCAGGTGCTCTGCTCGACAACTGAACAACACCGAGCGTCACTTTGAACGCGCTCACTGAATCGTAAGTAACGTACGAGTACTGGTAAATGTCACAGGAGACGTCTTAATAAGCGCCTACATGTCCTGATACGGTGTCATAAGGACATCACAGATCTCCAGTTGACAACACAGGGCGATGAACCCTGCGCGGTCCAGCGCAGTCGGCTTCACATCACACCGGAGAAAGTCCGGACCAGGCACATCTCTGCACGCTGATCCCCAGGGGTCCCTGACCCAACCCCAAAAGATCCTGATACCCAAACCCAGAAGGTCCCATGGGGAATCCATCCTGATCCCCGCAATTCAGACGTCCCCCGACCCCAACCAACCACGGAGAGCCCTCATCGCAACGTACACGCGGAATCAAAGGACAAGACGTGCGCCAAAAAGCGGCGCGTTTCTGTTCATGGCTCGTTATCTGAAGTTTGGTCAACATTTGTCAAAAGCAGTGTCCATTTGCCTCTCTGTCTCAACCTTCAGGAGTCCAACCCCTGTGGGTCCCTGGACCTCAGTGTGCCCGACCCCGAGGACGTCGTCAGGCATCGCAATCACTCCACAAGGAGTTCTCACACTTCAGAGCAGCACCCTGTCATGTCCTGGCACTAGCGACGTCAAAATGACGTCGAGATCAACGTCATGACGCGGCGCGAGGCGCAACAGTGAAGAGACTGATCCTGACTGATGGCTCCGTGTTTGGGCAGCGGATCAGGGCCCAGGCGGAGTTCGCACGGGGCGGGTCACGCGTCGCGTACAGGGACGCTGCGTCGTGGTGTGTCGGGCAACACGTACCTCACGTTACATCCACGTCTGACTCAACACGCACCAGTTGAAAACTTGTCAATGGACCCGACGCGTGAACGCGTGAATGTACCCTGTGCGACAACATAACCAGCATGAATACGCAAGAGCATGACGCATCCACTGTGAACCACGTGAGCGATGACGGACACAGACTTCTCCACAGCACAAAGACGCGTCTGTGCGACGCGGACAAAACGCGGCGTCTCGGCTGAGACGCTCTGCGCGTCGCACACAATGGACGTCTCTGTTTCGGGATCACAGCGCACAATGGGGGAGTCACACGGTTGATACACATGCGTGTGAGAGAGTGGGGCTGTGACTGTAGCGTTCCCGTAGATCACACAAGGCCATCGTTCTCAGTTGTTCTCACTGTTCTACGGAATGGAGGTGTGGGTATGTAGGCTCTGGGGGTGAAGTGTGAGGATCATGGGGGCACACCGACAGCAACCCCAAGGGTCTCACCAGAGTATGGTAACCACGCCCTTGAAAACTTCACCTGACCCCTGACCCCCTCAGAACCATTTTACTGATCCCTTGGGCTTGATAGCAAGTTTTTGGCCTTGCACTCTTCGAGAGCGCGAGGTTTTTGGGAGCCTTGAGGATCGCCCTACTGCCCGGGCTCACTCTACTGGTACTCCGAGAACGTCCTCTTCTCATCCAGACGTGTTTTGACCTTCCGGTGTGCGAATGTCCAGAGTCAGGAAGACCCTGGGGGATTGTCCAAGTGCTGACGCCCAGGACCGTCCATACCCTGCCCACAGGCCCCGCCCACCTGACCCTACCCTGCGGCCGCCCTCTCCTCCCGCTCCGCCGTCCCTTACCTTCTGCTGTGCGAGAGGGCGCTCAGCGCGTTCCTCAGCGTCGAGATGGATTTCCAGCGTCGCGGCTTCCGGGAACCCGTGCGCGTCTGTGACGTCACGCCCGATGACGTCACTTCGGCGTTCATCGAGTGACGCAGCGCAGCCATGTTGTTTCTGTGTGCGCCTGGGTCCCGCCTCAGTCCCGCCGGGTCCCTCCTGATCTCCGTAAAGTTCTTGAGGCTCTGGGAGGTCGGGAGGGTTTGGGTGCGCGGGTCCATGGGCGACGTCAGCGTCCCGCCCCCGCCACGGGCGATATTGCAGATGTTGGGCTCCGTGCGCGTCGTGTGCATCATCGTCATGGTTCACGTCACTTCCTGCAGTGGTCTATGTCAGGATTCCAAGTCACTTTTGTTTGCGTCAAATTCCACGTCGAATTAATGCTCACGTCAAACTCCACGTCAAACGGGTGGAGAGTGTGTTCCTCCGTCCATCTGTCTGTCGATCTGTATGTCCCTCAGTCTCTTTCAGTCTCTTTCGTCCGTTCCTCTATCTGCCCGTTTCTTCATCACTTCCCTGCTCTCTCAGTCTCTGTGTCCATCTCCCCATTCCTCGGTCTCAAGTCGGTTCTGATATCCCCACAATGACGTCGTTTCATAAAGCTGTTGAAAGCAGGCAGTTCAAGCGGCGGTTCTTCGTGGCTCATGTCTGAAACTCGCTGAATGAGGCAGACACGTTCCACGGGACAGACACGGGCTGCGAAGAACCACCGCTTTCACCTGCCTGATATAACGTGCAGGGACGCGACGCACGGTGCATCCTGACGCGACCTGGGATGCACCGTGTGACGCGTACTAAGATCCACAAGCCAGTTCGCGAAAGAACTGTCCAATGCGACGCAGCACTCTATGACGTGCTGACGTGCATGTTTTGGACGCTTTGTGTGACACATCCTGCGCGACACAGCACCCATTGACGTACAACCTGGACGCGTATCCAGTGTGACACAACGCTCACTGACGTGTACAATGACGCAACGTGACGCATCCAGCGAATCTGGCATCGAAACAGGTGACGTCAACAACCGTATTAAAGACGCGACCTTCTTTGCGTCACGAGGCTCGAACTGCGCAGAATCCGAGTCACGAGTGACATTTGAAAAACTGCAAACTCCGCAGCAAAAATATCTCGTCTTTCGTCTCCAAAACAACTCGCTACAAAAACGTGAACGTTTCTGAGGAAACGTGTTTTTCTGTTGGATGTTGCCTGAGTGAGGGACTCACACACAGCGGCATCCCATGTTGCTGATCCAGGGGCGGGAGTCCGACCCCACCCGTGCGCACCCGAAGGCGCACGGGACAGCAAAGGGCAAAATATACTTCTCAGAAGAGGGGCTGCCTCAGGCCATCTGGACCAGACCTCGTTCCACCAAAACCTCCCGTGAGCTCGGACAAATATCCCAGCGGATAAGCAGCTCATCCCGAGAGTGGGTGTGGCAAGTCCGCATCCGGGAGGCAACACTCCCCAGGACCAGGATGCGACGTCCGGTTGTTGAGGGGATCAGCTTGGTGATCTCAGGTCGCCCCCGGCTGCGCCGGTAGACCCACGCACACAAACAAACACGCACGCACACAAACAAACACCCACGCACACAAACAAACACCCACGCACACAAACAAACACGCACGCACTGTCTTCACAGACACGCACGCACACGCGCACTGTCTTTGTCAAAAACACACACGCCCACACTGCCTTCCTTTCGTCCACAAAAAACACACACGCACACTGACACACCCCACGTTCTGAAAAGCCACACCTTCAAAACTTTGTCTCACACAAACCCCACCTGACTCGACAGTGAGAACAAATTCCCCTTTTCATAATTTTCCTCATTTTTCATCCTTGTTTTCCTGGCAAGTTCAACCAACCTCCTTGTGTTGTGGAAACGGTGATTGTCGGAACTGTGTGCCAGCGGACCCAGGGCCGAGGTACGAGGGCCCAAGCCTTTGGGGACTCAAACTCAAATTTCCAACAATTTGAACCAAAAAGAAATGCAAAAATCAAAGGAAAGTATTGAAATTTCAGGGGTCCCAGACCTCTGGATCCGCTGGAAGACCACAAAGAAATTTGCCACAACTTGTTTCCTTCAAGAAGAGCGACGGTACTTCAAGTTTCACCAGACAGATAATCCCACTCGAAATCCATCATGGCAACGTTATCCCAGTCAGTATCCTTGGCAACAAAGAACCGTAAACGTCCCGTCAACAAAAACAGGAGTATCCTGAAACAGCGCAGAATGTGTGGATCTGACATCGCAACCGTGCTGCGTTTTTGATGTCCCACCGTCTTGTTTCCATGACAACAGATTTGTATCCGTGGTAACTAATTCTCAGCTCCCACTAGAGACTTTCTCCCTCGTTCTCAGAGCGCTCGGCTCATGGACGAGTCGAGGTGTTGTGTTTGTGTGAAGTATGGGAGAAATGCGACGGTTAAACCTCTCTCAGCCCGTTTCACGCGTGGGTGCGCGCGGCGCCGTCCTCGCAGTGACACAGCGCCGTCCTCGCAGTGACACAGCGCCGTCCTCGCAGTGACACAGCGCCGTCCTTACAACGCTGCGGGTTCAGGCTGCAGCGCCGTCCTCGAAGCGCTTCTGAGAAGTCCTCACAACACCGCTGCGATGTTCTCGGGGTGGGTCTGATGGTGACGAACTTCTCATGTCCTGGAGTGGGATTGGAGCTCGTTCTCTTGGCACTTGCGTGTTCTACACACTGTTCGTGCAGTGCACCATAACTCCCATACCGCAAGGATTGTCGTTGCATCTCAGTCACAACACTGTAAGGACGGCGTTGTGACCTGCGCGAAAATCACATTCAACATGTGCCATTTGCCAGCACACCACATTTCTCCAATTTTTGTACACAAACACAGGTCTCTCTCTCCGTTTCGCTCGCTCAGACCGTCATAAAAAACCCGCACCCCGCACCCCCGTGAGAAACAAGATCCAAAACCGTTACTGTTGTCGTTGCGTGCGGTGTCGCTGTGAAAACTGCACGCTTCCTATGGCGTCCTTTTCAGCGTTGTTTGGGTGCACAACACCTGACCAGTTTGGCAGCCGTTTCAGTACAGGAGTCCCTCCCCTCGACGACGCTGTCGGGGTGAGACTTGGGCGAGGCGGTGAATGCATTGGATACAACGGGAAGACCCGGCACGGGGTCTTTGCTCCCTCTCCAATCAATGTTTCCTTCCTGTTGGAACCGGACAACACTTCCCAATTCAAGTCGGAATTTTGACCCCTCTCAACCAAATCCTCCTCTGCCTGTGCACATTGAGTTGGGAGCGGTCCCTGTGGGCCCATGTTGTGGGGCCCAGGTTTGACAGCGTCTCCACACCGTTGTTGCACTGCGCAGTGCTGTGTAGTATTGTGTTGTACCGTGTAGTACTGAAAGGTACTGAGTGCGGGCGGACGGCTAATACATATTCATCGCACGCATACAAAAGTGCTCTCCTGCATACTTCCAAAAAAAAAAGAGTCCCTGACTCAACTCTGTGAAAGTATGGAGTGAGTACATGTGGTGTGGACTGTTTTATATGTTTCCAATTGGGCTCCACATTGCAGTGGCGAGATCCAGGGGCAAAGGCCGGACCGCTCCGCCCCTCCCCTCCCCACAGCCCCTTCGTCCCTCAACTTAGCGACGCATGTTTCACGTTTTCATGGCAGATCTCACGACTTTGGATTCTGGGCCGCAGAGATCGTGCTCGAAATTTCCCACCGCGTCACGCCGTGCGTGAGTTGTGGCATTTGGCACTTGTGACCGCACTCGGCGGGGGGAAGTAAACGCTGCCACACCAACCCTGACCGGAGGAGAGAAACCCAACACGGGACACCTCTTCAGCGTGGAAAACCAAACCGCATTTGGCGCGGTGAATCAACGCTGACAAACCGCAAAGCTTGTTCTGTCAACCTTGAACAGGTCAACTCTGAATGGAGATATCAAACACGCGGCACATGCAGATACCGTACAATTTGGATCTCAAGTCGCCATGAAGGGGAGAATGAGTCAAGATCGTGGAAATGTCAGGGTTTGCGATCTCTCTCACTCAAAAGTTGAGGCTCCAGGGGGTCCACGGGCAGGGGTGTGGGCGCGACTTGCCAACGTTCGGCCGTTTTTCGCCTTTTGGCCGGCACGGGTCGCGTCCCCGCACGTTCTCCCTTCTGTTGGACCGTCTGCGCGAACAAAGAAAACTTCTCTCTTTTTTTCCCTAAAGTTGAGAAAGGTTGATACGAACGAGCAAAACTGGTCCACCTTCTTGCGCCACACCTTCGCCTACGACCATACCTGGCTGAATACACCAGTTCTCGTCTGATCACTGAAGTTAAGCAGCCATGGGCTCGGTTAGTACTTGGATGGGTGACCGCCTGGGAATACCGA
>JAAUXT010025369.1_pt1 | contig 25649 bp, 24 predicted proteins | sample 7278171 | NCBI WGS metagenome assembly JAAUXT01 (sample SAMN14350112, study PRJNA611818) | marine sediment metagenome | isolation source: surface marine sediment (1.8m) | place: French Polynesia: Moorea | collected 2018-08
TCATTGATATTCATTTATTCAATTTCCCCACTCTGCGCTGCTTTTCAAGTAGAAAAATTTGCATAACAATAGCAGGAGCCAATCAGAAGCTCAGAAAACCCATTAATGATATGCATGACTGCACTTCCTGAATAGCGCGGTCAGAAAGCGGCATACAGTCTGTGTATCTTCTCTAATTCATATTTTTCTGAAAAAGTGAACTCGTGTGTTGCGCTGGAAAAATGTCTGGTGAGACCCCCCTTCCCGCACTTTTGAAGGCAACCCCCAAAACAGCTTGACGCTCCTTCAAAAGCAGTTGAGTTTCTCGACCAATTATCCCAGCAAAATTTCAGGACTGTACTTGTGATGCTTGTCAATGGACAACTGGGTTTGCAAATCGTGTTTCCTGCTGAATCAAACCCACCTGTGCACGGCACAGGGCTCATCGTCTGCCAATTAAAATTCTCGGCTTGAGAGACCCTCGCAACAGCGCCAATTGTCTGTTTCGCTTACAGAGGAGCAGCCCGCCTTTTTTTTTTTCTCTCGGGGTCACCTCCAAAGTTTCCAGTGTAAATTGCTTTGACTTTGAATGGCTCGTTGTAACAATGCGCTGTGTGCACCTACGACAAGAGGAGAGATCCAGGGGATCCAGATCGAGGCTCCTCCAATCCCAACGGGCTCTGACTCTCCCCGCCAAAAAGTGAGCGAAGGTGTACGAACGTTCCACCAACTGCGCCTTGCACTCATAAATTTGTTGAAATGATATGCCTTCAGTCCAACGGAAACAGAGTCAAAGGGATTCCCTTTCTGCCCCTTTGCTTCTGCCTTTTTGCCAGGGGTTGTCGACTGAGTGAGGACTTCTCTCTCGCGCGCGCCCTGATGCGTGGTACCATTCGCACTTCGTTCAGGTGAGAGGAGGCCACAGCAAGATAGCTCGCTTCAGAAGAAATGTGAGTCGTCAAATCACAGGGGCCTGCCCTGAGTCCTGATTCTCTCCCCTCCCCAGGACCTTCATATTGAGCGTGATGCACCTCATGGGCATCTCATGTGGCTCGAGTGCAATTCTCCCGTTTTGTTTCACTGAATTGTCCCTGCTCGATTTGTTTGTGCCCTGCAAAACTTGTCGATCTTCTCTGAAGTCAAACGGATGTCCTTCCCACGAAGCGCCTCTTTGAAGTTGTGGTCCAGCTTGTCCCACAGTCATCGGCTGCATTTGCATCCAAATGCAATCGAGATGGACACAAACAGACACGAGCAGACGCAGTGGGTGTTGGCTTTATCAACCAATTTTTCACCCGTTCTTCACCCAAGCCTCCGACATGGATGCGTTGTTGCAACTTTGATGAATCCAGTGGATCCAGGGGCAGCCCCTCCCCTGACGTTTGTCTCCCCCCCCCCCCAAAAAAAAAGAAAATAAACACAGGCAAGCTCTCTTGACAGCCAAAGTTGGGGTACCTTGAGCCCTTCATATCAATCTTCCCACCTGATCGCCTTGTCCTGTGCCTTGGAGGGTTGAACCCTGGCTGACACCGAGGGTCAGCCCTCAACCCAGATCCCAAATCCACTGCAGATTCATCCAGCAGTGTGAGACTGCGAGAGAGGTTGGTCAGCAGAGCCGTGGCCCCCGTCCACTGCGATAAGATCTGTTCATTTCATCGGCGGCGCTCCCTCTCTCATCCCCGGCCTCGTCGGGCGGGATGAACTCTGTCGTTTCGGGGGAAGCGTCCAGACAGATACCATCGACAGGTCAGTTACATAACGATGCACTCGGAGCAGCTTCGCTGTTTCTCCCTGTCCTGCATGATAAAAAGCAGATTTCTCATTTGTTCGGAAGCATGTTGTCGCATTCCGTGCCTTGGTCAATCTTGACGGTCCAATCTGGCGTTCTGGGTGAACCTTCTGCAGAAATGATCAGTCAGAAAGTGCAACGCATTCAGGGCGCCTTCTGATTGACCAGAATGCGAAAGGACCCCAACCCTGAACGTTTCTCAGCAGACGAGATGAAACAAGATTCAGGTTTTGTGTGACAGACACCCTTGTCCCCCAGAGCAAAAAAAGACACCGTATGAAGAAAGGACACCAACCGCCTGCAATTTATTCATTTCAAGGTTTCCCTTGAATGAGACCCTGTCCATTCCGTCATTGTTGCAGCCACTTTGCATTTCAGTGGGGGAGCGCAGATTCTTTAATTCCATTGGAAAACCCCTCTGCGTGGCCCCCTGTAATTCGGCCTAATCACATTGCGGCGTCTCCGGCTCGGCTCCTCAACGAGAATCACAGAACGCAACTCGGGACTTGAGCAGCACACTGAGACTGAGACTTGCTCCCAGTGAAGTGGAGCCGAGAACCGTGAGACTGATGCGAAGTGACTGTTTTCATCGGGCGCAGCTTGGAATTGTGTGGAAAGGTCGCACACACACACACACGCACACACACACACATGTATACACACACCTACCTGCATGTGCATGTCAGCACACACACACACACACACAGCCGAAAACCCTACAAAACCCCTCAAACCACACGCATGTTTGCAAACACCCTGCGTCAAGTTTGAGTTTGAGGTGTGCAGCAGCATGTCCTGAACGACACAAGCTCAGTCGCACAGCGCACTGGTTCCACCCCTCAAATCGAATTAAAGTGGTTTTCATGTGGCCAGTAAGCCAGTCCTGTAATACACTTATTCTGATTGTGGGCCGGGTGAATAGTAAAGAAGCGAACATTGTAATCGAGTTCAGTTCAATCCACTTGCGAAGGGCGAGTTCGGAAGTCCTTCGTTTCGCTGACGCGCTTACACACGGGCGCGGCGACTTCGTGCGTAGCGTTGTTTCAGCGTAAAAACGGGAAAAAAAGCCAAAAGGAAATGTTTCTTTCTTCTGCGTACGGATGGTTTTTGACTCTTTTTATCTGCTCCAAAAATGTTTGAGATCTTGTGAACGCCAGGCCGAATCGGAGCAGAACTGTTTTTCCTATTTCCCGTTGATGATCATGTTTTCACGAGAAAGTGGCAAAGAGGAAAAGGACAAAAAAGAAAAGGCTATGAGCAAATGGCCCCGTATGGAATATTCCAATTTCTATGAGAAAATCCTGGGCGTCGCCAGGTCGCTCTTTCTGAGGCTGATTTGCCCCTCGCAGCTCGGATCGACGCTCGGGGCCCGGCCGCCCCGCCGCGCTGTTTCTCCGCCAGTGTAATTCAAATGAATTCTGTCACTTTCTGATGCATGGGGTCTGAGTTTCCAATTTTCCATTTTGATTTCCAATATAGACAAATGTCGCAGCAATTCGGCGCAGACCTATTGCCTGTCTTTTGGGGAGAATAGTTGTGCTATGCGGCTGCGTGAGTTTCCGTCTGGTTTATTGCGACCGGAGATTGTCAAAATTTACGTCATGTTTTCCGTTTTTTCTCTGAGGAACAAAAACAGAAGAGCAGAAACTTCCTCTTTGTGCTCGAGAAAAAGTCAATGTTGCTTCGAAAAGGTCTTTCTTCTCCCCTTGATTTGTGCGATTCGAACTCTTGCCAGCGGTGTGTGTGCGCAGCGCTTTGGCACCACGCCGACAAGTTCACAGTGCACGTGCAGCTTCCCGTGTCACCTTGACGCAGTAAAAAGCTGCAGGAAATAAAAACAAACTTTTTTCTCGTGACTTTCAAACAACTTTGAGCTGCTGGCACAAGTTCTTTTTTCAGGGGAAGCTATGAGACTCTTTCTCAGATGTCAGACACGATTCTTGTGTTGATGTGTTCTTTCCGTTACCGATGAGCTGCACGTACGAGTACATGTGCGTGTGCAGCACGCGACAAAACCCGTGCTGGCACGTCAGACAGCCATGACCAGCCGAAATACTGCATCGGAAAAACACAATTTGGCAGAAAGATTTGGATGAGAAACTGTCGCTCACCAGCTCATTCTGTTCATTTTTTCGACGATTCTACGTCTGTGGCTGAGAAAAATGTGAAGAGAATTAATTTGTTCGATGAATGAGAGTTTTCATGCGCTAAAACGGCTCTTTTGATTGATTTACTTTCCCCGTTCTCTACTTTTTGCAGTTCACGAGCTGTTCTTGAACAGACACCAACAAAAATGGAGAAAAAGCGCAACTTCCAAAGTTCATCGGATTCACTAGAGTACTCAACTCCGATTGCACGTGTACTGCTAAAGTTTGGACACAAGGACAAACGGTCTATTTCAGAAAGTCAAGAACCCTTGCCACCGCTACATTGTTTCATCTTTTTATCTGAAGCTGTCTTTGCCGACCTGCACTGTTGAACCTCAGTGTGGTGTTGCTGAGAACTTTCTCCTCAGATCGCTGGTGGCCATCTCTGCGATTTTGTATGCATGCAGATACAGATGGAAGTTTGATTTCGGTCGTCCAAAAGCAAAAAGCTTGATTTGCATGAGTCTCATGTGCGACTGTGCACTCGTATCCGCACCGAAGCTCGGGAGCGCAGTTCTAAAATCTTGGTTCACCTGGGGCAAACAGATCCAGTTGTAGAGGCTGCGAACCAATTCCCTTCTTCTGGCACCGAAAACCACTGCAGCAGTCAGTCAATCACAGACGTGAATGAAAGTGTTGAACAAATTGTACACTCCTTTGTAAAATTTAATTGGCGATGAACAGCGAAAAAAAGCTTCCGTGAAATAGCCGGATTGTTGTGTGTTTGTTTCAGAGCGAAGACATTGACTTCGGGCCAAAGTGACTGGCGTTGTAAATAAAGGAGCCAAGGATAAAGAAGACGGTACTGAATGCACCCTGACACACATCAAGCAATCTTTTCATTCAACTTTTGTACGAAGAGAGACTTGATTGCACGAGAGCACTGTAATATCGTTTTTCGTAACTTGCCTTGAAGCGGTAATTTGACCTGCAAAGTGATCGCACATCCTACGCAATTGTTTGCAATGCTAAATCTTGCGCCTTGTCATCCTGGACTGCCCATGGACAATGACGCAAAAGTGATTCAGAAGAACCAAAAGGATCTCCCTTCCCTCTTGAATCTGCCCCCCCCCCCAAATTGTGTCTGGCTCTGTGGGCGATCCTGCCCGCACTCTCACACCTTTCTTGTATGATTCTATTACTTTTCAAGAGGTGAAGCCAACCCCGCACGGAGGTCAGGTACAGCCTGATCAGGTTCTGGATGGGTTGGTGGCTCAAAATTGGTGTTCTTCTGCAGAAGAGCGAAACCCCCTGGTTTGACTGCAGGACTGAATTGCTGACAGCTTCTCTGGGCAACTGGTGATGATGAGCTGCTCGATTCTGTGCTCGTTCTCCAATTCAAGCTGGACAAACAAGTGAGTTCGCACTGAGAACGGAACAGCACGGTCGGGTGCAGGTCCCGAGACCCGAGCCCAGGGCGTGAGCTGAGCACCTGTTTCTGTTGTGTGTGTGTGTGTGTGTGTGTGTGTGTGTGTGTGTGTGTGTGTGTGTGTGTGTGTGGTGTGTATGTATGCGTGTATGTGTGTTTGCAACATTTGTCCGTCTCGAAGTCTTGGGAAAGTGAAAGAGTTGATCGTTCGACCGCTGTGGAAAAAGGAGTGGCTTTCCCAACGAAGATGACCTGTCCTCAGGTCAAAAACCAATTTGACACCGCTGGGGAGGTGCTTGTTTGGAGCGAAAATGATGAAGAAAACAACAGTTGTAAAACGAGGGCACTTGTTAAATATTTACCAAATTGAATTCTCCACATAAGGCAGAGCTGCAGGTTTGTGAAAGCGCGAGAGAGAGGCTGCACCGGGAGCGAATGTCCGCGCGGTTCTCTCATCCGAACGGACCGATGGAGAACCGGATGGGTTCGGTGCCCAGGGGCGTGACCCTCTTCTGGGCGCGGCACTTGTGCAGGAAGAGCAGGGTGATGTAGTCTACCAGTTCGCAGACGGTGAGCACCGAGGCTCCGAGCAGCAGCCCCAGGAAGCCTCCGACCTGCCGGCGGGAACACGAGAAACAACGCGCAGATTTCAGAGAACTCTACCTGAATTAAATTGTCTTGGTTCTCAGTAGAAAAGAAGCACGATAGGTTTTCATGTCGGGTTCTCTTTGGAATCTCAAAATTGCAATTTGCGGCCTGAAACGTGGGTTTGCTCCACAAAAAGACTAAATTTGTGCGTGGTTTGCGTTCAGAATATTTCAGACTGTGGAAACTCTCTTTGAAAGGTTTCTCAGCTGCAAACTGACCTCACTGAGCAGACTCAGGAACTCGAATGCCTGGTTCTGCTGAATCTCCTCGTAACTGATCTCCTGATAAAACACATCCACCTGGATAAAATTCTCCCTGCAAAAACAGGACAACAGTCTGTGCATTCTTCTTGGTGATGGTACGAGCAAGCAAAATCTTCAGGCGGAAAATATGTTTCAAGCGACTCACATGTAGAAGTTGGTGTCCATCTTGACCTGGTCCCGGTAGGTGGCGAGATCGCTCTGCAGACTCACGGTGCTGTCCGTCAGCTCGTCGATGACGTCACTGATGAGGTTCGTCATCTCCAGCGCATGCGCCACGAAGTCGTCGTAGTTCAGCTGCAGAAGCCTTGAGATCCCGCTTTGGAAGTCAGTCTCAAAGGTGTCAATGATATCGTTGTAAGTTTTCTTGTTCAAGGCTTTGGCTGCTTTGTAAAAGGACAGCTCTTTGACATTGATGTAGTTCAAGACAGGCATGGTGAATCTGCTGAGTTTTTTGAAGCCCTCAGTCACGTCGATGCTCAACGTGGTCACTGCGTTTTTGAAGTCCTTGGCGTAGGAAACCATTTCTGCGGCCAGATCAGCCAAATCGTTCAGCGCCTTGGTGAAGACGATCTTTTGAAACTCCGTGGCAAGTTCCACTTTGGACATGTTTTTGGTCAGATACTTTGGCAAAAGCATCAAAGTTGGGAAAATCTTTGCATTGTACATGGATTCCAGACCGTTGTACTGAGTGAAGGCGTCATGGACGTACTGGTTCGCGGAGACCCTGTCATCCCTGCTGTCCTCCACTTTCTCTATCACTTCCTCCACTTTGGGAGCCTCGTCGTAACTGGCCTCTCTGTGCCATTCACAGTTATCGTAGCTGTCCACAATCCTTCCATATCTTGTAAAGTTCACATTCAAAACTTTCCACAAAAAGTACTGGTCATAAAGTCTTTTCAGTAAAGGTATGGCTTCAGATACACTTTTTGATACAGAAATATTTTTCATTGTGTGATAGAAAGAATCAAGTTCCAGTGACAAGTTGCCAATGTGATGTATCATATCCATGCACTTTTTGTGTTGTGGTAAAACAGCCAGGATTTCTGACATGTTGACATAAATAGGATTAACTTTTGACAAATAAGTTTTCTCAAGCTCCAGTATGCTTGGCATGTACCTGTCTAGATTGTACAGACTGACAGTGAGGTATCTTTCAGCATCATGGAACACAGAGGAGCAGTTTATCACATCTTCAGGCAACTGGCCTTCCACTGCAGGAAGGGTTGGTATGCTGTCTGTAACTTGCACTGGAGCTGCAGTTGTTGTCACTTCTTCTTCTGCTGTTCCACAAAGAAGCTCAAAAATATCACTGGAGTTGACATTTTGAAATAAATTGGTCACATTTGAGGTTTGGTCTTCAATAAGTGTCTTGTAAGAATTTGTTTCCAAGAATATTTTCAAAAAATCAGGAAATTGTTCCCAGAGAACTTTGGCTGCATCTGAGTTGAGACTGGTGTTGTTGTTAATGATTGTCTTAAATTCCTGCCAGACAGTCTCTGTGTGATTGTTTACAAAACTTTGATTGCAGTAAGCCTTTTGATCTGGAGTGATCACGTCGATGTGTGCAGTGGAATTTGCTGACGCACTGGTCACCGTACTGGACATCGCTGTGGTGGTCACTTCCAATGTTGTGGACACAGTGGTTGTTTGTGACCCATCTGACAATCGAACCAACGTTTCATTTGTCCCATCACACGCTTCAAAATACTGAATGACTTCAGATTCATTGTAATTTTTCAATTGCAGCATAGTTTCAGCGTAATACAAGGCCTGGTCTCCAACCCATTCATAAAAACTGAAATAGGACCAGCGCCCCTGGTCAATGCGTTCTGCTGCTGTCTCTTTAATGTGCTGCGCATCTCTTTCTATCATATTAGTTGCAATAACATCCACAATTCCATAATGTTTGATCAAATAGTCAATGGTCTCTTCGACAGTGTTGGTCGTGTTCAGCATTTGGAACAATAACTGTGCCTGTTGAACGACCTGCAAGGGAACACGTGTGGTGGTTCCAGAAAGTCGAACAGGCAACGAACAAGGAGATCAAAGGCCAGAGTGGGGAAACTCAATCTGCCAGAGAACGGAAACTCAGAAGCTGGACGAATCTGCGTCTGTTCTGGGTGGCGTCCCTTGGTGGACTACTCACGTGGGTCATTTCCTCGCGGTCCGCCTGCTCCGTTTCCTGAACAACACGCTGTGACGTCTCCATGGCAGCTTCGAAGTTGACCTGCGATACACAGCGAGAACCGTGCGTGTTCGCACGTGCCATGTCACACTGGATTAGAATCCAGAAAATGGTGTTGGACGACGGTCTCTTGAAAAATCAGCTTTTCTGTGTCGTCAGGCGGAACATAACGTCGCTGAGCGATTTTCTGAACACGTGAACGTCTTGATTGTTCGGGAGGAGACGTGAGGGCAGTATGAAGCCAAGGAATCCAAAGTCTCAACCCCGCCTTGTCCAGGGAGCTGACAAGAACGAGCCAGTTGGGAGGTTTGGACGAATTGCGAGAACCTCAGTTGTCCCTTTGCGTTGTGTGTGCTTGTGCAGGCGCCTGTGTGTGCGTGTGTGTAAGCGTACGTGTGTTGCGTGCAATGATCAACTTTCGTGGTTTCTTCATATGCTTGCGTGTGCGCGTGTGTGTATGCGTGCTACGTGTGCGTCTGTGTCCCCTGTGCAAGCGTGCGTGTGTGGGGGGGAACTCACCCGGATGTGCGCCTTGCGCGCGGCGCCGGGCACCAGGTAGCGGTCGGTGTTCTGCCGCGACAACTCGGCGTATGACAGGCTCGCCTCGTACTTGATGGAGAAGCAGGGCACGGGACATGCGCACTCACTCGTGTTGCGTCGAATCACGTCTGAAACACGACGCGCAATCTGGCGACTCTCGTTTGCGCTGACCCACAGACTAAACACAGCGCGTTTTATCCACGTCAGACCCATTCCTATTCTTTTTCTGTTACATATACCTTCCACTTGCTGGGAGCAGATGAAGGTTTGCGTCATGTTGCAGAGTTCTGCCGGAGCTGAAACAAAACAACGATTCTGCACGGTAAGCGATTGAAGAAATTCACGCGTGAAGGTCTTGGAAAGGTGTGGAGTGTGTTCCAATTTTCTTTTGTGCTGGATTTGCTGTGGTGCCTAAAATGTGCAAGGCTGGAATCACTTTCCTGAGGGACGAGCCCCTCGGGCAAAATCCTGTATCTCATGCGGCGTTTACCCATAGGGAGGTTGTTCATGTGAACTCGTCTGCAGCCGCAGTGCTCCACCAGCTTCACGGTCTTGCAGTTCCTCTTGCACTCGATGACGGGAGTCGAGTAGTCCTTGAGACACGTGCCGTACGGTTTGGGAAGCGAGTTCACCTGTGAAGGGAGACCCGTAAAAACGACATCGGTGCGATAGATGCACCTTTCATATCAAACTGACGACCGTTTGAAACGTGATTGCGCACACAGGAAATGCAAAGGCTTGAAGTGGCCATATGGGCGGTGGAAATCATGCATGAGGCCTGGTTCACACTGCGGCCACGGAGCAGAGACCAAAGCGACGCAGCGTCCCCTGTTGCTTTGCTCAGAAACCCACCCAACGCCTGACGTGTCTGGTGTAAAAAAAAACCAGATTGCCACACCATCAAGTTGTTCGGCTTTCTTTAGTGTCTGAGTACTGAACTCCCTGGATCAACTCACGACGACTCTCTTGATGGCCACCAGGGTGTGTGTGCCGGGGGCGACGGCGAAGCCCTGGTCCTTCATGGACGGCACCTCGCCCTGATCGTGCAACTGCATCTGACGATCAAGAATGGACGTGAGGTTCGGATGTACCGGTCATGGTCATTCGGTGTACGCGTAGACTGTGGTTGACACGCTCCTGAGCATGTAGACCTGGGTAGCCACAGGTCTCCAGGAAAGCCCAGAGGGGACAAACTTGCTTTCACCGAACCGCCACTTGCTATTCTCGCCTGAAGGGACATCGCACAATGATTGACACTGTGATCTTCGCCTGATGTTTGGTCCAAGGTTGCGAGGATGGATGGAGACCTTTGGATCGCCTCCAGGACCCTGCTTCCCATTTGGTGAGGTGTTGTGGACGCATCATGGCGTCATTTTACTGGTCTCTGTGTTGAGCGTATACACGCATACACACACACGCACCTTGACTCCCGCGTCGTTCTGAGGGCCGCGCATGTACTCGTACTGCTCCATGTTGAGGATGAGGCTGAGCGCCGAACCGGAACCTGCGTCAGAATAGGCAGATTTAGCACATCGAACCGTTTTTGTTTGGACGTAACCCCACAACCAAGCTGTCTCCATGTGCGTGACGAATCTTTGTTGTCCTCCAGGGAGGGGGCATCTACTGGTCAGTACTCCTGCTCAATCTCGCCACATGCAAACCTCTTTCTTCCAGACAATTTCGTTGTTACCGCTCGTGTGCGCGCGGAAGCAAGATCTTTCTTTTCGTACAAGAAGTTTGTGGTGAAGGGTTTTGACCTGTTTCGGTGATGTCCCTGGCGGGCGGGTTCATGTTGAAGGTGTAACAGACGCCCAGGTCCGTCAGCGTGGTGACGAAGTCTCCATCAATGTCGCACGGATTTCCGTGCCAAGTGCAACTGAAAGAGGTTGGATGGCTCTTCTGAGAAACCAACATCCTGCATTGGATTCACTCGCCGCACATGGGAGCAACTCGTTGATGGAGAAATTGGATGCAACGTTTTGTGTTTGCAGTTTATTGTTGAAACAGTTGGTGTTGAGGTCCCTTGAGTCGAGCGTCAGTTCAAAGCGATTCTGGAAGACGGGGTGGGACCCTCCCCACCCAAAGACAGATTGCTCCTACCCCCAGCGTTTTTGCTTTTCAGGGTCGAATCCAAACTGAGTGCGTATGTTACCCCCCCCCCCTACTGCCTGAAGGAAAACGTGTCTTGGCTCACCTCTCAATAAGTTCAGCCTTCTGATGCGCTGTGGCGATGATAAAGTCTGTCGTGTTCACGTCCAGTGGAAACCTCGATACATCAATGTCTGGACATGTGTGGACAAGAACATTAGAGTCACGAATGTGTGCAGCACTCAAGGCGTGGAAATATATTGAAGTGACCTGTCTGGGTCACATCGATGTGCATCGAAACTTTGGGGACAGGAACTCACGCCTCAACCTTTTGTGATTTTTCGCCTTTCTGAGCAAAATTCATCACCTGCAAGTTGGTTTAAGTTTGTAGAGTAGACTTCGTCTATAAAGTCGTAGAGACCCCATTGAACGGCTTCCGTCGTTCTGCAACACAAACGCGGTCACGAACAACGAACATACATTCTTTTTGTTGTCGCCTGTTTGTCAGGCCTTTGTCGACATCGTGTGACCCACCTCGCAAGAACTTTTCCACGGCACAGCTCACCCAACCCGACCCCACTCACCTCCACCCAACACTTCACTCACTCACTCACTCACTCATTCACTCACTCACTCACTCACTCATTCATTCACTCACTCACTCACTCACTCATTCATTCACTCACTCACTCACTCACTCACTCACTCACTCACTCACTCACTCACACGTTCCTTCACACTCCCCACCCCTCGCTGGTCATGCAGCTCATCCGTCTGCATCTCCCTTACGCCCCCCCGACACACACTTCAGCCTCAGTAGTCTATACTGCTGTCTGACACTGCAGCGCAGCTCACCCTTCCAAATCACCCATCGCCCCACGCACCACCGCCCCCCCCCCCCCCCACGCACAACTCCCCATCCCTGACGCACTGCCAGTCCCAGTCCCACAGCGCCGCCGAGCTGTCATTACCTGTAGTTGTTCTGGTTGCAGATGGTGACGCTGGGGAAGGTGATGGTGTCGGTGTACTTGACCTCGACAGCCACGTTCGTTTTGTACTGAAAGTACACGGCCATGCGCTGCCCGACCTGCGCCACGAACAGGAGGATAGCGAGCACCACCGCAGACATCCACGCGTACCTGCAGCGGTGAAATGAGAGGAGGGACAATCTGAAGGGTCAACGAGATTCTCATGTTTCCGTCACCAAAATCCTGTTCACAAGACTCTGGTTCTGTTAGGGAACTTGCACTCAAAAATGTCCAGATCGCAAGGCAGCAAGGAACTGTGGTCAACTGACTGAACCTCTGGCTTCTGTCTCAGCCTTTGTTCTTGTGTACAAAATTATTCAACAACAACGAGAAAGTTCGGCGTGTTGAAACTTCTGTGATGATCCCCTCCCAAGATCCCGATCGTGGTTACCTCCCCTCGTTCACCGACCTCAGGTTCTTCACATCTAGACCCCTTCAAGTATCAGGTTGAAAATCTCAGGGGGGTTTTAAGCAAGAGCTCAACCTTCTGCATTTGTACGGGGTCCTGTCGAAGACGTATCTGATCCCGTGGAATGTGGTATTCTGCGTAAATTCGTCCCAGGTCGGAATGTCCTGGACTCCGTAAAGGTCTCCCTCTGAGAAAAACAAAATGTTCACATTGTGAGGACTGAAAGAAGCGACAACACAGGGTCTGAAAACATTCTTTGAAAACAATGTACCACTGACGGGCTGAGCTCACTTTCATTTCAATGGATTTTGCAAACATGAAGTTTGGTGGACACTCCTTTGCCTGCACAACACACACTCGGTCATTTCCATCTGTGTATCATTTCCTCCATGGTCCCAGGGCACAGGAAACTTTTTGAATACGTTGGGCTCTGGGCAGGTGGACCACACAGGGCTTGATGAGCAAAGAGAGACTCGTCAGACTCACGGAGTCCAGCCTTCCACGCCTGTTTGATCTCGGTCGGGGACTTGGGTTTGTTGCCGGCCGCTGCTGCAGCTGCGTCGGGGGTGGCGTCGTCCGGTCGCGCCGCCGCCGCTGCCGCCGCCTCCCTCTCGTAGCCGGCGAGTGGTCCGAAGTAGTAGGGCCCCGGGCCACCGGCTTGCTGCGCCGGCGCCGCGCCGCCGAACACCTCCGACCAGAACATGGTGCCTTGATGCGCTCACATTGTCTGGGGAAGAAACAGAAACATGTGTGTACACGAGATTTGTCTGCTTTGTTCGTGTTCCATTTGTCCATTTCGTCATCGGACACAAAAACTGGTGACGACCCAAGCCAGGCTGGAAAGAATTTCGGAGATCCTTCTGGATTTTGTCGTCGTCGGAAGAACAGATAAAGACGATACATTTGTTGATGCAGGAAAATTTGGAACAAACTGCATCTGCCGTGACCTTCACTGGCGAAAACAATGAGCCTTTTGACACATAAAACAAGCAAACTTACTCACCTGACCGTTGGCGTGATATGCTTCACAAGGTAGTGAAGCTCCAAAATACAGGCGAGTGTTCCTACGCATTGGGTTGGAGCTTCAGCACTCGTGAGAACGTCTGTGTTTTCACCTGTACCACATCTCTGTCAGTTGTCACGTTTGTGCGCGTAGTTCTCTCGGTTCCTTCAACAAAGTTCTTTTGTTTCAGACCCAGCATTTGTCCTGTATCCCTTTCAGAGACTTTTTTTTTTTTGGAGTTTTTGTCGCTGCGGCTTCTTCCTCCTGCAGCGGCGCACGTGTCGTGGGAAGGAGCCAGACGGCAGGATGTCAGGCGCAGACGGGGAATAATGGAGCTACACGCTCCGAGGCAAACAGCCTGTTTGTCCCGGGACATCTCCCGCGTGTCGCGGCAACAAGAGATGTCGACCAAGTTGAGTGAAAAAGGTGTGAGTTTGATCCGACGCGTGCACGAGTTTCCTGTGTGGAGTCCGACGGTTTGTTTCGGCCCACTTCTGCAATTTTTCTCCCGCTACCAGTCCAGTCGGAACAAAAACTTTACGAGTTCACTTGGGCTTCACTTCCACGTGAAGGACTGCTGTTTTTGCCATCATTTCAAAAGCAAATTTTGAGAATACGCTTGCAGTCGTTGTCTTTCGTTGCTGACTTAACAAACGTCATGGGACGTTGGTTGTTTGAACGCGTGTGCGCGTGTACGTACTCGTATGCAAATCCAAACACTCGCGCTGCGTGAAGAGGATGACGGATTGTCTCCGGTTGCTTCGCTTCGCATCAAGCGGTATGAATTAGGCATGCTGTGTGTTGACTGAGGGAAATGGGTGTTTTCTCAGCAGTCAAATGCGCTTCCATTTCACCTGTTCTTTCCTTCAAATTTCTTGCCACAGAATCCTGTGCCTCATTTGGGTCAATCAGACAATTTTTTTTTTCTTTTGGGGAGGGGGCTGCGTTTATTTGGCCAGCGCGTCCGCACCCTCACACACACACACGCACCCACCCAAACAGTCATTTACTCACATGAGTTCACTCCCAAATCCTCAAATTCTGATCGAAGGATCTGACTGCAGGAAGAAAACTCACTCAGAAACGAGACTCAATTCTTCTGCGTTCAATTCTCCGGTGTTGGTACACCGCGCGTTCGGTGTTTTTAGCCGGAATTTCAAACGAGTGTGAGAACCAACTCACCCAGCAGCAAATGCGCATACATCTGAGGAAAAACATTGAAGAACGAGATTTCACTTTCAATTCTGCTGTTTCTTGATGTGTGTCAACAACCGAGTGGCGTGTTTTGCAGGGAAAAAATCGTACATCTGTGCCATTATCAAAATGAAGTATTTTGTGCACGTTCCTTCTTTTTCTGTTAATCTATCAGCGAACAGAGCTTTTTTTCTCTCCACGAAGCAACAACAGCGAAGTTTCTTCAGAAGAGGAGCGTCTCAGCTTGACGAATTCGTAAACTGGTCCTGCAACACTGCACGTGAAAATGACAATACTTCCACACGCGAGGAACCAGGGGTTGTGTTCGGGGGTCACTGCAGAGAGCAGCGTCTCCTGCAGCAGAAGACCCGTGGGAATTCGCGCCGAGTCGATCACACTGACAAGATTCACATCGACTCGGACCAAAGCCAACAATTTCAAGAAAAATGAACAAGTGGAAAGCACAGCTTGTGCAAGGCACAAAAGCACATCTCGCCAGTTATGTGGGATGGTGATGTCGTCAAAAACTAAAGTGGCTGTGGCGAATGACACGAAGCCCAGAGCGTTGGCCCAGAAGAGCGGAACGACAGCGCCCTCTCGCTGCAGGTCGGTGGCAGCGACGGTGACGGACATGACGGCGAAAAATGCGGCCGATAGAAGCACGAAGCCCACGGCGACTGCGGTGTCGGTCGTGGCGGAGATCTCGCTGGCGCCCGTCGCTCCTGGCTCCCAGAGTGCGTCTCCCTCAGGCGTCTGTAGGGCGCAGTCCGCTGGGTTGACCAGCGTCGACGCGTTTGGAAGGAAAACACCGTGTTCCAACGTCTTGTTCATCTCGTTTCCTTTTATCCAGAAGATTGGAGGATTCTCACCCGTCGTCTCAGAACTGTTTCGGAAGCCAGTGAGTCGGTTGGAGTCGGACAGCTTGACGCTCACAAACTGGGAGAGAAGAAGCAACGTCGCTCCAATCAAACACCCAGCCACGATCACTGCCTTGCTCCAGTCCACGTACTTCTTCACGAGGATCTGAGACAGCAGGAACACACCGACCAGAACCCCTCCTGTCCTCAGCCCCAGAGCCGTCAGGATAGAAACGCTCTTGAGAAAATGATTGTAAAACGTGACGTTCATGCCGACGAACGTCACCATGGTCACCACGAGCCATTTGATGTTTCCCTTTTCCACGCTCCATGGTAACCGTCTCTCGAATGCCAAAACGGTGGTTGCCATGGTTACACCCACCAGGAAACGGACAGCGTCCTGCGCCAGGTCAGATAACGCGTCCCGCATCAGCATGGTGCACGCTACAGAAAACGTGTAGGTCAGGCAAGACCCTGCTGCACTCACTATTCCAGCGCAGTACGTTTTTACTTCACCAGCCATTGTTTGAAGCAAGAAATTTCAGCGTCCTTGCGTGCACCTGGGAAGACTGTCAAATTCCAACAAAACTGAACAAAATTTGGTTCCTGGATAAAAAGTGCAAACCGTAAATTGCGGAAAGCGTATGCGGATCAGTTGAAACGTGCTGTGCAGGGCCAAGCGAGCACCGTCGAGACTGGCGACGACTCGAACGCGTAGCTTCATGTCGTGCCATTTTTTGTGACTGCACAACACGAGAGATACGGTGGTCGTCGGCAAAATGGAGGGGCACTTCCGGTTGTCTGGAGCGGGCTCCATGCACGTCCAGGTGAAAAACAGAAAAAGTTCAACATATGCAGCAGATGAATGAATTGCAGCGCTGTTTAATTCTCATAAATGCAGCTGCAATGGCAGACGATTGGCGCATCACAGAAACCACCCACTGCAAAGCCTGTTTCACGTCACTTCACAACCAAGCACCTTGCAAATCGAGCTCCTAAAAACTGTCGTTGTCCTCTTCTGGCTGGCAACATGTCCGAGTCCACCGCTCACGACACCCGTACATCTGTCAGTCTTCAATTACATAATGTGGTGTATGGAAATTAATTTCACTTTGCCGTCAGTTGTCGCGCATTTGAAATACATGCCCATTTGAGGGGGACCTCGTGTAGTTGAAGTGCATCTCAAAAGGCACTGGCGTCTCGACATGTCACACAAAGAGGAATCCACTGCTGAACACCGACGCACACAAGTTCATTGGCAGCAGAGTCAGAAAACTTGTCGCAGTTCCTCAACATTTTCTCAAGGCTGGTTTTCTGTACACATGCAGCAGATGAAAATTTGAGGAAGACTTGATGTTGCACAAAAACGGCATTTCAGCATTAGGGACTTGTGTTGGTGGGTCTTTGACACAGTTTGTGTGTGTGTGTGTGTGTGTGTGTGTGTGTGTGTGTGTGTGTGCATGTACGTGTGTTAGTCTCCTTGTAAATGTGTGTCCAACTTTTTCAGTTTGTTTTCAAAATGGTCCTCTTGGATTTTGGTCAAAGCACAGTCAGAAAATGGAGCCAATGTGTGCAAGTTTTCCTGAAAAGACAATATCACCATGTATTTTTTGTTTGTCTTTCTTTCTGCGCAGAAAACATCTGCCAGAGGAATCCTTGGCAACCAGCCTGCAGTAAAGTTGTCGTCAGTTCACAAATTAGTGGGTGGTCAGCGATAGTTGCTTCCAGGTCTCAACAACATTGGAAGGTGTGACGCTTGACTACTTGTCCAAGGGGCAGCGAGGGGGTGATACGGTTGAAAGGCGTGACACAGTGAACACAAGGGCGGATCCAGCGTTTGTTCGTCTGAGGTTTGTCTCTGGGGAAACAACGAATCCTCCAGTATTTCATGGTCACAGAAATCGATCTCTCCTGCACAGGAAGTCTCAATTCCATGTGGAAGGTGCGCAGGCTCCATAGGGTCATGGTCTCCGTAATCCGATTCTTTCCAGAGATCTTGGATCCTCTCAGTTCTGAATGGAACTGGGCGACAGTTTTCCTTCTGACACTGTACGAGTAGATCTTCAGTCCTTTGGCACCTTTTCGTTCTGCTCGAAGCGTCGTGCGTCGCGCGTGGCTCCGCGGACGGCTGCGTGCGGCCCGGCCCTCTGGTGCTTGGCGTCGGGCTCGAGCGGGCCGGGGCCGTGCCCGTCGGGCGCGTCCCACATGTCGAGTCGCTCCATCGCGTCGTGCTTGTTCGTCACGTCGTAATCCACGGTCTCGGCGCCAAGGCCGCGCTCTGAAACCAGAGGTCAGGGCACCAGAATCAATTTTCTGCAAATTTTCAAGGGAAATGGAAGGACAGAACCGACACTGTCATTTCTGCTTCGCAAAATCGAAGGGATCAACAATTTTGAGGACGGGTAGTCTGACATCTCGGTTGGGGGAGGGGAGGGTGAGGCGGCAGAACTCTGCCAAAATTCTGCTGCGGTTGCCAGATGGGCTGTCTGTTCAGATCTGTCAATTTGTCAGATCTGAGCAGATCTGTGCGTTTCCATGTCCAAGAGAAGGAAGTTGGCGTTGAAACGGATTTCAGTTTCATTCCCGACTTGAACTGCTTTCTGTTTGGGTCTCATCAAAAAGTCTCAGGTAGAAAAGGACCAACCCAGCACAACAGCACAAACAACCAGCGGCAAACAAACGTTGAACCAAAATTTCATGTTTTTAATTGTGTGAAATGGAACTCCGCTCGCTCAACAGTGCAGAATTTCCAGCACCACAAAATTCGCGCATCTTGGTTGTTTCGACGTGACGTGAACGTCACGATTTCACGTCACCACAGCAACGCCACGTTTCTGTTTCCGCTGGCGACGTTCGATTTTCCCTGCGCGAGTTGGCCGCCGTTGATAGAAATGCAAACTTGCCTTTTCATTTTATTGTGACATTTATTTTACATTTGTACAGCTTTGGGTTGCATCACATCAGGCCAAACAATCTGGACAAGTGATTTTTTGGCGTCGTCATCAAAACAGATGCCGCTGCGCAGAGTAGTTTCCGAGGCAGGCACATGACAGTTTTCCTCAACAGAAAGAAATTTTTTGCACAGAGTAGAGTTGCGTGCAAGCACCCAAAACAGGAAAATGATATAAAAGTTCCTGTAAAAGCCAGAGCATAAGCAGAATGTACGCAAAGAAATGACATAATTGGCGAAAGTGTGTGGTCAAAAGTCAGACAATTATTTGTCGAATGTCATGATTGCAACACAAGATTTTTCAGGCATGATGAGACGCTTTGAGAGAAAAATGTTCATTGATACGTAAACACAAAATACCAAGCCTAAAGCAGACGTGCGAAGGCATTCTACGCCAGCCGTTTTGGCTGAAATGCCTCCAGAAAGTTGAACAGGCCAAGTTGAACATGTGTGTCGGCCGGCAAGATTGTACAGACACAAAGAACAGATGTAATACTGCTTGACGTCGCATGGCAACATTCACTTTCACAATCATTCGTCTACATGCACCTGTCTGGTCACCAAATGCGTGGACATTTCTCGCTTTCCACGTGCGAGGTAAACATTCTTTTGCCTTTGAATTGCACAATTTCGACGTTGCTTTGAAAGACAAACATCCTGGCTGGTTCAGATCTCAGCACCCAACCCTGGGCGACAAGACTCGCTGAGTAGAATATCAGCCGCGTGTGTGGGGGTCGTCAAGTCACTCAGTGATAACACTCAGTATCAAATTTGTGGCTTTTTCCATCAAATTGCTTTTTGCTGTTTGCATGTGGGGGTACTCATTGTTGCAGTTGAATGCTCAGGGTTCCCACTGCGGCTGACCAACAAAATTCCATGATTTTTCCAGGTTTTCAAAGTTTTTTCCAGGAATTTGTTATCTTTTTTTTGTAGGTTATGTGTACCCTTTTTCCAAAACAAAGTAAAATGAAGTAATTTTTTGTACCAAAGAACCCTCAAATTTTGGTTTGAGGGGCAGCCAAAGATTTTTCAAAGGAATCTACAAATTGACTATAACAAATATATTTTTGAATTATCACTTGTTTTGGGAAGGTTTTGTTTACTGAACAAAATTTTGATCTCTCCCACTTTTGTTGGTTATGAATTGGAAAATAACCAGTTGACCAATTCTAATTAGAATACTTGATTTTTTTATCCAATACTTGAAATAAGTTCTTCATATCAGAACTACATTTTTGAAGTTCCAGCAAAAACCAACAATTCCCAAACCTTTATCCAAACAAAGAAAATTCTAATGTCTCTTGCTTGAGCTGGATTTTGTTTTCAGGTGCTTTTTCTATTGAGGCTTTTGGGCTTTTTCAGGGTGAGGTCAAATTTTTTCCCAGGTTTTGTAATATTTTTCCAGGTTTAATAATGTGAAGTATTCTTTTCATCAAATGGAATGTCATGCATCAGTTTTTGCAATATTCAATGGAACAGTTCAAGATTGAGCAAGAGGATAATTGCAGCATGATCTAAATAGTAAGCATCAATCACATATGTTGCAATATTTTACAATGAATGATCAATATATATATACTATTGTATGATCAATAGTTGCACCATTGTCACTTGTTGGCAGGTGTACTTGCTGTTGTAGTCCTAGTTCTGCCTTGCTTCAGAAATGAGACCACAATCTGGATCTTCCAGTTGACAATGATTGTATGCATCAGTTGCAGCTTTTCCAGGATGAACATTTTTCAGCATCTTGATACACTTTTCACAGGAAACAGTTTGCACTCTTCTGTAGCCAGCCACAATGTACATGTCACAACAACAATTCTATCAACAGTTTGGCCTGGACTGTATGGACTGCACAGGCCCAAGCAAAGATGAGTGGAAACTGGCATCTCATATACACATTGTAGACTGGCTGCCAAATGGTACTTGGAAATGGTGGATTGGTACTGTTCCTGGATTTGCTGTGCATTTTGTGTTCTCCTTTTGTGCTTGTTTGTCAACTCATTCATTGTCAAATTTCACAAGAATGAGTTCAACTTTTCCTGCATTCTCTGTTGTGATGATTTTGGCTATTGTTCCCAGTGCTCCACACAAGGTTCCAGACCATCAGGCATATCCAAAATTTGACACAAGTTTAACACCAGCACCTTCAGCTGCATACAATGTTGACAGTAGACCTCCTGTTTCACCGTTTGTCTGAACATGTATTGACAGGTACTCATCCAGTCTGCTGATCAACTCTTGAATCAATGCAGGGAATATTCTAGTGCAGGATTTGTAGAATATCCAATGTCATTGTTCATAACTTCAGCCTCTTTGTTGCAAAGACATGTAAAGCTTCAACTAAGTGTCCTGGATCACTGATTTGCACCTCACATCCTTTTGAGTTTTGCAATGTCAGCATCTGTTACACACATTGAGCACACTTGCAAATGCTTCATCTTGCTGCCTCAACTCTTGTCAACTCATGCAGCTGGAAATTTTCCTTCCAGAGCTGCTCATGTAGCAGATGAAGATCTGTTGGGTTGTGCCAATTTGAGGGGCAGCCAAAAATTTTACCTGCAAAACATGGAGGTGATTGGAACAAGTCTCCAACAGCTATGATGGTCACATTTCCTAATTTGGTGTTATCTCCAGTGTATCCTTTCAAATCCTGCAAGCAATGATGTAGGCAATACAACAGTTGTGCAGACATCGAAATCTCAACAATCAGGACATGCAGATTTTCGATGTCAGTATGCATGGTGCTTGAGAGTACTACTTGACAGTTGGAGCATTTTGATCACAAAGCTGACCTTGATGCAAATGCTGCACCTGTGATTTCAATTTCTGGGAAAACAAGTACAGCTGTAGATACAAGTCTCAAATTAATCACTCAAAAATGTCTCATACTAGAGAGTTTTAGGTGCAAGCCCCCCTCTGGTCCCATTTCACGTCCCAAAATATGTGGGAAAAAATGTGGCAACTCATGCTTTTAATTGCAATTTTGGTCATGTTCAGACTTTGTTCTCTCTTTGAAACTCCTCAATTATTTGTGCAAGAGGTTCATCTGTGGTATGTAACTCAGAAAGGAAAAGTTTGGTTTGGTACTTTTCTTGTGAAACAGCCACAGAAAAGGCCTACATGGCAGTTTGATCTCCCACGTATGATGGAACATTTTTTCACACCAGACATTGAAAAAGAGGTTCCGACAGGTTGCATCTAAAACTCCTTACTGACTGCATCTCACAGTGGAGGTTACTGAATGCTGACCAGCAAGCTGTTGTGAGACCATCATCAGTGGTGTGGATAAGCTGGGCATGTTAAAATGCAAATAGAAGCAATGAAATACAACCTGATTATCTCTTCCTAAGTGGTCCTGGAGGAGTTGAAATTTCTGTGGGCAGGGGGGGGGGGAACTCAGACAATGTCCAAGTCAACATTTGCTGTGGGCAGGGGGGTAACTGAGTTGGACAGTGTGAGTCGGACAATGTCGAGTTGAAATTTCTGTGGGCAGGGGGGTCGGGGGTAACTCAGACAACGTCTGAGTCTGACAAAACCAGGATGGATGCAGGGACGCAGATACACGGGTAAACCAACATAACCGCGGCTGATAAACATCACCGAGTACTCCGGCACACAAGCGATACAGAACAATGCAAAGGAGGTCCATCTTCCAAACATCACCGAGTACTCCGGCACACGAGCGATACAGAACAATGCAAAGGAGGTCCATCTTCCAAAACAAGTTCAAAACAATTTTGCCGTGTCGTGTGGAAAACAGAATTGGCATCGAAAAGACCGACGTCCATGATGAATGGAAAACCAATTTTCTCGGCCACTGGCCCAAGAGAGGGATCGCGCAGCCGCAAAATTCTTCGGTCACAACCATTTACACAGCTGCCAACCAGGTTGCACAACCTTCGGGATGTGATTGCCCCTTGGCTGCAAAAAGCCGTCTCTGACGATGCCACTTCTGCAACCCAACCGTCTCCGAACAAGAATTGTGCCACAGAATGGCAAAAGAACAATGCTTGCACGGAAAAAAATGTCCACGGGATGCTATTTCACACGCCTCGCTCGGTGTTCGTCCACACAAACTGTTCACACTCAGATCGAACTGTGCTCCCCGCACCACACTATCACATTGCGTGGATCACTGTCCTCAAATTCAGTTTTGGTGATTTCCCCAAAAGAGATCAGTTCACATTTCTCAAACATTTGCGTTCATCCGACAACAATCAAAAGCTAAAAGCGTCTATTTCAGCACGATTCAAGTACAAAAGTGCAGCGTTGTAACACGAGCAAGAGCTCGCAACACTGACTCAATTTTGCATCCTCAGTAAAACCAGGTCGAAAGGTAAGATTTTTTTCTTCCATAATCAGAGCAGCATCAAAGCGATGCAAAATAAATTAGGCCCAGTCGCACGTTACTCGCAGCCACCTGCCCACACCGTCACTTTTGTCGTAGTCCTGGATGTGACGGCACCTCCCTGCAGCTGCTTCTCCGTGGCCCCGTAAAACCCGACCTCAGTGCGCGCCCGCCAGGGGGCCGCTCGCCGTGGCCGGCGTCTCCGTCGTGCCGTGCGCCGCGCCGGCAATGTCCTGGCCCTTTCCCCCGGCAGCGATCTCGCGCAGACGGGAGCTCTGCTCACTCAGCTCGGGGATGGCCGAGATGCGCAGGAACTTAGACGACGCGTACTTGGTCTTGATGGCAGTCAGCTTGCCCGTTCCGGCAGTCAATGCAAGCGACGCCATTTTGCACATGACGGGTACGAGCTGCACCTCCTGGTAGTGACTGTAGAACCCCAGCGTTTCGTCCTGAGAGAGAAATTGAAGACTGACAATTCGAGGGATCATGCAGAGGTTTCGTGCGGAAAAGCTGATATTTTCGCTCGCAACTACATGCACACACAACAGTGAAATCCTGAGACAATTGCAGACTGATTGGCGCACAGCATTTCCAGTTGCTCCGAGCACACCATTGTGCTACGAGGCTGATACCAAAACTCTTTCCTGGTCATGTTCTTGGCAACGTAACACTCTGGTCGACTTCTTTTGTTTCTCAATCACCTGGTACCATAACTGACCAAAGAGAGTGCAAAGATCTTGACTGAACAACAAAAACAAGCAACATCGGCAGGAAAGAGTTTTGGTATCAGCCTCGTAAATTGAACAATTGTTGAGTACTGACCCAGTCTCCCTCATCCAGAAGCTTGAGCGACAGGCAGAGCGCCGCGGCAGCGATGAGGGACGGCGCCATGTGCGCGCACTCGTAATCCACGATCGTCAGCTCCATCAGGTACTTGGCGAGCGAGTGCGTGTTCGCGTTCACCTGCGAGAAAATTAAGACACTTGTCAACACCACGCATCAAACCTGGAGAAACGGTTTTCACAGCTGAAAAGGTCAATGCCCAATTGTGGTTTCAACTATTTGAATGCAAGTGCTTGGCCGTCACAGCAACGTGGAGCGATGCATAGCGTCTGGAGCCGAAAATCCTTCGTTCACATTACCCCGAATGCCGGAAATTTGCAAACTCATCAAAACTTTTTGCGCTCGGTGACGCGTCATGATCGGATCCCAGAGACCCACTACCCACCTCTCCAGCTTTGGAGTTCCTCCTGAGAAAGTGGAGGGGCAGCGGGCGGCCCAGGTTGAACTGCAGGGTTTTCAGGATGACGATCTCCATGCGGCGAATCTCGGTCTTGCTGTAGGCGCTGTCGGTGATGTACACGAAGTCGTTGATCTCCGGCGCGTACATCTCCTCGTATTTGCTCGCGATCAGCATCGCCGTGACGCCCACCAGCTGCAGCTTGTCCCGCTTCACCGACTGCTCCTGTAAATGCAGCACCCGATGTGTGAAGAGAAGGGCAGACGCCCCAACAAAATCTGGCAAGTACTCGAGGCTCAGTGGCATTCCCCGAAGGGGAGCTTTGGCCAGTCCCATTCCACCCGCGTTGCTTAGCGTTGTTGCCAATGTGATCAATGATTCTCGTTGGTTTTGAAGGCAAACGTCCCCTCAGTCATGTTTGGAGGTGAGAGGGGGGGCAACAAGCATAAAATTCCCAGAAATTGTACGACGCCAGTCAAGACGAACATGCCCATTGAATCAACGTTTTGAAAAAGTACAACTGAGATGTGGGTCAACTGAGGACGTTTCGCGTTGCATCGCTGAACATCACAGGAAGACCGCAGAGTCACGGTACGCAGACTCGAAACTCCCGCACAGGAACGCAACGCAGGATCCACTCAGTGTGAAAACGGGTATCAGGGTGGCATTACAGACCTGCAGGAACCTGTCGATGATGGCAATGGTGAGGTAGAGCGTCTCCTGCAGCAGGTGGAAGCGCAGGTGCACCTGCACCAACCAGTCGACGAGGATGCCACGCATGCGCGCAGTCAGCCCGGTGCCCTCCATGTAGTTCCGCTCCACCTTGTACTTGTCCTGAAACGGGAAGGTTCAAAGTTACTTGTGCAACCTTCAGCCAGGTGTGAGGAATGGATTCACGGTGGCCGAGCGGGGCAAACACCATTCCCCACAAAACTACACACAAGTTTGTGAGACAGCCTGCGACACGAGATCAAACACGTTCCTTTGGATCAATTTTTTCACACAAGCCTTTCTGAGCTCTTCTGCAGCAGGTCCTGCCACGATTGCACTTCTTGTTTTCCAGATGTTCTCACCTCCAGGTGGCGCATGTACGCGTAGATGTCGCCGACGTATTCAGCGACGAGCTGCGGGTTGTCGAGGTCCTCGGTGTCGATGTCGCGCACCGAGTCCGGCAGCATGTCCTGCGAGAACGCCTCGCACTGCGAACTCGCCGAGATGTCCATTTTGTCGGGACTGCTCGTCTTCTGTTGTGAAAGCACGATGATGTCTGAGTGATGAAGCGTGGTGCAGACATCGCATATCGCGAGAGGCGTCAAACAAAACTCCTGAAGTTCTGTCCCAAATGCAAGACAGGGGGAATGGTTGCGATGCGTCCTGAATTTCTTTTTGTTGACTTGTTTCCCGCAAGACCGAACCAAGGCTCTGGCGAAATGAGCTCGATTCCGTGCACACGACGAAAAACACTCCTCTATGAAGTTTTATTATTTTGCGCGATTTCTACGAGGCTGTTTCCACTTCTGGGGAGCGCTGCATGTTGAGTTGGCATGCCAATTTGAACTCGACTGACCTAAATACAGGTTAAATGCCTTGTGCAATTCCAAAGTGCTCA
>JAAUXT010144943.1_pt1 | contig 25648 bp, 25 predicted proteins | sample 7278171 | NCBI WGS metagenome assembly JAAUXT01 (sample SAMN14350112, study PRJNA611818) | marine sediment metagenome | isolation source: surface marine sediment (1.8m) | place: French Polynesia: Moorea | collected 2018-08
CTTAAAAACCCTTAGCATTCATGTGTGCGTCTGTCCACACTTTGGAATGTAACCTCCCACCAGAAGTGATGCGACCATCATCCGGGTCCGTTTACCGGACTTACTTGTTTTTTTTTTTGGTATGTTGAGTTACCCCACCCCCCTAACTCAATATGGGTCATCACCAGAAAATTTTTTTTTCTCAAAATGAGCTAAAAATGAACGTTCCTATGGACCACACGCTTTTTAGGCGTAGCCTTCTTGTTTAAGATTTGACTGACATGCGGGGAACCAGTGGACACCCCGTCAATCACGCTCTCTTTGTGTTGCAGGCAGAACTCGGCACTGGTCAGTGGCTGGAGAAAGTGGAGACAGTCAAATTCGCAGACTTTCAGTTCACAGTGACCCGACACTATCTCAAACACCCCGATGAACCTGACAATCGGGAAGTGTCACCCCCTGAGGCACAGGACAACCAGCCATCAACAGGACAAGAAAAGAACCCAGAATCAGGCGCAGAGAAGCAGTCACAGGCAACGGCACAGGATGAGGATGAAGGTGAGGAGTTGGTGGCAGAAGAGAGAAACGGCACTGTATGACCGTGGTTTTTCAGTGTGGTCAGATTTTGTTCTGTGTAATTCTTTTGGTGTGGGAAGGAGCGCTGTTCAGCTTACAGTCGAGTCCAACACGAGGATCCAAACCAAAGCTGTGTCTCTCATATCCTGTGGCACAACTTTTCAAATCATACACCTCTTTTCAGGCCCGCGAGAGCCGCCCATCTGGCAGGACCTGTTGTCATTGGAGAACGACTTCCCGTCGCGTGCCCATTGTCTCGCGAGGTGGTTCGGACTGCGAGACTTCGTTGTCTTGTCACCTGCCAGCCAATCGGATTCCATAAACACAGAATCTCGAGCCAACATACTGCTGAGTTCCATCAGTATTGCGCTGGGCAACACCTCTTGGTAAGCACGCGGTTGTCATCTCTCTTGGTGTTTTCGACATTGTCTCTGCAGGGCAGTCAAGTGAATCAGTCTTTCGTGGCCTGTTTTCCAACAGACTGCTGTCCACACTTGTACAATTTCTCACACACTGTGCACAAATGTCACTGTTTCATTCCTCTGTATCTCTCCACAGCCAGGTGCCCATGTTTGTGCAGCTACACGCCCGGTGGCGACGCCTGTATTTCGGGCAAGCCGAGTCGCCCGGTTTTCGCACGGTTTTTGAGATGGCTCACTTGAAGAACTTTCCATCCCAGTACAGCCACTTGTCAGGACTGCTCGACGTGTTCAAGGCCAAGTTGGTGAGTGTGGCGCTTTGGGTGACGTGTGGGGATTTGTGTGACGCGTGTTGCTCGTGGGATGGTGAAAAGCGTAGATGATGCCGGCGAGGTCACGAAGCGCTTCGATGCAGGAACGCAGAGATCTACTCGGGCTGCAGCCCCCTCCTGCCCCAACGCCACAAGAAAATTGCCGGATGGAGTAAAAGGGTGTTTTTTGAAGGTGTGTTATGCCTCTGTTTCAGAACTGTGCAATAAGCCCATTGCCGCCGGTGACCGTATCCGTGCGCTTCACTTACGTGCTGCAGGACTGGCCGCACTACACTTGGCCGCAGCAACCTCCAGGTAACGTTCGCCGATCGCGTTATAAGCACTCAAGTTCAAGAGTCACCACACTGAGAATCTTTCACCCAACCGCTCTTCACCAAAACGATCACAACTCTTCAGATTTGTCGTCCTGCAAATGGCAAAGAATCCGTTACATTTGGTGCCTTTTCTTCAGGAAATGATGTTCGTGGACCCAGTTGTCCACAACCAAATACTCTTTGCTGTATTCACAGACCTGGACACATTGATGGGCGCCACCGCCGAGGTCGGGTGCACAGAGTTCGGAGAACTGCCGTTCGGAGCGTGCGAGGATCCCGTCACGTAAGGACCGAGTCCCACTTGTGCACCGACAGATGTTTGTGAATCCGTCATTTTTGAGTTGATGTAACACGATCTCTGTGGGGTCTTGTCCCATCAACTTTCTGAAATGAAGATTGCGTTTTCCTGGCTTCAATAGCTGCACTTTCCGAGATTCAAAGGTGCAAATGGAAGTTTTAGCAGTCAGTGGCTTCTGAGATTTCTTTTTCGTTTCGGCCTGTTTGCCTTTCATGTTCTAATCCCTTGACGGACTGATCGATTTGCTGTACAGGGAGTCAGCAAATGAACTGATATTGAATCACTGCGACTTCTGTTGTTTTCTATCTCTCCAGTGAGATGCACCTCTCTACCACGTGGCCAAGTCTTTCTGAGGAAATGATTGTCGACACCGACGTCTACTCGTGAGTGTTTTGCGCCACACTGGTGAAGTCCGTGAAAAGTCAGGACAAAGCGTGCTACCAGACACGACAGACCATAACTTAGTTGCAATACTCTTGTTTGCGTGACGATGTTCAGTGTTTGTTGATTGGCAGGGATCTTGACCCGCTGCACGCTCCAAGTTGGACAGTTCGCGTGCGAATGATGGAAGAGCCGCAGTGTCTGCTCGGTGAGTGACGCACCTCCAGGAAATGCTTCTTGGGCTCAATTTGCTTTTTGTCACAGAATCACGCCTCGGACTTTGTGACACACACTGATATGGAACTTGAGCTTGCACCACTGAAAGCTGGTTAGTTGATGGAATTTACGCACAATTCCTTCTGTTTTCGGGTCTCCTGATGTGAATGTGTGTGTGTGTGTGTGTGTGTGTGTGTGTGTGTGTGTGTGTGTGAGAGAGAGAGAGAGAGAGAGAGAGACTGCTTGATTTCTTGCAAAAAATACAGCATGATCACAACTCAGCATCGACGATTTTTTGTCTCGGTTTCAGGTGACTACATCGGTGAATTTGTGCGGCTGTGCAAACGGAAGGAATCGACTGGTCAGCTTCTGGGAAAACTCGTATCCGAGGAGCAAAAACAACAAGGTCAGCATGTCTGCTGCTCGGTGACAATCCGGTCGAGATCACAGCGCCAATGACCAAAACAATAAGACAACACAAAAGAACAACATTTTGAGCCAAAAGACTGTCTTAGTTTTTGCCCGCTGACAAATTGCAATTTCCTTTGCTCCACCAAATGCGGTTTGAGAGACACAAGCCAGATCAATGGACATCCGAGGCTTGGGTGGCAACAACACCCAAATGTCAAGCGGTTGCTGCGAAAACTCGAGTGGTCAATTGATTGCTTTGATTACCAGACATCACGTTGACCCCTACCCACGTCCTTTTTCAGAAGACATCACGGCTGCGTTATCGCGTCTCACGGAGCCGACTGTTGCGTACACGCTGCCGTCACTCGGCACCGTCGTCACCAAGGCGACCAAGAAGCTGCAGATCAGGGAGGAGGAAGCTCCGATACCTGCAGAGATGCTCAATGAGATTCTCCTGGTGAGTGAGAACAACAAAATGAAACGTGTGAAATGTGCTAAAGACTCAAGTTGTCCAGCAACAGTAACAAAGACTGCGTTTCCCTCCCAAGAAAAGCGGAATGCAATTTGCCGAACTCCACGTTCAGACATGTGTGACGTGTCGTTGTTGTGAATGGGAACATTTATTTTCAGTTCATTTTTCCGGACGCCAAATCGGACTCGGAAGAGGATGAGATGAGTGTTCAAACGGAGCCAAGCGGTGCGCATCACGAAAAAACCGGAAGTGCTGAGGCCGGAAGTGAGGCGGGGTCGTCGACGGCGCCGTCTCCGCCGGACACCGCCGACAGCACGCCCGCCACGACGCCCATGGGAGACGCCGCGCCCAGGATAGAAGATGGCGTGCAGGAGCAACAGGAGCTACAGCAGCAGAGACTGGAGCAGTTCAAGGCAAGCAAAGGACCGTGCTTTCGGGGTTTGAATCAGCAATGCTGGTTCTCGAGTTCACACACTGAGAAAGGATGAAGGTGCTTCTGCGATACATACGAAATGATAGAACGACGAGGAAACTGACGCTACGGCACAGCCTATTTATTCACTTTGGTCTCGCTGTGTTGCAGGAGATGTTCCGGCAGTTCAAGTCGGCGCCCTCGGACTCGCTGACGTACCGCCTCGCGGTGTGCATGTGCGTGGTGAACCACAGCTACGGCGGGGTGCGCGCAGTGGCGCACCTGTGGCAGGAGTTCGTGCTCGAGATGCGCTACAGATGGGAAAACAACTTGGAAATTGCCGAGTGAGTGTGAAACCGTTCTGTTTACATTGATAGCTTATTGTCTCAGGTGTGGTTGGAACACCACTGGTCCGAAAGCGAAGGAGACTACGACGACTGTGTTTCCACGGTTGACGGACAATTCGTGGACACAAGTTCATGGTCGGAATCCGTTTGGTGCTTGGAGTGATCACTTCCTGCCTTTGGTGAAGTTAGTCGTTGTTGCTGATGTCCCCGAGATGTTTGCTTGGTGGAATATCACAAATGCGGAATTCCGACTGAATCAAACGTTGTTTCCACGGTTTGTACCTGGGTTCGCGAGAAGCCAGTTTGTCTCATGTTTGTCTGTTGTAGTATCGAGTCTGGGCCTCCGAACATGGGCTGCAGCCTTCTACATCAGAAACTGCAGGTGGGTGTGTCAAGTTGCAGCCATTATCCGAACTCGTTTGACATAAGTGGGAGCACCAAGTCTGCGAATGCTTCCTTGGGTCCCTACAAAATCCTGCCCTCGTTTCCTTTCTTCATTGTGTTTTTCGCTCACAGATGCTGAACAGCTGTATCAAGCACAAGACGTCCCGCGAGGCGCTGCTCGTTCCCATGGAAACGGACTCGGGCGACTCCGCGCAGGCCGTCGTCCGCGGGCTTGAGAGCTGCTCCAGCGAGGACGAGTTCTTCGAATGCGACTTGGAGAGTAGCGGGGAACAACAGCCGAGTCCCAGGAAAGGTGCAGGTGGGTGCGGTGCGTCACGGAGCAACAGCTGCGGTGGGTGGGTAACTGGCGGCAAGAAACGGGTTTGACAAGGATGGCAAATCTTCCGTTCTGGGGGAAATTCGCAATTGCATTTGAACACCAGCTTGAGGAAGGGCTTTGTTGCCACGGCTGTGGTGTTTTTTTGTCTCCTCATCGTCTGGTTGTTCTTTGGGAGCGACATTTCATGTGCTTCTTCGGAAGTTATCCAGGGAAGTGCAGTTGTAGTTGGGAGTTGGTTATTGTGTATTGAGGGATTTGCCGCAGCGGAAAATGTTCCCGAAAATAATCAGATGGATTTTTGCAGCCAAAACGACGCGCAGCAAGAGTGAAAAGGAGAGCAAGAATAAATCTACAGTTGAGGAAACGGGTCAAAGCCAAGACGCGGAAGCAGAAACATCAAAAGAGAAGCAGTCAAGAAGTACGCAAGGATCGCACACTTCAGAATCTGAGGTTTGTGTTTTCACCAGAGTTATCTGAATAAGCCCTTCAACTTTCACCGATCGAATGCATCTGATGGGATGTTTCGTTCAAAATCAACTGGCATAAACTGTTTCTGGGAATCAAACTGTTTTGTCAAAGGTTGAACGTCAAGCCACACAGTGAGTGCAGCGCACCAGAGGACCGTGGACAAGTTTGTTCAATCTTGCTTCGTTTCAGACGAGTTTTCAAGACTCATACACACACCAACCTGAAGGCCGGCTGCGCAGCTGTGAGGCTCTTCACCTGCTGAACAACCCCAGGGAGGCGGTGCACATTCCCATCACACAGGAGCCGGCGCCCATGACGGAAGACATGCTGGAGGAACACGCAGAAGCGTTGGCCAAGTGAGTTTGTGTGTGTGTCTGTCTCTGTGTCTGTGTGTGTTTTGTGTGCGCGCGCTTTGTGCACTTTTCTTGTGTGTTGTTGGCAACAGTGGGAGACAAGAGTTTGTTGTTTTCGCTCACGCGCGCAGACCAGCACGAGAGAATTTCAGAGTTGCGTCCCTTGTGCAGTTTGTGCTGCTTTCTCGAAAAGGAAAACAAAAACTTTGTGCCTCGTGGCTGACTGGAATTGGACTCACCTTTGTCTCATTCCTTCAGACTGGGCACGTCTGCTGAAGGAGCGCATCTCAGGGCTCGTATGCAGAGCGCATGTCTCCTCTCCGACATGGAAGCATTCAAGGTAGGAATCACATTCTGTCTTCTTCAAAAACCTTCGCCTTGCGTTCACGGGTTTGATCAATGGTGTGTTTGGTCTCGGTCTACGTGCGGTGGTCCGATCGCAACCCTCCCTTTTCGTGTCACCAAGTTTTTGTGGAGAACCAAAACTCTTTGAGGAGTTTGGTGGGCAGACGTTTCGTGTTTGTCGCTGGACAGACACGTGTCAAGACAACGTCTTACTTGGGCGGACAGAATGTTGTCGTGCGGTTCAGTGAGTCTGAGGTTTTCCTTTTGTGTAATTTGACTCAAAGCAGTGTTTCTGCCTGCGGTTTGATCTCTCAGCCTCTCAATCCTATTTCTTCGTCCAATTGCTGGTTCAGTCAGGTCGTGATCAAATATTCTCGTCGCATCGTTTTCTGTTGGACTGTTCTGATGGGCTCTTTGAAGCTTGTTTCAGACCAGTTGTCCGCTGGGCCCTTGGAATCTGGTGCGATGAGGTTTCTCACTCAAAAACCTGTGAAAATCAAAGTACATGCTTTGCACAAAAACTTTTATTTGCCAATGTGTACGAGAAAACAGGTCTCAGTCTGTTGTCAACATGCGCTGTTTGGTGATACGGGCTTTGGATTCATTACATTTGGTTTTAGCTTCCAACACCAGGATGACGAATATTAAAGCGATGATGAATGTGTTTTCACTCAACCCGATGACTCTCAAAAAGTTAACGTTTGGACCATCAGGAATTATGCCCATTTGAATGTAGTTCGACTTGATCACATTCATCGCTGCCGTTACAACCAGCAAGGCCAAAGAAAAGGTTTCTGCTTGGTTAGAAATGTCATGCTTGAAGGGTTTCACCACAAGGTGATGCACAAGGAAACACAAGCAAAGAACAATGCAACAGCTCAGTTGAATGATTGAATTTGGGATCAGAGATGTCAAACTGAGTAACAATCTCCTCAGTATGATGACAGACTCCCAGTTTTTAGCCGCATCTGTTGTCCTGTAGGCTGCTTGGAACCCGTCAAGTATGTCATGCCTGACGTCATGTGAAACTCCATCAGAGGAAACACAAAGGTCGAGGTCTTTTTTGAAGGCAGTTTGATTGACAGGTGGAGAAATCCTTGCCAGTTTCCGCTTTGCTAAGACACAGGTCCAAATTGCGAGAAACGGCAGAGGAACAATGCAGCCAATGAGAAAGCTCAGCGAGGAAATCGATTTCTCACCAAGCAGTTTGAGACCCACTGGGAGTGAAAATGGAAAAATAATGATGTGCCCAACACAGAACACAAGGGCAGCTGTTTGCATTTTGTTGAAACATTTCACTGTCCCGTCATACAACCAAACTGTGTCTGTGGACACAGAAACACAAGTTAATGAGTAAAATGTGATAGCTGCCAGTCCACCATAAGTATATTTCACAATTTCAACCAATCCTTTGATTAGTTTTGCTTTGAAATGTTCGATTGTGTCTTTGCTGGCCGCTCCAACTGCGACGAGAACTCTTGTAAGAGACATGTAGCAAAGATACAGAAGGCACCAACTCAAGTAGACTCCACACAGAAACAAGCACTTAAAAAATACCTTTTGAGTCAGAGTGATTCCCGTGAAAGGGCAAAGATCATACGACACATCAGAAAGTTCAATACTGAGAACTAAGTTGATGTATTTCTCCGTTTTCTGCATGATGACCTCAATTAATTTCGTTTCATCTTGAGAGACAGACAATCTCAACAGAGATGCAGTTTGTACAAAATAGATCAAAATCCCAAAATAACCAGGACTGGTCTGTTCAGCTTGGGTTTCCTGCTCACAAGTTTTGGATTTTCTTTTTGTGATAATATTCTGAGGAACATCAAGAACATCGTCCTTAAAAGTGTACCAGAGCATGTAGAGGGTTGCCGCCAGTATTCCAACGGGCCAAAACCAATTGGCATTGCACTGATTGTTCTTGACACAATTGTCTGACATCAGTGACAAAGAGTAACCTTTCTCACATGTGCCACAGAGAACACCTGCCCTGTGACCATTACATTGGTTGTATGTTCTGCAAGGTGATTGGGAACTGCCAGAACAGCAGTAACCAATGGGACATGGATAAAAATATATTTTGCCCTGATGTTTAAGTCCCCAGAAATTTGGCTTGGACGTAACCACAACTCCAGGGCAGTCTCCACCATAAGGACATTTGATGCATTCAAGAGTGTTCGAAGTATTGAAAGGGACATTCTGTCCTTTGTCAGCCAATTGTTCTTTGATCTGCACTGCGCTGATGTTTTGTTTGAAGGAAACAATAAATGCTCCGTCAGTGGGAACAAAATATAATTGAGAACAATGTGAACAACGCAAGATAAATTTCTGCATAACTCTTTCACCATTGTAAGGGGAAAGTCCAAAAGATTTTGTGGCCTGAAGCTTGTTCCATGAAAGGCATTTTACGTGCATGTTTAAGTCTTGAATGTAGTCTTCTTGTGCTAACATTTGAATCTCGATGAGTGACGTGTCAGAAGACTGGATCTGGCAATTGAAGGAGCTCCTATCAATCATTGTAATCGTGTTTGACAACATAAACATTGCTTTGGCTGCAACATATTCCACTTGTTTCAGAAGAAACGAGCTTCCAACAATTTTCAAGCCATTGACGTTGTCAGAAACATAAACAGCTCCTCCTCCATCATCTGCCTTGTTGTTGATGAACGAGCTGTTCTCAATGTCAACATAAAATTCTGCAAAAAAATTTGACTCTGTCTTGTAGCTATGAACAGATAAGGCACCGCCATACGACGGGCTGAAGTCCACCCTGTGAACCGCATTTTGAACAAATGAGGAATTTAAAATGTGGACATGATTTGACGTTGAAGTTTCAGAAATGTAGAATAGAATGTGCATGGCAGCTCCGGATCCCCCTTTGAGATTTTCACTGAACATACAGTTTTCCACTTTGACTTGGCTCCAGGAGTGCTGAAAACCTGAAAATTCCTTGAGAAGCTTTATTCCTCCAGAAGTTCTGGCAACCACAGAGTTGACAATCTCAAACTGCAGTTGCGTGGCTCTGATATCCAAAACATCAGTGCTCATGTTGCTGGTGCTCTGTAGTGAGACATTGGTTAGACTGGCCACTGTTGTTGATGTTGTTCTGATTGAAATGTGGGTTCTATTTGTGGATGTGTCAGTCATTCTGAACCAACAATTCCCTGCACTGATCACAACACTTGTGTCTGTCACATCTGAATCTTGAAGCCTCAAAGAAGTACTGAAGGTGTGCTGCAGCAAAATTTGATTCTCGTGAATATCAATGCTTTGCAGAAACTTGACACTTCTCATCACAAGGGTCACTTGGTCAAATTCTCCAGGCCGCCCTTGTTTGTCAATAATTTTTGTGTCAACAAATGTGATTTCATCAAAAATAACGTGGAAATTCTGGACGACAATCACTGCAGATTCAAACCGTATTTTCTTGAAGAGAAGTAAAACATTGCCGACAAACATTTTGGCACACAGCACGAAAGTGCCGCTCAGAGTGCAACTTTTAACACAGGTCATTGTCAGGTTCCTTCTTGTTTTACTGGGCCTTTCTTGCACAAAAGCTGCATCAGGGTCTCCTGGAGAATAGTCGTCTATGTACAGTGTATCAATCCACCACAAATCGTACGACAATATTTTGTTGATCACAAATGAAATAGACGAGCAGTTTGTCTGGACAGGGTGGAACAGACATCTCTCATCATTGGTTGTGGTACTCGAGAGAAACACCTGACTTGCTGTATTTGTTTCTGCAGATTCTGCAACAAAAAAACCAACAACACAGACATTGGCATCATGTGCGCAACATTTGCATGTGTCAAACATTTTTGTCAAGAAAGAAAGAGACGCTTGTGAAGGAAGTTGACTCTTCCTGCCTGAGCATCCTGCTTCATCTTCACCTCCCAAGCAGTCCATTATTCCGTCACATGTTTTCTCCAAATCCAGACATGTTTGGTTCAGATAGCAGAACACACTACTTGTTGGACAATTGTTGTTTTGTGTGATTTCCTGGTTCTTGCAAACATTGGTGTCAAGGTCCAGGCAGGGAAGGTGTTGTGAACAAGCCCAGTCAATAGTGGCACAAAATGTTTGATTTTTGTGCAGCTAGCACTCCACCAGGGCAAAGTGATCACATGGACAGTCCACCTCATCACTCATTTGGGGGCAGTCAGCCTTGCCATCGCAGTACCAGAAGACTGGGATGCATGTTGAAGGATCGTCAACACATTTCTGAAGCAGAAAGATGTTCCGGTGAGAAGGACGAAGGCAACAAGCAGACAAGAAATTTGGTCAATTTTCTCTGACAAACCTTCATTGTGTATTTGCCAGTGAATGATTCGGGGACACATGGATCGTCGCACAAGGTGTCGGACCCATCTCCACATATGGAGTATGGCCCACACAAAGAGTTTGACTGAAAAGTGAACAGACACAAAGAAGTGAACATGCTTGTTGCGCATGGTGTGGCCCAAAATCAAATCTGAGCATTGTTTCTGGTAAAAATTAAACACTTGCATCCACACAGAAAGAACTGGCGCACTTGGCATAACCCGCTATGCATTGATGATTTTCACAGTTTGTCTCGTCCGAACCGTCTCCACAGTCGTTGTTCCTGTCACAGATATCAACAGGGAGGACACACCTCCCATTGGCGCATTTCCATGAGTCCTCCAAGCAAGTGCGGTTTTCAGTTTTGTTCGTCTGAATTGTCCCTGCAGTTTCGTTGTCCATCACAGACTTGCACCACAGGAATACATTTCCCATTTCCACACGCCCATCTCTCATGTCCCACCCTGAGACGTCCCAGCTCGAGACATATTTCGCAGCTTTCATCATCAATGTCAATGCAATGTTGAACTCCGTCACAGAGGTGCAACGCTGGCATGCAGGATCCTTCACATTTCCAGTTGTCTTCTGGACAAGTGTGATTGTCACAGTTCACTTCATCTGAAGCATCTATGCAGTCAGGTTCACCATCACACACCCAGATGTCCAGGATGCAAAGGCTATTTGCACACTTCCAATCTGCTTCCCTGCACTGGTAATTTTCACAGTTGGTCTCATCTGATCTGTCTCTGCAATCTTGCCTTCCGTCACATACTCTCCCTTGTTTGACACAAAAATGATCATCACACTTCCAGTATCCTTGAGAACAATTGTAATTGTGGCAGTCTATTTCATCAGACCCATCTTGACAGTTGTAGTGCTCATAGGAACCATCACAAACATACCCTTCATGAAGACACTGCAGTCCATCGGCACAAGCCCAAGTACCTGCTGGACAAGTCCAATTTCTGCACATGTCTGGATCTTCATCACTCTGATCGTGAATAACTTTTGGATTCATGACTTTACAGTCGTTTGTGTCAGTGTCACATACTTCCCTTTTGCCAATTGACTTGTTTGTTGATCGGCAAAGCCATTTTGTAGCGGAAACTGCAATCAAGACAAAGCAGGTGTTCATTGAGCAGTATTTCTACAAGTGTGACAATACCTTGAAACAGTTCTCTCTGAATTGAAGTGAATTCTTGGTCAAGATGGGAAGTACGGTAAATTTACTCTCAGGTGGCATCGATGCAAAGGATTCCTTGGTTTCGTCAGAACCGTCGTGTAAACAGTTGATGACCCCGTCGTTCACCCTGACCCAGTCGAGGAACCCGTCAGCTCTGTAGGTGCACTCAAACGTCGAGGATTGCAAAGAGATTTCGCCTGAAAACAGCAGCAATATTTGTAACTGACGCACGAAAGTGCAGGTTGATCTCACCGTGCGGATTAGGAGTTGATCCAGGTTGGTTCACAGACTCAAATACGTACACAGAGTTGAAATCACGACAATTTCAACCAGTTGAAACATTTTCCCGTGTTTTAGTCACAAAGCCGAGCTGAAAAGGGTGCTTTGTACTTTCCTGTTGCAAATGCACTGCAGCAAGAAACATCACCAAGGAAACACCTGAAGTTATGCTTCCACGGAAAGGAATTCATTGTGATGGTAATCCTCACAGCTCGCTCTTGGTTCAGCTGTGCATTGGCAACTCGCTGCTGTTGTCGCGTTGAAATCAAACCAGATGAAAACATGCGGGTGCACAACTATAACTTTTGAATTTGAAGTGCAAAGCTCCTTGTCTTTTGAATAGCGTTTCTGCAGGTGTTTTGGGGAGGAGGATAAGTTTTTGACGCTGACTGGAAAATGTGTGCAAGAAAGTGACTTTGACGAGTTGCTCAAGAATTTTTTCCCCTACTTGTCGACCTGTCCGGTGGTTGCCTGTTGCCCAAGTGCTCCCCAGGACATTGTCACAGTCCACAGTGGTGTCCAAATTGGCTTCAGAATTTTCGTAGAGAAACGCCTGTGAGTGGAATCCACTGTTCTTTTTTGCTGAGACACACTGGAGGAAGGAAGATGTTTCAACGTATGTCGGCTCTGAAGCGAGACGAGAATTGTTTTCTGGATGTTGACAACATCCTGATAAGAGTTTGACCTTTTCCCTAGTTTCGAGGAAAAAAAATAGAACCGTTTCCCACTGCCAGTTGAAGAGAAATTCCGGTGCCACGATTTTTGAACTCGTGTGTGACATTGACCGGAGAGGTTCCTCTGTCCTCAGCTTTGATCAGATGAAAAGATTCTTGATGCAGACCGGGATTTCTGTTCACTTCTCTCGCTGCTGTAGCCAGTTTTCAACTTGTCTCTCAGTTGGAGGGTCGGCACCACTGTTCGTTGGGATTGTTGACAGGATTGATTGATTGATTGATTGATTGATTGATTGATTGATTTGTGCTGCAGGCTGCGAACCCGGGGTGCGTGTTGGGAGACTTCGTGCGCTGGTACTCGCCTCGGGACTGGGTGGAGGAGGAAGCGGTCGACGACCAGGGCAACGTCGTCAAGAAAGGTAACCAAGCTACCGTCCCTGTTGCGTTGTGCCACATCGATGTGTTGACAAGATTCACAATGCCTCGGTGGCGGTAAAATGCTTGATGGCCCGTGGCCTTGTGCCAATGAATATGCATAGGCCACAGCAAGTCAAGCAATGTGGTCAAAGTGGATTTTGTCTTCTTGATGAGAATGCAACACACCGGTTCGTACGAAGATCAAGAATTTTGAGAAATCTCTCACGCATTTGTTGGTGTTTGCAGGTCAGCTGAGCCAGCGAATGCAGATCCCGGGCAACATGTGGGTCGAGGTGTGGCAGAGCGCCAAGCCGGTGCCAGTGCGTCGCCAGAAGCGGCTGTTCGACGAGACGAAGGAAGCCGAGAAGGTGAGATGGGTGTGGTGTGGGGCGACGATTTGGCACACAAGGGGAGAGGGTCAGTTTGGAAGGGTTGGTTCAGTTGGTCTTGACTTGAATATCAGGAGGCCGTGACTGTGGGACGGAACTCGTTCCGGTAAATTGTGGGGCAACGGAATTGGTGGTTGCTGTCCTTCGCCCGAAGCATTCCTCTGATATCCTGACCTGTTGTGTTCGCAGGTTCTTCACTTCCTGTCCAGTCTGAACCCGGCGGACGTCGCTGTGCGCCTCATGCCCATGGTCATCCACGCCGCGATTGCGAAGCTGCTCAGTCAAGGTGAGTGCGCATTCAGTGTTGAGTCAGGGGAACCAACGCACTGGGCGCGTTACCTGAGGCGAAAAGTGTGTCAAAGTCAGTGCAGTGTGTCAGTGATGTTCCGCTCAAGTTTGTGGAACTCAAGGTCAGCAAACGCGAACAAAGTCGGTACACGAACGTTTCGGCAAAAACAGTATTCTTGTCATCTTTTATTGTTTGAGGGTGTCTTTACTTTTGTCAGGCTTCAGGCATTTTTGTTCGCCGCGTTCACAAGAATTTGTTTGGGCCGATTTTGTCCTTTGAGCTTTGGTCTTGACTCTAGAATGGCGAGAAACAAAACAAAGGTGAAGAGAATCGTAACGAAAACGGGTTCTACCAGTGAAAACGTCCTCAAAGTTTCAAAATCTTGAGGTGACACTCCGAACTGAATTGAAAGTGCTTTACCCGCGTTCATAAAGGCCACAATACACAGAAGAATAAGTGAGACTGTCTCCGCCTTGTTAGACAATTTATGAACAAAAGGCTTGACATTTATGTGATGAGCAAGAAACAGAATGCAAAGAATTGAGCAGATCAAGAGTTGATTCACAGCATTTGGAATCAAGAGCGTAGCACTGAGCAGAAGCCTCCTCATGATCATGACGCACTCCCAGTACTGCGCTCCTCCCGCAGACTCTCGGTATCCCCCCGTGAACCTCTCCAACAGCTTCATCCGGTCAGTCTTGTCCACAAGCTTCATCTTGTTTCCAACCTTGCGTTTTCTGGAACATGAGGAACACAAGCAATAAAAGATAAAAGGGAAAGGCAAAAATAAACCCCAGAGAAAACAAGAGCTTGAAATTTGCTTCTTTTCCAAAAATTTCATTCCAGTAAACAGCATGAGAGGATAGGGAACAACATACACTGCACCAAACACAATCATTGCTTTTTGCCAAGAGCTAAAACAGTTCACAGTGGCATCATAGAACCACATTTTCTCACCAGAAATCGTTACATATGCAAGAGAATAAAACACGAGGTCAGTGATGCCACCATACGTGTACTTGACTATCTCAATGAGTCCACCAACAAGTTTGTCACTGACAGTGATCACACTGTTTGATTTGATGTTGAAGTGTAGCAGCAATTTGTGGCCGCAAAAGACAATAAAGAACAGCATTAACCAACTGGCAAATATCCCATAATAGAACAAAAGATTTAGCTGAACCTTTTCCGCAGAAGTCAGGTTCACAACAGAACAAACATCTGATGAAAAGTATTTGAGTTCAACTGTAAGAAAAAGACTGATGTAAAGTTCAACGTGCTGGAATGCCTTAGCAACTGCTGAAACTGAGTCCAAGACAATTGAAATTCTCATCATAACTGCAGCTTGAACATAATATGTCATGATACCAAAGTATCCTTTGTCAATTTCATCAGTTTTTTCTTTGCCCTGTGTCTTTGTTAGCTTTTGCCAGACTGCTGCTGGAAAGCTGAACAAATCATCTTTCAATGTATACCACAACATGTACAGTGTTGTCCCCAGAATTGCAAGAGGCCACATCCAGTAATCTTTACATTCATTGTTGGGAATGCAATTTTTTGACAACAGAGATAAAGAATATCCCTCTTTGCATGTTCCACACAAGTTACCTGCTCTGTTGCCAGCACACAAGTTGTAGTTAACACAAGGTGCTATCAACCCTGAACAGCAGTAGCCGAGGGGGCATTGCAGAAATGTGATCGTGCCTTCTACTTCGTAACCCCAGAAATTCGGTTTTGAGAGCAGCTTGTTTCCCGGACAGTTTGCACCGTAGGGACACTCCAGACATTGAAATCCACTGGACTTGAGCTTGGAACTGAAGATGTTGAGTGCACTCTGGTTTCTTTCATAATTCAGCTTGTAATTACCGTCTGAAAAAATATAAAGGGACGAAGGACAAGAAGTGCATGTCATCACAGCTTTCTGCAGGACAGTCTCTCCATCCACAGATGACGTCCCGAAAGCAGATTCCACATGCAGTTTGTGCCAAGGCAAACATTTTACGTCAATTTTCAAGTATTTTATGTCATATTTTGGAGACAAAACTTGCAATTCATTAACTGGCGAGCTGGAGCTCAACTCAGAACAAACAAATGTGGTTCCAACAATGCTCATTCCAGAATAAGCCAGGATAAACACAGCCTTGGGCATTCCAGGTTCTCCTGTGAATGAAAAGTGGCAGTCTGTGATGTTGACTTCAATGTTTTCCGAGGCATAGACTGCCCCACCCCCGTCACTCGCTTGATTATTCGTGAAAAGGGAATCGCTGATCGTGACTCGGAGAACAGCATCGCCTTGTGAAATGGTGTCGCTTTCGATACTCAACGCGCCACCGTACGCACTTGAAAACAGTTTTCTCCTTGCTTCGTTTGTACTGAATGTGCAGTTCAGAATATCAACAAATTGAAGCGTGCTTTCTCCAGACTGTTGAGCAAAGTTTTCAATTTGCACTGCCCCACCAGACGAAAACCTTTGATTTCGTCGAAAAATGCAACTTGAAACAGCCACTTGCATCCATGTCACGAAGTTTAGCTTGTCTTTTCTGAGTGTGATGCCTCCGACTGTGTCTTCAATCACAGAGTCCGTCATTACAAGAGTTATCTTTGCTGCAAAGATCCTCAGAGCTGGCTGTTCTTTCTTTGGGGGAAAAGTAAAGGAAGAATTCAGTATTTGTGTGAAACTAAAATTGCTCACAAGAGCCTGAACAGAACTGTTGTAGAAAGAGGAAGACTGCAGTGAGAGCCACAGGTTGGTGGTCTCAATGGTCATTTCAGATTCCTCAAGTTGAGAATGAAAGAAGTGCAGGAAGATTGAGAATGACTGAGTCAAAGCAAGATGTCCTGACGAGAGACTGTGAAAAGAAACGTTGTGGAACTCCACCCACATCTCACCCAGCTCTCCTGCTCTGGGACCTGTATCTTGAACAACACAGTTGTTCAAAGTCACTGAGTGAAATTGCATATTAAAATTTTGTGCAGTGAAAACAGAGTCGATGAAATGGACACCATCAAATGTAATTTTTAGGTTGAGATGAAAATATCTTAACAGGAAGAGGAAATTGTGTGTGAGCAAACAGGGGTCCATGCACGTGATCGTGAGAGAATGGTTCAGCTGCGTTGCAGTGTTTTGCAGATGAACTTCCGTTTTGTGTGACAAGCTGACAATTCCGTCCACGTAGATTGTCTTGATCCAAAACATTTGTTTTCTCACGATGGTGTCAACAACAAATTGCAATGATCTGCAGTTGTGGACTTCAGATTGAAGCAAGCACGTCTGGTTGTCGGTGCCAGTGTCTTCAGATACGAAGACGTGTGAATTCGCCTGTTCACCATCGTCTGAAATGACACGAGTGCATTGCATTCTGTAGGTCTAATTTGCCTTCACTCACACTGAGAGTGGATTTTTTGTGGAACCCTCAAGTGACGTCTCGAGCTGCCAGTGAGAAGGAACAACACTGATTGTCACCTTTGACTTCTGAAACGCATCCACTTTCGGAAACACTTTGACAGAGAGGATGTCCACGGCAAGCCCAACTTTGCGGGATGCACAGCCAGGTATTCCAGGGTGTGTCGCATTCCACCATGTTGTATCGATCACAGGGACAACCCTTTTCATCAGATCCTTCTGGGCAGTCCATTTTTCCATCACAAAACCAGAAGACTGGTGGGCAAACACTTCCGTCTTCTTCGCATTTCTGGAATCAAACCTGTGTTGAAGTGGTGGCGAATTGTGTGGTTGTAATTTTGAGGGGTGGTGTTTCCTTTGAGTCTCACCTTCATGGTATATCTTCCTGTGAAGTCGTCTGGGGCACACTCATCAGAGCAAAGTGTATCTGATTCGTCTTTGCAGTATTGCACACCGATCCCGATGCAGACTACGTTTTTCTGGCAAAAAGACAGCACGCTGTGAAAAAACTGAATGAAGTCAGAGTTTGTGCCTGTTGTTTCAAATGAAAAGAAACAAAAGGGTCAAGAGGGGCCCAGACCTCCTCATACCCAGCCAAATCGACCCTTGCAGCTGAAGTATCAAGTACAGATTCAAGAAGTCTCTGTGATCTGTTTGTGTCAAATTAATTCTGGAGGAATGTGACTCACTTTGACACATTGATGATTGGCACATTTGATGAACTCAGCTGGACAGGACCAGTCCTCGCAGTTCTGTTCATCTGACCCATCGAGGCAGTTCCCAGAAGCATCGCTGTGTGTTTCACTGTTGCACACCGCTTTGCGGTAGATGCACTGCTTGTTGTCAGCGCACTTCCACATGCTTTCAGGGCAGTTCCATCTGTTGCAAAACTCCTTCTCTTCATTGGATCCATCTGGACAATCCAGTGCTGTGTGGAAATTCCCATCACAAACATCCTCCCTGAAAACACAAGTTCCATCTGGGCACTTCCACCGGTCATTTGGGCAACTCTGCAGCACGGCACAGTTCAGTTCGTCAGAACGGTCTTTGCAATCGTACATTCCATCGCATATTTTCCTGTCCTCCACACACTGCAAGTTGTCAGCACACTTGCTGTGTCCTTCAGTACAATTCCATTTCTCGCAGATTTCTAAGCTTTCGTCAGATCGATCTCGACATCTTGGCCACGAATGACCGTCGCAAACGGCGTCTTTTCTCAGACAGCGGCTGCTGTCCGGACACATCCAGTGACGGTCTGCGCACGTCTCACAGTCTTGTTCATCTGAACCGTCTCGACAATCAGTCACAGAGTCGCACGTTTGATGGTCGTAAATGCATTGCACCTGATCAGTGCATTTGTGTGACCCTTCCAGGCACGACCAATTCTCACAGAAATCTGCATCTTCATCTGCGTCATCTTCACAGTCTCCTGATGTCCATCCATCACAAACTGATGTTGACACCAGGCATCCATCACTGGAAGGGCATTTGGTGTACCCAGTGGGGCAGCTTTTTTGCTCACACAAGGACATGTCAGGTGTGCAAGTTAAGTCGTAATAGCAGATGTAGTTGGCCGGATTGCATCGTTTCCAGCTAACAGGACACACCCAATACCCAACTGTGCAGAGAACCGCGTGTGTTCCCCCAATTTTTGTCTCACAACTGGTGGGTGATGAGCAAAGTTCCCAGTGTCCGCTGCAGTTGGCTGACTTGAATTGTCTGGAGTAACAGCCCCATGATTCACAATCATACTTGACTGCCGTTCCCACCAGGAAGTCAATTCCTTCTGTTGTGCAAACTTCGCTCAACGCCATGCAGAATGCTGAAAAAAATCCAAAATAAGTGGTGAGAACCGAGCTAGATTCTGTCCAATTTTATCAAATTAGTTGTGCAAGTATGCAATAACTGATGCAATGCAGCACGATTGGAACTCACTTGCTGCTTTTATGTATCCTGCAGGACACTTGTGAAGTTCAACAATTTCATCCGAGCAGTCTTTCTCACAGTCGCAAAGGTCATCTTGGATTGAAAATTCAGAAACACATGTTTCCTCCATGGTGCATTTCCAGCCTGCAACACCACACTCGCAGAAAATTTCATCTGCTCTGTCCAGACAGTGGTACTGTTCACAAGTGTTGACCAGTGTGTTTCCTTCATCGCAAAGTAAAGAACCTGGAAAGGAAAGTTGTTTCTTGTTCTTCCTGAGACAACAAAGACAGATCTAATGGCCGTAGTGTTTCAAACAAAAGGACAAGGGAGCGTACTGTTTGAAGTGAAATTGATCAGTTTCCTCAACGCTTCAAAAGATTCATCAAATCCATTTCTGAGACATTCTTTGATGCCATCAAACACGTACGACTTTCTGATGCACCCGTCATCCGGGTAGTTGCACTCTATCTCATCTGATTGACAGCTTGACGATGACATCCAAGGCCTTGCTGCAAAATTCAGGACATACAGCGCACGCTTGTGGCAAACGAGGGAACAGACCCACAGAACAATCCAGTTTTCTTCAAAAGCCTTAAGTGCCGGCAAGACCCAATTTGTGAAATTTTTCACAACCCGCAAGCTTTGAACAATTTTACAGACGCGAGAGCGCTAGTTATCTTTTGGACATTGTGTTGTACCCTGTTGGGGCAGCAGACTCACTGGGAAGATGTGTGAAGGGTGAATGGGCAAGTTGTGCCACCAACCATTTGGTTGAGTGGAAAAGTTGTGTGCCCACCCTCACCATTTGTGCTTGCAACTTGGTCCGCTCAATCCCGAGGTTTGCGTTCGAGTTAAAGCAGGACTGAGAAGCTCACACAAAGAAGGAAACTTACTTGCCACCACCAATATGACACAAAAGCAGAAGTATCCCATTGACACTGTGTCACTCGCTTTCACTGTGCCTCTTCAGTGCAGGTGAGGGTTCCCAGTGACCTGCCCTTGTAAATGAGGATGTCGGCAGGCAGGTATCTGGACAAAGTCTGGATTGCCTATCAGAGGCCCAAAGGTTGCACAAAAACGATTGCTGCAGACAAGTTGTCTTCTCGAGCGTGTTCAGTGCAGATTCAGCTTCAGCTGGGTAAACAGTGCTGCTAGACGTTGTGCAACACTTGAAACCTATCTCTAGTCGACGTGACATTTGTGAAGAAACCCCAAACAGTGGTTTTAAATTTTTCATCGGCGAAGATTAATTGTCTTACGTCAAGGAGATGTTGCATAAGACCGCGATGCTTGTTTCTTTTGGTGAACAAAAACTCCGTTGTTGTCTGAGAAGATCGCACTCGTCAAACCTCAAGAGTGGCCGCACCCCACCTGATCACAAGCCAGGGTTGTCATACTGGGGGCTGTCGGGAGGAATGGATCTGTTGACCTCAACACAGTCTCGAGCCGGTCAAATTTGCAGTTGGCTCTCTGAGAGACAACGCGTGACTGTCCACTGTTTTGACCGCAGGCGCAAACTGTGTGGCTGGCGGGTTGGTGTCTCCAGAGAAACTCGGGCAATGCAACGATTGCCGGTCAGGACAGCAGAACAAACGACGGGAACGCCTGCAAACACTTTACTCACAATTGTATGTTCTTGAGGAGGTGATCGCTGTGTTGAAAAAGTCTGTGTCTTTCTGTGTGTTTGCAGAGGAGAGCAGCGTGGCGGTTGTGGAGAAACAGATCAGCGGAATCGTCGCCAAGGCAACGCGCGCGATGCGCGCACACAGACCGGAAGTGAAGAAGTTCGAGGTGCGTGCGAGATCTTCACAAGTGCTTGAGACAAAGGCTGTGTGTGAAGCGAACGAATTCCAGCGAATCGAGGGTTTGATTGTAGTCACGCTCCTGTGTCTGAAAGAGACGGCATAACACTGTGGTCAATTGTCATGCTTCGGTGCCCACGTGACCGCGCTGAAAAAAGATGCAATGAGTTAGGTCCCTGTGCCTGACAACACGAAAGTTTTGGTATTCTCACGAAAAATTCTTGAAAGTCGAAAGGGTTGGTTCCCATCCTCCGAGCTGAATCCTTGTCCCGTCAAAGACAAATATTGTGCGGCTTGGTATTGGATTCACGAAGCAAACAACCAATGAAATTGGTTTCAAAAGGTGTTTCTGCGTCGCTGACGTTGATACGTTTTTGTCGGACGGTGTTACAGGAGTTGGCGCGGCAGCTGACGGCGGCCGAGGCACTTATCTGCCGCGCACAGAGTCTGAGGACCAAGTTCGCCGAGGAGAAGGAGCGCAAGCACTCCCCGTCAGGTGGGTGCTGTTCACCCGTGGTGCGACATAGCCGATGTTATTGGGATCTCTGAACACAGCTGCATACACAAGCGCCGTCTTTTGAGCCCATTGTCGTGACTCACACCGCGACTTCTTGCTGCGCCTCATTTTCTGGTCGTGTCAAACTTGTTGCTGTTGCTGAAGTTATCTCGATGAATTTGTGAAATGCGAGCAGATTGGGTTGTGATTGCAGACCCGGGCGAGCTGCCTCGACTGAAGCCGGAGCTGCAGGTGTTCATCGCGTCTCTGCTGGAGAACGCCGAGGTGCCGGTGCTGGGGGCGTCGCGGGGACCCGTCGGTAGCGTCATCCACCAGCTGTTCGCGCAGGCGCAGAAGGTCAGTAAACTTCTGTGGTGGACTCGCCCGATGGTGAGTCAACCATGGGCCGACCCGGGCAAGCCCCACCATCCTGATCCCGGAAAAAGACATTCAGCTCCCCAGTTTGTTCGGCCACTCTCTGTGGGTTTGCTCCATTTGAGCAGGTCCTGGATTCAGTTCCCGAGAAACAGTTTTGGTGCAATCGCTAGGTTCAATCCAAAGTCGTTCAGAAAATCACAGTTTGAACCCCGTTGTTCAGTGGGCAAGACCCTCACAAACTTGTGTTCTCTGACTCTTTCCTGCTCTATGTGATGCGTGCCCTCCGCATGCCTGTTTTGGAGTCTGGTGAAGCTCAATTCTCAACCCTCACCTCTACCTGGTACGAACGACATACCAACTGACAGACCAACCTTCAAAGCCGAAGATTCTAATCAGGAACTGCATTCGTTTCTCGTCACGACCGTCAATCGATCTCTTGTTTGACTCATTTCCTGTGTGAGTTTTTCTGAACAATTTGGCACCAATGGAGTGTTTTGTATTTTCCCTGCCCATGTCCACGCAGGTTGATTCTTTCTTGGGAGAAGAGGTAATGTGTCTTGTGCAAATGTACAGAACGTCTGTTGTTTTGAACCACTGCACCGTTCAATGAGTTTATTTTTTTGTTTGCCTTCCTTTTTGGAAAGAAAATGCAAATCGCCTGGTCAGTTTGGGGTTTTTGTCCAGGACGCTCTGTGTTTGTTTTGCCCGTGGAACAAAACAGGGAGACACCCCACATTTTTACACCAAGCTTTCTCATTTCAACTCACACTTGATATCAGTTTGCACAACCACTCAGAGATTGTTCAGCTCATGTCTGGCTACTTCAGGTCAGCTGAAATGAGGAGGCATGTGCCTGGCCATTTCACCCCTGAACTGAAACAGCCAAACTCTTTTGCCTTCCACATGGGGTGTCTGGCCATTTCGTCACATCGTACTGTGGATCCCCATACCGCATTTGAAGCTTGTGAAAACTTGTAAACTTGTTCCATGACCGGCCCCATCCCACCCTGGAAATTTTTCTTATCCAAAAGGTCCAAGAGTTAAAAGCGCGCACAAAAAAAACTCTGATATCCAAACCTTGCTCTCACGGTGGACTCTGGCCAGAAGACAGCCGTCCACACAAACGAAGTGGCATCACCGAGGGGTGTGTCTGCGCCGCCAAGAATTCGTAGTAATATCTCCCGTCGGAAAGTTTTCTTTTTTGTTTTGTTTTTTTCAGGAAACCCTGCTTGTTTTGAACGCGCTACTTTCTGTCCTGAGAAGCTCTTGTACAGCCACTCAACAATTATGTTGGAATCATTTTCTACTAACCATGCAAGGTTGAAAAGATCAAGGCTCCTTTGGCTCCCTGCTCTGGGTCGACTGGATGCTGTAACTCGTCCTGTGAAACCAACATTCGTTGTGCCACGTCTCGTTAGGTGCTGCAGAAGGATTGGCTTTGTGCTTGCGCACCCACGTTGTTAATTGCATGGGAACTTTACGCGTCAAAATGTCTTTGTTGACAGGTGCACGAATTGTGAGTCGCTGCTCGTCATTCGTTGCGAACCTTTTTTCTTCAAGCTCACACATCTTTGCACACACTGTTTCCACATTGATAACAACTTTGGTCGTTTCTCATCCCAAAACAGAAAAGGTAGATCTGCTGAAAGTGGATTGAATGAAATGCTTGTTCCAAAAAAAGAATTCCTGATTCCGAAAAGTTCAGAGTTTGTGGTGACGTCATGTCCACGTTGTTCAGACTTCTCTCACGACTTTGGGCACTCAACAGCGTCTGTGTCTGTTTCTGCCTCGACCAGAATCGCACCAGCCCCACTTCTCGCCTTCGCTGGCCTCGCTGGTTGCGCGCTCTGCGATCCTACTCCGCGCCGTTCGGGTTTCCAGGGGAACACGTACTGTTGTCGTTCTTACCTGTCAAAACGTTTGTCACAGCAACATGGATGACACGTGTTCAGCCGGCCGAAGTCATCCGATGACAGATTTCAGATCACCAGACCACGACAACTGTGACCAAAGGAAGCGCGCTATTCGAGTGCAAGTGTGGCGTGGGGGGGGGGGGAGACAGAAAACGTCAGTGCGGATGGCTGTTGACAGGATGTGCTGTCCATGGTTGCGAGTGATTTCAGTCGATCAGAATGCAGCAAGAGCTTCACTTCACTTGGGTGATCCTGCAAGCGCCTGGCAGACAAATCCCACAGCTTCAGGGTGACCTGCAGGCGAACTTGCTCAAAATCTTCCTTTCAAAGTGTTGACCAAGGAACGAACATACTTCTGGAGTTGTTCGCCCTCTTGCTCAGTGCTGAACTTACGCCATGAAGTAAGTTCGTGCTTTTCATCGGTCATTTTGAACTCACCAATAATGTTGCAAGAACTTGTTCTCGGAGCTCGTCTTTTTAGAAACTCAAGAAAACTGGCGTCTTTCCACAGTGACTCACGCGCACTTTTGTCGCTCTTTGGATGTGCAACCGTTGAAATTCACTGATTACTCTTTGCCTCATGTCTTGTCAGAGAAGTAGCATTCTGGACAAAACAAAACACGAGTGGATTTGTTTCAGGCTCACTGCAAACGAATGCACACTCGAAGAGAACTTCACAATTGCTTGCTCTTACCTTCAGCGAGCTGCACGCAATTCTCGACGCTGCGTGAGTTGGTTGCAGCTGCGTTGGCGAGTTGATGTTGATGTTGTTGCATTTGACGAACATGTTTTCAGTGAAAGTGTCTCGTTGTACTTGATTAGTTTTCCCAAATTTGGAGCCAGGGCCGTTCTTCATGACCTGTAAGAAATGCGTTGCGTGAACAACACTGTTTGCCAAACTCCGATTGTGCACACGTAAGGCGTGGTCGGGAACTGAGACTCAAAGACGAGACTCAAAAAATGGTGTTGCTGAGCGGAACAGGCATCGAGTTGAAGACCTGTAGTCACAGGAACCTTGTGTGTGATTTCAGAGCGCATACATGCTGCCGTCTGACGAGGAGGGATCGGACAAGGAGGGCGAGGTCCTCGCCGCAACCAACTCCTCCATGGCGGTCTCAGACTTCCCCCGTCCCACAGGTGGGCGTGTGTGTGTCTGTGTATGTGTGTTGGTGTGACAAAACCGCAACCTACCAGGTGTGAGTGTGTGCTGCAGGTGTCCATTTGTTGGCCTATAAGCAACATTCCACACTACACTCGATACGTGTGGACCGTGTCTTTTGAAGTGCATTTTAGCTGCGTATGAACTGCAACTGCGTGTCCCTTGTGTGTAAAAATGCATGGATGTGTCTTTGCAGGCAAGGAGTACATTTTGCGTGTGTCGGCGCCGCGTCCCGCCCCCTGGTCGCACCTCTCCCCTCACCGGATGTACGCTGTCGTCATCCGCGACGACTTCCGCCTCGCCGGCGCCTTCACGTCCGACACCACGTTCCAGTAGGGGGAGCTCCGTGACGTCACGTCATCACGTTACGAGGCTTGTCCCACAGCTGGCGCGCGCTGCATGTAGACTTATCATGACAAATTGACCCCGGCCGAGTCAGCCAATCGTCACAGCTCATTAGACATGGAAGGGTCACTACTCTGTCATCAAGTCTGTTCACAGAGACAGTGCTGGAGACCATCTTTTTGGTTCTGCACAAAGATGAAGCGTGTGACTGAGTTGGATGTCAAACTCATGCAAAGGATTAACCTTTTCTTCTGCTGGAAGTTGGGGTGGACACACAAGGATGCTCGTGCTGCCCTTTGCACTGTCTATGGACAGGAGCTCCTGCATGCCTCCAGGACAAGGCGATGGTACTCTGCTTTCCAGTCTGGCAGGACCAGTCTCATCGACATGCAGCGCGGTCCAAGGGAAAAGATAGGCAGATCTGACCAGAATATCCAGGACGTGCGCACCGTTGTCAACACAGATCCATCACTAACTGTTCATGCCATTGCAACACAGACAAGGGTGCCGCCTTCCACCATCCACAGAATCCTCACCAAAGACCTGCACTTGTCTCTGAGATGTGCCAAGCTCCTGCCAAATGTGTTAACTCCCAGACACATTGTGGAGAGGTTCACAC
>JAAUXT010043311.1_pt1 | contig 25645 bp, 22 predicted proteins | sample 7278171 | NCBI WGS metagenome assembly JAAUXT01 (sample SAMN14350112, study PRJNA611818) | marine sediment metagenome | isolation source: surface marine sediment (1.8m) | place: French Polynesia: Moorea | collected 2018-08
AGGCCAGCCCCCCCTGGTGGGGGAGGAGTGTGGTGTGACACACCAGCTGTGATTTAGAACCACCGCTGGACAGATGGCACCACTGTGTACAAAATAAATAGGGCAGTTCCTGCTGTCGAGCTCAGTCTCACTCGAGATACCAACCAATGTGTTTGTGATATCACTACAAAATTGTGTCGCCCTTTGCCTGTACCTTGCGAGGTTCGATCTGCCTCAAAAGCCAGTGAGCAGATACTCAGAAAGAATTTGCCCTTTCTGCGGTGGAAAAACAGTACTGTGCGTGTATTTCACACCATTTGTTGTGATTGGTCAACTCCAGTACCTACTGTTGAAAGCGCGCCTCTCTAGATACGCGCGTCGCGCACGACACTATGCAAATAAGAGATCGGCCTTGACCTTCCACCCTGGCCTACAGAGGAAGCTGATAATTTGGAATTCCACTTACATATTGCCTCCAAACATCCACAAGATGATTACCGATGGCAAAGATAACACGTGAATCTAAAACTAAAAGGAATATTCTTTACGCAAGCCAATTCTGTTGGCTTAAAATGGAGTTAAAGCGTCGCCGCGCCGAATTTAGTTTTAGGTAGGTGCCAGGTCGGGTCTGGGGATTTCGCTTTTTGGCTTGTTTACATGCGAAATGGGTCACTTTACCCTCATCGTTTTTGGTCCATTCTACGCAAAAACCACCCGCATTTCCCCCCTGCAGAAGCGTCACAACCAACTGCAGACAAAACCGGCCGAAAATCAGGGAAAATGGCGCCTGCATATGCTTAGAAAGTGAATTGCAAATTGGCAAATGCTGCGCTGGAGAAAGCAGAAAATGTTTCCCGCATTCTGCGGGTGCACAGGGGAAGGGTTGAGGGTAAAACGTTGATGTTCCAACAAAATCTTCACGTTCGTTTCCAAACTCGAAAGCTCGATGTGTTTGGAGCAGTAAAGCATGCGTAATTAATGTTTTTATCAGCTACCATCTTTCTTTTAATGGTGCCCTAATTAGATTAGCATAAATTTAAAACATAGCTTCACTGCTGTGTGCAGCGGAATGCTGGCCGCTCGTCTGCGACTTTTGGGGGCAAACCGTGGGTGTGGGAACCTCACACGCAATTTTTCAACACGATCTATTGTGCCCTACAAATGTTCGTGAGGGGCATTGTCACGAAAGTGGGTCACAATAAAGGAATCTAGGACGGCGTGTCCGAGGCATTGTTCGGCTGTAATAAATCAATGCGCGCCGCGCGGGCTTCTTCTCCAGTCGTGATCAAGTTGGCTCAACATTCCTGTCGTGTGATTTTCCCACAAGCTTTTGAATCAGGCACACAGGCGCACAGACTTTTAGTGTTGTGGTGAAATGCAGGTCTGTGACAGGATGTGCGAATTCAGTGGAACCTGCTTTTCAAATGGGCTCCTCGCAGAATCCAGTGCTGTCATTCACTTGTCTGCATTCACCCGTCCTGTCTGTTGGAAGTTTCCCTCTGTTTGCATGCAACTCAGTACCTGAAGTCAGTGTGTCAGTGTGAAATGAAGTCTCCAAACATGGCGTGGTTTCACAGCTGCCCAGGGTCGTTGTCGTTTTGAAGTTCTGCACACCTCAAAGTTTTGTCCCAGAATTCCTGAGTCCCATTGAACGTCTTCTTTTCTGTTTGCAGACTGACGTAGGCAGCTCCTGTGGCTCTACACGGCAGTGTTTCGAGCTGCGATGGAGGACGCATCCCAGGACAAGCCTCCGCCTCCTCCTCTGCCCCCCGGCGCCGCCCCCGATTCCGTGACAGGAGTGGCTCCTGTCAACAATTCTTCCCCCGCGGCTCCGGAATCTGGATCCAACTCCTCTGCCGAGAGTGTCCCGAGGGTGGAGGAGTCGGGCCCAGACCCCTCGACAAACTGCAAAGATTCCCTCGAGAAGGAACTTGCCCCAAGCACAGTCATTATCGTGCGAGAAAAATCCACTGCCAATTCCATATCAGAGAACACAGAAGCGTTCAAGCCAGCAGCATCGCCGAAAGCAGAGGAAAATTCTGTGGACAAAGTTGCCTCTGCAGCTGAAAATAAGAGTGATTCAGTTCCGGAAGTGCAAAGTATAGAGGGTGAGGAGGACAAGGCAAAAAACGGGTTTTCTGAACGGAGCGAACCCGTTGACTTGAGTCGTGCAGCTCCGAACAATGGAACCGACGAGGCGGCTGCTGATGACGCAGCGGAGCCGCCCACCGAGACGCGCAAAACTCCCCCTGCAACGCAGCCTCCCGAAACCGACGGGAACACTCAGGTGGAAGCGATGGAAAAGAAGGAACGCTCCCCAAGTCCCCCCTCCTGTTCTGCTCAAAATGACTCAGCGTCACAAGGTGCGAAGCCAGATCCGCACGACGTGACAGTGAGTGACGTCACAGACGCGGTAGCGACGACCCCAACTCAAAAGCCGGTTGCGCTGGTCGTGGATACAACCAGCAAAACGTGCACGAACGAGATCACTGTTGACGTCGTTCCACTCAAGGTGTCACCGTCTCCGAAACGTTTCGAGACGACGGCTCTGCCCAAGAAGGTGTCGCCGGGAGGGCTGGGGCGACTCGAAAACGTCATCGAGCGGATCAAGCCCACGTCGGTGACGGTGTCCATGGCGGTGAACAACCAGCACAGCGTCGATCTCTCGAGGATCTCCCCGGGGCAGCAGCAGCCGAGCGAGAAGGCGCTGCAGCCCCGGAAAATCTCCCCGTCCCCGGAGAGAGTGACTGGACCAAAGCAGCTAGATGGCGCTGCGAAGGGACTCGATGGTGACTCCGAGGAGGAGAGTGAGTTTGAGGCCAGTATGAGAGAAATTCGAGAAAAGGGAAACGAAATGCGCAAACTCTCCCCCGGCCCGGAAGGGATTCCAGTGAAAAAATCAAAACCAGGTTTGGAGAATATTCTCGCTAAACTTGGCAAAGGACCTGTTGCCGCTGAGAATGTGGCTACCAAACCAACTGCTGTTCAGGCGACCTCAGAGAGTTCGCCAGATGTGGCAGCTCAAGGGAAAGTGACTGCGGAGGTGAAAAACAACGGGCCCAGCGCCGGTGCGGATGTTTCCTCCGCCGCTAGCGAAGGGGAAGGCAAAGAGAAGGAACTCGCCGCGGCCGCCGAGGGCGCTGCGCGAGGCGCTCCACCTGCGCCATCTGCGAAACAAGACTCAACTGCAGCAAAAATAACACAGGGCGAAAATACCTCGGAGGGTCAACAACAGACTTCAGACGCAGAGAAATCTGCTGCCACTGTTAAAACTGCTGGTGAGGAAAGACACGATTCTCCAGCGCTGGAGCCAGTCAAGACTCACATCGCAGAGAAAACGGAAAAGACTGAAGGGAGAAAAGACTCTGCATCTGCACCGGCCGTGGTGGAGAGAGATACAGCGTCAGCTGTGGAGAAACCGTCAAAACCGAGCAGTGAACAAGGGACCAAACCCCGGGGCGTGTCCCCGAACTCAGACCCGAGTCTGCCTCAGTCGCGCAGTCCCAGTGCAACCGAAGGAAAACCAGACAAATCGGACAGTGGTGAAGTGGTGGAAGAGACACGAAAGGACTCATCAGTGAGTGAAACAGTGAAGACAGATTCTGAGCTTATCAAATCAAAAGATTCAACTCCTAGCAGCGGGAGTCATACTGCAACAGACATCGCAGTCACAGCTCCGGCTGGGGCTGCAGTCTCTGACAATGCTTTGCAGGAGCAAGAGCCAAAAGAAAAGTCAACTCAAAACACACACGCTGCGAAAGCTGACAAAAGTGCGAGTGATATTACTCCAGGGGCCAAGGTGGAAAATGCCGCCAGTGGGAAGTCTGCGGAAAGCGACGTGAAGAAGAAAGGAGCGAAAAGCAATAAGTCGTCAGTCGAGCCTGGGGCTGAAGACAAAGACTCCAAAGGAAAGAAGAAGGCAACTCCAGAACCATCCGAAAAGTTGGAAAAGGACCCCAAAGCGAAGAAAAGCTCATCTGAAGTTGAGAAAAGTTCGCAGAAAGGAGAAAAGAAGGAGAAAACTGCCAAAACAAAGAAACCTGCACCCGAACCTGAAACCAAGAAAGCAGAGCAAGAGGCAAAACCCAAACCTGGCAGGAAGAAGAAAACTCCGGAACCGGAGAAAACGGGCGACGAAACTGCGAAGGGCTCCGAGAAAGACGAAGCGGTCAAAGCGAAGACGGAGAAGGTGAACAAAACCAAGAAACCATCTCCTGGTCCCGGGGAAGCTGAAAAAGCTGCAAAATCGAAGAAACCGTCACCACCTGCTGATGGAAGTGAAAAACCGACAAAGCCCAGGGGGAGGAAGGCCTCACCGAAGCCACCGAAGAGCGCAGCAGAAGCTGCGGAGACTGAGGCGACGAGGAAAGAAGAGGAGAGTAATGGTGCAGAGAAAGCGGAGGATCAATCGAAGGAAGAAGCGCATGTGAAAAAGCCTGACGTCAAGGAAACAGGGACGGGAACCCTGTCGGGTGAGGCCGCAGCGAGCATGTGCAAAATGGTCACCGTTCAAGCTCTGTCTTCAGCAGAGACTTTGGCCAAAGTTGTCAAGTCTGGGAAGACCGCGTTACCCACCACGCCACCCGCCAAGGAAAAGGGCAAAAAGGACGAAGCGACAGCAGAGGCGAAAGAGAAGGGAGTGAAAGCAAAGAAACAACCCAAGGCTCCCAGAAGCAAAAAGACCACACAGCCCGCTCCAACAGAAGAGGGCGCCAAAAGCGAGACTCCCCCCGCGGGTGAAGGACCAGCCCCAGAAAAGGGCAAAAAGGGGAGAAAACCCTCGCCAGCCCCGGACGGGACGCAAAAACCTGGAAAGGGGAAAAAGGTTCCCGTTGCACCAGTACCCGCTGCACCGACAACCGCTGTGCAAGAAGCTTCAGTGACGGACAAACCAGCTGCAGTAACAGAAGTTGCGAAACCCACAGAAGTGACGGAGGAAAAGCCGAAAGCGAAGAAAGGGGCGTCAGCCAAGCGAAAAGTGACGCCCACCGACAAGGACAGCAGCGAAGCTCCGGCGCCGAAGAAGAAGCGGGCGTACAAGAAGAAAGAAGCGCCCGTTGAGGCGGCAAGCAAAGATGGCGCCACTGCGGGTGAAGGTCAAGATGAGACGAAGAAGGAAGGCACCGCTGAGGACGGTCAGGCGGACAAACCCGTGAAAAAGAAGAGGGGACCGAGCAAGAAAAAACTCGCTGCGATGGCGGCAGCAGCAGCAGCTGAAGCTGCGGCCAAAGAAAATGAAACCGCGGCTCCTCAAGCTGCAGCAAAAGATGGCGAAGGTGTGAGCGCAGAAATCAAAGTTCCTCCAACTGTGGACGCGACAGCGGAGGAACCAACCGCGAAACCAGCCAAAGGCAAGAAGGCAAAAGCAGCGAAGCCAGCGGATTCCGACATCGCAGCAAAAGAACCGGTTCCACCCAAAAAGGGCAAAAGAGCAGCGGGCACCGGGGCGAAGAAAAAGAAGAAAGCCGGTGCGAATCCGGACGAAAGTGACCCGGACTTCGTGGCGGAGGAGGAGACGACAGACAGCGACATATCAGTGAGACCCAAGGTTGGAGAGAGACACAGTGAGCGGCAGACCAAGAAACAGAGTCCGTCCCCGCGCAGGGGCAGATCCAAGTCTCCGAAAGCGACCGACGAGGGCGCCACCACCGAGGACGCGGAGACGGAAGAGGCGCCACCTCCCGCCAAGAAGGAGAAGAAGGTCAAGAAGGCACCTGCGAAGAAGAAAGAGACTGCAGCCAAGGTGAATGAGACTGATGCGAAGGAAGAGACAGGAAAGGAAGTGGTGGTTGATGAAGGGGACAAAGCCGCGACTGCCAAACCGCCGACCAAGAAGAAGAGAGTGTCCAAGAAGAAGATGGTTTTGTCGAGCGACACGGAGGTGGAGGAACCAGAAGAGGGCGCGATCGCGATGGACCAAGATGGCGCCGCCGTATCTTCCGACGTGTCGCAGAAGGGACGGAAGCGAACTCCGAAACCGATCCCCGAGGACGAGGTGTCACCGGAAGTGAAGAAGAAGAAGCGCGCGTACAACCGGAAGAAGATGGCGGCGCCGAAAGACGTGAGTTCCGAGGACGCCCCGACCGAGGACTCAGAGGACACGGCGAAGGACACAACCGCAACAACCACTACTACTACTACTGCTGCTGCTGCTGTGGCAGCGAAGGGGAAACCTAAAGTGCCAAAATCCGAAACCAGCAAAAAAGCTGCTGTCAAGGCTGCGGCGGCGGACACTGCTGGTGGAGAACCCAAATCTCAAGAAATCGCTGCGTCAGCAGAAGCAGCCAGTGTTGCAAATACTCAGGAAGCCTCGTCCGATTCTCAGGCAGGACGAGGCCCTCCTCCTGCTGGACCCCCTCCCCTCACCTCCCTCCCCACGGACTCATCACACGAGAAGCCATGCTCAAACCAGGGTAGTGTCACTGAAAGCCAAAAAGACAATTCAGAGGGGCTCGAGGACCAGGATGATGACGCCATCTTGATGGCTCGGATCCCGATCGTGTACACGGGCACGGCGCCCAAGACGCCGCCGCCGGTGCAGCCGATCCGGGCCACGGGCCACGACCCCAAGTACGGCGGCACCGTGCCTCCACTGCGCGGCTCGGCCGAACCGCTTCAGCAGGCAGCTTCCACGGCTGCAGCTGCAGGAGCGTCGCCTCGGGCGCAGCTGCTGCAGGGACCGCAGCAGCACCAGCAGCAGCTTCCTGCAGATGGCGACAGAGACTCCAACAACTCGTCCGACACGATTGACTACAACCTGAGCGAAGAGCCCGCCGGGCCACCGGCGCCGCCGCCGCCGCTGCTGGACCCGCCCTACCACCAGCAGTACCCGATGGGGATGGGCGGGATGGGCGAGGCCGACGCGGAGGGCGGGGGGCCCCCGCCCTTCCTCATGGCGGACCTGGAGGCGCAGTTCATGGCGGGAGCGATGCCCCTGGGCGTCGAGGGAGGAGGAGACCCGCCCAAGCAGCGCAAGAAGAGGAAGGCCAACAGAATCTTCCAGTGCAGCCAGTGCCCGTTCATAGTAAGTTGCCACACCCACACTTTCTTCGTTTTCCAGAATCGTGTTCGCTTTGCGCGCCGCACGCACCGGCCCCTTGGCGCCCTCACGGTTGAGCGTGGACAAATGTATTTTTCATGAGAAATGTGCCTGGTTTTTCCGCGCTTCTGTTCCCACTGCCGGATTTCTAGTGTCTCGCTTGTGGAGGAACGTGTTGTAAAAATCTAATCAAGTTCGCGTAACACGAGCCAACAGTGGCCTGGAGTGTGACGCTCGACGGTTTAATAATTGAACTGTGTGCAGACAATTCAACATTAAAACGGCGCGCAGAAGAGCTTTGAAGCTTCATTCACGGTGGGCGCGTCACGCGTTGCCACATGCGTTGCTATGCCATGTGAATAAGCCCGCAGGTGTTACGTCGCGGTCTGCAGCGCGACGCCCATTGACTTGTGCAGGGGACGCAGCGCGTGACGCGCACAATGCGGGTGTCAAAGTTCCCGCGCGGTGTATCGGGTTTCCGCTCTTTTCACTGGGGCATCACGAGACGTGTGGGACGGGTTCGTTTTCGTGGCGCTTTGGAATTTTCAATGCAAATCTTGTGATGGCTCCAGGGCTGGGGTTGGGGAACGGGACTGCGGGCCAACCCCAGGAAGAGGGGTTTTCTGTCAAAATAGCTCAGCATGCAAAACGCAAAGAAGTGGGACCAAACAAGGATTTTTTGGGGAGGTGGGGCAAGGGGTCAGGAGGCAGAGGTTGAACAGAGAACAAAGTTTTCTCTTTGACAGGCGCTGACTGACCCACTTGAGTCCTCTTCAACAAGTTGTGAAAGTCGGAATTGAAGTCTGTGGCCGCAACAGATCCACGGCTTTTGAGCAGAGACATGCTGCTCGCTCATCCGTGTTCGTGTGCAATGGAATGAGCGTCGCATACACCTGTTGAAATCAATGTACTTTCTCAGTTCATTTGAAACGCACTCATTAGCTCAGCGCTGGGACTGCCGCGTGGCACTGCAGATGCAGAATCGATGCAGTTTCCAGGCCAGCGAAGGGACAGCGCTGACGTGTGTGCCGCTAATGTGCACAAGTCGATCGACTGTAAATATGCAAGTGCAGACACTCAGCAAATAACGTTTAAATCTTGTGTGTCTCGCAGGCCAAGACGGTGCCGCGCTTCAAGCGCCATCTCGAGGCCGAGCACGGCGTGACGGACGTGAACGAAAACGACTACTGCATCGCGAATGACCCGGCGGCGTTGGACGCGGGCGTCGTTGTCGGGGAGACGATGGAGAAGGTGCCGAAGAAGCGAGGGCGGCGTCCGCAGAGCACGGCGTCGTCCGGGCCGAGCGAGTCCGCAGAAGGTGAGGACGCCGCGCCGTCCGTGAGAGGGCGTTGTCTCCGACGCCGTCCGCGCTGTCTTATGTTGCAGGGCGTTGTATCCAGCGCATCAATTGAGCGCACTCGCAATGTTGGTGGAGAACGGTGCGATTGCGCTCAGGTTCTGATGCGTGAGATGGAGTCCATCCGAATCCCTACAAAACGCTTCGTGTCAAACTGCGGAGGCGGATCCATCGGGTTGCACACCTGCAACTCGAAAAGAACAGTGGTCCTGGCCCTTCCCTGTGTCTGCGTGGGGGGTGAGGGGTCTCCACCCGGTCTCTTCCCCCCCCCCCAAAAAAAAACAAAACGATGTTCCCCACACCAAGATCATCCCAGCACGCGCGGCCACAGACACACACACACATACACAGACACACACACACACAGACACTCGCACACACACACACACACACACACACACACACACACACACACACCTCTCAAAGCGAAACATAGGAGTCCTGACTACAGTGACGATGCAGCCTCTGGATCCTCAGTCTCTCATTGTCCTGTGGGAAGAAAATCATGAGTCCATCCGACCGACGTCAGTAACCACGAATATAACCGGATCCGTCACGTTTTTTCCTGTAAAGGAATCTTGGGGTCGTGTCGTGTTGCTTCATTCGGCCGCCATGTCAGTGGTCGTCGCTTTTCATTGCAGTTGTCTTCGTGATCACGGGGTGATCTTTTCACTTTGCGTTGGCCGGTTCACCTTGAGATTCATTCATTCGTTTGGTATTTCGCATTTCGTTGTGGAACTTTTCGTGTTGTAAATGTGTTTCATTCAGTTGTGCAGCCCTCATGGTGGTTGAACAAAAGATTTTGTGTTTCGGCGGCCTCTTTTTCAGTGCGTCAAAATTCAGGTCTGTGCGGATGTTTGTGCTGCACATCACACCGCGCAGAATTTCAATGCAATTTGTTTGTCGCCAATTGATTTGTCGTTTCCGCACAGCGAAACTTCTCCCTTGTCCCCGCTTTACGCTGCACAGTTCGCGTGTTTGAAGCTTCAAAGCGGTGCACGAAGCCTCTCAGACACTGCACGCAAACGCGCATGCTGCAGCTTCCTGCAAAAGTGCAGCGAGGCGTGCGTTGCACGGTCACGCCTACGCCCACGCCCACGCCCAACGCGTGCACACGCCCACGTCCCAGTGTGGACGAGGGATAACGGTGCTGCTGCACGTTGCAGGGTTCTTCGAGGAGAGCGCAGGAGGAGAACCCGGCGCCGGCGTCGTGGGAGGGGCCGTTGCCACGGACAACCGGTACAAGTGCTCGCAGTGTGACTTCCGGGGCAAGTGGATGTTCATCATCAGGAAGCATCAACAGGTGAGTCAGAACAACCGTGCATTCGGGGCAGCATTTCATTTCATTTACGTTTCGTGGAGGGTACAAGCTCAGAAAGGCGACATTTGCGTCAAGGATGACTGGACGTCAGTGCGTCAAACTACGCCGTAAACTACGCTAAAAATTACATTGCACGCACGACACACGTGCGCACACACATGCGCACACACACACACACACACACACACACACACCACACCCAACACACACACAGACTGACTCGTCGTCAACAAGTCACTGTTCACTCGTTCACACACACACACACACACACACACACACACACACACACGTCCCCTTGACTTGACCACTCATCGTGTGTGCTGCAGATGCACGGCATCTTCTCGTGTAACTTCTGCGACTTCACGGAGACGGCCGAGGAGCGGCTCACCGAGCACCTGCGCGCCATGCACCCGGAGCGGCCGGGCAGCAAGATGTGCAAGAAGTGCCACCGCTACGTCAAGGTGAGGCCGACACCTGTCTGGGGAAGTTACGTCACTGAGGCTGGGAGTTTGTGTCAAGGGCTGGCCACACAGGCAAAATTGACGCGCGTCAATTCCGCGTTCAAATGCATGGTTTTAACCCCCTGTTGTTGAAAGCCGCCATTGACTTTGCCCAGGAAAAACATCTCACTTGACATTTTTTGACACGCGAAAACCACGTGTTTACTACACATCAACATCAAAGTAAACGCGCCAGTGTGGCCTCCCCTTTACAACGCAACACTCGCTGACTTGAACAGCAGCGCAACCCCTTTCGAGTCCAACGCAACATAATTATTCCGGACAATTGTGTGCAGCAGACGGCTCGTGTGTGACTGACTGTGGTCGATGTTTGTGCTGTAGATCTGCGAGGATTACGACGAGCACGTGGAGAACTGCGCGGGGCGGGAGCCGCTCAGCTGCTCCATCTGTCAGCGCGAGTTCAAGTACGAGTACGCCTTCAAGGTACGTGCAGTGCGGCGTTGGGTACTCACACGTGTAGACGAAGCACGCAGAAGCGCTCTCACACAAACGCGCGCTCAGACACACACACACACACACACACACACACACGCTCTTTTGCTCGCTCGCTCTCTCGCTCACTCACTCACTCACTCACTCACTCACTCACTCACTCACTCACTCACTCACTCACTCACTCACTCACTTGCTCGCTCGCTCTCTCTCTCTCTCTCTCTCTCTCTCTCTCTCTCTCTCTCTCACACACACACACACACACACACCAATATGTTCGCATCGCTCCGTAGACTTGGTTTTGGCTCGATCTTTCTCTCAAATGTAATTGAATTGGGCGGCTGAGTCCGTGAAAACAAGACGTCTGCAGAGAAAGGGAAATCCCTTTCACGCGTATGTCCTTGCGTACAGCGATTGGTTCAGTTTAGGAAGGAAAGTTCACTCCGGCCAGGTCCCCTTTCTCACAGCACTCACTTGATTTAAACAGGCAATTGTGGAAAAAAAGTGAGGTCATTGAGAAGACCGCAGAGTAGGTAAACGTTGCGTTGTTGAGTTGCACTTGAGCGTTATCGGTCGCACTCCGCCTTTTTGAGCAGTTTCCGGTGATAATGGGTGTTGATTGCTCTAAAATTGTAAATGAATTGCAGTGTGATGATACAGACATATTTTGACGAGACAGCACAGACAGGACGAACAATATCACACTATTGGGCGATGGTGTTTGCGGCTAACCTCTCGCATGACTCACGTGTTGGAGAATTTCGCACGAGTAAGGGTCAGGGTCGCGCCGTCAACCACTCATGTTGTGGAGGAAATAAGAACCTGCGCACTCTGGGTGCACCATTCCCCATTCGAGTCAGTGGGCGCAGAACAATACCCGTCTCAGTGGATCGACAGCACGCATGCGTGTCGGTCAACTCCTGGTGTTACGGTTCTTGCGGCCCTCCAGCCCGTTACTGCAAGACCTCGGTCCTCCCATGCCACTGGCAGGCCCCGGTACTGTGAGACCTGAGTCTCTCAGTGCCTCAGGTCTGTCAGAACCTGTTGCCCGGATCCGGTCAGCTGACCTGTGATGACGTTGTTGATTGTCCCACAGACACACATGAAGCAGCACGAGCCGGAGGGGAAGGTGTACACGTGTCCGCACTGCGACTACAAGTCCGCATACAAAGGTGAGTCGGAACTCTCCACAGTCGCCGGCACTTTCGATTCTGGTGCAACAGATTGAGCCTTGAACTTCGGTGCATTGTGGATATCAGACTTGAAAGGAATTGTCAGACCTGTCCGTTCTGTCGTGTCTGCGTGTCCCTCTCATTTTGATGAATCAGGCTCTGTTCGATTTGAGTCCAGCGTGACCCACTTCTGTGTCACGTGTTGCGCTGACGTCACGTCTTGTGTCGCCCCCTGCAGGGAACCTGATGAAGCACATGTCGAACGCGCACGACGAGACGCGCAGCAAGTCGGTGCCGTGTCCGCAGTGCGACAAGATGTGCTACGACCAGGAGAGTCTCAAGAAGCACATGGCCGTCCACTCAGGTGAGCCGCGCATGCGCGTCCGTTTGTGTGCGTTGCGTCTCCGGTCAGTCAACGGGCGCTGACTCGAAATAGATCCAGGTCTCAATGGCATCAATTGGGACTGGCTTTTCCAGCTTCGCATTTCATGGAAACCAGCTCCATTCACAAAACTTTCAGTGCTGAAGTGAAACCAATATTGGAGACTTGTGTGCGCCTTTTCGCTCATCATTTCGCTCCTGCTGGACGCCGACTGTAATTCTTGTAACGTGCACCTCGTTGCAGCGTTCAAGCCGTACAAGTGCGAGGAGTGTGGGAAGGCGTTCCGCTGGCTCGGAAACCTCAACCTCCACCTCGCGACGCACAACCCGGAGGCGCTGCACAAGTGCGACCTCGACGGCTGCACTCGGGTACGTGAGGCGCGTGCGCGTGCGCGTGCGTACAGCATCACGTGGGTCAAGGTCGCACGTATTCGTAAGTCCTGCCTGCCAGGTCAACAAGGCGTGAAGAAAAGGCAGCAAAAGTGATGTCCAAAATAGACAGAACACATTTCACAGTTCTGTTCCTGGCTTGTGGTTTCTCCGTGTATCACGCTCATTGATTGATTGATAATTGATTCATTCATTCATGCATCTCTTTCAGTCGTTCAAGACAAACAAGCTGCTGCACCGCCACATGCAGCAGTTCCACAAGCTGTCGCCGCCCAAGCTTGACTGTCCCTACGTCGGCTGTCCGCACTCCTTCTACAAGGCGTCCGAGCTCGACCGCCACTACGCCACGCACACCGGTGAGCAAAGTGCACGTGACCGAGGAACGCCTCTGATTGGCTGTGACTGCGAGGGGCGATAGGAAGGCGGCTGACTGTGATTGGTGGAAATGTTGCACGCACGCGCAATTTATTCTCGTGTTTGGATTGTCATGAAATCTCAGCAGGAGATGCTCACGACACCCGTGCTGAGCACCATCACATCAACAGAGGACAACGAAAGGGGGGTTGTTAGGTGTGCCTGAAATGAGTGATGCACGTTTCATGCATGTGGGAGACACTTTCCCTGGCCTTTCTGTCAGATGAAAACGTTGCAATAGCTTCACCTTTGAAACTGTTCAAAAATTTGAGGGTGTGCACCAAGAAGGGTTGAGAGGACTCGGCTCGAGGTGCAGGGCGCGTGTAACTGTTGTTAATATTCCTCATTGCAGTCCCAGAAGATGAAAACGAACCGGGTATTTATCGCTTACCGTTGCTAACCCATCTTCTAATTCGTGTCTTTCGCTCCATCTTACACCGCCCGTAGACATAAGCTTCAGTTTTCATCCAGACTCAGGCGGATCCACCGTGACCGTTCGATGTGAACTTTGCGAGACGAAATTTCTCGTATCAGATCGCAAAACGCTGGTGGTCCAAAGAAAACGAGAACAAATTTGCCAGTGGATCCGTTGAGAGTGGTGCCGTTCGATTATTCGCCCAGAAAACAAGAGAAGTTGCGCCCCTTTTCAAAACGAACAAAGGATGGGGACTGCTCACCCGTGGACGAATAAACGAACAGCACCCGTGAGAAGCATGTGTGTGGAAACTGAGGGGAGCGGTCCGAGGCATGACGGGAGATTTTCTGTAGACCTGGATGAGGAATATTATCACATCATTTTCACCGATATCATTTCTCCCACAACTTATACTTTTCATTCCGTGAACAAAAATCAAAAATAATCTTGGGGCAATGAGGTCAAATTTTGCTGCCATCTGAAATTTGTTCGTATTCGTTTTTTCGATGGTTTGGAGGGGGGGCTTGCAGCATGAGCAGTTCAAACTTCACAGAGGTAATTCTGACGTGGACACGCCCATATTTGTCACATCGGCGGAAGGTGTTTTCTCTGTGTGCATTTGCTGTGCAGACTTGTGTGTGACGTCCGTTTCTCTGACTGTGCAGCACGCGGCTCTAACATCGTAACCACGTGACGCTTTCTCATCTCTGACGTCATGTTCTCGTGATCTCCAAGTCTCGTGTCTCTGCAAGGAAACAGTAATTGGCCGGGAAGGGAGAAAGGAAGAAAAGGGCACCTGATTCTCAACAACAGCTCAGACTGATCAGCGAAAAACTTGTTTGTGCCTCGTGGTGACGTGTTTGACGCAAATTAAACTTATTCGTTTCTGTCCTTCTCTGCAGGAGAGCGGAAGTTCAAGTGTGACTGGCCCGACTGTGGAAAGGCCTTCAAACACGCCGACAACCTCAAGGTAGGAGACACAACACTTCATGTGCAACTTTTTTCCCTATTCGCGCCGCAGCGTCTCGTTTGGGCGAGTGCGCTGTGTTGGTGCGCAGACTGGAACCCGTTCTTCGAGCCGCTTCTGTGAGTGTTCAGAAACTTTCGCAGAGATTCAAGTTGAGTCACGTGGCAGTTGAGAAAATAACTTTTGCGTGACCAGCAAGAGACATCTTCAACAAGAACCCTTTGTCACTCCTGGCTTTCTTGACTTGTCTCACGGCACTGATACGTGTCCCGATTGGTGTACACTGCTCCGCCCATCCTGTGCCTCCCAACACAACGCCATCACTTCCTCTCCGACCCGCTTCCATCACACCCACCCCGTTGCAAAGCAGGTCGCGCGACACATCACTGACGTGTTCTTGTTCTGCGCAGGTGCACTACCGGACGCACACGGACGAGAAGCCCATCATGTGCACGCTGTGCGACTTCGCGTGTCGACAGAGGGCGTCGCTGCAGTGGCACATGAAGAAGAAGCACGCCGCGGGCGGCGTTGGCGGCGTCCCGCCCGGCGCGGATCCACCAGGTGGCGTGGGAGGCGTCGGCGAACTGGACGGTACGTGACGTCAGAATCACGTGAGAACGTCGTGTCTGTGTCTGGGTTCCTTTATCTTTATGTCCCTGCCTGTGGGCACTTTCATCGACGTTATAAGTTCCTGTTGGTGAGAAAGAAGCGCGGAAAAACAAGCGTTGTGCGCGTGAAGCAGGTCTGAAATGAAGTGCACACTGGAAGTTTGACACTGTTGAGAACAACTGACGCGCGCTCGTTTTTCTCGAGCGAGAGTTTGGTGTGAAATTCACAAGATCGCTTGCTGCGTAGCGATATAAGCAGCGATGTGCGTAGTTTGCATTCACTTCCAACTTGACACAGAAACAAAGCATTTTCAAGGGCGACGTGAAGCAAGGGGGTCACGGGCCACGTTGTTTTTTCGCCGCCCCAGCTGAACGTCCCTATTCTCACGCCGTTTCAGGGGACGACGTCGACCCGTACATGTTCGAGGAGGGCGCTGAGATCGACCCGCTCATGAAGGAGAGGTTCATGGCCGCCAGCAAGAAGTCGACGACGCCCAAGCAGGTCCCGCTGGGGGGCGCTCCTGGTGTGGGCGGTGGGGGAGGCACCGCCGAGCAAAACCTCAACTCGCTGCAGCAGCTTCAGAACCAGGTCTGAAACGCATTTTCTCCTGGAAAAAAGGCTTTGTTTTGGCAATGCGCGATTAGTTCTTTCAGTGACTTGGTGTCATTCTTGTGTCACACGGCAGTGCATGACTCTTCGCGTTGAATGCTTTGATGTACTGCGTGAGTTGATAGTGGTTCAAGACACATAACATTCAAGTTTGGGAAAAGGCAACACACGTCGCGCGGGTCAGGTTGGTGTGTTTGTTTCGTCCATCTTGAAACCTTTGCTCACGAGCTGAAATTTCACACGTGATATCACATTGCAGGTTGACTTCCTGGGCCACTCCCCTCGCTCGACCGGCTCCAGCGGCCACATGCGGCCGCCGCCCATGAGTTCCCCGGGCTCCTCCACCAGCGGGTCCGGGGGCGCGGGCGGCGGCGGCGGCAGCCTCCCTCCGCCCGGCCCGGCCCACGCCCAGCAGCACGGAGACCACGACAGCAGCGACGTGCAGTCGTCGCTCGACGCCATCGCCAACGACATGCAGAAGTACGGGTCTGAGGCGCAGATCAAGGCCATCGAGCAGGAGATGATGTCCATGGACAACCCCGGGCTCATGAAGGACCCGAGCGCGCTCGACCCGGACGTGCTGCCCAACAGCGGCGGCGGCGGCGGCGCGGGAGGCGGCGGGGCGCCCCCTGCCGAGCAGACCGACTCCCACGTGCTCGAGTCGCCCATCTCAGACGAGGAAAACAGCGACGTGCATTTGTCGCTGCCGCCCCGGCCTGAGGAGTCACCCACCACCCACCCCCCTCCGCAGCAGCAACAGACGCAGCAGCAACAACCGCAGCAACAGCAGCAGCAGCACTCGGCGTACACGAGTCCGATGCAGGATATCTCGTCTCCGACGATGCGGGACCGCAGTATGATGGACCGGCTCCCGTCCATCCCGGGCCGGGAACCCGTCGGGCCCGGCAGCGTCCCCCCGCCCGAGTACCCCGCCGCCACCTACGGGCCCTACCCGGGCAGCGTCAAATCCGACGCCGACCACAGCGACGTCGGCGGCGCTGGCGGCGTCATCCGCAGCAGAGACGTTCCCTCCGAGTTCCCCCAGCAGCGACACCCGGACCCGGGGCCTGGGTTCCCCATGGGAGGGAGTCTTCCCCCGCTCAACAGCGCGCAGGGAGGCCCGCCTCCCTACAGCGATGACCGAGGCGGGGTGGACACCCAGCACCGTAGGTACAGTGACGGGATCGCGTACCCGGACCAGAGCTTCCCGCCCAACACTGACGCCACCATGTCCGCGGACCACAGGCGGGACTACCGCCCAGACTTCCCGCCCACCACGCCCAGGTCAGACACGTACAAATCGTCCGACTACCCACCGAACACACCGAGATCGGACTACCCACCGCCCACCCCGCGCTCCGACTACCCACCCAACACGCCCAGGTCGGACTACGGGGCGCCGCCCAGTATTGAAGACAACCACTCGTTGCCCATGCCACCGCAGGTGGAACATAATCAGCATGACACGCAGCAGCAGCAACAACAGCAGCAGCAACAACCAGCCCCGCAGCAACCGCAGCAGCAGCAGACGGCACCACCCCCCACAGGACCTCAGTCTCACATGTCCCATCACGGCAGCGTAGACAACTCTCCCGAGAACGTAAGTACGAGTGGAGGCCACCCACCAGTGGCGCCTCCTACCGTGGACTCGCTCCCACCGCCGGCCTCCACCTCCAGTCAGATGCCCATCGAGCACACATCGCTGGGCCCGCCCCCGCCCTTCCACTACGACCTGCCGCCCTACAGCGGCGGCTCCAACCCCGGCTCCAGCTCGGTCATCAGGCAGAGTCCGTACGGGTACGGATACCCGGATCCCCTGGACCGGTCACGCAGTGTGCTTCCCTCTCTGCCCGGCGCAGAGACCTCGCAGTCGTCGCTGTTCCCACCTGCTATCGGCGGGTTGCCGAGCCGAACGCAGGACTCGTCGCTCTACCCATCATCATACGCGGACCGCAGTTTCTACGGTCAGTACCTCCCGCCGCCCATGCCGTCCATGTCGGACCGCTCCCTGCCGTCCGTGACGCAGTCGCTGCCGGACACGACGCCCACCACGTCCGCGGCCGGGGGCACGGGGTCGGGCGGTGGCGGTGGAGGCGGCGCGGGCGCCGGGGACTCCGGGCCTCGGGACGGCGGTCCCCCGGGCCCCGCCGCACCGGGCGCCTCGGGCTTCAACGTCCTGGGCCGCAACGCTGACCTGCTGCGGCGCTCGGAGCTCGAGCGCACCTACAGCCCGTCCCACATGCTGGGGCACCAGATGGGGCCACCACCGCCGCAGCCGTACATGGGCCCGGACGACCGCGCGCGGCACTGGGCGCAGGCGTCGCCACTGTCGTCCCTCACCACCCCGGGCAGCTCCCTCGCATCCAAGGACCCCGCCTACCCCAACCTCGACACGTACGGACAGAAGACGAGCGCTCCCAGCTTCTCGATGCCCCCGAGGCCCGAAGACCCCATGTCCCACCTGGACGTCGCTGGTGCTTACTTCGGCCGCCACTTCGGTTCCACTGCCGCCAATACCTCGTACAACCGTCAAGAGCCCTACCGCCACACCTCGCACATGCCGGACTACCGCGGCTTCCCGCACCAAGCGGGCGGGCCGCCCTCGGACATGTTCGGCCGGGTCGGTGTCAACCCGACCTTGGGCCTCGACAAGTACTATTACCCCGGGAACCCGATGTACCGCCCGCAGCACATGGGGTCGACGGGCGCCCCTTTTATCCCGCCGCCCTCGACCGGCCCCGGGCAGAAGGGGTACGGGGACGCGGACTACTCCCGCACCGCCATGTACGCCCAGCCGCCCGGCGCGTACCCGTTCGATAAGCAGTACCTCAAGCCGAGTCAGTACTTCCCGGGGGCGCCACCGCACGCCGCGCCGCCACAGGACCTGCAGGACCCGTACCGCAGGTCCGTCATCTACAACATGATGGACAGATACTACTGAAGCTAGGCTCACACTGCGTGCGTCGTGTTGTGCACTTCAACGTTACGCAGCGCACGACGTATCCACGTGCAGAGGCACATCGTGTGATTGGCCAGTCACGCGCTGCGTTGGTACCCAATTCGAGGGACGACGCATTGCACGTTGAGTTGTGCACGGCTGTAACGTATCAAGCGCGAACCTGGTCCATGGGTGGTAGCGAACTGAAGTAGAAATTATGGTGTTCAGCATTCTCTCCCGGAGTGATGTGTTCGTTTTGGCACTTGTTAGATTTCATCGTGGGCTCGTTTATTTTTGCTTGTACATTACGAAAAATCCGAGCTGTGTCTCAGTGTTGTATTATTGGATGTAACTTACAGGGACAGATTGTATCAAAGTATTTGATGATGATTCAACTGGAAAAGCAAAATGTACAAAAGTTACCTTTGTCAGGGTGTACAGTGTTGGACTCCTCTGCGGTGATGCAGGATACAGTACGACTCAGTTCAACACAGCCTCCATTGCTAGAAGCCAGAACTCAACGCGTCCGCCATACTCGAGGTTTCTACACGTTTCTTATGCACAGAACGTGACAACCCCAAACCGCGCAGAAAAAGGCAAAAGTTTGAATGAATGCAACGTTTCTCCACTGAACCACGGGACTCAACTGAAGGATGCATTCTCAATGATGCAAAGAAGTGTGCATGCATGTACAGATTTGTAAAAACCATTTTTTTCTCAAATTTCTCACTGGTATGCGTCTTGCGTCCGCGTGTGTTCTGTCGCCATGTTTGAGCCACCAGAATAGAGACTTCTATGATTGTGCAAAATGAGGGAGAGATGGGGGGATTGGCTTGAGGCTCGGACGTGCGTCAGAGTGCACGGGGACTCTTCCGTGTTCATAAGGCCAGGCTTCCAGAGATAAACATCAAACCGCTTTCTACGACCTCTTGGTATTTTGTGTACAGTCACAAACTGATGAGGGTACTGCTAAAAAAGAGAATTATATTTATACTTTGTCGTACAATGGTAGAGAATGTGGATATTGTCAATGGAACGGCAAAAAAAGAAAATGTGTGTGCAATGATGTTTTGTGATGTGGATCCCAACGTGCGGTTTTGCGTGTTGAAAGTTCTGTTTGCTGTGTTCGAGTTGTTGCGGAACAAACAGCTGTGACTGTGGTGTGTGAGGACAACCCATCGCAGAGTTGTTCCACATAAACACATATGTGAAGCCAAAATCCATGTGAAGCAAAGCAGTTTTCACAACTTGGGGCGACAAAATTGCAAAACATGCAAGAAAAAAGGGCTTTGTAAAATGTAAAATACGGATTGAATATTTAGGGAAAATTGTACTATCTCATGCAATTATTGGTCACAAATTGTTGATTGTATTTTCAATTGTGATTAGAGTAGATTTGTACTTCAAAAATCTAGCTGCAATCATGATAGATTTGTGTACAGATATCATTGTACACTATTCATACAATTATATTTTGTGTTTGTCTGGCGTGTTTTATTTGTCCCCTTTTAGCCTTACGGTGCTGTAGATCAACCTTTTCCACGTGAAAGTCTTGATTTCTTGTTTGATCTTTTTCAAAAATTGATTTGCGGACGCATATCCTTTTGCATGTCTTTCGCACAGAGATTTTATTGAAAAAATTCGTACAAGATGTAAAACATACGTTTGGGTACCATGTACCTCAGGTTTCTTTTGGTTCGCACGTTGGTTCTCAAGTTCCTGTACAATGTTGTATATAATTTGCCCAGTAGCGTGTAACGATGGCAGCATTTTGTGTGGGTCCGTACTGAGAAACGTTGCAGTGTCTGTGTCTTCGGAACCTCGTCGTACACCATGAGGTGACACGACCTGAGTGTGTCCTTCATTTGCGAAAAACATACAGCTTCAAATTGTTGCAGATGCAAATCTTGCTGAGAATTCTTCGATATGCACGAATTCTGTGAAAGACGTTCAATTTTTCAGCGCGCGCGAGGTTTGTTGTGAGACAGATCTGCACTGCCATGGGTTTAAAAGTTGCTTGTCGTTGGAGCGGAGCCTCCTGCGTGTGATCGTGTTTCTGAGATTTGTCCTTCTGAGTTTCACTGTTCAATGCTCGTTCACCTGGTGACGCCTGGTTCTGACGCGCCCAGTTCAAAATGTCTGCTGCTTATTGGGGTCATCAATGAGAGAATCGTGGCCAACTTCAAATTTTTTCTGTTTGATTCTATATTTATTGGGGAAAAACTGGTGGCACTGGGTGGGACAGGGTGAATATCCAGCTCCTCTGATCCCTGTTTCATGTTGGAAGTAAAACGCATTGCGTTTCTGGAAGTCAGTGGGCACTGCGCGTCGTATGCGCAGTGCGTTGACTTGGGGGCCGTTCTGTTTTTGCGCTCCGAATGAGTCGGATTGTTCAGATTTACATTGGGTCCAATTGGGAAAACGGAGCGATCTGATCACTTCCGGAGCGTGAAAAAGAACTGCACATTGTTCAGGGACGCAAGGCATGACGGTTCCAGTGTGAACCAGGCCTCAGTACAGGCCACACGAACAAAACTACGAGGGCGAGAGGCAATGTGTTGTTACACTTGGTGGAGAGTGGACGAACTTTTATTATTTCAGCGAAATGATTTTTTGAATTTATCATTTCACGCGGCGCTTATTTCTTTGACTCGAAACTTCAGCATCAGACAGTGACTTGTGTGTGTTGAAGGCAGCATCTTCAAACGCGCTTCGTTTTGAACACTGTTCCTGAGAAATAGTTCCGTTTCAAGCATTGATTTGTGGCCAGTTTGACTGCGTGGATAAAGTTCTTCCTCTTCCTTCTCTTGAACTGTTTTCTTGATCACCACTGCTATACTATTTTGGTTGAGACTGAAGAACGTGTGTCGTCTCGTGTGCGTGTGTGTGCGTGTGTGGCAGTGTGAACACTGATATTCTCCTTTCTTTTGAACTTCCTTCTTTTGCCTGCGACTGCAGTGTACATCAGGGTTGGGTTGTTGAGACTGGTCCCTCCTCTCCTGTATTTACTCCTCCATTACCAGAAGTCTTGCCATTGTTTTCTTTATGTCGTTGACTGCTCAGTTTCCGTGACCCGTGTCCCCAGTTTCGTGAGACGTGCGTGTCGATCTGCCTGTGTTCTGATCAGAACAAATGCAACACAACTTCAAAAACTTAAATGCAAGTCTGGTTTGCGATGCAGCTGGTTCAGTTTTGTTTTCTATTTTATGCATGTTGTGTAACGTCCTCCCACCGGAACAGTCCCTCACAGGACACAAGTACTTAATGATGCGAGTGAAACACGTGTACATTTTGTTGTTCAGAGTGGGATGAATGAATGGTAAAGTGGAAGATGTGTTGTTTCCGTAGACCCGCCGTGATACAGAAGGAGACTGCCAAGCACGTTTTTATTTTTGCGGTAAAATTTGCGAGTCTTTTTGTCAAAACATTTCGTGTCGAGTCTGGTTTCGTGTCTCGTCTTGTCACAATTTTATTTGGAACAGAAACTGTAGATCGGTGCGTGTGCGAGTCGGAAAGTGATGTTCACCAACAAACCAAACTTCGCAGAAAAAAAAAAAACAGACACTGTGCTGGAGAAAGAACCAACGAATCTCCACGCAAAACAGTAGTACGATTTGTTGAACACATCTGTACATTGTTGCAAATACGTATGTCCTTTGTGTGAGGTTTTCTTGAACCCGACCCCCTAATTTTATGTAGTTTATTTGTGTGAAGTAAAGTGGATATTTACTTCCATAAAACTTGGGATCGTCTTGGTTTCTGTGCGTCCTTCAGGTGTTCGGGTCAGACATCGGTTCGACTCAGGTTCGGAACGCGATCTGCTGGAGACCAGTGCGCTCAATGAGACGGGGATGCTCGCAGAAAACTGGGCTCAGTCAGTCGAGTGGAAGATTTGCTCCACGCGCTACTTTTGGAAGAACACTCCACATGCCAGAGACTGGGTCGGATTCGGAACAAGACGTTCAAAACCAGAATCTGGAATCTCAAGTTGTCGGCAGCTGGGTGTGCCCAACGGAATATCAAGTCGACACAAAAGACGCAGAAATGTGAAGCAAAAATATTTATCAGCGCATTCTCACAATCATGACAACAAGGGTTCGCACACAAATCGAGTTGGAAGCGCACTTGCACCTGCACAAAAAAATGGCGCACCCACCGACGCACCGTGAGGGAAAACGAGATTGGTCAACCCCGGTGCAACAACACCACATCAAACTTCAAACGCGTGTGATTCTGAGGGTGTGGCTGAGGGTGTGGTTGTCTGTCTACTTGCAAAACCAATCTGACGAACTAAACTTCCCATCAATCACTCAACTTGCCGTGCACGAAAACGCAAACGTGTAGATCTGTGATGGTTGGACTCAGCTACGATGTACGTGAGAAGAGTGTGTGTGTGTGTGTGTGTGTGTGTGTGTGTGTGTGTGTGTGTGGTTCGGGTGTGTGGATCAGGGAGACTTGCCACAGATCTATTTACAGTGCGTGCAGAACGTTCAAGAGGAAGGGGGTGTGGGGGGGGGGAAATGTTTCAATCACGGTGCGTCCACGTGACTTCTGTACAGGCGTCACGCGCAGCTTCCACCTCGCGACAAAACGACACACTCATCTGTGACAATCACTCTCCAACAAACACGCACAGGAAAACAATGTGTACCCACTCATCCGCAACCTGCAATTTTTACAACAGACCGAATCTCCTTCGTCCAATTGACACATGAAGGGACTCCCACACAATCCGCCAGCTGCACGACTCTGAATCTTCGCTGTGTGACGGACTGCATATACACTCTTGCGACTGCGTGTCGCACAACACAACCATTTTTGTGCTCACACCAACACAAACACACCTGTGTGCTTCAAATTCTGAAGATCTAGACCTGCAAACTGTACAATTGCGACAGGGTCGGACCCAGGATTTGGACACCGGCGCAACTTTTGTCGTCAGGTGCATTGACCCGGTTCTCAAAAAGGCAATGTGTAGGACACCACACCACGTCTCAGTTGTTCCTGGTCCCACCCTTCCCTATCAAACTACAAATCAAAGTGCAGAGTGAAATGTCACGATCCGAAGAAAACATACACAACTTGTTGGGATGGCCCCTCGATAAACACGTGTCACATGACCTGACTGAACGCACTGCTCGCTAAATGGTGCAGGTTCTGTGGAACTTGGCGACGATCTGGATGTCCATGCTGTAGCCCATCATGCGGCCGTTCAGAATCTCTATCTCCGCCGACAGGTCCAGGAGACGCCGCTCGTTGCTGTAGAACTCCGACTCCATGACTGCAGGAAGAGACAACATGCAGTGACCCAAGATCTGCTTCTGCATTGATCTGGACAGGTTCTGATTCTGCCCCAAACTGTCAACAACCAGAGAAAACTGAGTGCCATGCAACCAACGAGGAGAGGGTGTTGTATCACAACCCTTGACCGTCCAAAAGGTGACTGGTCATGGTGACAAATGCATTGTTTAATTGACATTTGATTCGTTGTCTTGCAATGTGACACAGGAAGTCATGGTGGGGGAACTCTTCACGCTCTCGCGACGAACGCCTCGTGAACGAGAGAAAACTCGAGCCGTGGACTGGTCCTCACTTCGGAGCCTCTCGATCTTCTCGTAGGTTCCCTGGTAGAGTCGCGCAGCGCGGAGCCGCAGCGCCCCCGCCCGGTCCTTCGCCGCCTTCGTCTGGTTGTACTTGAGCCCGAGCCGAATCGTCGCGTCGTTGTACTTCGCCGCCAGAGAATCAGCATTCTGCAGAAAAGACCACATTAGTTCAGGTAGAAGAAAAGGTTTCATCGGTTGGAAGTAAAAATATTTTCCTCCTCTTCATGAATTCTGTGTCATTGGTTGACATCCCGTGCAGAGTTCTACTCTTCTGCAACAATTCAATTCCTGTAGTTGTCCAGATCATCAGTGGATCCAAGGGAGAAAGGCTTCAGGTACGCGCCATACCCGTGACGAAACACAAGAATGTACACCCGTCCTTCTTTCTCCAAATGAAGATTTCATCTCTGAGATCACTGGAGGCAAGGATGTATCAAACCAAATCCAAGATTCGTCGGCATTCATTCTCTGATCCCAGTCCAGCACCCGTGAGTGTTGAAGGCCGCTCACCGCCTCGGCCCTGTCCGCCAGGCTCTCGGCCGAGTTCGCCTCGAGCTCGGCCTTCTGCACGTTGATCTCGTTCTCGAGGTACTGCTTCTTGAGCTCGTCGAGCCGATCCTTGAGGTTGTCGACACGCCGCACGCTGCGGGTGCTCGTCTTGCGCGCCTCCGACGTCTCCGTCTCGATCTGCACCAAACAGCGACAGTCAGAAAGTAACACAAAAGCAGACGTCTGAAGAAAACAATGCTGGCTAAAGTTACCGTTCAGTTGGAGTTTCAGTTTGTAAGACAAAAGTCAAATTCCATCTTGTCTGAAATGCGCCTGGCCCCATGCATTGTTTTGTGTTTTCTGGGCCACATCTTGTAGATTTCTGACACACGAAACTAAAGATATAACATGAAAGAGAAGGGACCGCAACTACAGTCTTCCTGTCAAAGAAATGACTTCAAGGCTGCAGGACGATTGGCGTCAGGAAAAACCAGTCGCTGACGTCACCCCTGTACCCCCGGACGCACCAGAGCGAGCGCACTGCGCGCAGACGTGATGTCCTGCAGCGCCTCGGTGATGGCGTCCTGCGCGGCGTCCTGCGCTCGCTCCGCCTCCTCCAGCAGCTCCAGCACGCGCTTCGCCAGGTCCAGGATCCGGTCCGCGTCCTTCCTGTCACCATGGCAACAAAGAGGCGTGATTACTGTCGAAAAATGTCTTGAATGGTTTTCAACTTCACTTTCAAAGGGCAGCACGCACTCCTCATCCACACAGAGCCACACTACTGGAGAGAGACAAAGAGAAAAGAGGGAAACAAAGAGAGAGAGAGAACACACACTCCTCCCTTTCATACAGACACACCTGTGCACTAACATATTTTTATACAGAGAGAAAAAATGACAGACAGAAAGACAGACAGACAGACAGACACACGTACACACACGCACACACACACACACACACACACACACACACACACACACACACACACACACACACACACACACACACA
>JAAUXT010092034.1_pt1 | contig 25638 bp, 26 predicted proteins | sample 7278171 | NCBI WGS metagenome assembly JAAUXT01 (sample SAMN14350112, study PRJNA611818) | marine sediment metagenome | isolation source: surface marine sediment (1.8m) | place: French Polynesia: Moorea | collected 2018-08
ACCCATCGCACCAACCCGGCAGATACCCATGCAAACAGTGCACAAAAGTTTACAGCTACAAAGCGGACTTGACGAGGCATGAGAAAGATCATGAAAATGCAGTGTACAGTTGCGAGAAATGCAGAAAGTACAGCACCAAATCAGAGAAGAATTTGGTGGAGCACATGAGGCATTGCAGTGTCAGCGGTTTGTACGTGTGCGACACATGTGGTGAAAAGTTTGACAGTTGGAAGGCGAGGTAGCATCACGAACAATGCCACAAAAAGAAGTGACTTTGTGCATTTTGTATCCATCCAAGTATTCACCATGCTCATCTCGAACTGTGTTCATGGGGTTAACCCACCACTGTCTCCTCTTCAGGGGATGATACTCACTCTCCTCTGATGAGAGAATAAGGATAATTAAAAGAGAAGCAAGTCTTGCTTTTTTGCGTGCCTGCACACTGAAAGATGACAACTTGTCCCGGTTGAAACGACGGAAGAAAATGACAAGTTTTGCGAGGAAACATCACTATGCCAGAAATGAACACGTGAAATGAATGAACTTCCTGAATTTGAGAAAAACGTACAAAACAGGATGCGGCATCCCGAAACCGGTACAACGCGACGTGAAAACGGAACAAATATCGTGCAGAGAATGATGTGTTCCGTCGCGATGTTCTGTCATGGAACCTGTGTGGCGCAAAATGTTCCGTAGTGCACAAAATGCTGTGACGCGAAGTTTGTGTTCCGTGACGGAACATCGCGACGGAACATCGTACGGAACCTGTGTGGACAACCCGTGAGCAGATAGGGAAGAAAGTCGAATCATGCTGGGTGACCAGAGTTGACAATTTTAAATGTTGAAATGTGCATTCAGTGTGGTCAGTCAACAGAAGCGAAGAGGCTTTTTGGAAATCTGGTTGCAGTCCTGCATCGCGACTGTCGTATTCCTGCGCCGACACTGATGCTGCGAGGCTTCTGGTGTACGGGAGAAACGTCCGTGAAAAACACAAGCACGAAGGCGTCTCGTGGAAATTGATTTGGCGCTGGGCTTTCAAGTGAATTGCGCTGAAACTGTGCAGGATTTAGTTGCGCACTGCACTAACGGGCACCAGACAGCTGGGCTTTTCTTGTTGTCAGAACAATTATTGGAGGAATGCAGCCTCGTACTACGAGCTTTGTGTGGGCTAATGAGCAGATAGAACCGCCGAGGCATCATGCACAACATCGATGGAAGAAAGTACCCACGCAAGATACTTGCTGGGGTTCTCAAGAAAGTGAAAGACAGTTGTCTTCGTTGTGCCGACTTTATCGTAAAGCACGAGACCAGAGGGCTGCATTTCAATCGGGAGAGAAAACGCCTCACACCCCAGCCCAGCCGGAAAATTGAATTTGCTCTGGGAAATGTGGGCTAAGTCGCCAATGTAATGCAACACGGGGATTCCTTCCGGAAAATGTGATCCCAGGCGATGATTTCTACACAGAGAGAAATAGGCCCGAGTGGCAGGGGAACGAAAACAAGCGAAGGATAATGAAAGAGCAGGAGTGATGTACAGCGCGGTGGAGGTTCGTTAGCGAAGTGGGGCTTCGAAGTCGTGGCGTTTTCGTTTCTTCTTTCAAGGTGTTTTGAGGCGGCTGAGTCTGGAGAGCAGATGTGTCGGTGCCACAGTCGGTGAAGATCCCCATTGTCGAGGAAAGTATGCTGAATGCACACCCCATGTAAACATCAAGTGACCAGATGAGAGAGTGTCTTTCTTTTTTGTCGCGCGAGCGCGACTTAGTGATCGGTATCCGTCTGTCTATCTGTACACACCTCAGTGGTCGTGACGTAGTGAGGGGGGGGGGCACGCAGGTTTCTTCCTCAGGGTGGTTCAACTTTTCCATGTGCTCTGAGAAAGAAGCCTGTGTTACGCCCCCCACCAGCAGTCACTACATCATGCCCCCCCCCCAGTTACAATGTCATGAAATTGTTGAGCCGCCCTGATAAAGAAACCTGTGTGACCCTCCCAGTCACAACAACATGGGAAAAGTGGAGCTGCCCAGAGAAAGAAACCTGTGAGACCCCCCCCCCCCTGGTCACAATTGTCATGGAACACACACACACACACACACACACACACACACACACACACACAAACGGATGCAACTCAACGCGCGACACAATGCCAGGGGCATTCTCGTTTTGGCCACAAAAGCGCACTTGCAAGTGACGCGTCAGAAGCTTTCGACGCATGGACCAGGCCTTGAGACCTTCGATGAAAACTCCACGAAGAGTTGTGGTGTGGTGAGACAGTTCCACAGTATTTGGCCGGAAGTGATCTGTCAGGGGGAATGTTTGCATTCACAATACTCGGGATGATTAAATGTTCAGCGGCCGAACCTGGGCTGTAAATCAGGGCCACAAACTGGATGGAGAACAGTTGAGGTTTGGCGTCCGTCGTGGCTTGAGCGAATGGACGCCAGATGAAGGTGAAACAAGTGAAGCAGAGAAAAAATATTCCAGCACAAGAGAAAAGAACAGCTTGAGGGGAATGACAAATGAAACACTTCAAGGGACCTGTCGGAACTCACGTGTGGGGCCATTTGTGTAGTCGCGAGGCCTTTTTCGGAGACCGTGGAGAGTACTTTTCTCGTCTCGAAGGCAGACGCAGTTTCGTATTGCATTCTGCGACTGCATTCTTCGACTGACGAAGAGGTGCGTTAATTTGTTGACAGGTTTATCTAAAGGCCCACACAGATTGGCTGCAGGTAATGGCCGTGTGTTTCGCGCCCGTCATCGCCGCTATCGAACCAGATGAGATCAGTCCGCTACGTGCGAACAGTGCTGATGCCGAGAAGTCGAAATTGTGTTTTGCGGCCGTGTGCGGAAGTCCCCCGCGCGGTGCATGTGCCCAGACATGCGCGGTGAGTGTGCGCCTCGATGGTGCTGCTGTGGTACTTTGTTTTCAGGTGTTCGTTGAAAACAGAAAAGGTCGACAGAGGCATTTCTTCGCACGCTGCTCCTTTTGATTTAGCCCGCTGATTCTTCGTCACCTCAATTGAGGAATTGAGAAAAAGAAAAATGAACTCTTGCGAACTCGTCCTGATCCTCGTTTGCGTCTCGGCGGGGATTAGTTCGATCCGAAGCTGTGAGTGCTGGCTGATTCAGTGACGATGGGTGGAAAGTGCAGTTTGTTGCGCACGTCGCGTGCTCCAGAATGCGCGATTGTACGGCTCACAGCATGACAAAGGGACTGAAGTTTAATTGGCCCGAAAATCACCGCGACATCGCTGCAATGCAAAACTGCTTCATTTGCACATGCGTGTAAGCGTGCACGTGCCGCATTGTCTGCTGATTTCAATGTAATTTTGTGAGCCCTTGAAATGAGATATTTGACTGGGGTTGCTCTGGGGGAGGGTCGGGAGAAATGCTTCTTTTGACGGGGAGCTTAGGACGCGTGCTGAAACAGAGTGATTACTATCGGGAGGGGTGGGAATCCAGTCAAAACACGAACAGGCTTTGCTCGTGGGGCCCTTGACCCGAATTGAACACAAGTGGATCACCTGGCACAGGGCACCATTCCCCCCCAGAAGGTGCCAGGACGTTTCACATCGAGTTCATTTATTCAGAAAAAAAAACATCACTTTTGCCGGCCATTCACGCAAACCGGAACTTTTGCCTCCAAGCCTCTACCCTCCTTCTTCCAGTCCGTTTGATCTGAATCCTCGCTGATCTCAATGCATCATCCAGTGCTGCGGAACCTGCAGCCAGGTGTGTCTGTCTGCGCAACATCCACGTTGAGTGCAGAGAACACTTCCTCCCACATTCCCCTCGTCCCGCACACATAACAACCAGCCATCTCAATCACCAGACAAGTGGAATTTGGCCTGGCGCAGCCTTCTCTCCAACACGTTGATGGTCGCGCAGTTGCGGAAATAGAAACCTGCGGAAATGTTCAAACCAACAGAAAAATATGTGGCAAATCCGTGGAGAAACCTGACCAGCTTGACCGCTTTCAAGTGCACGCGTTGCATGTGTGTGAGAGTTGGAAAAAGTGCTTCCCTTGTATGTACATTTTTGGGTTATTTTCAAAGCAGGGCTTGAGATCCATCAAGAAAACCGGGTGGAAAATGGAGACTCCGAATCACGCAGACGCCTCTCTCCCCATCCACCCACTCATTCACTCCACCCCGCGCGCCTCTTTGAGATCGATTTCAGGGGATAAAGAACTTTAGCCAGGTGTCAGTGAAAACATGCAGTCGTCCCGCCGATCCCAGACGAAAGCAGTAATGAAAGGATTGCTAGGGAACGAGGGTGGGTGGGATTTCCCGTTTTTGCCCCGGCTGCGCTTGGCGCGGCCCCTGATTTTCCGGACCCTGGGAATATTAGCAGATGTGATGGGGAGGAGAAGTGCCCGCCGATAAAATCAACCAGATTGATTTAAGATTCATTTATGCACAGTCGAAATATCAGCCTTGCAGAGTGACAAAATGATGTCAGTTTTGCCTTCTTTGTCGTCGTTTGTAACGTCAAGTGTATTGATCTCCGGACACTTTTGCAAGAAGCTGCAGTGCAAAAGTTTTTCATGACGAACGCATTTTGACGTCCCTTTGGTGCTGCAGACGCGCACAAACATGAAAAATGCAGCGGGTGCAGCAGATGTGTGTTGCAGCAGTAATCCAATAGCGCGGCTATTTTATTGGATGATGGAGCAATCAGCTGGGCCAATCAATGCTGTGTATTAATCACCGAGCACTGGATTAAATGTGCGGAAATTAAATGGAGTCAAAAACGGAGACAAAGGAACTGACCGCGGCATTACCCCGGAGTGGGAGCAGCGCAGGGTCAGTGCGGTTTCTTCGGATTGGACTGACACTTGCCTTGAGACACTACAATCATCCCAATATTTCTCTCGCTTTGCACCAGCTCGTATGTTGAACATTTTCTCCCAAAAGACAGAAAACTGTGGCTGGCTGGCTGGCGTCCCTGAGACACGTGCAGACACTGGCAAGTGTTCTTGTTCAATTGGTACGTCCAGACCGTGTCGGTTTTGACAGCCTCCAAGACCACTCAGCTTGGTGACGCGTGCCCAGTTGTCCGAAAGCATTTGTGAAGCTTTCGCTGATTCCCCATGGATTGAAAAGACTGGCACTTGCATCATGTCTTTCCGTGGAGGTCAGCGGATGAGATACACAGCATCAAGTTCCATGTTTTGTTTTTGGCCTCAGTTTTATGTGGAATTGAGCTGCGCCCCAAGGAAGTTCGGCCCGTCTTTGACCTTTTGTTGGCAAGCCACGAAATGGCTCCCAATTTCACCAGATAGGCGCTCCCCGCAGATTTGCTGCATTATGTCTTCTTTGATGCCGTTGCTCTCTCTTCTTTGTGTCACGCTGATTATTCTCCTTCAGCTGAAAGGGAATCGCTGCATCTCATGACTGTTCTTCAGTCGACGGTCCTCAAATCGAAATCTCGCTGGCATCATATCAGATGGAGTACCTTCTTCGCGTGGTCGTGTCTGTGTCCTCGTATCGCCTCATGTTGTACTTGCCAGAGAAATCGCCCTTTTGTTGAGTGACTGACACCCAGAACCAGGTTCTGATTCCAAGAGTTCAGAAGACAAGGAAAAGGTTGCCTTTGGAATGCACTGTGCCTCGAACAAAGAACAGACCGAATGGTGGAGTCAGCAGTGCACGAATGGCCTTGCAGTGCTGCGAGTAACAGCCATGTGTGTGGTTATCAGAGTCCAAGTTTGCTGCAAAGACAGACGTGGGAACGTGCGGCCCCGTTCGAACCATGATGTTTTTGGTTCTAACACGAAGGACTTGAGAACACATCTCGCCTGTTCTACGAGGATGAAACCATTGCTGAATTCCTTCATGTTTGAGACAGTTGTAGGCATTTAACCTCGTTCTTTTTTTGTACTTGACTGAGACAAAGGAACACATGTTTGTTGACATAACAATGGCATTGTTTACTGTCCGCACTGTCAAAATTGTTCAAATTCACTTTGCCTTTTTGCAGCTTGTTTTCAAAGTCAGTCTCTCCTCTCAAAATAGTTGCCCTGCTCCTCCAAGCATCGCCGCCAGCATTTGGGCCAGGACACCATGATGCTGTGTCTGAATTCCTGTGCTGTGATCAGGGCAAGTTCGTCACTCACGGCCTCCTTGAGATCGGCGATTGATGGGAAGCGGACCCCCCTCAAATTCCTTTTGAGTCTGTGGAACAGCCAGAAATCTGAGGGGGCGAGATCAGGCGAACAGGCTGGCTGTGGGAGCCTTGTCCAACCAAGCTGCTGAATCAGCTGCAATGTGAGATTTGCCTTATGTGCAGGAGCATTGTCCATGTGCAGGAATTTCCTGCCATGGACAGTGCTGTGTGGGCGCTGCCACTGTTGTTCTGCATCAAATCTCCTGAAGACTGCTCGGAAGTGTTGCTGGTTCATTGTCTGAGGATGCAGGACATACTCATAGTACACCATCCCTTTTGAGTCAAAAAAACTGACCAGCATGACTTTGGCTGTTGCAATTGTCCGGCGGGGAATCTGCCCAACAGGCTCTCCTTGTCTCAGCCACTGCTTGGACTGATTTCTCATTGCAGGATCCCACACATAAATCCAAGATTCATCCATTGTAATTACATGGCAGAACACTCTTGGAGTCTGTGCCATCATCCTGGTGAAGAGGTTGCAAACATCCCTCCTCCTTTGTTTGTGGGCGTCAGTCAGGACAGCTGGAACAAATGTTGAGCACCTCTTGGTCAACCTCAAGTCTTTCTTCAGGATCCGCTGCATGGTACTGGAAGCCAAGTTGGTTTTGGCACTGATCCCCTTGATGGTGACATGTCTGTCAGCTGCAACTGCATCTTTGACCCAGTGGATGTTCCTCTAAGAGCACCCTGATCTGCCTTTTGCAGCTCTGGGTTTGTCTGCCAAGTGGATATGCCCTGCCCGGAACTCGGCAATCCATTTGTGGATGCTCCTGTCGCACAAAGTCCTGGGGTACACTGTCTGCAAGGCGTGTTTGATTTCAGCAAAGCTCCACCCAATTTTCACACAAAAGAAGATATTAACCCTCTGCTGCAGTTGCCAAGACAGCTCTGCAACTCGCTTCATGTTGCCTCTTCAGTGTGCTTGTCAAAAAGGACGAATCGGTGGCAACTGTTTGCCGACAGGGCTGTCTGACCCGTCTGAACCAGTGCAGTGTAGTCAGAGACCCGGCAGAGCCTTAAACATGAAGGAATTCAGCAATGGTTTCATTCTCGTATGTGGAGCACTGCGCTCAAAGCGACGAGCCATGCAGTACCCCTTTCTGTGAAGCTCTTTGGTTGATTCTTTTGTGAAACGAAGCAAGAAACCCTCGTCCCTTTTGGAGCGTGACATCCCTCTGTCTTCTCTTCACTTGTGTTGATGTTTTGTGACCGAAGACATGCGAAGCGGGCTGTCGTTGCAACACAGTGCGTCGCATTGATCATCGTACGAAGTATGAGGGCAGGCGTTTCCATTTGCTCTGCTCTGATTGCTGTGTTCGCAACAAGCATCGGCAAAATTTCAACAATTCAATATTATAAAACTCAAACAGAGGTGCATGTAAATTCACTTGGAAACTGGTTGAGAGTAGATCTATTGATCTTCGATCCTGCAGGAGTCATCGAATCTGGGTCAGCAGGGGTCGCGGAGCTGCTGCTGTGAGGCGTCACCTACAACATCCGCAGATGTTTCAGAAATCATCAAGTGACCTTGCAACGTGCAACGGGTGTCCAAAGGGTTTTCGAGGCACAACGGATGGAGACGGGAGATTCTTCCTCGATGTGGGTCTGATGTCGACAACCCAAAGAAAGGCCAACCTGACTTTGAGAATGGCTCAGATTGTCGCGCGACGTTTGAACGTTCACGTGTTTTTGGTGTGTTGCTGGACGAATTTGTCTGTTTTGGTCACCTCTCAAACATGCCGGCGCGTAAAAACACGGAAGGATGGATCTGATCTCGGAGCGCAGAACAAAGAAACCCACCAAAATGTCCTGTGTTGTGTTCTCTTTGTCAAGTTTCAGAACTCAATTTCGAGCTGAGTTCTACGCAGGGTCGAGTCCCAGGGGAAATCGTTTTTGTGTTATTCAGAGCACTGATATTCCTCCAGGTGTGTAACAGTCGCATCCAGGAGTCTTGACTGAAATGTAACACCGCAGTTGAGTCGCTCAGTGAAAACAAAGGCGGATTCAACCAGCAGCGCCAGGGCTGACGTGTCATCAAAGGCTTCAAATCCGAGTGGACGCCGAACAATGACAAGATGATCACATGAATCTCTCCAGTTCGAGCTCCGAATTAAACAGGGATTTGATTTTCTTTTGATGATTTGAATATTTGAGGAATTTTTTGTGAAGCCCGCACCCCGCTTCCCGGGCTGCGTCCAGGGTATCTGCTTCGTGAGACGTGCGTTAATTAGTTTGCGAGGCCGCACCCCCGCTGCCGAGTGTTTAGTCATTAGTCAGTGAGTAACCAAGTGAGTAACGCAACGCCTTTCATTGACTGCCATCAAAATTCCTGCAGGTCCCGTAAAGATCGAGCTGCGTCGTCCGAATTCAATCTTGTCTGTCCTTGCTTTTTGTCGCGGTCAAATTATTTCAAAGAGACACGTCATGGGGTTCTTGCCTCCGTGCATTTCAATCCGAACAAGTTATGAGGAATGTACAACGTGAAAATGGTGTCGTTGCGAACAAAAGGAAAGCTCATAGGACCCGTGTAAACTGAACTTTGATGTTCAGTTGTGAGGTGCAGTGATGCACAACGAAAAAGCAGCCTGGAAAATTCAGAGCTGCTGGTGGCTCTGTGTATATCCGAGAAGATCCCTTGCATTGTGGATGCCTCTTGTCCGGTTGGTCGGGACGGAACTGCCCGGCAGATGGGAATCAAATGAAGCGCGGTGGCCGCGCGCGGTAATGGGCTGGAAACGCACTGTGCAAATGTTCTTAATCCCGCCCAATCTCTCCCGCCTCGTGTCCAGGGCTTTAATCCACTCATCCGCCCGAGCCCCTCCCCGCCTGCCGCCGCTCTGACGTGGGGAAGTCGAGGCGAATTTCGCTATTGCGATTTCTTGAGGCATGAGAAACCTGCACTTTTTCCCGTTTTTATGCCTCTCATGTGATTTTCTCTGTGGAACCTGCGGTTGGTCTTGATTAAAGGGTTCGCAAAAGAAATCTTCTTTCACCACAGTCAGATTAGTGCCTGTGTGGATCAGGATGGTGCGTTTGTGGTCCGTGTCCTTGTGAGGTTTGGTGTCATTGCATCAGTTCGATTCCTGTCGCGGTTTTCAAGGGCAGCCAAAGCAAACAGTACCTGGGCAGACAAGGGTACGTGGCGAGTCGCGATGATTCGATGTTGAGCACTGCTCGGTATGTGCGCACATCGTAAGAGTTGTGTGTGACGAGATTTGCTTATCTTTCTTAACGGACTTGAGCGTTGAAGTCGGATCCACCTGCCGCGCATGGAATCGCGCCTGAGTGAATCTGACAGGGTCTCGCTCTTCCCGTGACGGAGCGGCTCGGTTTCACTCAGTAACGACTTGACACCTTCTGCTCGGTTTGCCCTTGAATAATTTACCTTCGTGTTCTGATTGTGGGAGCTGTGATTCTGCAGAAGAGGAAGCTGCTCTGCTGTCTTTGGCCTGATGTTCACCTGAGGTGAACCCACCTCTATATTTCCTTCCTTTTCGCCTGTTTCCGTTTTCTGTTTCCTGCCCCCTGTGTAGTGTGTGGGCGTCACTCGACGTGACAGTGCAAAAACAGTTGGAAAGCTCTTTGAGCATTGGCAATAGATGTCGCCAAGACTTCAGTGCACCTCCAACTTGGAACGTTTACTTCGTTGTGGAGTTAAATTCACCAAATGGACTGCACGGAAGTTGCTTTGCGCGGTCTCTCCAGGTTATCATTTGGGTGTTTACCAATAGATAAGTGATGCGCACTTGTGTTGCGGAACTCAAGTGTGTGCTCCGTCTGGCGCTTTGAAGGTCGCTGACGCCAATCTAAATGGGTCGGTGATGGTCAAGCTGTAAGTGGTGGTGTCGACAGGGCGATGGGTGGCAATCACTCCCGCGGATAGCACGCTTGCTGCTGCTCGTTCCTTCCACAGATGTGAAGTGATCGCTTTCGTTACGTTGCAGCTTCCCCGAGCAAAGTGCTGAACATGAACTCGAAAGCCCTTGTCGTTTGGCTGGACAGTGATAAAAACGTTTTGCTGGCTCAAGACTGAGTGTTGGGTTTTCTGTTTCACCAGCGCTCGTCAAACCGTGTGCAAATTGAGACTTCTGGTTCTTGCTTGCTCGTGCTCTTGAGCGGACAAATGTGTGCAGCATGCATTGAGTTTCGCGTTGTGTTTTGCAGGACGATCGTGCCGTGGGGCTACTTCAAGGCGATGCTGATCGAGACGCACCCGATCTCGTCTCCGCTCGAGGCGATGGCGCTCAAGTCGACCATCGACTTGACCTGCAACGATTTCATCTCCTGCTTTGAATTCGACGTCTTCACGAGGTGAGTGCGCGGGGTTGTTCGTGGTGTGGTCGCCGCGTTTCTCGCACGAGAACAAATTGGGCACGTGGGTGGGCCTTGTGCCTTGTTGAAGGCAAGTGTGAAGGGCACACAGACCCAGAAAAATGTTTTGCCCCTCACTCAGGCAATCAGCATGTTGGGTAAAATTTGCCGAGGTCTCCTCCACCCAATTCTGGATCTATCACTGTCCACAGTGGCTTGAGTTGCTGCAAACAACAGAAGCAAAATCATGATGTGTTAAGTCTGTGTGACCGTGGTTGGGGTGTTTGCCTTTGCAGACTGTTCCAGCCGTGGTGCAACCTGCTGCGCAACTGGAACTTGCTCGCCGTGACGCACCCCGGCTACGTGGCTTTCCTCACGTACGACGAGGTGAAGGCGCGGCTGCACAAGTACATCACCAAACCCGGCAGGTACGTGTCCCCGAGCTGGCCACAAAAAACACGTCAGCGACTCCGCCAAGCTTTACAAACCCGTGGTGCTCTGTGCTTAGTATTGTGTGGAGCGTGCTTGCTGCGACAAGAAAGCTCAAGTTGAAAAACTTTCAAAATCTCAGTTGTTACCTTGACAGATAAACTTGTTTTCGCTCGATCACACTTCACATTGAAAACAATCTGATGACAAAACACAGACCAAACAATGGAGAATTATCAACTCAGGTTATCAGTTAACATGAAAAAGACCCTCTACCTGTCAATTTCTCCTCACAACAGTAGTCGCGGTGCCATCGAAATTCTGTGTGTGTGTGTGTGTGTGTGTGTGTGTGTGTGTGTGTGTGTGTGTGTCCTTGGGTCCTTGTGTGCAGTGTACGTGCGTGTACGCACGCGCACGTGAGTGATTTTGGGAAGGCAGAAATGGACAGACCCTCGTACGACGACGACAATCAGCAGTTCTCCGACCACAGCAGTGCTTTGGTGTGTTGCACATCGGCTAATCATGTCGCGCTGTTCCTACCTGCAGCTACGTGTTCCGGTTATCGTGCACGCGGCTGGGGCAGTGGGCGATCGGCTACGTGACGGGCGACGGGCAGATCCTGCAGACCATCCCGCAGAACAAGTCCCTGTGCCAAGCGCTGCTTGACGGCCAGAGAGAAGGCTTGTGAGTATCGGCTTCACTGGTGGAATCTTGTGGGTTCCCGAGGGCTCGTTCTCCCAACTTGTAGTTTCTTCAGGCTGTGCTTGGAGTCGTCAGGTGTCACTTGGTGGTGTTTGTGTTGTAGCTACCTGTATCCGGACGGGCGGAACGTGAATCCGGACCTCAGCTTACTCGTCACGGACTTCTCCGAGGACCACATCAAGGTGACGCAGGAGCAGTACGAGCTCTACTGCGAGATGGGCTCCACCTTCCAGGTATGTGTCGCGCGCGCGCCCGCACACACCACACACACACTCACACACGCACATTGCTTGTGCGTTACAACTTTTGACGCTTGCAAAACGTACGCAAACGTGTGCAGAAGAGTGTCTCCTAGAGCCAATGCTTTCTCTCACCAGTCTGAAGTTCATTTCAGCATGCAAAACTGTCAAAAAACATGCTTAATGAATTGGGCCTGACATCACGTGTCACGATCTGTTTTGACTTGACTTCAGAAATTGGACCATTTTGTTGGAAAGAATCGTGAGACATTCCATCGTGAAGACAAATCGAAACAAAAAGCGGGCAGTCAACTCATGTTCTTGGGCACTTTGTCTTTCTTGCAGCTGTGTAAGATCTGTGCGGAGAACGACAAGGACATTCGCATCGAGCCGTGTGGACACCTGCTGTGTATGCCGTGTCTCAACCAGTGGCAAGACACGGAGGGCCAGGCAGGCTGTCCCTTCTGCAGGGCAGAAATAAAGGGTGAGTGTGTTGTGCGTGTGTTTGGTGAAGTGATTCGGGAATGTGCAGTGGCTTTGTGGACAAATCTGAACTCCAGTGAGATCATTTTTCTTGAGATTGTTGTTCTCACAGGGAGACTGGTGCGTGCATGTGTCCAGATTTGATCTGAATTCGCCCAGCTGTTCACGTAATGTTTGCCTTTTTCAGGCACGGAAGCAGTTGTCGTGAATCCATTCGACCCGAGCCCTCATCCGCAAGTCGTTCCCAGCAATAGTAAGCGCATCACACTCACTTCCCGGAATTCAGTATCAGCGTCGAATCGAACTGATAAGACTGTCAGTCTTCTCAAATTTCCGTTTGATAACGGGCATACCCAGGAAAAGTAGGGATTCTGGTTTCCTCAATTCAACCCTTGTGTCAACTTCACAAAGGTGAACTGTCTTACAGTGAAGAACCTTTTGCGACAAGAAGGTCGCGGTGTTAATGCGACAGCGTCATCGTAGCTCGAATCCCTTGAAGATATTGTGGCTGAGTGCAGCCTCCTTCCCTTTCGCAGGCACGGAGCAGGTGGTGGACCCGTTTGACCCGCGCTCGCGATCCCAGGTGGCGTCAAGCACGTCCAACCACTCGTCACCGACCGCCGCCTCCTCTCTAAACAACATCGACTGTGATGACGACGAGTTCGAGGTGAATACTCCGTTTGGTTTTGGTTTTGTGCGCTGAATAGTTCCGGGAAGTTAAAAAATGATAATATGTGGTATCACTGCCCTGATAACCCGAGCAAACATGAATTCGTGCAGCCACCTGTGCTTCGAAAGTAAATCTGTTGAAGGTGAACTTTCTCCTTTCACAAACACCGCCTTTTCTGACAGTAAACACACGTGTTTCAAAACCATGTTTCAAAATAAGAAAGGAATGGTCCTGATATCCACTGTGGAGGTTGAAAAATTCAGATTTTCCACATCCGTCAAGTTTGCAAACTGAGTAGGGGAGGGGTAAAAAATGTGATGCCCCCACCTGAGGCAAAAGAAATATGTCATGCGATTCGGTCAATCACAGTCATCAGAAGCGTGTTGGGGGGGGAAGGGTGTTGTGTTCTCTCTTCGTTGCGACACCCCAACCTTAATTTTGCTGGAACTGTTGTGCGTCTCCGCCTACTACGTTGGCGTTTCCGATGTTCGCGATACAAAACGAAATGAATTTGTCTGCAGGATCCGTCGAACTGGCTGGGGTCGTGCAATCCACCGGTCACGATCCAGTCCCTGGCGCTGTCGCCCTCCAGATCAGATCAGGTGCGTCCATGTTGGTGTTGTGCACAGAGTCTTCAGAACGCTGCGGTGTACCCACTTCCTACTTCTGTGGTTGTTTCATTTCACGGTGTCTTTGGTTTCTTTTTGACCCATTTCGATTTGGAAAGTGGAACCTTTAGGTGGGAGAACTTTGATGTGAATAGTCCGTTTTTCGTTCTGCACATCAGTGTCTTTTTTCTTGCTTGGCTAACGCCACTGTTTACACATTTTCGATCAGCTTTGTCCCACAAAGGGTTGTCTTCTCAGTTGGTCAGTGATTTTTGATGTTTGGGAAGCTTTAGAATTGAATTGCAGGCCGTTGAAAACCCTATTTTGAAACAGGCCTTTGAGTTGATAAACACAACATTCTACGAGGAGTTCGACCGCCTGCGGGAGCGTCCTCCTCCGGATTTGAGAAAAGTGTTGAATGGCCATGTCCAGGTGAGGCCCCTGCTGGGGGGAACGTTGAAGTGTTCCGTGGATTTTAAAAATTCTCACTTGTTGACGTTCAGTTGCACGTGTTGGGGTCAATAGGACCATGTCCGCACGTTTCTGTTCCTCGCCCTGTGCATGGTGAAACTTGAAATAAATTCAAGACAGACTGGGATGGACCATTGCCCTGCAAAAAATAAGTGGTGATATTTCCGTGCATCTTTGAGCTTTGCTTCTTGCGCTTGCCTTCCTTTACTTGCACGTTGGGATGTTGCTTGAGGCGAATCCACCCGGCAGAGAAGAAGTTCGAATTTTAAGTTGGTGCCCTGCATTCACCAGACCTTCACATCTTTTTCTGGAAAGAACGTACTTATTTCTGTTCGTGCGTGAACATATTTTTGGAAAGACAAACACGGTTTCCGTGTGTTGTGTCAGGTCTGGCGGCGTACAGGGAACGTTGTGTTTGTTCGAACTCATTGCAACGACGGTGTGAACGATGCAGGAGGGGGGTGGTCGCATCTACCACAATGTAATGTTCAGTTATCAACACACAAACAAATAACATTTTGATTCAAAGCGGAAAGGAGACGTGTATCGTGCTTTGTGACAGTCAGCTGGCTGTTACTCCTGTGTGTCGCGGAACGAGCAAGACTGTCAAACTAGAGATGGGCACAGGTGCTCGGATCAACTCAGTTCCCCTGTCTTGGACGTGGTGAGCTCAATGCCAGAACTACTTGCAGGCGAAGCACTCCCCAGTGAACGGGTCCCCGCGCATGTCCCCGAGCTCGGCGCGCCGGGAGCTGCCGCCGCCCGTGCCGCCCCGCAAGATGTCGCCCATGTCGTCTCCGCACATCTCACCGCACAACTCACCCAAGGCGCCCAGGTGAAAAAAACGCTTCAAGCTTGTCGCAAATGCATCTCCGGATGTAAATCTAACAGGTGGAGGCGACATGGCTCGCTCTGGCCGATGATGTCCTGTTCGGAACTTCCGCGGGGAAATTTGCAGTTTCTGTGTGCGATCGCCACCAACGACATTGTTGAGTCTAGTCTTGGAAATTGAGTTGATGCAGGGCGAAACACAGCACAGAAAGTCTTGCACCCGAAGGTGAGATGTTTTGTTTGATTCGCAGACGCCAACTGCCGCCAACGCCGATGTCGGACGACGACGACTCGGACGAGGACGAGGCGGACGGGGGCGCGCCGCTCGTGCCGAGACGCACGTGCAGCCGCCAGAGCTCGGTCGAGCTCAACTCGGAGTCCTCAGGTGCGTGCGCGTGTCGGTGCGTGGGTGAAGAGTTGGGTGGGTGCTGCAGTTGGGAGCTGGGGAGCAGATACTGATGTTGAAACGAGCAACGCGGATCTGCGACACTGGTCAGTGTCTTTGGATTGGCACTTTTTACTATGAAAGGACGAATGTCTCTGGAGTGAGGCAAGCAGATTGCACGAAGTTGTTCGGGTAAATCTCGACTTAGGGCACTGTTGACACAGAGGTGAAGCCGGTGCCGGCGCCGCGGCGTCTCCCGGAGCTGCACGACGTTCCGTACGACACGCCGCCGTCGAGCAGCAGTAACAGCGGCGTCGTCGAGGAAACGGAGGCCATCTACGAGAACACGACCAGCAAGAAGGCCGCCGCCGAAACAGGTGCGTCTTGCCAGTTGGTGCGTTGACGTGGGATGTGCTTCACTGCAGCCAGAAGGGTTTGAGGCAGCGCAGATGCGCGAATCATGCGTGGTCAGTGCAACATGCAGCAACTGAGTCAGAAAACCTCAAAACCTTGCAAATTTCTTTTTTCGCACAAGGAGGCCACTTCGTCAAGGTGTCCAAACGAAGGGAGAATGAATACTCAACTTCACTCTTTCTGATTGTAGAATCTAGTCAGACAATCCACCGGGTGCCGAGTGACTACGACTTCCCTCCACCAGTTCCACAGCCCAAGGCGTCTCAAAACAAGGCGTCTGGCGGCGGCGGAAACCAAGTGACGCCGGCGTCCCCGGCCTCTTCCAATCAACATGCACAGCCGGCGTCCAGTTCAACACACTCCCACCACCACAGCTCCAAACTGCCTGCTGAACCACCCAAGCCAAGGTTCGTCACTGTCGGTTTTCACACAGGGATTGTTTTCGGAGTGAGTCGCTCAACTTATGCACCGGCCTGTGCAGCAGTGAAAGAGTGAACTTTCACCACGAAGGCTGGTACCAGGAAATTGGGCTGGTGAAAATGGGTCTGATGTTCAGAGCTGCAACCTACGGAGCTTGATTTGGTGTCTCCCCAAGTTCTGAGCTTATCACAGTTGTGCGTGCAACTTGATCGTTGTTTTTGGAACAGTTCGAGACCGACGAACTCGAGCAGTCCGGACGTGCCGGCGCGGCTGCGCGAGAGTCAACAGACCAACATCGCCAACAAGGAGAACGACTCGCGCTCGCACCAGTCCCTCAACCACAGATACATCGAGGAGCTGGTCGCTGAGGGTGCGTGTCTCAGGGTTTTGATTGAGAACCGGAATTCCTGCGAGCATTGCTGTGGGTTGCTGGCAATAAGATGTTGACGAGGTGCCTTCTCTTAGTTTGTTTTCTCTTTGATTCCAGGTTACGAGCGAACAAAGGTGCGCAGTGCGTTGTCCATAGCAGAAAACAACCTACGCGTCGCGCGCGGCATCCTCCAAGAATTCTGCTAGTGCTGTCCATATTCATGCTCTTCGGGAAACACACGTGCTACTGTACTCGACTGTCGCTCTGGGGAACATGTGCTATTTTTTATTCTCACCGATGGAACTGGTGGTGTTTTGGAGCACAGCTTGTGACGGAGGTCCGACCGGAGTGAAACCCGATCAATGTGATGTGTAGTGACGGTCTCTTCTTGAGGCTGTGACGCTCGGATTCATTCAACATGCGGTGCATTTACGTCTCAGAGTGACGCGGCAGCTGTGGCCGTCAAATCAGGGAAGGCCTCTGGTTTCCAGCAAGTGAAAATTGCAAGGCAGCCTGCCTGGAGTCCGGCCATTTCTTTGAGAAGGACTTGTAGTCCCAGCTGAAACTTCAGGTGAAACGTCCCGTCTTCAACAGCTGCCCAACTGGAAACGGAACCTGTTGTCACTGTGACCTTGTCGCAGGAGGTGTTCCCGACATGCCGCACTTTCAGTCGGTGCACTTTCCACAAAACGCCATGATCTACTAAACTTGTTCTGTTGTGATACATTCTGTTCATAATCGCGACAGCGCTGTCCTTCCATACTGCCCGTTCGTGTGTCGAATCTATGCTGGCCATTAGATATCTGTGCACCCCGGTTATTCTGTCCTGTTGGTTTGCGTGTTAGCGAGTTTTGTTAGTGCGTTGAGTTTGCCAAACACAAAGTGTGCAATCGATGTGGTACAAAACGGACTTCCTTGTGCCAATTTGGTTTGTTGTGTTTCATTTTATTTGACAGAGACTGTCAAGTTTGTCAGTTTGTTGAGCAGCTTCATCGCAGCTGCGTTCCAAAGGGGTTCGAGTTGAGCTTCTCTTTTGTTGTAGTTCTGTGTAACGTCTCGCTTTCCGTGGAATCCCACCCGTCGAGTCTCTTGTGTCCCTGTGTGTGTACGTCTCTTGACTTCTGAACTTGACTTCGGGTCAGTATGGCAGGAGCGGCTCCGTCACACTGTAACTTGAGTTTATTACTGCTTCTGGGAAGGACGTCTTGGAAACTAATCAAGGGTTTGGTAACACGCTAGTATTACACGTATTTGGACAATTGCACGCGCCGTGGACATTTGAGCCCATTCAGGTGGAGTGTCACACGAGGCGATGCGCTCGACTGTTCACAGCGTCGTCATGTCCGCGTTGTTTCATTGATATTAGCCGACGTAAGCATTTTGGTTCGTTCTTGTAGAATGCAGGGTTTGGCTTCTTGTGAGAATCACTTCTACGATTGTCGGCCCAATCGGCATTCGAACATGAACCTTGATATCCGTTCGTGCGAGGTCCGGTTGGCCTCGGGGATCGAACGGCTTCAGATGAGATTGATCAGGAAAACGTTTTGTTTGCAAGCGTGCAAGTGATTGGCACAAAACAAAGAACGAAGCACCTGCCGATTCATTATGTTCACTGAATGTGATGTATTAGTATTAAATGATATTTTCGCTCACTGTACATAGAAGAAACAAGCCAAGTTTTCTGGGGAGCATTTCATGTGAGAGGTTTTCTTTTTCTTTGAAAAGAATATTTTTTGTGCGTGAGAATTCCCCGTTTGACGGCAAACGTACGTGATGTAAAGAAAGGATGCACTAAGTGATTTGCCAAACCGAAGCGTATGTTGGTTTCCTGTGAATTTCGATGTTCATGAGGAAGGTGCAATGTGTTTCAGGTCTGTCGTTTTTCCGCGAGAGGGTGTGAGAAATGTCCCAGACACGTGTGCTTTCTTTTTGGTGGCGTGCCCAGACCAAGAACAACCCAAAAATTTTATTGTGAACAGCTCTGCGTTGAAATGACGTTGAGTCCATGGGACACAAACTACCTTCAGCCTGGTGTGATTCTCACTTTCTGGGTGTGGTGTGTGTGGAAAACTGTCCAATGTAGGGATCTGCTGGTCTGTCCACTGACTGGCGTTTTTCCATAGATTCGCTACTGGCTGTGCCAAATTGGCGCGAATTGTAGGGAACTTTAGATGGCGTCTGACTTAGACTTGCACTTTTGAAGCTGGATTTTCTCAACACTAAATTCTTGAAACTTTTGTAGATAAGAAAACTTGTACATACGAACACCACTGGCTATATTTTGCTTCCTTTGTGCAAGATTCCGTCTTTGCAGAAACACGGATTCTGGCGATAAAACTAGTGTTCCGCTGAAAAGTAAATAAACCTTTAATTCGTGTTTCTGTGAAGAACAGTATTGCACACAGGAAAATCTGAAGTTGTCAGTGTGATTTTGTGAAGAAAGTTTTTGTATATTTAAATTTATGATACATATTGTACATGTGTGTACATGTAACGGTGTGATGGAGTGTACCTGAGGAATGTGATGATGTTGTGCAGAGGGAAAAAATCACCGCAGGCTGGTCTCTGCGTTCAACGCCGTTTTAACCGCATTTTTGTTGACACCATTTTGCTCTGCCTTGGTGGGAAATTAATTCTTAGTGTTTGCAGTTCGATTTCTGACACCAACACTGAGTATCGGGTGAACTGTTGCACAGTCACCATTTCTTCGGGTTGAGCAGAGTGTCGGGTGAAACGGATGTCGGACACGGGGACTGACTTGTGTTCGCTTTCTTCACGTCCTGAGTGTCATTGCCAGTGGTGGTTGTTTTCCATCAAGCCTATGTGTGGCGCTGCAGCCGAACTTTGTCGTTGTCTGAGGTTCAGTGGCACAAGAACGTCAATTTTGCTCAATGAATGAAATTGAACCAGAAAACTAGGTCCTCCCCGCTCCCGCCCCTCGACAAAAGTACAATTCCGTTTGATCAATAATGTCAGAGAAAAGATGGCCAGGGACTGGTTGAATGGGTCGTGCTTTCACCTCAAATACAGTTGATCCGACAGTTGTTGTTCCCAAGGCGCACGTTGAGCCTGAATGCAACGGAAAAGTTCGACCTGTGGACCTGTGCGATTGTTGCTCATTTAGAAGCATGTACAAATCGGTGTCCAGCTCCGGTAGGTCATAATACATATTTTTTACTCTTAGTAAATGTAAAAATAAAAGACTGAAAATGATGCTTGTTGATTGTTTCTGATGCAAACGCGCTGTCCGTCCACAATGAAGCAGGTTGGTTCTGTCTCCGAGATTGTTCTGGCAAGGGAGCTGTGGTGCCACTGCATCAAGTGTCAGTGGTGTGGGCGGCTTCAGATCCGAGCGGGACAAACTCTCCGGCTTCCTCCGTGTTGGGGTGTGTTTCCAACCAGGGATTCACCACGAATCCAGGCACATAGTCCACGAGCTGCCTGTGTTCAACCTTGGCCGGACCCCAGTCAACCGTGGGTCGCAGAGCAGCTGTCACTCGCTGCAAACAAAGCGAAACGAAGTGTTTCTGCAAAATCTGCTCGAAGAGCAAGGAGTCCAACAAACCAATGAGGAGACTTGGCAGAAAGATGTTGGAGATTCTTCACCTGTCTTGCGCTGCCAGGTTGTTGAATGACCTGGTATACGGCAGTGATCGGGATAAACGAGACACTGCAAGAGCAGATCAACCAACCCAGCAACTGCGCCCACGCTGGGTACACGTAGTGTCCGTAGTGAGGGGGGCCATACCCAATGATGGCAAACACAATGATGAACTGAAATGCGGACAATCAACAAAAATCTGAAGCAACAGCCGAGACGTTGAAGTGCAAGATGAGATTGTGGTCAAACAAACAAGGACTGACTGTGATGGCGAGGGGAGTGACGAAGGTCCAACAGACTCGCCACCAGATGGAGGGAGGTGAGCCCAACATGATTCTGATATCCTCACAGAACCTTCCAACGCCTACAAGAAACGCCACGTTCGAAAGTTGGCATTTCTTGGCATTTGTGTGACCTCTTTTGACAAAATGTGTTGCCTTTCGTGCGATTGTTGACCCTACACAATTCAATGGCACAAAAACTAGTCAAAGTTGTCACCGTATGCAAACAGGAAGGAGATGCACTGCAGCAGGCAGTTGATGAGGAGTGCCCAGCCCGCCGAGTAGGAGTCCACCAGGTACAGCACGTACATTCCACCCTGTCACACAGACGTCCAACATCGTCACGACGACAGGTTGTTTGCCAGTCAGAGGCAGCCACAACGGAAAGGAGTTCGGTGCGCAAATACTCACATGCGTGCACAAGAGGATCCCACCGAGAAACATGGGAAGACTGATGCAAAATGCGAGAACAGGTTTTCGAGATCTCAGTTTTGGAATGTGGTCCATGAAGACCGTCATTATCATCTCCATGTGGGCAAACTGCAAAAAAGGAGCACTTTCTTCTGTTTTGTTGGCAGTCCATCGCCCCTGCGTGTGGTGTGGGGCCCACACGAAAAAAACTTCACGCTTTGTGACCCTGTGTTGCAGCTTCACTTTTTGAAGTGCAATGCCCTCTCAGCGACAAACCATGGAGTCCATGCCGAGCGAGATGAGCATGGCGAAGAAGACGAAGGCCCAGAAGTGCGGCGCGGGCAGACTCGACGCCAGCGCCGGGTACACGACGAACGCCAATCCTGAACCTGCGCAGAGAAAGCGCCCGCACTCAGCACGCAAAATGACCCCGAGCTGAGAGATTACGAGAAAGCAGCCCTGCAACACGCGCAACGACCCTATGCAGGGGTCGGCGTGGCCAGAACATTACCACTCGTGACGACGTCCTCGATGGGTTCTTCAAGCTCGTGCGACAGGAATCCGATGAAACTGAAAACGACGCAGCCGGCAAACAGCGACGTGCCCACGTCGGCGATCATGATGATCAGCGTGTCTCTACAAAAGGACTCTTCAACGTTGAGTGGCTCGATCTGACTTGCACAGCAGTTTGGTGTTGTTTGTTTTCCGTCTGACGGCTTGACTCACACGTAGAGGTTCCTGTGGAACCGGTTGTAGCTGGCCAGCGTGTTCGTCAGACCCGAGCAGCAGCCGAACGAGTAGATGACCTGCACCGCCGCGTCGTACCAAACCTGCGAGGAGCGAGGTTCTCTGGGAGCTCCATGGGAAAGGACACTCACTGCAGGCACGGATTTCAAAATATGGCCTGCTATGCTTGGTGCGTTCACGTGGTTCGTTCGCGAATTTCTCGTTTTCTCAGAATACAAACTTCCATTGTTAGTTCACCACAAAACTAGTGGGCCAGAAACACCACAACAACTGGTGGGGCTAGATTTACCACCCAAACTGGTTGGGTCAGATTTACCACACCAACTGGTGGGATCAGACTGGTTATTTCTTGGACAGACCTCGTCGTGCATGCAAGTACAGCTCGGTGGTTTCAGCGTACCTCGGCAAACTGCAGTCTGTGCCACTGGGGCTTCAAGAGGTAAATGAGTCCAGCAGCGGAGTTGGGGAGCGTCAAGCCTCGCACCAGCAGGACGGTCAGCACTACGTATGGGAAAATCACCAGCACGTACACGATCTGAAAGCAAAGGGCAAAGCGCAACTCTTGTGTCCATAGATGCGCGCTCAGATTTCTTCTCAAAACATCAATTTCACTTTGGAAGTGATAGGTGTTCAGAAAAATAGGTCGAAATGCTTGCATGTTCTTCGGGTGCAACACAGCAAACAACAGGAAAATCGCCGCCAAAAATTTTCTCTCTCTATCTGTCTCTCTCTCTCTCTCTCTCACACACACACATACATACACACACACACACACACACACACACACACACACACACACACACACAAGGGAGCACGGCTGGGCCTACCTTGCCAGCCGAGTGAATCCCCTTGATGACAGAGAGACAGATGCAGGTCCAGGCTCCGAGTAGCGCGAGGATCAGCTCCCAGCTCACCCCTCCCAGGTCGTGCACACCGTCAGTAATGTGCAAAACTCGGTTGCTGAAAAGGAAACCAGTTCAATCCACTCCAGGGCGTGTCACTATGATTTGAACGTCGTGTTTTGGGTGATTTTGCTCAGTTTGGTTTGCTTCTGTTCGAGAAGAACCCGAGACATTTCTCACTTGAAGTACTCCTCACTCGGGAGAGAACGCTTGATTCCCGTTGTGTTCTGGAACGTCGGGTAGTCCCAGAGCCCGACAAACGTCGAGTTTACGTAACACGTCCCGTTCGCGTAGCGCGTCGTCCATTCGCCCTCGCACGCCACGTCGGGAAGGTTGAGACGGCAACCTGAAGGTCACAACGTCATGCATGATGGCAGAATTCCTCTCATTTGCACTGTGCACGAACACAAGAAGAAAGCGTCGTTCATTGAACACAAGTCACCTTCTGTATTCCAGGATTCGCTGCAGGTGTTCCAGGGCAGCTGTGGTGAGAAGGAGGCTCCGAGGAAGTAGACAGCGTAGGCGATGATTTGCGTGTAGGTGACGGACACGATGCACAGACTGATCACCTGCGAAATCCCAATTCCTGCAGGAGACGTCAGTGGCTCGGGTGAGGACGATCCGGGAAAAGGGAGTCAGCATTTGGGTCACGGTTATGGTGTGCGGACAACAATCTTGCTCCAAAACTGCGTGTTGGCCAACTTGTTTTTGAGCTGTGAGTGCATGAGAAGAGTCACCTTTGAAGACCGGAGAGTAGTTCCTGCACTTGATGCAGTCGAGGCTGCAGAACTGGCCGAGGCAGAACTCCATGAAGGTGAGCGGCGCCGCGAGTACGATCACCATGAGCACGTAGGGCACGAAGAAGGCACCTCCTCCATTTCTGTCAGGAAACAACTGAACTCTTTTCCTTACAGATTCTTTGCAAAGAAGGGGGGCTCTACGTGATGCCATCTTTGATTGGCATCCATTCCAGGATCCTGGCGTGCAACGTCTGAATCCATGATCCCGTATATAGTTCGGTCCTGGTGCTGTTCTTATACTTGAGGAACCAGAGTTCTTTTCAGCTGAATACAGAGAAATAAATTGAATACAAACTTGTAGCAGACATAAGGGAACCTCCAGACGTTGCCGATTCCGACGGCCATGCCGATGCAGGAGAAGATGAAGTCGAGCTTCCCGCTCCATGTGTCCCGCTCCACCGGGACCTGCGTCCCCTTCTGAACACAATGCAGAAAAAAGAACCCGATACAGAAATGGACATGAATCATGCCCTTCCATTCCCTCAGGATCAGTGCTGATTCACAGCATGCGTGAAAAGTTCTGTGCAGCACGGTCACAAAGTGCAGCGTTATTCCCACACAACAACAACAAAAACAACAAAAGACACAAGGATTTGATATTGAACCCGACGACCTCCGTTCTCGAGACCCGTGTCAATTTTATAATGACTGTTTGTTAAACATGTCAGACAAAATGAAGATCACCATTGCAGGGGAAATCTTGTCTTTGCTAGTGTCTAGACTTGAGTTTCATTCAATATTCAGTTTTCAAAATATATGAATCCTGACACGCAAACAAAATAAATAAATGAATCAAAATGCGGGTGCCTTGTGTCTTGTGAACTGCTGTCAAAAATCTTCTCCCTTCTTTTGTCTCACTCAAAAATACTCATTTACAACTTGTCAATGCCTCTTTTGTTTTGCATGTCAGTCACATTCAAGAATTAAAATCATGGTTGTGTGGGTTGCTGAACAAAACACAACAAAGACACAGCATAATGCAGTCAAGCACTCCCAAAATGTACCGTACCGTATTCACCCATGTCGCACCCAAGAAAAGGATGCAGCCCAACTTTCGCCTTGATTTTCTGGTATGGAATCACATTGAAACAATAGCAATCACGTACCCATGTATGAGAGGTACCCCAAGTTTTGGTGCCAATTTTTAAGACAAAAAGGTGCGTCTTATACACGGGTGAATGCGGTACGTCTGACTCGAACCTCGTGCAGTGAAGGTCGTGGCTTTCGTGGATTAAAACTGTGTATTTGTTTAGTTTGCGTTCAATAACCCTGACGTAAGTCCTTTGCCCTACCTGCTTCTCCATTCGTGCGAGGAAAAGGTTTCTTTGAACCAATCAGATTTTACTGTTGAGCACATATGTTCACTGAATGAGTTATGTGAGTCTTGGAGAGATAATCTTTTTGCACGACCTGTTTTGGATGCGCGTGAAGTGAAGTGCACTCTTATCAGTAAGCCGTTTTCTGCAACCTGTTGTCCTCAAAGCATACGTTGTGCCAACACCCAACCGCAACACTTTCTCAATAAGAAGCAGTGCTCAAGGCAACTGCAGTGCGAAGTCCCTTGCAGCGTTGCAGTGGCGTTAATGTAATCAATTCTTCCTTGTTTATCAATTCTTCCTGGTCCTCCTTGTCCTCCACCAGCCATGCTGTCTTCTGCAGGGGGGGTCTGGGGGGGGTCTGGCCGGGGGGGGTCTGGGGGGGCGGGGGGGGGGGGTCTGGGCAGGGGGGGCAGGGGACAATTTGGTCCAGCTGCCATATACTGCATTACCACATGGTGTTTCGCCCTAAAGGGACTTCGCACAATGATACGCAACAAGGCCCCCACAACGCGTGTGCAAAAGATGCACCGAGACAGGTTCAATCTCACACGAACGAGCCAGGCTTTTATCCAGCAGGGGGGCATCTCGCGACACCCCCCCCAAAAAAAAACAAATCTGTTTGTCCCAAAAAGAGTTTTTTTTTGTCGGACGCTGGCAAAGACTGAGTTTGTGTCCCCTACCCTGTGTCTATCCCTATTTTCTTTGGCTCTGGTAGGTCTGCAGAAGAAAACCTTGATGTGTCAGACACAATAGAGAGTTTATGCTGCCACATTTTGTTCAACGCCGCGTCGTATGTCGTGCGCTGTCATGATGTGCGACGCGCGACGTGGCACTTATGTCTCAACAACACTTATGCACGGCATTTGGCGGGAACGTAGAACGGCACTTTCTGGTGACATCTTGCGGTGATTTTTCAGCCGGAAGTGGAACTCTTTGGTGTTTGTTTGCAATTTGGTCAGTACTGAAAAAAAAGCAATGAAATACCACATACACATCACAAAAGCATGAGAATTTGTCTGGAAATGGTTGCAAGAACTGTTGTGATCAAAATGATGTGAAATTTTACTCAAGTGCAA
>JAAUXT010109842.1_pt1 | contig 25631 bp, 32 predicted proteins | sample 7278171 | NCBI WGS metagenome assembly JAAUXT01 (sample SAMN14350112, study PRJNA611818) | marine sediment metagenome | isolation source: surface marine sediment (1.8m) | place: French Polynesia: Moorea | collected 2018-08
CGGTGACTTCGGTGCTTTCGGTTCAGCTCAGCATTGACCAGAAGCCTTTGGGTGTGTACAGAAATGAGTGTGTATTTGTGGGTATGAAGCTTTTCAGGGGTAACATGAATAATTGTAAAGTAGTTGCGATGAGGTTTCGAGTCGAGCAAAATCGAGTGTTGGGCACAATCGTCATTGTAGAGATATAGATCTAACCGTGTGTGCCGCATTCTGATGAGTTGTCCTTTTTGCAGGCCAACGTGTGGGTGTCGCAGGTATTCTACAGAAGAACGACACATTTGTGCAACAAGACGAAAGAAACATAAGTAAACAGCGGCAAAACACCTGAGTACAACATGTACTGTGGTCATTTCAGCATTGCAAACAGCAAAATTTTTTTGGTTTTTTTTTGTGTGCACTGATATTGGTAAGGAACATTGTTATGTAAGGGTCATTTGTTTCCAAACATTGGGCTCAAAATTTGATGAGTTTTGAGTATAATATCAATGTTATGGCTAACAAGAGTTGCTTGTTCGACATATGTGAGACACGCAACCCAATGAAATTTATTATGTGCAGTTGCGGTTATTCCTGAAAAGCTTGCGGTTATTCCTGAAAAGGTCGTTGCAGGATGTCATTAGCAGTGATTGGCCCCCCTCCATTGTCACGTCACACGTTACATTTCACGAAGACTGCATCATGTGTATGTTGTTGCAGGCAGGCAGCAGAGATGTTCATCTCTACATGTGCGCGTTTGGTACAGTTGTTGGTGCAGGTGCGTGTAACTGTGAAATGTTACTGTGACGAACCATTTGACGCACTTGATGTTGTACCGGGATCACATAGAGCACAAATACAAATGTTACATCAGGGATAATGTGTACATGTACTGTCCTGTTCCATTGATGTTGCTGTTGATGTTTGTGTTCATGTTTTCAGTTATGTTTGCGTTTTTAGGTGTGACGCATTTCCCTGAAGACCAGCCGTCTGGTGGGATGTCGGATCTCCTTGCACTTGGTCTGGGCTTCACCACATGCTGCAGTGAAGTAGATGAAGCCAACAACCTCATCCTACATGCAGCTCTACATTTGCGGAATGGGTCAGTCAAGAACACCGCTGAGCATGATGCAAGGAAGGAGATGTTTCGTTTTCTGTCGAGCAAAAAGGTGGCTGGTAACTTCATGGATGAAGCTAATCAATTTCTTGCTGACACCCAGAGCAGATGGCAAAATGTGAAGGAGTTGCGCAACTCCATCATGAATGAGTGCCATATGGTTGATCCTCTTCTGATTCATGTTGTGGCACGAGTGTTCAAAGCACATATTTGTGTAGTATTCAAGCATACTGTCTGGGCAACAGCACACCCTGGTTCTGGTCTGATCAGTGCCATGTTGATGTTTGCCTATTTGGGCAATGGAATAGTCCAGCAAGTGGAGCATGTAAACTGGGGGGGATTCCCATGGGCAATGTTGAAGCCACTGGAAGGATCACTCGGAGCTCACGCAAAGCGATGGCAGCGAGTACTGTGTTGGTGAGTGAAGGTGCGCACACAGGTGAACAGTGTGACGTGGTTGATACAGTGGAAAATTTTGTTGACAGGGGGGGTGTGTCTGCGACTGTTGATGAGAGGAGCACAAATGCATATCGGAAGAACAAATTGAAGGAGGTGCACGTCATGTTGATGCGTTTTGCCAAAGAGCAACAGGTCGTGGTCAATGCAAACCTTGTGAGCCCAGAAAAGTGCCCACCAGACAGTGCAATGAACGTTGTGATCCCCGAAAAGCATTCTGTCACAACAAAATCTGAGCATGCGACACGTTCTTCGGAGCAGAAGCGTGCTGTGTCAACAGTTGTGACCCCCGAAAAGCATTCTGTCTCGATGACAACCGAGCGTGCGATGCATTCTTCGGAGTGCAAGCGTGTTGTGAAAGCTGTGATCCCCGAAAAGCATTTGATGTCCAATGCTGTGATCTCTGAAAAGCCTGTTCAGCATGCATCAATACCACGTACAGTGAAAGTCAAACGTGGCATGTCTGCTGGTGGTAGTGTTGCAAAGGCAGCAGCAAGTGTGCATGCTAAATACACAACATTTCACCGAAAGAAATGTGCCAGTGTGAGTACAGAAGATGTGTTTGCATCAGAGGATGATATTCCATTGTCACAACTATTGGGAATGAAATATAGTGAGTGTGATGCTAGTTCAAGAAGCACAAAATGTGCCTTGCGCCATTGTGAACATAGTGAGCATGATGTTAGCTCAAAAAGTACGAAACGTGTGACGCGCTGTCACAAAGCGAAACAGGTCTGCAAGCGTGCGCCCATGAAATTTCGCAGTGTTGTGAAAGAAGTTGACCTGCAAGAAGGGCAAACAACAGCTCAGTATGGTCATCCTGAGAAGTACAGGAAACGTCAACATTCTTACACCTGCTGTGTGTGCAAGGAAAAATTCACAACTCTTACTGCGTACAACAAGCATGCCCCCAGTCATGGGTACCACCCTTGCGGGTTGCCCTATTGCAATCAATGGTTCCATGTCCTTTCCACTCTAGAAATGCACAGAAGTTTACACAGGGCCAGTGGGAAGTTGACGTTTCCTTGCAGTACTTGTGGTGAGAAGTTTTCTCATCCAAGTGTTTGCGACAAGCATGCTGCTTGTCATGGGACGAAACTTATCAAGTGTTATGACCCTCAGTGTACAAAGACCTTCCGCAGGAAAGGTGACATGAAGGAGCACATGAAGTGTCACGATCCTGGTCAATATGTTTGCGACATTTGTGGGAAGCAGTTCTATGCTCAGTCCAACTTGAAAAAACATCGGTGCAATCATTTTCCTCCAAGCATCAAGTGCAAGCAGTGTACAGCGAAATTTCACCAGTACCAGCAGGTGAAGCGGCATGTTGCCAAGGTTCATGCACAGTGATTGTGCATTATGTTATCCCTGAAAATGTCCGGAAAGTACTGCAAGTTTGTGTGTGTTTTTATCGCAAGTGAGAACTTTGTCTCAGATACTGCTCATCAGTGATATGTGTGCGACGTGTGCATGTCAACATGCCACATTGGTATTCACATCAAACAGTGATATCTACCTCATCACAAAGCCTTTGCTACGACAAATATTGTCATGTTATCCCTGAATATTTTTACAATTTGCGAGATTACGTGCTCTCTGTGATCCCTGATCAAGACTTTGCATTTTTGAATGCAAACATTTGTTCTGCTTTTGTGCATGCATCATTATCTTTGCAGAATGGAAGAGTTTCCACCGATCTGGCCTTATACTGTGGAGAATTTCTCCACTCTTCCAATTGAAACTAAGCTTGTCATGACCAGAAAACTTGTACATTCCATGGAGAACAGCTTATGCCTGGTGTATCATTTGGGACCGCGTGCTGATGAAAGCCATGTACAGTTCTTGGCTCGAATTGAGTGTGTCAAAAGCCATTTGGCTCAACACAGGGCCACATGCGACTTGGTACAAAATGGGATGTATGACTCTGCAGCAGTCCTGAATGGTCACAGTGCAGACAGGGGTGGTGAAGGGTGATTTGTTTGACAATAAAGAAAAAGTGTTATCTATGAAATGCGCCAAGTGTTTTTTTATGTTTCTTCTCACAGCTCGAAAATGGCAGGACATGACGCTTTGCTACCGGAAATTCTTGCGCTCCTCAAAATGAGTGGACTCTTCAGCGATGAGGACGTTTTGCTGCTGCTACTTGCTGATGCAGTGGATCAGTATGAGCGAATCCCAGATCATAAAAAATATGACCGATTTGATCTGGAGTTGGTCTCTTGTGATGAGTGCAAGCACTTCTTCCGCTTCCAAAAAGAGCACATCCCTGTTTTAGCTGAACTCCTGCGCATGCCTGAGTGGTACAAATCCAAAAATTATGTCACTTGGACCAGAGTTGAGGGCCTCTGTATTCTTCTCTGCTGATTGGCATACCCCAACCGACTGGCAGACATGGTGCCAATGTTTGGCAGATCAACAAGTGAGCTGTATGACATTTTCAACACAACTCTGCACGATTTGTACACAAGGCATGCCGTCAGGGTTCAGACAGTCAATCAACCATGGGTGGACCATGATGCTTTTGCGCATGCAGTTTTTCTGCGTGGTGGTCTGCCTTACATCTGGGCATTCATTGATGGAACAATAAAGAAAGTGTGCAAACCAGGCGTTGGCCAACAGCATCTTTGCAGTGGTCACAAATGCATTCACGGGGTCAAATATCAGCACACCATGGCTCCCAATGGTTTGGTTGTGCATTGTTTCGGACCTTTCGAGGGCAGGCAGCCAGATGCCGTGATGTATCATGACAGCGGTATTGATGCTCACTTACAACCACTGCGCTCAGCCGATGGGTCACAACTGGCCTTGTACGGTGATGGCGGTTATGCATTGCGGCCCTGGCTTTTCACACCATTCAGAAATGCAAACACACAGGACAAACGTGACTTCAATGCCATGATGGCACAAGCCAGAATCTGTGTTGAATGGGGCTTCGGCAAAGTGAGCACACTGTTTGCATTTGTCAACTACTATGCCAACCAGAAATTCTTCCTGCAACCCCTTGGCCAATATTTCACTGTGGCTACCATCCTTGGAAATTGCCACACATGTTTGTACGGCTCCGAGATCGGTTCGTTCTTTGGTCTCACCCCCCCCCCACAGTGGAAGAGTACTTGCAGTAAGGTTGAACATCTTTATTTCTCAATGGATCGATATCCCTGCAAAAGAAACATTGTGAACACTGGTGTAGTGCACCAATTGTTATCCCTGGAAAAATGCCATGTAATGACACGTTACTGATCGTGATCACTGAAAAGAACAAAATTTCCGGACACAAACGAGCATCTCAACATCGGAAGCAAATTTCTGGACATGAACGAATAAGTGAATGTCTCAACCCAAAATTCAGAACTGGCAACTGCCTGCTTCAGTCAAAGTGCATGTCGTTGATGTCTGGCATGGACTCTCCTTCATTCTGGCCATCCCCCCTACCATCTTGACCATAAACCTCCCTTTCTGCACGCAATTTCTCTTCCTGGAAGCTCAACTTCCTTTCTTCTGATGCGTGCCATCTCTCGCTCGTGTTCCATCTCCATTTTGCATGTGTCAAGCTTGTGTTGGAGCTCGATCTTCTTTAAGTCAAGCTCGTACGACTGGCCCGTGCATGTCTCCAGGCCATCTAGCACCCTTCCCAGGCATTGACCAACCAATGCAGGTGCTGCTCCTGGAAGACAATGTTGAGAACTTGTACAGACATGTCACGCGTTATCCCTGAACACATGCAAGGAAATGCTTCATATTTATTTGTGAAACCATATTGAGCAAAGATAGCTCACATTTGGTTCCTTCTTTCTTGTCCTTCTTTGGTGTAGGCTCCTGCTCTTCACCATCTTCGGAATCTGCTTGTGGCGCACGCGTTTTGGCCGCATACCACTCCTGGTACATTTGTGCTACAATGACACATGTAAAACTTTTGTAAAATGCAGATGCTTTTTTGCCATGTTATCCATGTTATCCCTGAAAAAGTATTGCAACCACATGTGATGTCACCATATGTTGAAAGAGTCCTTGTCGCACTGTGTTATCCCTGAAACACACCTTTTTGCATTTGCTCCAAGCGGTCATCAACAGCTTCTTGTCCTGGAACTTTCCTTGCCCTCTGCAGTGCTTCTTTTCTTGAAATGCGACGGGCCTCTGCAATCCGCTTCCCTTCCTCTTCGAGATCAGATATTTCTTGCAGAAGGCGCATTTTCTCAGAGAACTCTTCCTCCGTGCCAGACCTGTTGGTGGAGTGTTATCCCTATACTGTTTGTTGAATTTTTGACAAATGTCGAAATGTCACGATGAAATATGTCTGTGGTTGTTGTTATTCTTGTTACGGTGGTTACTTTTGAAATGAACCAGGACAAAGTCTGTCTGACAGATGCTTCCTTTGAATAAATGTCATTGTTTCAACTCACTTGCGAATGTTTTGCCTTTGGTTGTTGCGAAAATAGCCCAGCATGAGCTTCACTTTGTCCCTGACAGCTCGCATCGTCACAGTTGGCAAGGCAACCTCGGGGTTCTCAGTCATGTACATGTGGTGTAAATTCCTGGCAAGTTCCGTCCACACTTCTTCTGTGTTCTCCTTGGAGTATGGGTCAGCTTGAGCAACTTCCATGAGAAGCAGCATTTCACTTTTGTTGTTGAAAATGAACTGCAACAGAGTCAATGCAAACACATTGAAATTAGATCTATTCATTCACTGCAGCTCGTAACTGGGCTGTGACCTTCTTCACTTCCGTGGAAATATGCATGAGTTCCTCAGTCGAAAAGTTTCTCCTCCTAACATTGTGTGCAACATTTATCAAAGCTCAAACATTTCTCTTCAAATCAGACCACACTCCTCTACACATCTCATCCTGCGAGTCTTGTGAATCATGTTGGGCATCAAACATTGTCTCGTCAAAGTCCAAATCATCATGCAACAAGGACAACAACAGCTTCTCAGCTTTTTCAATGTTGTCACCATTTTCAGTCATGACCACAGTACTTTGGTTATCCACGAAAAACATGTCATTATCCTGGAAAAAGAATCTTCTTGGTGGTTCTCCCGCCATTTTTGCAACGGTGATTCCCTTGCGATTTGACCCAAATTGGACAGCTTCTTTTCAACACCCATTTTGGACTATTTTTCCTGCATGCAGACACACAAATTTTATATCTACCTCTTCCTCAGAACCCAGGCTACAAACCTTCTGCAAAGGACCAGCCATTCTCCAAACAACAAAGACACCAGATGCTTGCGGAAACTCAAAACGCAATTTTCAACAAATTTGTGTTTGGATGCAATGCAACTTTTCGTGCTAATGAGATGCATGATGTCACATGTGGTGATCCCTGGAAAATTGCATTTGCGTTTGCGTTCAGGTTTGCGTTTTCGCCGTTGCTGAAAGTCTCAATTGACTTTCTCAGAAACGCAACGCGCGACGCATGCACCGTGAACCACGGCTTCAGCTGTAAAAGGCTGAGGGGGAACTGCCAAATTTTATGCGCGTGAAGTTGACAGGAAAAATGTGAAATGTGTGTAGCGATGAATTATGGAAGCTTCACACTGGACCCCTGGACCTCCTCACTTCTGTGTACCTCCTCCTCCAAGGCCTGTGTCACACCCATCGAATGCAACGCGCAACACACCCAGCGCGATGTCTCTTGAATTGTCTGCAGAATGATACAGGTCCTATCTGCACTGGAGGTCTCTCCATCGTCCTTCCCCCTCCCCTTCTCCTTCTCGCTTCTTGAGTCAGGTGCCTGGATTGCCCAGTGCACACAAGGTAAAAACCACCACCACTGCCCATGATTTGTGGAATTGTGTATTGTTGGAAAGACCTACAAAGCGGCAGTGAAATGTCAAATTCGTCGTTATTGAATTGGTTTATTCTTTCTCTGCTCCCGAGCGATGTTGTACGGAGCCGTGAATCACACTTCGCTCGCGACTTCAGGTTCACACTGGACGCGACGAGTCTTCCGTCCCTGTTCAATGCGAGGTTTGCTGAAACACCCTGAGGCACCAACCTCCCTTTGCCGCATTGGAAATGTTTTGCGCACCCACGGATTGAAAATGTGCACCTTCTTTTGTTACTGCTTTGTTTGCACAAAACTACTCAAAATAATACCCATTTATTTTGAATTTTTTTATTTGAAGATTATTTTTTGGACCAAAAGTATACTGAGTGATGACGGCAGAGGACGTACCCAGAACCTCGAGGAGTAGTCACCCTGGACGCGACCTACGTGAACTCTGTGAACAGACGCTGTTCAGTGACGTATACAGGGAGGACATGAAGGCCGCATCCCGTGTGAACTGGGCGCGAGGGACGATCCGGAAAGGAGACTAACGCTTTGGTGGAAATTTGCTACATTTGACCGAGTGTGAGTTGAGTGTGAGTCCTTGAACAATTTTTTGGTGCGAGTTCCGTGGAACTTTGACAAAAAGGGGACAATACAGGCACAACGCCAGTTTTTTCCTTTGACTTCACACGCTTTTGCCCGCGAACAGAACACAAAGGCGCTGCCCAGGTGCTGGATGAGAAGTCGTCTATCTGAAAAGAAATGACAGAATCTCGCAAACGGCGTCTCGTGTTCTTCAACGGCACCTTGTTTAGGTATCAGCAGATTGATCTGGTGACGTTGACGTTCAACGTCACCCATGGATCCAGGTGCGTGAAAGCGACGAAAGTGCACACGCACGCACACACGCACACACTCACGCACGCGCACACACACACGCACACAAGCGAACACGCAGCCACGCGCAAGACACCACCAGTGCTTGCAACGCAACGCATCTCACCGACCAGACCCATCAAGGCAGATGTGGAGCCAATTATGTTACAGACGTCGCACAATGTTTTGCTTCTCGCTCGTTTCTACCACGTTGTTTGTCTGTGTTGGTTTTGTGCGGAGGTGGGTGAAAGAGCCATCAACGCATCTGCTCAGCCTGCGTCAGGTCTGTTGGGTCTGAGTGTCACAATTCCCATTGCAACTGGAATGAGAAACAAAAGCGTGTTGAGTCTGATTGACACCGACATTGTCGAACGGAATGAAAAAGAATTGAACAATTTCTAAGCTGTCGTTGTGGAACTCTGACCTTGACAGAAGTCGCATGATCACGCCACCTCCATTTCTAACAAAAGCGTCACGTAGGCACTTGCAAATCAACTATTTTGTCGTTTCAGTTGGAATGTGTCGAGTCAGGCCTCGCTGAAGCGTTCTGATCTGGAGCCGTTCACACCCTCCGGACGGGGACAGTTCTCACCTGGACCCTGTCAGTTTCTTCCAATGGGACTGTCTCATCTGGATCGGGTCCTGCCCTGTCCTGGGACAGCTTAAATCTGAATATGGTCCCACCCTCCCTACGGGACAGGTCTGACACACAGACATACATACTTGTGAGTTCAGTGGAGTTGTGAGACCTCAAGGCTTGTTCATGAATTTGGGTGAAGGGAGACGCAACAACATGGATAGCGACGCACATTTGAAACACAGGAAACGAAAAAGGCAGAACTCACGTGGACCCCTCTGCCTGAACAGAACCTGTCGTGCACGCATGTTTCATTGAGTGCATAAAAGCCTTTTGTCTTTGCTTCTCTGCAAGATGGAGATCTGGGAACAGCACGAAACCTGCGGCGCACGTCACGTCTGGTGCAGAGCAGGTCAGACCCTGTCTGACTCAAGCCATGTCCAAGGGCGCAAGCGGGTCTGAAGGGCGGAATCACGTATGCAAATGTAATCCCCGGCCCGAGTGTAATCTGGTCACGGGGAAGTCCCGGCTTTACACCAGCCGGATTGAGCAGGGAATGCGAGGAGGGAGGAGGGAGGGAGGGAGACGGGAGGGAATGACACAGGCCCGCGGGCGGATATTGTCTGTGTGTCTGGGTGCAGGGAGAGGGACGGACGGAGGGAGGGAGATGTTCGAGACAATGGGAGGTTTCGCGGAGAGAATTGACGCGTGTTTTTCCTTCAAGATTTATAGTTCTGCCCTCGCGTTGTTGCGTTGAACGAGTGCATGCACCGGATGCACGCGCACGCGTCTTGCGTGATTTCTTCAAACACGCACAATTTTCATGTCCGCCGATGTTCACGTTCACACTCACGTTCACGTTCTGCTCGTGAGCGTGCTCTGCCTTCTCCCTCGCGAAGCCTGCTCCTTCAGTGGGAAACTTCCGTGCTGAAAAGTTACAGGAAAATGGGGAAATGGAAAGCAGGAAAGGGATAAAGGCAGCAGCTTTCAAGCCTAATTAACTGTTGAAATGAAAGACGGAAAAGGAGGGACTTTCAATCTGCGATATGCAAAAAGAAGTTGACGAGGTGCGAACAAGTCGTTTCTCCGTGCGCAGAAGGTGTCACGAAAGAAAAAAATCCTGCAGAAATTTCCATGAGTTGTTCGTTCGTGCTCCATGTACAATAGTTTCTGCAACATTGTTGAAAATTGCGCATTTTTGCAAGGGAAAAACAGTGCGTTTTGAATGTTTGTTGCTGCGAAACAAAAGTGAGCGGCTCTACATCATCAGGTACAAAAGAAAACGACGGGAAATTTTGTTTTGTGTAGATTTGAAAGATTATGGACATTTAATGAAGTTTATTACACTTTATCGCAGGGTGAAGCTTTGGTCGTGATCTGGGACTCTGCGAAGATAATGGCGTTGGTTTGACAATTTTACTTCCGCGGACAAAAGCGTTTGTGTTCAATTTTAGAAGCAATATGGCGGAGATAGCATCACCCGTAGCCGCGCGTCGTTTTCACTTTTCCCAATTAAAAGGTGAAAATATAATGAATGATGTGTTCGCCTCACCGTGTTGTGTGGCGCCATATCTGGGCGACGTGCGTAACGCGATAAAAACGTCAGTGCGTCACCGTCCAAGCGCCAACCAAAGTCGCATCTCTACATTCGAGTGTCTCCGAGTGACTTTGCGTTTGCTTTTCAGGGGTGAGTCGGTGTCCTCAGGGATGTTTATTCTCAGGGCAAGAAAAATGACCCTCACCCACAGAAACATAACGCGAGCAGGAACGTGTTCGTTTGTCAAATGTAAATTTTGATCTTGTGTCCTGGTCAACCAAATCCAGCATCTCCCGTGCACATCCACCCTGGTTTATTCACTGGAATTTTTCAGAGCGCGTGATTCCCCGCAGTTCTATTCGGGAGCGAACTTCCCACTACTGTGTTTACAGACCTGTCCATGGGCCGTCCGCAACCGGATGTTCCTCATCCTGACACGCACCAGGCTTCGGCCGAAGTTCGGGGAGGATTCTCCAAAACACTTATCAACCCTCATTGACCTGCATTCAACAAAACGTCATTTTCTGTTTCTATTTTTGGAAGCTTCTGCGCACAACTAAATCGCGTCAGGTTGAAGTCAACAGCTTCCATGACAACACAGGAATGCTTCAGGTCACCTTTTGTAATGAACAGAGACAGCTCAAGTGAGGAGTAATTTTGTGCTGCAGAACTGTTTTTGTGCATTCGTAAATGTTGAAGTTCTCAAGTTTCTTTTTCTGCTGCCTTTCAGCTTCCGCCCCTCTTGACTAAAAATCCTGGACCCGCCCCTGTGTTCTCAGCAGCTTTTTTTGCTGCGTTCCTTTTCCTCTGTGGTGATGGATGTTTCCACAGTGCGGACTCTCCCCAGATCGGACCTCTGTGGCTCTGAACAGCGATCTGTTCGCAAGGAACCATCAACACCCCGCCCACTATTCCTCACGTGCGTCGCTGCATCCCGGTTTCCAGGTTCCTCGGCAATGGCTCTGTTCCCAGAAGTTTCGTGGAAGCGCCACACGCGGGACATCGTCTATTGCGTCGTTCCTCTGGACGAAGCCGCTTCTGCAGCGCGCGGTTCGTTCAATAGACGCAGCGGTCGATGTTGGCACCCGCGCCGCGTCGCACTGAAGTTTGACCTCAGATCGGACTTTCATTCACTCCACGGAGCTCACGGACTTGCCAAGTGGCATCCACTCTCCGGGTACTTGGAATGAGAAGCCACGTGAGATGATTGGTGTTGCGTCTCTCTGTTTCCAATAATTTAGGCGTTTTGTTCCAAGAGAAGGAAGGCGAGATTTTTGGGTCAGTCGAACAGCGTTGTGGTTGCGGCCTGGGCGTCCAAATCTAGACGAGAATCGGCTTCCTCATCATCACGCATCGAACCACAAACAGCTGTAATTTCATCGCCTGCAGAACCAGGCCATTGTCCGTTTGAATCTGAAACAATAAAAACTGGTCACAGTTCGTATTCCGGTGCATCAAGGTTCTTTCTGTGTCAAACATCGTTGGATGACAGAGCACCATTAGCGCTGAGAGTTTCTGACCTGTTTGACTTTCGATGCTCCAAGAGACGCAACAAGCGTCGCGTTTCTGAACGGCAGCTGTGGCGTCGTGTGTGACGCTCAGTACTCATTCTCGGAGACGCAATGCATGACGCATCTGGTGTACGTCCCGCCTGCGCCCCGCCCACTGTCCTCACGCAAACAACGCATCTATTTCAGTGTCCGTGCGTACTGAAGCTATTAACCCACAAAACGTCACCTCAGCATTCAGAATGCGCAAAGTATGTTTTTGGGTTGTGAATGAAGCTGAGAAAGGAAAATTCATTCATTGGTCGGAGTGTGGGGAGAAAGGCAATGATCATCCATCGTGGAGCCGCGCTGTTCCGCGCGGGGATAACAAAACACCTGTAGCGCTCGTGGGCTAGGTGTCCCACCCAGGGTCCGTTCACTCCGGGGGCGTCGTGCGCTCTGTAGCGGAACGAGCCAGTCTCTGTGTGTGCGTGTGTGCGTGTGTGTGTGTGTGTGTGTGTTGGGGGCTTGTGCTGATCCCCCCACACACTTGTGCATCAAGCGCAACGAGTCAATCTGTGTGTGTGTGTGTGTGTGTGTGCGTGCGTGTGTGCGTGTGTGTGCGTGTGTGCGTGTGTGCGTGTGTGTGCGTGTGTGTGTTCGGTGGTTGTGCAAATCCACCGCATTCGTACGTCAAGCGACGCAACGCACGACGCCTCCGGTGTGCCAGGGGCCTGAACCAGATTCACCGTTATGTGGGTCGAAAAATGAGCGGCGCTTCGCGGGGCGCTCCCGGGGCCTCGGGGAGGGACCTCGGGGAGCGATTCCTCCCTCCCGCCCCATTTACCAAGATGTCGGCCCCGCATCCGGGAGACACAGAGACTCGGGACAACGACGCGCAGCGCGCGTTACAAACGCATCTTTTTTGTCACAAGAGGTTTTTGCGGAAATGGATATGGAAATAAATGAATGTTAAAAAGTGTCATTGTGGCTCCCAGCGGCTTTTCTCTACAGAAACTGGGTCATGCTTCAAATTTCCGTGTTGGGGGAAGACAGATGAAAGTGTTGCTTGGATGTCTGTGGGTGGGTGGGTGAGGAATTACCTTGCCAAGTCCTCAGAGAAATCCGTTTTTAGAACCGCGGAAAAGGGCCAAAGGCTTCAGAAGGTCGGATTCACCACGCCACCTGCACATGTTCTCTCCCCCTGGCGGATCACGGAGTCAACCAGGGACTCGGGCGTCTCAAGATGCTGACAGAACCACGAACCCCCTTCAACTGCAGATACGTAGACGAACACATTTTTGTTTTCCACCTGTGGGGTTTGAGGTGACCTGAGGGTCAGGTTCTGATTCTCCCCTGCCTCCAACTCTAGATCCGCTGGAGGCAGCTTGAAGCGCGGCGGATGTTCAAAGGACGCCAGGATTAATTTGGGCCTCAAAAGATACCTGGTTCTCCTGCAGGTGTCTGTTCCTCGCCTCGTTTCCTGCGCGAAGGTCACGGCGGGTTTAACGTCCCCGGATGAGCGCAGTGCGACGAAGGAAAGACGGATTCTTCACCGAGGTGAACATCGCACTGACAAAAAGGCCAGAAACACACACGTTTGAAAGGACTCTTTGCTCAGGTCGGAATCTTTCTGCCTGGAAATGCGTGGGTGGCGTCTCTGCACAATATAATTGAAACTAGAATGTTACAAGGACCCAATACAGCGATGAAAACAGGAGATAAAAGCAGCACCAGTCAGGGGGACCGCGAACCCCCCCCCCCAACTTCACCGCAGCCTTTGCACAAGGGTCTGTCTGTCCACAAGGCATTTGAACCTCAAAGTGACTTCATCGGGTGATTTCCACGTCCTGTGGACAGAACAGCAACGCAACCATCAAACACCTCGCCATTTCTCACTTCCGCGCTGCGCCTTCCTCAGCTCGCTTCTCCCTTGACCCCCACACTTGACCTCTTTGACCTCCTCACTTGACCCTGCAGTCACCACCCCATTGACCTTCCCCATTGCCTCCTTTCAATGCAGATCAATTGTTTCGCGGGGGATACTGATCTGGCGGTGCCGGATTCCCAGGCCGCTGCAGCTCGTCATCCTGCAGACCTTCCAGGGAAGTCGGAACGGCCCCTGCGTGGCTATTCCAATGCCATAAGCCATTTATCATTCGCCTTTAATACAGTTATTGCGGCCGTGGCGCTTCCAGGCATGATCTGTTTGTGGTTATGCTTTATGGTGGCGGGAATGGCTGAATTCCAGGAACTGTGGAGAGAGAGGAAAAAACTGCGACGCAGCCCCATAAATTCATCGTCTGCAGCAGAGCAGCCTGATACAGGATGCTGCAGTGAACAAACGCGGCGTTGTTTTTGTTTGGGAGTCCTGGACACGGATCTGCGGCAGCTTTTCTCCTTGACTCTCAGGAGACGTCCGTAGCCGAAAGGAAATTTCGCACAGATCTGGCTTTGATGTATTGTGAACTTCTTTCTGTGAACTACACACGCGTAGAAAACAGGATCTTTGTGTGTGGCTTACCTTCAAGCAAAGTCCCTGGACTTTTTTTCTTTCTCGCAGCTGGTCCGTCCGTGTGATCTTGGTGACAAAGGATTTCTTTTGTTTCGTTGGTTCTCCCCTCCGGTCCAGGCTTCTCACGGTACAACCTTCTCTGCAGGTTGTCCCCTTGACCACCCACCAACAAAAATACTCCTCAAGGAAACATGCACGTACACATTGTTTTTTGCTTTTGTGTTGAGAAGGGTATCATACAATTGAGCTCCCCAAGGCCAAACCGGGACAAGTGCAGGACCACGATCCTGCTGGGCGGACTCCGAACCCACCAATGACCTGCAGGTGCCTTTCCCCAGGGATTCATTACAATGTGTCATCAGACAAAGGAGACGACGACAAAACAATAGCGAAGCCCAGGGTCGTCCTTTGAAACAAAAGAATCCAGAAAAGAAACTTTCAATCTTGATAGATATCTATTGTTCTGTCTCTCAGCTGCTCCAGGACGTTCGTTGTCAGGGCAACAAAGACACAAATCCACTGCAAGTTTTTTTCTGGTACATGGGTGTGTTGATTTGTTTTTCTTGGTAAAATTTGCTGTATCCATGTGGAACCACCCATTCTCATAAAGTGCCTCACCTCAGCGTTTAGCAGCCCACGCATGAATATCAATTTTCAAGAAGCAATTTCTGCAAGAAACAATACAAGGGACGATTCAAAAGACGAACACCTTCTGACATTTCGAGTCGTGTTTTGCAGTGGATACCTTCTCACACAAGGGATCCGCCATTGCTTTTCTTGATGATGAATGTCGGTCATAATGAAATGTCGTGGGTGAGGAAGACAAGAAAATGAGGTGACGGTCTTCGTGGACAATGGAGAGAATAGAACTCGGGCAAAATGTCGTGCTCTTGTGGAGGTGTTGAAGGTTGAGACCACAACAGCAAACCTCCCACCAATACCAACGTTTTTCTGTTTTGGTTTTTACACTGGATACCTGCGTCACCTTTGCAAAGTTTTCAGTCTTGGTTCATTGAAATGGGGCAAATAACACCCCGTGCGCTCTCTTCGGTGCTTTCCATATGGCAGAAGGCAGTGCCCACTTTGCTGAGTGTTCATTTTTGACTGAACGGCCACATTTGGTCCCGTGTTTTTTCAGAAGCCTCCGTGACCCTCGACTAAAATTAAACTTTCTGCCGTCAGGTGCGTAAAAAAATGCTTATTTCCCACGACTAACTTCGGACCGGTCGGGAGCGGATCTCTATTTGGAGACTTTTTCTCTTGACCAACTCCTGAGTCCGCCCTCTTAGTTCAAGGTTGCTCGAGTTCCATGATTCAATGGGCGCCGCGTCCCCTGCAAGCGAATCTCGAACAGTAGCAGGTTCCAATTGGACCTGAAAAAGGTCACCGCTGAAAGCCGTCACCAGAATCTGAAATCCAGGCCTCATGCACCAAAGCGGCTCGAGGTCTTTTCTGCGCTGATCGCTGTCACGTAGAAGGACGACGTTCCCAGGGGCGCGGACACCCAGCGCGGCAGGGGGAGGAGGGACGACGCATGCGCATGCGTGTGACATTTCCACACCTGGATCTCAGATTTTCCAGGAAAATCTGTCTCTGTTTGGATACTTCTGTGTGTAGTATGTGGTTTGTGTCTCTTTGCCTGACCGTGTGTCTTGTCTGCCTGCGTTTCCATGTTCACCCGCGCGCCGTGTGTGTGTGTGTGTGTGTGTGTGTGTTGGTCAAATCTCCCTTGGGAGTCACGCCTGGATCCGCTTCTGCTTTACCTGACGCGCGGGGTGTGTGCGTGTGTGTGAAGTATGCGTGCAAATGGCACATTCATTCTTCCCGAGGCAAATTCTATCCGGTTTGGCGCGTGACAAACTGCTTTGCACCCTATCAACGTGCGTGTGAGTACAACTTCCATGAATGGAGCCTCCGAATCCCATTACCATCCCCCACAAATCACGTGTTGCGCAAGAAGCGATGAAAGATCGAGGCTTCGCACTTAAACCTCAATTACTGTGCAGGTAATGGGGCGGGGAATCCCTCGCTCAGACCTTGATGTATCGGGCGCTATTCACGGCCTTCGCAGGCGAGGAAAACCCTAGACTCTTGTTTGTTGTTTTTGTCGCTAAATTCGATCTTGGGGGCCTTTCCTCGTTTGAGATTCATCAAAAGTTTAATGGTTGGCTGAGCGAGTCTGGAATCTTCCTGAGCTGTGGGACCTGTTGCTCTTATCCAGTGTCCTCTCCCCGTCCCTGCTGCGGCTGGGACTCCGGATCCGTGACTGGTGGAGGGAGGTGTCCTGACGGATGGGCCGAGTTGAAGTGTCCATTTCACTGCAGTCACGACGAGCCGCCTGCGTCCCGCCCCGGGGGGACAGACGGAGACAGACGACGATGAAATATAAATGCAGCAATAAACGTTTCTGTTGCTGCAGAAACCCAACAGTCGTGAGACAGAATCCAGTGCGACCTCCATAAAATGCTCAATGTTGGTCTGGCACGACAGGTGCTCGTTGTACGTACCCTGCAGCATCTTGGGGGAGGGGTTGTTTAACTGGCGCCTGGGCCGTGCGTTGTTGTCGTGCGTACCCAGCGTCGCAAGTGACCCCGCAATACCCCTCTAACAGAGACGCAAGGCGTGACGTATCTGGCGTGAACCAGGTCGGATGATAAGTGACGCGTCGTGCCCCCGTGCTCTCATGTCGCCATGGTGCGCAGTTCCTGTTGACGGTACCTGGTGCATCAGTCTGAGACCGACGACCGACCTTCACCCTCCAAGAAACGCGACCAGAAAAACAAGAAGCGCAGTGACGAGCTCATGTAGTTTTTGCCCGGATCCCCTCGCAACAGGTTCTGGATTCACACGGTGCGTTTCGGGTGCAGGAATGTGACCGGAGGAGGGGGGAGGGGGGAGGGGCGCGGGAGGGAGGGTCCATCAGAACGCGGATCCCTCACTCATCTCCCTCCCCAATACAAAGTGTGAAATATAGCAAATCAATGGAATCGAGGAGCTGTCGAAACAGGGCGCTGCGAAGGATGGCAGAAAGAGTGAGCATCTGGTGGACCAGATTGACTTGTCCCCGCACCAAAGTCAATGCTCAGTGAGTTGACGCAATTGACGCAACGTATCACGCCCCGCGCCTCGCAAGCAGCATTTGAAGGGCCTTGCGTTGCCTTGCGTAGTCCTTGAATGAAACTATTTGCGTGCAATTATTTTGTCAATTCAAAAACGATGTTCCGACCATGCGCTGTTCTGGACTGCGGCAGCTTCTGTTCCCCAAGCATCGTGAGTTTTGACGGCGTGTTCGCTGCCCGGGCGGCGGGACCTCACGAATCCCTATCTCGGGACGCAATCCGAATCCTATTTGCGAGCGAGGCTCGGCGGACTCGATCCCCCGGGTCCGGGGCACAACTCACAGGGAGAGGCTCCCCACACGGCTCAAAAATTGTGAGTTGTGTGTTGTTTTGGACTCTGGCAGGGTGAAGGAGCGAGCGGGCTGGGAATGATGATTGGTGCAGGGTGATGGGAGACAGCAGGCCCAGGCCCAGACGAAAAGCGGTGCAGGGTCTGTTTTTTTTGTCGTCGGTGAATGTGATCCGAATCTGCGCGTGTGTGTGTGTGTGTGTGTGTGTGTGTGTGTGTGTGTGTGTGCGTGTGCGTGTGTGTGGTGTCTTTCTGCAGCTTGTGTTCCAGTTTCCTCCATCTGTATCCTTGACCGATCAGAAACACCACCACAAACACGCAAACCTACCAATTCCCTGTAAGTCTCACCAGACACACACCTCTCTCTATATATATTGACCTTCAATAGAGACCTGCCACTGAAACAATATCCCCTCAAGAAGTCCCCACCTTCCAAACTCGGCACCACCAGCCGCACCAGCTGCACCGCGCGACTTGTTTGTTCCTGCTGCTGGCGTCTTGCAGGGTTTTTCCTGCAGGCGTTCCGTCCCGTTCCGTCCCGGACGCCCAGAAATTTATGAGTTCTGGTCCCCGCGGGACGGACGGCAGGCCCGACGAAAGCCGTAAAGCATGCATTATATATGGCGCGCGAGGAGCCTGATTCATGGGACTCCATTCATCTCGGGACAGCCGCCACCGCCGCCGCCGCCGCGAGAAAAACGAGAATCTGAGACAAAGACACCAACCACAGACAGTGTGGTTCGTTGACTTCAGGCCGTTTTACAAGACGCCAACAAGAAAAAGTTTGATATTTTCTGCTGAGTTTTTTGCCACCAAAACTGTGTTTTTGTGAAGTGAAGTTGACTGAAGTTTGATTTTTTTTTTTTGAACGCAACAAAACTGCTAAGTCGGGCAAAGGCTTTGAAAGAACAAGTTTCAGAACGTCCACGTCACAAAGGAACAAAAAACTTTGGAAAAACGTGCTTTCCTCCACATTTTTTCAAACAGAAGACGTGTTGCCACGAGACGGACTCAGGTGTTGTTGTTTTCTCCGCGTCGTGAACAGACATCACGACGTTGTTGTCTGTTTCACGAAACAACGGGCGCGAAGAGCGCAGAGGTCACTGAGAGACGCAGCGGAGAACGCGTGCGGTGTGAATGAAGCAGACTCGACGTGACCAGAACAAACCACGACGTCGCTTGCTCCGACTTTCTGAAGGAGCAGACAAGGCATCAGGCAGCACCGTGTGAGGCTGAAACAGAATGTTGGACAAGGCCAATGTTCGATCAAACAATCTCCAATCTGAAAACGAAAACAAAAATCAAATTCCCAAAAGACTCATTGCAGCTGGGGAAAATGCCCAAATCCGTCACCCTAGTTTCGTGCACACAAGGACACGGGACAAGACAGATGTGCGAGACTTGTACTTGTGAAGCTGAGGTTGAACGAGGCGGATATCAACAAAATCGCGTACTTGGTGCATCTCCCCGTCCTTTCAGGGCTTGACTGCCAGGACTCCAGACGCCCTTTCCTCGGTTGCTGGACAAACAATTCCACATGTGCCACAAATTGGACGATAATTGACGTTTTCTCCGAGGATCAAGGGCCCCACATTCCTTGTGGTGGATCGACCCTTGTGTTGTCCGGGGTCTACAACCCTGACCTGGGCCCTGGATCCTCCACTGAACTGATCCCGGCTCTGGACGTGCCCCCGAAATCTGATTAGACCCAAAATCCATCACGTGTGATGTTCAGGCCCTGAATCTTTCCCTGCGCTGACACAGACCCAGGTTCTGCCCCTTTGCCGACCAGGGCCCTGGATCTTCCCAAACACCATCCTGGTCCTGGACCTCCCCTGTGCTCAACGGAGCCTAGGGTCTGCATCTTCGCGGAACCCAAACCCTGGATCCTCCCCACATGTTCACGGAGCCGGCCCTGGCTCCTCCCTGCACTGACCCCGGGTTGGTTTCCGCTTTAGATATTTCAACCTGGATACGTCGCGCGTAGGAGAGCAGCTGCCGCCGCCTAATTGGGTCAATTTCAAGGCGACGGTTTGTTGTCCGGCAGAGATTGGTCGGAGGGAGTGACCAGCAGTGACCGCAGAGCCGGTTGACGCGGTGACAAAAGACGTGGTAACGAGCTTGAGCGCTGAAGGATGTTTGGATGGGGAGGCCCGCAGAGGGACACGTCTGAACCTGACGGTTGTGCACTCGGTAGCGACACTGCGCAGGTCATGGATACTCTGGTCCACAGACTGTTCACAAGCACGCCTGGGTTCAGTGTGTGTGAGACAGACAGACAGACAGACAGACAGACAGACAGACAGACAGACAGGCAGACAGACAGACAGACAGACAGACAGACAGTGTTCACTCTGGTCCACAGACTGTTCACAAGCAAGGCCCACCTTCGAATCCACTGTCACAAATCAGTCTGCAAGACTCTGTCTGTCTGTCTGTCTGTCTGTCTGTCTGTCTGTATGTCTGTCTGTCTGTCTGTCTGTCTGTGCGTGTGTGTGTTGGGGAGTATGCACGGCCCAGGTTTCACCAGGTTCGCCTGGGCAGCGCCTTGTGCGGGATCTGCGGGAACCAAGACACTCACTACAACCCGCCCAACTCCACCCAGACTGAAGCTTCGTATCTTGGATCTACCCGAGTTCTGTGTGCTTGGGAGGGAGGGTCCCGCCCAAAATGAGTCACAATGTGACGAGCTCAGCAATTATCGCACAGCATCGCGCACCTCTGCACTGAGTCTGGGCACTTCAGACCGCACTGCGCCTGACAGCCCGACTTTTCCATTCATTTCATCCACTCCGCTCCTCCCAGCTCGGCACTGCCTGAGCGCAGCAATAATGTATCGAGGTGCACGGAGCTCCACCGTCCGGGGTAATGGTCCGGATTACATACAGGACGAGAGAATTAGAAAAACAAGACCATCTCAGTAAATGATTTTCCAGGAAAACGCCCTCGAGACCTTGAAAGTTGACGAGGTGCGTTGTTATTAATTTGGTCCTGCGGTGCACTGCAGCGACGGCGATACGATGCGTTTGACCGAAGTTCACGTTCTTGTGGGTGGTACAGAAAGGTGCGTCGCGCCCACGAGATACAGGAACAGCTTCTTTAGGCTTGAGTAGAAAGGCCGCGAGGGGTGTAAATGGGACGTGGAAAATGGCCTTTACGTCCTTCTCCTTGCGTGGCAGCTCAGTTCAAGAAAGTTCCGGACAGCAATTGAGGGGCAGCAGCACCATAGATCGAGCAAGTTCATTGTGAGCATCGAGTGGGGATTTCAATGGCCCTCTAAATTTGAGGTTTGAGTGCAGGAAAATTGTGAGAAAAAGCTTTTGCTTTTGCGGTCAGTGCAAACGCTCCACTTGCAACTGTGTAAAATCTGATGTGTGAAAAGCAGATTGGAAGAAGAGAGCGTCAGAACACTCCCAAACACAGGTGATGGAGACCGAAGCGACGCTCTTACAAAGCGAAATCTGATCAATCGATCTCAAGTCCTATTCGGGGACACAAATCCTCACATTTAACCTTTAAAAGCCAGGCCGGCTACAAGCGGCGTATTAGGGCCCGCGCCGCTGCAACACGCAGTCGTAAACAAGGCCGGAGTCGGCGCTGGGAGCTGGTGGCCGTCGCTCGCGTAATTTGATTGAGGATGTGACTGGAGAGTCAAGCAGATGCTGTCTGGGTCGAGAGGCGCGCCCGTGGCGAGGGGCGAGAGGTGTGAGGGATGTTAGGAGCTCAAGTGGAGAGGGGAGGACGGGGTGTGAGAGAAGGTGCAGGAGCACAAGGGTTTGGGGGAGGAAAGGGGGCAGGCTGTTGGGTGTTTGGGAGTGTGGGAGGGGAAGGCGGGTGAGAACAATGGTTAGTGGGAGGAAAGGGGGCACAGGCTGGGTGGGTGTGGTGGTTGGAAAGGGAGCAAGGTGTGAGGGGGACAGGAAAGGGAGGCACGAGGTCGTAAATGGGCGTAAGGTACGGGAGGCCAGGGCGGGGTGTGGGCGAAAAAACACCGCGTCGGACGGTCACAGCGCGCTCGCTCTGTGTGGCCCTGAGACATCTCGATCTGCTCCAGTCTGGGTGGGGCTGAGCGCTACAGTTTCTCTCACGACGCACGAATCCATATCACGACAACTTGAGCGTCAGGTACCGACGCGAACACGAGCTTTGACAGGAAGCGGTCACGACGAGGCGAGAATCACACGGACCAGTGTCCTGGGGGGACGGCCCGGGAGGATTTCAGACTTTCAGACAAGTAATCATCCTGTGAGTGAAAGTGAGAAGAACCCCATTGAGAATCCGCCCACAGACGTTTCCCAGACAATAGACAACAAAAGTCGCACGTCTCGATGGGAGGGGACTGCGCAACAAGACTGAAGGTCTTTGCAGCAATAGAACAAAGAGACATTCATCACCAACATCTGTGTCACGCTGGGTGCGCCACGCGTTTCATCCCTCCACAAGTCAATCCGTTGTGGCGTCTTTGCTTCAAACAGACACCGCGACGCGCGCGTCTTGAGCGCGAACGTCACGAAGCAGACGCCGCTCCGGGGGACGTGACCTTCTCCAGCCCCGTCGCGCAGCAACGCACTGCGCATGCTCCCGACCTGGTTGCACTCCACCTGGACACAGTGTTTGCGCAGAATTATTTTGGACAGCTTGCGTGTGAGAACCGTTGCTCGAAAACAACCCTGGGAGACGAGACCTAGACCACTTCAGATTTGATTCGACTTGCGATGCGTCTCGATGAGGGTGCGGACACACTAAATGTTGCGTCGTGCTGCCTCGTTGTGCGACCCTGTCGTGCTGTGGCATCGCCCCATTGGGTTTGTACACGCAAATGCAGCCTAATACAAACCCAATGGAGCACGACGGGGCAGCACGACGCTGGTTGCTGCGTCGCTGGGAGTGTGTTCCCAGCCTTAGTCACTGAGCGCTGCGTCGCGTGTATTGTGACGCCCATGCACGCAGTGTGAATCTGACTCAATTCAAGAAACTACCTTTCGCAGACGCCAGGGACCCGCGAGGCGACCGTTGACCTTCGCGGCTGTCGTCTCCTCGTTCTCCTCTGAGCGATAATTAGATCGCGGCTCAATTGGGGCCACCGTGGATTTGCAAGGCTCGAGTCCTTTTGTGTGGCGGGGATCAGAGAGCGAGAATCCACGAGAAGTGGGTGCAGAGCGGGCGAGCCCTGAATACAAACAAGTCGCGGGGAACGTGTTGACTTCGCTCGGCCTTCGTCTCAGCTTCAAATTAACCAGCTTTGGGCGGGGAAGGCAAAGGTGTTGAGCCTGGTTCACAGCGCATGCGTGGGAGCGTGCGCGTGTGGAGTTGTTTTGAACAGAGACTGATGCGTGTATGGCGTGAGAAAGCGCTGAGGTTCTTGGCTCTGATTCCTGTGGGAGGCAGTGGAATCCAAGACTCCTTTGCTCTGAACGAGAGCTGGAGAGCGATGGTGCAAACAAAACCCGCTGAGTAACCAAGACGCGATGCTACAATGTTGCGTCACAATGAACCAGCTTGGGTTCGAACCAACGTGCGTGGTGAACAAAACCTCACACTCACAGGAAATGAATCTGCTCAGTTCAAATTGGTTTCCACAGAGGGATGTTCCGAGACCCACATGACAGTGACATTCGTCTCCTGTAGAGAAGCCCCCGTCACCTCCCGTGAACTGATCGGGTGGGTTGAATTGGCTTTATGGAGAACGCATTGATCTTGTAAAGGGCATTTGTATCACATTTGTTCCTGTGCGGTGGGGTGGGTGGGTGCAAGGGAGGGAATAACCGAGCTGGGTTCACATTGTGCGGGTCACGGTTCTGCAGTTCAGAGCTGCGGCGTCGAGTCCAAAAATCAGAGACGCAACGAGCGCTGCTCAACGCTTTGGTCGTAATGGCGCTCCTACACGGGAAGGGTCCAGTGTTACACCAGAGAGTGACAGCGCTATGTCCACACGTCGCCTCACAACGCATGCGCGAGCGTCAGCGCACGCCGACGCGTGACGCACCCGGCGTGACGCCGGCTTCACGTCGAGTGCTCCGCTCAATCTCGTTTGTGTCGCGTAAATCAGCGCGGCTTGTTTGGAGTCAGGACGGCGGCTCCGGCGGACGAGGGCAGCTGCGGTCAGCCGTGCTGGGCAGCAGTGGTCAAGCAGTCAAGGAGGGGCGAGCGAGGCTGCGCAGAATTCCCCGCGACTCCCTCCCGTCTCAGACCTGTATCCCACAGGTTTCCTCCCAGCAAAGACAGGTCAAGAGCTGCTTTTGTTGTCTCCGCCAGGCAGCGCCAACTGAAGTGAATCCCGGTGGAATAAAATGGGCATTTCCAGACACGGGTGTCTGGCCATTTCAGGCAGGACCTGATGAAACATTGGAGCCCCACCCCGTGTCTCCTGATTTCGAGTGTCTGCGTGACCATTTCACAACATCGGCACACCAATTGACGCATCCAGTGTGAACCAGGCCTGATTTCATCTCCCATTGACTTTTCCAAGGACGCAGCGCCGGTATGGACGTGGGTTCCACGTGTCGCGTGTCTGGTGTCCCAAGATCGATGTGCTTCCGGTGGGAGGGCGGGGTCTCCTCTCCCTCTCTCCGCGGCGGTCGGAGCCTCGGGAGCCGCGGCGGGATTTACCGCTCGAGCCGGGGCCGCCCCGGATCCGGACCCGGGGCCCGCCGGGCCCGGGACTTTTTGTTGTTGTTCAGGACCCCGCGATGCGGCTCCACCGGAGCAGCAACAAACAATACGACAGGCACCGAGGCCATATTCACAGCAGATACGCCACGCATTCCGCCCTGGTTTTGACTGTGCAGGGAGACGACCGTAGCGAACCACAGTTTGGGGTTTACACCGGGTGCGTTTTGGGGTGTTTGTGTCACCCCTTGACGCGCGACATAAACTCACCTCTGCACCAACACAACGCAGGACGAATGCTGTGTGAATCTGGCCTCCGCCAGTGGTTGGCGCAATACCCGTATTCACCCAGGTTCAGTCGCACCCAAGGATAAAACGCACGCAAACTTCAACCCTGACATTCTGGTTTGGGTTGTATTAAAATGATAGAAATCTCACACCAATGTTTCGCACGCACCCCAAGTTGGTACCTTTTCAGGACAAAAAGGTGCGTCTCATACACGGGTGGATACAGCAACAGTGACGGGACCCGGATTCGCTATGTGTTTCCCCCAATGGGTGTTTCCTCTGCAGGTGACTGCACCACGCGGCCTCCACCTGTATTTACGGGCTTCCCGCCACCGAGCGCCATTCCAAAGCGGATCTGCTCCAGGGCCGGCGGGTCCGGTTGTAATCGTCCTGTAAACACGGGATTACGCACTGTGGATTCTCTGGCACCAATCTCCATGGTGGCTTCAAAACATATTCGCGCTGCTTTGACCTTCACCTCTTCGGAGTCAAAACAACTTGTAGACACCACAATTTACGTGCACACGCACACACGCACACACAGAGGCGTACAAGGCGCGCACGCAAACACGCGCGCACACAGACACGCACACACCTGGAAACAGTCTTGGTTCGCGCACCAGATGATCCACTTCACCTGGTGTTTCTTGATCAAACAAGACAAAGTTTCCCCACAAAGGCTTTGCTCCCCCTTGTAGCGAACGCCTCGCCCGCCCCCACCCGGTTCATAAAACGTCCCTCCACTCTGTATTCCACTTGCAATCAGCGCGTTCTTTTCACGCCTGTGACCGTGTTGACCGAAATGACTGATTTCGCCCACTTCACCCGACCTCCAACCTAGGGGCAAAGTCGCGCCACTTCGCCGGGGGCTCGCGGCCGCACGTGTAAATCGAACACGGCCATTGTTGTTGATGGTCGCGTAGCCGGCCATCTAGGTGCCGCTGACGGCTTAAAAACCAGTAGCATTCATGTGTGCGTCTGTCCACACTTTGGAATGTAACCTCCCACCTCGCGAC
>JAAUXT010041192.1_pt1 | contig 25628 bp, 16 predicted proteins | sample 7278171 | NCBI WGS metagenome assembly JAAUXT01 (sample SAMN14350112, study PRJNA611818) | marine sediment metagenome | isolation source: surface marine sediment (1.8m) | place: French Polynesia: Moorea | collected 2018-08
AATGAAAGTTTACATTTTCATGCTTGCAATTGTTTTTTGAGAAACAATACTATGCACACATTCGTCGACACACACAAGTGCTGTCCTGCCGATGTACGCTGCGCGCGGCTGATTCTCCACTTGAAAGTCTAGTTTGCACTGGCAACAACTGACGTCAGGTCACAACCTAAAGTCATTGTTTGGAGGGGCTTATTGTGGTCATGACAAGCTGGTACCACAGGAAGCCGTCCAGCCTGACCAGCATGTCATCCAACCAGACAGCAGGAGGCGCGCTTGTGTTCAATGCGCAGCAGAATTGGTTTTCAATGGGGAGACGGAGTCTGGGGCTGCCACCCCCCCCCCTCCCAAAAGGAAGCAGCTCATAATTTTCAAGGTCACAAAATTGGTGACCATTGCTTGTGTTATGTTTTGTAGTGTTACCCCGCAGCGCTCGGAAGTGCCCAACGTGTGAGAAAGAATTTCACTACGGTGGGGCTCTTGCCAAACACGTCAAATTCTGTCAAGCTGGAAACAAGGATAGTGATAGTACGCCCAAAGATTCACCAGTTTCTGGTCAGTATTTTCTTCTTCTTGTTCTGCTGAATCGTATTTGTCAGAGATAAGTGAGAGAGATCCATCACTGGAAAACAACTCCTGTCGTATGTTTCAGATCTCCCAAAACCAAAGGACGACGAGGAGAAAACCAAGCAGCCGCAAAGTCGTATCCGTCGCAGGAAACGTGAAAACGCCAAAACGAAGTCAAAAGGTGAGTCTTCTGGAATTACTTTCTTTGTGACAGACTCTGTTTTTACAGGCAAAAGAAAAAAACCAGAAAGTTGCACATGACCCTCAGTCTGGACTTGTCACGCATGAGAAATGAGCGTGTCTTTTCTTCAGGGAAAGCTGGTTTCACTTGTGACTGCGGGAAGACTTTCCCGTTCAGAAGTTTGTTCGAGAGGCATGTGCCAGCGTGCAAGAAAAGGCAGAAGAAAATGCAAGGTTCGTGAAGTTCTGTGTTGCAGTGTGAAACACTCTCGGTCGAAGGACCTGTTGTTACCTTGGCTGCGAATTCTTGCAAAAAATGTTCCGTTCCGTTGTATTTGCAGACACCAAAATCGTTTGTGCGACGTGTGAACAGGAATTTCCGTACAAGAGCCATCTCAAACAACACGCCAAGACCTGTGCTCGATCTCAGTCATCTAACAGCCCAGATGTCGCGCCAGCAGACTCAGCGGAGCAGGGAAGCAAGTCGGGACTTGTTGAAGAAGAAAAAAGCGAAGTTGCAGAGGTTGATGTGAAGAGCTCGAAGAAACCAGACTGCATCAAAGTAACCAGACGAAGCAACAGGGCCAGTGCTGCAAGTCTGCAGGTGAATGACCGCAAACGTCCAGTTTCCACACGTCTTCAGTGCCATTACCACTTGCTGCTGCAACAATAGTATTTCCTTTTCACACCAACGTTGGTCACATTGCAGGCTTCAAGGAAAGCTTCGTCTTCCGACTTCCCTGCCGCTGCCTCTTCCGCGATAGGTGACATTGCGGAAAACACAGACACTCCAGTGTGCAATGGCCAAGTGACCTCAACCTCCACAAGTCCAACAGCTGCAACGACCACTCCCAAAAAGTCCGGGCCAGGTATTCCTCTCCCCATCTACACAATGCATTGATGAAGGAAAACAAACCACAGTCATGCGGTCCTCACGACGAGAGGTAAAATCATACATTGGCATGGGTTTGGAATGCAATACGGGAAGTTTGGTTGCTGTGTTCCAACTCAAGTGTGCACCACTCAAAACTACAACAAGCGAGCTGCTCTCAATAGTTACCGCCTTTCCTGAATGTGTCGTGTAGTTTCCTCGCACCTTGGTTCTCGAAATCTGCAGGTGTAGAACCTGCTGTTCTCCGCTCAGGTCCCCTTTAGGGCTGCCGTTTTCCGTTTGTGTGTCCAGGCAACTATTTGGAAAAAACGAACAATGGAAAATGTGCAGTTGAAGGCTGCAGTTTCTTTGCATGAAACAGGGCATGAGAGTGCGAGTTGGTGTGAAGCTGTTTGAACCCGAATGCAATGCGAAAGTGTCAATGAGGTCAAAAAGTTCAGTTTTTCTTGTGCAAAACAAAACACTACCGCAGCTTGGTTCACAAAGACACAAGACACAAATGTTGAACAGCTTTCCTTCCCAGCTCTTCCATTGCGCATTGCTCGAGGACCTTTGACTTTGATTTGTTTTTCTGCATGCTCCCTTTTACACAGGCGCGCACCGGCATGTGGCTTTCACTGCCAGGGGGTGGGTTCTGGTGTGAATATATTGACAAGTTTCTCGGGGATCCCAACATTTTATTCTTTCAAGGAGGTGCACCGCACCCCTGGCTTGCTGACAAAAGTTCGAACTTGGCAAAAAAAATAAATTTCCCAGGGGGTATGACCCCAGCTCCTTGGAAATCTTTCAGAAAAGAGGGCTTTGGAAAAGGAACAAAAAGAAAATATTGTTCAACCTACGCCTCAGCCTATTTTCTTGTCTTTTATCATCATGAAGTGAACAGACACGCGCCCAAGTTTTGATTTCGTGTCTGAACAAAGATCTTTGTGTAGGTGAATCAAATTTGTACACTTATTGAAAACCTGACTGTTGTATTTTGTCAACATGCCAGTGAATTCTCGTTGTTCAGGTGAAAAGGCGATTGCCGCAAGCACCACGAGAGTGAAGAGGACATCGAATAGTGACCTTCAGCAAAGTGCCCAGCGAACGAAGAGCACAAGAAGACGAGCAAGATCAATCGTTGGAGATGATGGGGAAATAGAAACTTTCAGAGCGAATGGAACCAAAGACATCGAAACAGAAACAAATTTGAATATGTCTACACAGCAAGTTGCCGAAACGGGTGAAGAAGCCGAAGAGGACGAAGTTGAGGAAAATGAAACATTGCAAAGTGAGTGTGTTTCTGAAATGCTGGACGAAAGTTGCACAAGTGAGTTTGGCCTGAACGCCAACAAAACTGCCACTGAAGGCATTTTGAACTTGTCTGCGGAGTTGGATCCAGTGGAACTTCGCAGTGTGACAGACACAGTGGACGAAGTGGATTTGATTGACAAGGCGTCGCCAAAACCCAACAAAGTTGCTGACGTCGAGTTTGACAATGCACCAATTCCTAGTGAAACCGAATCTGTGAAACCTACTGACATTTCTCATTCGACGTGTGAAGAACGCGATCAGAGCTGTGCAACTCGCCGGCTTTTGGATGGTCAAGATGCTGCCGGTAATCAGTCAAGTAACAATGTAGCTCCAAAGGTACTGGATGGATTGTCAATTGTGGCTTGTGAGAACATTCTTGATTCCACGGGGGAAAGTTTACAGAGCGACGAAGCTGGTCCACAGGTGTTGCCTGTGGTCCAAGATGGACTGTCGATTGACTCGGACAAGACAATAAATTCTTCGGCGGACAGTGTTGAAACGGTCTCGATGAGTCAGGCTTCAGTGGAAAATGAGACAACGGAAGCCGAGATCGGTAGGGCAACAGGGGCCAGCAGAAATCCTGCAGAAACTGGAGAATTGTGTTCATTTGTTGTGCCAACAGCATCAGTTGGTCTAGCGCCTTCTGTCGCCTGTGGAGACGACACGAACTCCACGGGAACAGCGCTTCTGGATACGACATCGGGCGATGGTGGAGGGAGGAGTACCGTGGGTCATCTGCGGTGTGTGGTTGATTCACCCAAACAGCCGTCGATCCCAGGTTGTGTTGCACAGACAGATGAGATCCTCACCGTCGACAGTGGCTCGAATCTCAGCCATTCTGCTGAGGACAGTGATTCGGCGGATCTGATCGTGCGAGACGAAACTTTTGAACACAGTGATGTCAACAAAACAAGTGTGCAGTTGTCCGCAGAAGAGAATCAAGATTTCTGTGCGTCGTTGGAAACTGTGACAGACCTGAGTCATCACGCACTCCCGAAAGAACTTGATCAAACCGTGGGTTACACCAGTAGCTCATTGCCACCGGACAGTTCAAACAACGACATTCAACCATTTTTGGCAGGCGCGGCAGACTGGTCAAACTCGGGATTTGCTGGAGAAGTGGAGAAAAAGAGGAAGAGTGAAAGCGTTGAAGCACCTGCGGGTGAAGAAATGAACATTGATGGCTCTAATGACTTCACGAACGCGAACGAAAACCGTGACACCATCAAAAGCACTGATAGCGCTGTTGACGAATCAGTGCAAGAAGCCACAGACGAGCAGAAAGATTTGGGAGGCAGCGATGTGAATGAAAGTGGAGAAAATCTGCGAGTAACGAGGAGACAGATGGAGCAGTGGGTTCGTGGATGCCCACCTGCCGAGTTGGAGCAGGATTCAGACGTGGAAGTTAGCTTCAAGACGACTCCGCTACAGCAATCACGTCCTGTCGTGGACCCGAGCTCAGGTGTGAGACGTATGCATATCTGCGAGTGTGGGAAAGATTTCAGCAGAAGGTCAGGACTGGTGTTGCACCAAAAGGGTGCAAAATGCCCCAGGAAGAAAAAGGACATGGAAATGTTGGATGATTCGGCAGACTGTATCTCCTTTGCGATGGGCCCCGTAGAAACGAGCAGCCCTCGAGTGATTCACGAACGAAGCAAAACTAATCCAATGTTCCCACCGTGTGACGGGCTAAACGAGGAATTTTCGGCAAAACACTCATCAGATTCATGTCCAGAACAGAATGTTCAGTCTGTAAGTCAAGGAGAACAACCGTGTCCAAGAGAGCTCAACCCAACAGGTGAAGGGTGTTCAACGGTTTCAGAGCCCGCTGGTCAGGCCACCACTGCTGCACAATATAATGCAGAACATGAAGCAGACCAACCGTCAAGAAAACAAAGCCAAAGTGATGGAGAAAAGCGCGATGAAACGGCGGCTGTCCAAGGATTGAAGAAAAGTACAGAGGCCAATGAACCGGGGCCGTCAGTCAGGAGCTCAAAGAAGAAGGCGTTTCCAAGGACGTACGGTGTCCGGCTGTCCAGGAGAACAAAAGGAAAACGGACAAAATCGGATACAAAGGAAGTGAATCCCCAACCCGCGAGGCAGGCAACAACAAGACGGCATTCTAGAAGTGTTGGACACCCAGGAGGAAACGAAAGTTCAGTTGGATCATCGCGTGGAAGTCGGTCCTTGTCTGTTGACAATGGAGGCAAAAGTATGAACGCAGAAGCCTCTGAGCAACAACCGAGCATTGGTGATCTCCTGCAGGCGCTGGACCACGTGGATAGCAGCGACGCGAGAGAAGATTCAGCAACAGAAGGCGAAACAGCTGCAGATGAAAGTCATCGCAGACAGACAGTGGCGAGTGACAAAAAGGCGCTGAAAGAAAATGTAGCAATTGTGTCAAGAGCAGGGAGGAAGGCAAGTGGAAACGATTCATCACGAACAAGACGAGATGCCAACAAGCGTCGTGTCAAAGGGTTGAATGCAGTAAGAAAGCAAAAATTTGGGTCTGTGAAAATGCAGAACACGCGAAGAAACGTGATGCGCCAAAAGCAGAACTCTAAATCAGCTCCGCATCAGAACCAGCTTCGCGCGGTGTACAAATGCCCTTGTGGCGAGACGAAATCTACAAAAAAGTTACTGAGAAGGCATCAGGAAAACAGCGACTGTGATATCGTAGACTTTGCAGAAATGCCAAAGTTGTACGTGCGTCGACCCACCGATCTAGTAGTCCGGAGAAAGCGACAGCACAAGTCCGAAAGAAAGTTCAGGTGTTCATGCGGTATGGTGTACCGACACGCTGCCTCCCTGTATAATCATCGGAAACAGAAAGGGTGCAAGAAACCCTCAGACGATGTCCAGGTAATTGAAGAAAGTGAGGACGTGAATGAAAGCGGGTGGCTCTCGGCTGACGAAGAAGTCTCTTTCAACCCGAAGTCGGTGTCCAGAGTAACGGAAGAGACATTCAGCAGTGCTTTGGAGAAAGCAACAGCACAGAAAAACGTTCCTACTGTTGTGGAACCACCGAGCCACGAAGCCAAGCAAGCGACCGATTGTGAAACAGCAGTGCAAACAGCTACTCCAGAAACCAGGAAAAGCGCACCAAAAACAGGATCGAGGCGTTTATCGAGCAAAGTGGAAATGGCGTTGAAGATTCACAATGAAGGGCTGGAGATCGGCAAACGTCGAAACCGAATCGGAAAAGTTGAGTACATTTGCAAGTGCGATTCTGTGTTCAAGGGGCATGGAAGCTTGCAGAGACATATGAAGAACAGCGAGGATTGCACGGGGTACTGGGAGAAGATGGACGGCCGCTCAAAGGGGTTCGGGAGCCTTGAAGGTCTGGAAGACACGCTGACGACCACAAGTGCCGACAACACAATGGACTCCGTGGACAGGGCCGGAGATACACAGCTGGCGGAAGCTTCGAAAGAAGAGACATCCAGGGTCCCGGAGAGACCGGGGACCGTAGAAGCAGGGTCATCTGGAAACACAAACTTCGCGGGGAGAAAACCGTGCAAGAAAAACACAGCCGTGTTTGCTGAAGTCAAGGTGCCAAAGGCTACGAAAGGACGCAAGAAGGGTTTTGTGGTCAAGAAACAAACAGTGACTGTCAGAAAGCGGGTCCAGCGTTTGCCCGGACAAGGAGGATTTTTCTTCCCGTGCAGCTGTGGAAGAAAATACACGCACAAGCGAGACCTCAGCACGCATCAGAAGAAATCAGAGAAATGTCCAAAGAACTCGCGGTTCGTGAAAGCCCGAGAGTTTCCGGCGGACCCAAAGTACCTGGCCAAACACGGGGGCGTTGGGGCAGAAGGGTGGCATGTAGAAGACGAAGAAGAAATGGATTTGCCCGACGCCGCCGCCAAATTGCACACTGATGAGGATGCAGCGGAGCAAAGCGAAGACAGCGGGGAACCCAGTGCCGTCCGGCCGCCCGAATCCAAAGCAAAATCTCGGGTTGAAACTTCGACAGCTCGAAGAAAATCACGGGAAGTCATCGACGTCGAAGATACTTTGGGGACATCACCCAGTAAAAAGACACAGGGTACGTCTGCCAAGAGGCGACGTAGTGAATCAAGCAGTGCAAAGAAAGCCGAACCAGGCGGCAAAACCAAAACGACAAGTGACCGAAATTTGGAGACCCATGACGTGTGTTCTTGTGGCCGGCCCAATTGTCGTCAAATTTTGTGTTCGTGTGGTACCAATTGCCACAAAATAGGTGCTTTGAAGAGACATTTGAAGGAAACTCGTTGCGGAAATGCTAAAACAGAAGCAGAAAAGGAAGCCATCATAAAAAACGCCTTGCAACAGTGGGAAGGCTACGGAAACACTGCTGAACCTGCAACAGGAAACAATGCCTCGGACACCACGGAAGGGAAGCAAAGTCACACGACAGATCTGAAAACCAGAACGACACCTTTCAAAAGGACTGACCTCAGCACCCGTGGCTCAGCAAAGACAGTCGCCGGCAAGAGCAAACAAACTCAGCTGACCGAGTCTGCGAAAAAGCGCCTGACCGATCTTTACCCGATCAAGGCTCGGCAGAGTGAAATTGACGAGATGGTCAAGAAAATAGGACGTAAAATGGAACCTCTGAGGACAGCTGGTGTCCATCCCACTGAGAAAGAAATCCGAATCGGGACCAAAGCCCCAAAGAGGCGCAAAGTTTGCCCTGTGACAGAAGAACCCGAAGAAATGAGCAGGTCGAACATTCTGGAGAAAAGCTCAGGGACAAAGATCGTCCTCGGCAGAAAATTGCAGGTGAAAAAAACGAAGATTCCGTCCACTCATGCACAGAAGGATATCATGCACGCAACTGCAAACAAGTCAGCTGAAATCATAGACAGAAGAACAAAGAAGAATCGGGCAGCCAAAGCGCAGCTGCTGGTGTCCAATGCGAAAAGAAGGAGGAATTCAAAACAGTCGGACAGACATTTCCCTTGCTCCTGTGGTAAGGTGTTCCAGCACATTTCATCACTGCAAAGACACCAACGCCAAACCCCGTGGTGTGACAAAACTTTTGAAGATGGCTTCATTGGATTGAAACGCCGAAGAAAAGGAAAGGGAAATCTGGTTTCCGCAAGAGCTCAACGAGATTCGGCATCAAGGAGGGACAAAACTGACCTGAACCCAACAGCCTCGGCTCCTGCTGACACTTCTGCCAACAGAGACGAAGATTTCACCCTGGAACAGAGAAACTCATCGTCACGGGGCAAGATCATGCTCCGAAGACTGCGAATGGACAACGCTGTGTTTCCCAAATCCCCAGAGGCGATTGAGATGCGGTCAGAGCAGTGGCGCCGCAGTTCTGAGCTGAAAGTGGCAACCGATCACATCGATTCACAACGTTCAGTCGAAACCAGCCCGAACAAGGTGAAGGTTCGTCCAAACGCAGAAGGAGAATGCCAGCAAATCGCACTCTTGACTACGTCTGAAGAGAATGCGCCAGAATCCACGTCAGGAAAGGAGACTCTTGAATCCACGGCAGAAAAGGCGCCAGAAGAGGAGGCACCAGAGTCCACGGCTGAAGAGATGGCGCAAAAATCCGTGTCAGAAGAAGATCCCCCAGAATCTACAGAGCTGCCAGAAGATACAGCGACGAAGGACGACGCCACGCCGTGCTCACCGGGCGGGCTGCTATCGGGAACTGACAGAGTGACCCTCGTGTCGCCACCGCGCGTGACGAGACTCACGCTCTCGCTCCTGGACTTCCACGCTCCCGCCGACTTCACTCCTGCTGAGCACAGCAGAATTACTGATGCCTCGGGGTCACTACCAACAGAAGTGAAGACCAGTGTGGAATCAACCAGGCGGGGTGGCAGTGTGCATCTGATTTCTCCTCCGCGACCCACGAGAACAACATTGTCTTCGTTGGAGAATATGGAAGCTCTGGCGGCAGAAGTTAGAGAAAACTCGACAACCACAACAGACGGTTTGCTGAAGTTCTCTCTCCCCGAGTCAAATGACATGATGAATAACAGCATGACCTCTCAAATGGAAAGAGAAGATTCTGTTGAAGGAGTCGAAGGTCAACACGAAATTCAAGGGGACGCAGAGCAGAACAAAGGCAGTGAGCAGGTTGAAGGATGTGTTGAAGAGAGCAAGAGAGCAAACGAGGCGAAATCTGAAGCTCATGACGAGACACCAGCGAGGGGTCGGAGGTCGAGAGCGCGAGAAGCTGGTGAAACAAATCGACACCAAGAGACGAGTCAAACCTCTGCAAATTCCGAGACTGGAGAGACGGGAGCCACAGAAGGAGCAGGCTTGGTCGAGTCCGTTACGACTGCATCAGGCGAAGCCCAACACAAAGACTTCCCAACAACTACGGCCGACACGGACGGAGATGCACCCGAAGCACCGAAACAAGTGGCTTCCGCCGAAACGAGCACAACGGCTGAAGCGGAAGAAATAGACACAGCAGAAGAAACAAAGAAGGAAGACCGCCTTTTCCAGAATGAAACTCGCGACCCTGAAAAGAGCTCGGACGAAAAGCCTCCAACACGAGAAAATGAGGAGCCTGCGGCAGGAGAAACACGCGATCAGTCGGCCGACTCACTCTCGAGAAGGGAGTCGCGCATCAGTCCTGCTGCGGCTGCGCGGCGACGACGGGCCATACAACGACAGCAAGGACCTTACAGGTAGGGAGTCATAGTTTTCCTTCCTCTACACACACACACACACACACACACACACACACACACACACACACACACACACACACACAAATTTGATTGAAAGAGCCGCAACATTTATCACTTGATGGGTTTCACTCACTTTCAGTGACAGGAAAGGTAGTTGCTGTATTTCTGTATTGACAAACGTATTCAAGCAATTTTCAGAATAGTTATGAGTATCTGTGAGAAGAAAGATGAATCTTTGTGTATGAATCTTTGTTGTTTTCGTTTTGTGCGTGTGGTATTGAAGGGATTCAACAGAAGGTGTTCTTGGCACAACTTGGTTTGTGCGTGCCGTTTGAATCGTGCGAAGGTGCATTCACACAACACACATTCACACATCATGGCCTTCCGTTTGGTGCAGGTGCGGCTGTGGAAAGGAGTACTCGCTGGTACGCGGCCTTCAGCGTCACCAGCAGGTGACGGCCTGCAAGAGAACGGCATGGCGTGTGCCACTCTTGAAGACAGGTTCGTGAACAAACGACTGAAGAATCGACCTCACAGCTGAAGAAGCCTGAGGAGGACACTTTGAACAAAGGAATATAAATGGGAAAGGCCCACTTGCAAAATTTTCATGGCGCTGTCAGTTTTACACCTGTTGTGGTCAGAAATGTTTCTTGCAGTACGTTCCTTGTATTCCGAAGAGACAAACTGCGGTATTTTTCAGGCAAAAAGACGTTCATGAAGAAGCAGCGCGACCGAAACAACAACAGTGGTAGAAAAGGGAAGGTTCAGGCCGCGGCGGTCGCGCCGCCGTCCAGCGAGGACGAGGAAAGACGCCCATTCACCGAGATCCTCAACAAACCTGCGCAGCCACTCGTGTCCGAAGGTCAGTGGAAAAGCCTGCTTGCCCCTGGTGGCGGGTTCACGGTGACAAGCAGTTGAAATTCCTGATCGCTTTTTAAAATTCGCTGTGCGAGAGTTGTTCAGGGCGGTCTTTGCAATCAAATTCGAAATGTGCAAAAGCAGGGCCCACAGCTGTTCATCACTACAACTTCTATTTTGGAACACGCGCTGTTTTAAAAAACTGAAGTGAGAGGGTGGTACGAAATATCTTTCGAATGTGTGCATTCCAACGCTTGAATGTTTTGACTTCAGGCATCTGCAGTCTGGAGTGTGAGTTCTGTGCCAAACCGTTCTTGATGGAGCAAAACTGGAAGCGCCACCTGAGAATCTGCAAACAGCGACCCAGAGAGGAAACCGGTGTGTTTTGTCTCCCAACCTTGTGCCTTTTTGTCAGTGAAGATCAAATTGTAAGCAGTTTTCAATGTGCCTGGGAGACGAGTCAACTCCGCCAGATCTGGAGGATGGGAAAACTCAATAACTAACTATTTTGTGCACATGGTGTTCTGATGTTCAGTTCTTTCTCACCACAGAGGAGGAAGAAGAGAGACCGACTGGTTCGCACCGAGAGCTGAGCGAACGCCTGACTGGTGGTACCCCGTACATGGACACTTCCGACAGCGACTCGTCTGATCAGGAACGCGCAGGTAACGGTAACTGCCACAGTGGATTTTGTCGTGAATTCACACGTATCCCATAAAACTCTGCCTCGGTGAAAAGTGTCTCTCCCTTGTGGATTCTGAACACGGTGTTGAAATGACATCGGGACAATTCACAGGAGACGAGCCATTCCGCTGCGCTGTGTGCCGCAGGCAATTTGACGACAAACTGCGCTACAAGAAGCACAAAGCCTCGGCGTGCGACAAGAAGAAACTACAGTGCTCCATCTGTGGACAGTATTACGCCTCCATGCAGAGCCTTGCTTTTCACGAGGTGAGGTTGCATAGCAAGTCACATTCAAAAGCACCTTAGATCACGCACGAAGAGGAAAATGTGTGTGTGGTCTAAAATTTGTTCGAAAGATTCAAAAAGTTTCAATGTGCTTTGTTTTGGAATGTCGTAAACCAGGATATCAAAAGCCAAAATATTTTGGGAGAAAAACGTGAAATGGTGTTTCTTTGACAGACGAATCACCAGTCGGATATCTCCCAGCCGTACGGCTGTCCTGTCTGCGGTCAGCAGTTCAAGTCGTCTTCCACTCTGCTGCGACACAGAGAATCCCACAGCACCATCAAGCTGCCGCCCAAGAGAAAACTGTCCGATCGATACCGGTAACCAACAGTTCAATCTTTTGACGAAATGAGCCACATGACACATAAGACTTTCTGGGATGTGGACCACCAAGCGACTCTACGCTCTCTGAGTTATTCTGGCTCCACACCCTCAGGACGAGTCATTCGCACAGAAATGCGCGAGTGTCCAAAACAAATTTGGCCCGTTGTGGAGATGAGAATGGATGACCGGTATTGTTTTGTTCCCAGGGTTGAAATTGTCAACGGCAAGGTGGTTCTGCACAGTACCAAGCAAAGCCAGTCCACGCCTGACAACACCACCACCAGCATCGATGGCAAACAGACTGAGCAGAAAGCGGAACCCTCAACGAAGAAACGGCGCAGAAATATCTCGGCTGCAGCCACCGCCACTCCTAATGTAGCGCCTGGGACGCCTAAGGTACCGCCACAACGTAAGCACTAGGCATAAGGAATGAAGCTTCCTGCCGAGGTGTTTGGGGTTTTTCACTACAGTTGTGTTTGAAGCTTTTGGTGACGAAGGGGTGATTATCAGCCGGCCGTCATCAATACCAACAGTGACACAAAACGATTTTTGTTGCAGATGAGCGAGTGTCGCGTCGTTATCGCCGACATCCAGTACAAGTCGCCTCGCTCGACGGCAGAAAAGGGATCAACGCGTTCAGTGGGAATACAGCCATCTAGAAACAGTGGGACAAGAGACGGACGTCCGGAAAAAAAGAGAGATCATCCGAAGTCGATCGAACCTGAAAGATCAGCTGGGGTCTGGAAAAACCTGGACGGAGTCAGAAGGAAGAGAGGGCGTCCAAGAAAAACTGTCGGAATGGGAAAATTTGTCAAACCTGGAAGATTCAACGATCGCAGCAGGCATTCTGTGGTCGTGCAGAAAGAAATCAGAAGAAAAAGAGGTCGCCCAAGGTTGAAGGACACTTTCGCGAGTGACGAAGACGCCAGCACGGAAAGAATGGTCAAGCCTGGAAGGCAACACCAAACACAGGCTGGGGCTGTGCAGAACCTCCACGCAACCAAGAAGAGAGGGCGTCCAAGGAAACGCAGGTTTGCAGGAAGAGGCTCTGCACGAATTTCTCGGGATGCACTGCAGTCTGTACAAGGAAAAAACCTCCGTACGACTGATGAATCTCTGGATGGCACTGATTTGTTGGGCGATTCGGGGCCAGTGCGTGTACTCCGCCGCTCGGGATCTCTCAAGAGATCTACGGAAGAGTGTTCAACACCGGAAACTAAGAAATTCTGGAGCAAACCACCAGTGAGCAAAAGAAGAAAGTCAAATCCTCGTGTGGTGCAGGAACAAGTGGAGCGCAAGAGAGGCCGGAAGAGGACGGTTTCAGTGAGTAGAGACAAAGGTGTCGCGTCAAAAGCGAGGAGACGCTCAGGAGCAGTTGAAGCCGGTTCTTCTGATGCAGAGCAGCACGTTCCTGATGACTTGGACATCTTAGCAAAGCTGAGTGTGTTCGCTCAACTCGCCAATGATGGGCCGACTGTGTGCATTCAAGATGAATTTGAGGCTGTCGAGACCGCAGACCTGTCGTCGTCAGAACAAGGACCAAGGGCAGACGACAATCGGTCAGACAGTAAAGGTCCTGCAGACACAAAATGCGTCAGCGCACTTGAATCCGGTTCATTTGAGGACGCTGCTGTCACCCCTTTCTCTGCGGACAGTGGAATTCTTGCAAATGATGCATCTGTAGAGAACCAAAATGCTCTCATTGCCGCTTCCGCGATGGAGAAGAGTGAGAGTCCCAGCAGTGAAACGAACGAACCGTCAACCAGCACGCCTGATCAGCACCAAAGCTCAGACAAGCCGAGTGAAAAGCTCAAAACTGAAAGCAGTAAAATGGAGACAACGTCCCGAAAGCCCAGTGACCGAAGTAGTGAAACGACAGTTGAAGTGCTAGATCAGTTGCTGGACACGGAATGCACGAAAAGCCACATCGAAGACGCTCGTTCACAAACTGCAGATACTGTTGATCATGAAGAAGACAAAAACTCACCTGCAAAGAAAGAGCATTCGGACGCGTCTGCTGAACTGGAAAACTCCTCTGCTACCGACGCCAGTTGTGATCGTCACGAAGGTACCATTGGGGGAAATGATTCGATTTCTGTTTGTCAAAAAGGTGCTACTGATGAGGACACAAAAACACATGTCACACCCCCGTGGGTCAAGAAACGGCAAGCAGAGATAGAAGATCTTGCAACGACAGAAGAAACACCTGCAGACATGAACAAGGAATGTCTCGCCAACAGGAACACTGATGCAATAATTGAAACCCCATCCCACGTTGAAAGTCACGAAGAAACTGCTGACACCGACACCGAAGCTGCTGTTTCTGCCGAAATAACAGAGAAAGGAACAAGAAGCGATACAAACAACGAATGTCCTTCAAAGGACCTCGCAGAAGGTTTGGGACCAGATTTTCCTGCGGACAACGTGAGCAGTAATGATGTGGCGGACACATCATGTGACGTCGAAACAGATCAACCAGCGATCGCGCAAAAGGAGGACCACCCTGCTGTTCAGCCCAACGAAGCACCCCCGGAATCTTTGAACCGCTCAGGCTCTGCCGCGTGTCCAACTGAGATTGAGCTGACCGACGACTTCAAAACGATTTCAGAGGAGTCAGACAGCACACCCTCAAACAAAGTTCCAGCCACAGTGTCTCACTCGACAGATTCGCCGTGCCTTCACAGTCATGAGGGTAGATCTGGTTCTCCAATCCCCACCTCTTCAGACGAGCCCCGAGTTTCAGACTCGTCAGATGACAATCATGAACCCAGCCCAGACCCGTGTGGCCGCGACTGTGATGCCAGCGAACCCGATCAGTCACAAAACGACAAAAGCGATGGTTTGCACGAGTCGAAAGGAAGCACCACAGTTGAATTGAGTGATTATCGAGAAGAATTTGGGGAGGACGCAGAGTTAGTGACGATTATTTTTGATGAAGATTCGACAGATTAAAATTGCAAAGCCCAAAGACCGAACATGTTCGCCGCACTGGCACAGCGTTCTGCGCGAGGTGAACTTTTTTTTGCACCAGACCTCCGATCACGTCTCTTGGCGCGTTGGTATCTGTCCACGATTTATACGGGAGACCTTTTCAGTATTTTATGACAATCACTGACTGGCAGTGTGAATGCTTGAGCCAGAATGTTGCGTTTTAGACGTCCTTCAGATCCGTTGTGGCTTCTGTAAGTGCTGTCACTTCGGGTGGCGAAACTTCTTTGGCAACTGATGGAGCGCTTGAGCAGGCAACTTGCACTCGGTGAAGTCAGTCAAATTCAAGAGGAGGGAGTGGTAAAGAACCGACATGAAGGGCATTCCTCTTGGTTCCGCTCAAGATTCGCTCAGCAACCTCAAGGAATGTTACTCGTTCTTTGCAAACGTCAAATCGGAAATTTGTTTATTTGTTTTCGAGGTTCTCACTCGAAAAACGAGTTTTGCTCTGGAACGGGTTGCTTGTGCAGAATGTGTGTCCATGCAAAGATTTTATGTGTTGCTGAGACCTCAGTCGTCTGTGGATGTTCATATTTCTCACTGGTTTTGCGAACAGTACAAGAATAGTGCGAGCGATGTGCTTTGTGTGCGACGGTTCGTAGGAGAAACGGCACTTGAGATACAGTTGAAATGTGAAGACACAATCACCAAAGTTTGAACAAAATTCGTTTTACAGTAGATAGAGTAAAAGTAAGGTTGTTTTTTGTTCTAGTCGTAAGATTATGATTCTCATGTGTGATTTGGGTTGAAGTGCTCAGTTGTTAAAATCGCTGAAAAATTGTGGGCCAGCACATTGCTGGTCCGTAGAGTGCGACGGTCAGTCTTCCACTCCTGTGGCAATAGTAGTTGTACAATATCTTTCTTGGTGCTGCAAGTATGGTGTGCGTGTTTGTGCCTTTTGTTGCGTATCACAGTGCATATTTTTGTACATAAATGCCAAGTGTGGAAATATTCAATGAGTACCTGGTGAAAATAATTATTTGAGCATTTTGAAAAATCAATAGTGAATGAGACAATGGATGAGTCATAGGTGATTTGTGCTGCTTCACTGTTTCTACTTGACATTTAGAACATGATCAGAAGTGCTGCAAGAACAGCAATCATGGAATCGTGGTTGTACAGCACTGAGGCCTTTTGTGGAATCGGATTGAGTAGTTTGTACTTGTACATACATACTTTTCAGCAAAAATTAGATTTTTCACAATGCCTCAGCGGTGATTGTGTTTCGGTCATCGACATTGCTCATGTGTCATCCCTGAGTGTGTTTGTTGTGCTGTACATTTCTTTCTCCTGGGTTTTGTGCAGGTGTCTGTTTTCAGCTCGTCTCCATGTACATGCCGGTAGCGGCGGAGGCGGGCTGTATCCAATCACCTTGCGTCCATGTGCATGTGTACCAGTTTCAAGGGGGTTGGGGGGGTGCAAAAACAAAGCTCAACGGAAGTACCACGTCTTTAGCTCTGCAGGGTGGTCTCACATCAAAAGCGATACAGGGAGGAACATCATTAGGTCCACGGGAAGAGGTGCCTGCAGGGGGGATCAATTTAATCGGTTCCACAAAAAGGTCCTGGGGGTAGTAAATCAGCTTTGCCATGTCATTGGCTCCAGTGAGGTACCATAGCACAAACACTATTCGGGGGTTCCACATTGTTGGCTAGCTATGTGAGGTACCACCACATCATCAGGTCCCGTCGTCATTTTGACTTTGACTGCTGGGCGGACACCATTGTTACTGAACCCCACCCTTGTGGAGCTAAGAATAGGAATGTGGTTACCTTGCCCGTTCTCGAGACGGGAAAAGCTCGGACTTTGAATGTTCAAAGCTGATGCGGTGGTAAATGTGGTTGGTGGACGCGGGCTGTTCAATGCGTTAGTATTTCTAGTTTTGAGAAAGTTAAAAGTGTGCGAGTTTACTGGTCATTTGGTTCGTCACATTTTGCGACTCAGGAGTGTTCATCATACGTCAGGTTGAATCACTTTTTTGTTATCTATTTCAAGAATTTTTGCTCGATCCGCGTCACATTTCGCCTGACAGTCGAGATTCGATCTGAAAAGACACACCAAACTTTTGAACAGAGAGAACGAGGGACACTACAACTGGAGTAGTGGGACCGTTCGTTGAATTCGTGGGCAGGATACCTTTTTTTTCGCAATCACCTTGTCGACGGTTTCAGCAGCATTCAACCAAGGAAACCACTTGTGTTCAGTTTTAAGTTGGCTCACAGGAGTTCGTAGTCTCAGAACGTTCACTCTTGTGTGAATTGTGTTTTTCACTGTAGCCGATTAGTTTTAGAAAAACGGGAGTTTTGATTTTGCAAATAAAGTTCAGAATTGTCTCTCGCTGTTTGGGTTTCATTGTGAGATCACCCGACAGTCGACATCGTCAGTTGTTGCTTTCAGGGTTCTTAGGGTACCGCGGCTGGAGGACGTGGGTGTAACAGCCTCATGATGTCTGCGGGCGGACGCATATCTGATCGGGCTGAAGAACATCCCGACGTCGGTTTTGCATTGGGCTGGCTTTGGGCCAGCTTCGGGATGTTCATATTGCATTGTTCCCTATGGAGTGATTCACACCTGGTTGAGCTGGTCAGCCCAATCAAGCTCTGAACTGATGAGTATATGCAAGGACTGAACGAATCAGGCTGAAGACCAGTCGGGCTTGAATTTTAATAAGATGTTCCTTGGCAACTGTGACTTCCAGCTGCAAAAAATGTAGACTTTCAGCAACAAACATATCTGTGAACAGATTCTTCTGTTTTTTATTTGTACTTCAAATCTGCAATATTGGAACATCCTATATTCAGCAAAAAAAAGCATGTGGAACATCCTGTGTTCAGCAAAAAAGTAAAATGTGGAACATCCTGTGTTCAGCAAAGAAAAACAAAAGAACATACGAGAACATCCCATATCTAACAAAAAACAAAAGCATATAGAACATCCTGTATTAAACAAAAGTACATGGAATATCCCGTGTTAACAAAAAAACAAAAGCACATAGAACATCCCAGCCTAAAGCTGGCCTGAAGCAGTGTGCCACCAATTGGTATACAGCCTGAACATCATGTGAATCAGGTGTGGATCAGGCTCACCGGCCCGTCGGGATCTTCCAGCCCGATCAGATGTGCGTCCGCCCTGCATGTGTTCGAGCGGCGTGCGTCTCCATGCACAGGTTCCATCGCTGATGCGTTCCCACGAGAAAGGGTGCCGACGTGGAACCAAACCGAGTTCGGCACACTCTCTCAGTGTCACAGCTTCTTTTGAGAACGTCCTCAGGCATGGTGATCCTCTCTCGCGTATTGGGAGAACATCTGGCATGGCAAACAGGCAGATTTTGTCTTTACAGATTGTGGCACAAAATCTGGTGCTTTCAGCTGCACCTGTGGGTTCCCGATTCCATCAGGAGGGTTGGGCTCCCTCGAGCACTCGAGTCCAGCGCGCAAGTATTTTCTTCTTTTTCATGGAGATGGAGGGGAGAGGGGATGAGCAGACATCCCACTCGTTCTGGGTACAAGAGAGAAGCTGTCTGATCTGTCTGGTGTCCATTGCTCCATTGAAAAGATTTTTGTCTATGGAACTGGTTTGCCATAAACACGCGTGTGAGGGCCAGAGGTTGCGCCAGTTTTGTAGGAACTGTCGAAATATGCCCAACTTTGCGGGCACAACCTTGGAAAATGAAAAATTAGTGATGGGGCAAACGTTTTTTCGGTTGTCAAGGGGTCCCTGGCCCCACGGGCACTTCTCAGATCCACTTCAGTGTCCCCCTCCCAATCCTGTTTGCGTTTCCCAACCATGTCCTTGACCGAAGTGTCCCATCATTTGTGTGATACAGCAGGTGCAGGTGTGCGGGTTGTGAATGCATGAGAGGGTTGTAATGTTGTTGTTGTTTGTTTGTTGTTTTTTTTCGGGAACATATTTCTTGTTCAAGTTGACCAAAGCTGGTATTTTTGCGGGAACCAAAGTGAACAGTGTCGCCAGCTGCAGTGAATTTAGTCCGCTGAGGCTGCGATGCCCCCTCGTGGTCAGCAGGCAAAACAGCTAGCACGCACAAAAGCTGAATGTGTGTATGTCTCAATATTTGGTTGTTTTCTTCGTCAAACTTGGATAATGCTTCCCAGATAGTGAATTGCTTTGTGAAACTTTCACAGATGCACGTCTGTGTCGAGTTTCACATGGAGTAAGTGTGTATAAACTTAACTTTACGTTGTTGGAAAGTTTGCATGAAAGAAACCCTGGGAGCCGCCATTGCTTTGGCAGCGCAGGGGTAACAACACGAAAGCGCCTTGACAGCTGCAACAAAATCACTTTCATGCCAAATTGAGTTTCCAGAAATAAATCTGGAAGGGCTAAGGCCATGACCATGGCCCTCGTAAAGGGATTATTATGCCTGATACTGTGGATTACTGCGGCATCGAGTGACAGGCAGCCAGAGAGGGGTAAGTACGAGTACCCCATCAAGGGGGTTTGTTGTTTTCTTCAGTTTTGTTCAAAAGAGCTTGCTTTTTTACGTCCAGTAAATCGTTTGGTTGCATCTGCTGGTAATTGTAGGAATTTTGGTTTTGCGTCTTGTGTGGCTTTCCACGTGCTGGATGGGAGCGGGTTGGGCTGAGTGAGGGGAGCACCAAGGCAGCTTGGTTGGGTGGAGGTTTCTGCAAATTGTCATCAAGCGTTGAACTCTTCCACGCGTCCTGGGTCCACTGTATATGTTTTCTGTCTGAACGCTTCGTCCTCCACGAAAAAAAACCAAACACAACAATATCCACAATTTGAAATTTTGGCGTGCCGATGGTTTCAACACAAGGGACAATCCCGTGGATTCAGCGCTCTAGCTGCTTCAACTGAGTCACATCCAGGGTCTGGGACATGATGACAAATCTGGCTTTGAATGCATCGACAAACCAACACATCTGTGCTCGCTTGCCACACGCGCAGTCGCGAACCAAAGTGAGCACACAGATCCACTGACAGTTGAACTGAACCTGTCCAGGTGTTGGAGCCGTCTGGTTGCCTTGGCTGTAGACTTGTGTTGACACAGGTTTTGAGATTTCTGATGAAGTTGCTTTGTGCATAGTTCCTTTTCCACACAAGTTGCAGTGGTGTTGGTGGACAGTGTTCCAAAGAAGAGTCAAAGCGAAGGTTATTTGTCGCGAGAGGGGAGCCTCTAGAGTTACTGATGTCAATATGCATTTCGTGTTTGTGTAAATTGTACCACAAATGGTAAACACTTTGAGGTAAACAGTACTGTTGACCATGTAGATTCCACTCTCAGACATGTCTGCCTCTGCGGCACTGCCGTGCTCAACCTTTTTCGCGTTGCACGATCCTCCAGGTTGGGCGAAACCTGACTGCTGTCAGTGTTTCATTTGGAGCCCTGGAATATGCAGCCAGCAAGTACAGTCTTTAGCAAGTTGCATCTCGTGTCAAGCAACACGTCTGTTCATGTTCCATGGATCAGGTATTGCACTTTTCAGTGACAACACGTCGACGGACCGAAAGGCTGTCGTCAAGGTTGTTCTCACTGTGGAACACTCGTCACACAAAATGTTGCACAGAGGGTGATGAGTTTTGAGTGGGTGACGCCCAAAATTCTGGACTAATTACACAGATGCATTTTATCTGTCGACTCAGCGCAAATAAATTGATCTGTCAATGCTTGTGTCACATTTGATTTTGCCAAAATTATATCGGGAATTGACTCGTCAAATAGGATTTTGACGGAGATGTTTGGAAGTATGTCAGTGAGCGTTTATGGCATTGAATACGGTCACGTTAACCTGGTGTACCTGGAAAAAACACAGACATCCTGCTCCGCTACAAGTGCTGGTGCAGAGCCGGTCAGAGAGTGCGTCAAGATTGAAGTGACATGCAGCAGTTTGTGCCTGTCTGGAGCCTGTCGCTTCAAGTTTTCTCATTGGCGCTGTGATCTGAAAAGCGCTGACAGTTTTAATTTGCAACAGCAAAAAGGACTTCTGGGGTGCATTTCACTGTGTCGTCCAGAGTTGAAATCAGTTCCCTGCACAAAAAGGAGAAAGTTTGTGAGAATGGGTTGTTCCAGGATTGGATTGGAGCTTCACACGCTGAGTCTGGATCCGCCAGAAGCGGACATGTATCCTGCCCGAGTTATCGGTGTGATGATATGCAATCGCTGCCAGTTGTTTGTACAGCCTGTTTGATAGGCATCTCACACTCGTAACTCCCGTCTGCACGATGGAGCAAGATTATTCAGACTCGCGGTCAATTCAACGTGACCACTTGTCACTCTTACTGGTCTCTTCACGCACTTTCAGAGATTGCGCGAAGAACAGGGGCGAAATTTCTCTGAAAGATTTCAAAAGCAATGAAGATCAACTGAAACATGTGAAAACAAGTGCCATGGTTCTGGATATTTCGTGACCAAAAGTGCGTGAAACTGAATGGAAAGGACTTGTGATTGAGAGCCGTTGGTGATTGATGGGCGACTCGGGTCCCGACGCGAACAATGCGCGCATCGTCCGCGCAGCGAGCGCGCACAATGGGCATTCAGCACTACTGTGGCTGCATGTCCAGGGTCGCATGCGCGTTAATTGCGCACCACTGATTTGGTCGTGTGAGGAGGGCCGACATCTTTTTTATGGGCCAACATTATTGAATTCCTCCTGCCCCATGTTTTGTTGCAGCACAAAACTGCAATTTGTACAGGCTCTTGTCACAAAAAGGTTTGCAATCACATGACAACTTTCAAGACATCATTCCCAACATCCCTTCTCAACGGAAATGACCAACAACAGAAGCAACACAGGCTTCCACGAAAAAGCGTCACTGCAGTGTTGCAGGAGAGCAGCGATTCATCTCCGGGCCGGAAATAGCAGTGTGTTTTCCATAAGCAGCTTGCTACGGCTGATTACGGGATTAGACGCCCGACCTGGATTGGGCTGTGCATGACACCTGTCAGCTTACCGTCTTATACTCTCACCGCATGCGTCCAACTTCCACTTCAGGAACTGCAAGAGTGTCGTGTCCCTGCCAAGACGGACTTCTCTGAGGTCCGAAAGAGTGTTGAAGTTTGTTGTTCTGAAAAAATCAACATATCCCAGATTCAAGTGAATGAATTGACAAGGCTGGATGGGACCCCCTGATGAGTCTTTCTCGAGGCAGCACAGATTCCCAGGAAAAACAACCCAATCTACAGTTGAGGAGCTGTCATCAGAGCCAATGTTTGCATTGTTGTCTCATGTCCAGTACTCGTGGCCAATTAGGCCCATTAGAGATGGACTGTTGGCACGTCCTCAATGCGTACACGGCGAGTTGCTGAACAATCCCGACCAATCTAAATAAGTACATTCCAGCTATATGCTGTGCAAACGAAGGAGGCCAATTCATGAAAATCCACTTTGGTTCGGAAATCTGATGTTGCTGTGACAAGCAAATGGACGCATTCACCAAAACCAAATTTGTGACGTCGTAGATAATCTCCCAACCTGACTGACGAGATTAGATAAGGCGGCGCGCGTAAGACAGACGTCTGTGAAGTTAGGAACTGCTGGAGTAGGGACCAACCACACTTGAATGTTTGAACCTTGTGGTCATGGCTTCGAGCACGGACTTCGATGTGGGTTGCTGAGGATTCAATTGGGAGACATCAGTGCAGCATGCGGGCGATAACAAGGGAGAGTGACTGAAATTTTGTATCAAAATTGCGGCATTTTTGTGTCATTTGGCCTCAATTACGTGACATGCTTGTTGATAGTTCAAATGCGCAAAACACTGATTCTGTTTGGAGCTCCAAAGTACAAGTGCATGCAGTGCGAGTTGAGTTACTTGTGAAGTCCGTGAAACGACCGTGAAGTGGTTGTACAGCCTCTCGCGGATGAACGGCATGCAGAGCTCACTTTGTCCGGATTCAACTCACGAAGTGTCTTGCCTGGTGCTGAGAAACAGTGTGACACGAACCTTGCCACAACACCTGTCCAGAGGGAAATTGTTTTGTGCCTGGCCCCAGAACTGCTGTGCCGTCTGCCACTTGTTGGACCTGTTTCGAGGGTTGGTCGCACTTTTGGTCTGGCTGGGCTGTTGGCGTCTCTCCACGCGTGTTCACGCGAGGACAGGGTTCTCACACTGTACAAAAATGGTTCCTGTGAAATCACACAATGACTTTTCGAGACCTTTGGTTGAGAAAGGAGTTGTGTGATTTCACAGGAACCATTTTTCTAAGGCGAGAACCCATTTCTACCACGATGTGGGCACAAACGAGAGGTTTTGTGATCACAGAGTTGTAGAATCGTTGTTCATGTTGTGTAACTGTGACCGCATATTCTTTTCCGCTCTTCCCAGCTCCGTGCTGGAGGAAACGACTTTGTGTAGCCTTTTCGTGGCAATGATCTGTGATTACCCACGTTTTTCACGTCGTAAACGACAAACGACTGAAACATTTGGTTTTGACATTCAATCGCCATTGCACGGAACCTTTTTGTTTGCGACGAAAATCCCGCGCATGTGAAATACGGGAATAATTGCAAAAGGCTGCAGGCTGTGTTGAGCCTGCGGCCACACTGTGGACGTAGCACACGCCGAACATCTTCAGATCGATGTACTGTGGACAGTACTCGTACGAGTGTGGTCTGAATCTCCGAACCTCATCTTGACCCCGGCAGTTTTGTGTTTTGACCTGGTGTTTGAAATTCCCCCATTTCAGCTTGCAGCAGACTTGTCAACAAATATCACTTCACTTTTGGCAGTGAGTACTATCCACTTTCTTTGCCTGCCTGACACGGCAAAATCTGTTGTTTGATGCATCACCTTGCGTGAACAGCGTGAGATGCGTGCTGCTCAAAAGCAGGGAGCCAGGGGTCAGATGTAATCTGCTTTCAATACGAGGGTGAAATTTCATCTTCAAAGGGAAAGTTTTCCCTTGTGTGATCAAAGATACTTCGGGTTGTAGAATCCAAAGAGACAAGTCAACCCGTTTTGGTGAACTCCAGCGAACATGGTTATACTGTATTGATGAATCTTGCTCATTTTACAGTGGCAGCTTGGCTCTTCGGTTTGGAGGTGAATGGCATCTCTTTCAAACAACGACACAGAGAGGAAATTGAGTGACAGTGGATGACAACACAACGTGATAACACATAATTGGTCGTGTGACAAAAGAAATCCAAGCAGTCGGTGTTTTGTGAAGGTCCACCGGTGTTGAACTCATGGCGGTCAGACACACTTTTTCACTGCTCCCCTGTTCAGATCGCGCCGGCCAAATCTGCAGGAGTCTTGTGTCGTACGAGTACTTGATGATCCACTCGTTTTGGTGTTTTGGAGACAAAGTTCTGTAGTGTTATGCAAGGGGCATGTGATGTCAGTTTTGATGTTTGGCGCAGCACCGAGGGCCGTGTCTGATATTTTCAACACAGATTGGCCAGACTGTCAGTCCATTTGCAGATTCACAGTGTTGAGTGTAATTCGGATGTTCAGTCCCCGTCTCATTCGTATGCGGGGCACGATCTTATCTAAACGATGCAGCAAACATTTACACAGTGCTGTTTTTATTTGCACGAGTTTTTTCTTCAGGCGGTCCTGTGACTTTCCTCAGCTTGTACTCGCTTGAATTTTGTCACAACATAGGAACATCGAAAGTTGATAACCAATTGAGTCGAATGTACACCTTGCCTTCAGAGGCAAAGGTGGATTCTGGTTCCCGAATCGTTATGACTAGGTTTCGCGTTGTGAACATCCTTGACGGACTTGATGTCGAATAAAGCTTTGGGCACACTTGTTCAACAAAGATGTGAGAGTGCAATTTGTATGAACGGATGATGTCTGAACAGTTGAAGGGCATAAAGGATTTTCGGCGTAAATAGAACGTTTCTAGATGCATGAGGGCACCGAACCTATTCACTTGCAAAAAGGAAGGGAGGAATATTGTGCGGTGGGTTGACATTGGAAAACATGGGCAGCAATTGACCTCTGGGCACACAACGGCTCGTCTCATCAGCGGATTCGTGCCGAGGAGGATCTGGGAATCAAAACCCAAATTCACACATTTCGTCACAAGAACACAACCCTCAAATGGTATTCCACACTCGGTGTTCGTTTTCACAGCGAAGAAATCAGTTGATTCAGCACGACCTTGGAATCCATTCAAACCCAGTACATCACAATGAGTTCAAATTGGAGCTGTTTTAGTTTTGAAATGTCTGTCACATTTCATTTTGATTCGTGTGCCACAAAAAGCTGGTTTATCTGCTCAATTAGGGATTCGTGTGTGAGTCGTGTGCAGCTGTCTCGGTGCGGGCGGACCGTTTGGGCTGTCAACTCAGCGTTAACTGAGCCTTTTCACGTCAATTTGAATGTCAGACTCACTCCTCATTGCAGCAGGTAGCAAATTTGTGTTCTTGCGAGTGTTGTGTGTGTTCCAAAAGAAGAAATTTACCGTGATCAGGATCCGAGGACTTTTCCCTGTGCTGGTGAGTCCTTCAGCCACCCCTCTCGCAAAAAAGTGCCGACGATGTGAAAGAAAAATGACAAGCGCTTGAGGGACATTCAGTTTTCATTGCCTCCGAGTGCGGTACGAGTATGCTGTGATATTGGCTCAACCACTGGTGGCCGAGTGGCGAGTGCCAACGACAACCAAGTTGTGAGCAGTGTCGCACCAGTCGAGTTCCTTTCCACTCGGTGAGCCAAATATTCTGCTCAGAGGACACACGTGCGTTGATACTATCCATTTCACGCAGTTTATGGGCACCAGAACTGAACAAGAGAAAACGAAATGGTGCTTCGTACACAAGAATGACCAGTTATGAAGCGCCCGGTGGTGTGATGTTCGCTGTCAATTTGACAACAACAAATATAACACAAGGATTTGTTCTTGAACGCCACAACCATTGTTCTCGAGACCCATTACCATTTTGTAATGAATGCTTGTTGAAGACTGACAAAGTTAATGAGGCATAAAA
>JAAUXT010151361.1_pt1 | contig 25628 bp, 24 predicted proteins | sample 7278171 | NCBI WGS metagenome assembly JAAUXT01 (sample SAMN14350112, study PRJNA611818) | marine sediment metagenome | isolation source: surface marine sediment (1.8m) | place: French Polynesia: Moorea | collected 2018-08
ACCCAGATGTGTCCTGTGAAGTTGGAGAGCTTTGGCTACACCATGGACACAATGTATTTCAGGTGGATGGACAGTGCTGTGGAAATTGACCCTCAAACCAAGTAAGTCTGAATTTTTTGTATGAATTAACCACAGAAGCTCTGTTGTAAACTACTATGAATTTTGCTTGTGTTATGCTTCCACTTTGCCACATTGTTTGTACTCCATTTGCAGTTTGCTGACATATGCTCTGACAGTCATCTTTCTGTATGACTGCAGTCAAAATTATACCACTGGTGCATTCCCCTGCCATGAAATCAGATTTGTCCTTGAGAGAGACATTGGGTCTGCTTTTATGCAAGTAAGCTGGGATAATCAATAACCAGCAGCTATTTATGCACCAGCTGTTGCACTTGATTGGAAACCAACTTTGTCACTATCGACAAAAAATTCTTCAAGCAACAATCAGTTTGTTTTCCTCAACAGTTTTTCCTTCCTGGGATACTGGTGGTGCTGACATCTTGGTCAGTTTTCTGGGCAGACATGACCTGTGCTGAATGTGTAAGGAGAAAAAATAGTGGTGAATCTGGTGATATTTTTGTGGTTCATGTGACTCATATTTGATGGTAATATTTTTTTATGTGAACAGGTTGGATTTGAAGTGATGCTAATGCTGACCCTGACTGCTGTGAGTGTTGGTGCAAACCAGAACCTGCCTCCAGTCTCCTATGTCAAGGCCTCTGACATCTGGTCCTTCACCTGCCTCTTCATGGTCATGGCTGTGATGCTGGAATCTATCTTAGAAAGCTACTCACAATCACTCCTGAAGGCCAAGAATAGTCTGAGACAGAAGGGCAGGACTATTCTGGCAGGAAAAGGCTCTGATGGACAAGACAACTGGGAAGAAGCACCAAATCAAAACACAATCAGTGAGTGAATCCCAACCAGGGAAACTTGACAAGTTTTAATGAGTTCTGAGTTGATGCGATTGGTAACTTCACTGTGAAGAATTTTAGTTGTGTTGTGCAATGGTATCATTTCTGTCCACAGGTGAAGGTATGAACAGGAAGTTCACCAGAAGACTTCGCCTCACCTCCCGCTGGCTCTTCCCCTTGTTCTTCCTCTGCTTCAACATCTGTTTCTGGCTCAGATACACTGTGTTCCTCCAGCCTGACTTCTCAGGGCGTCTGCATTAAGTTTGTGTGCAGAGGTTTCACAGTCACCAGATGTGTTTGCTGTCATGATGTTTTTTCTTTGTAGGCATCAATTGATAATTTTCTCTTCCCTTCATAGCATTTCTTTTGTGTTGCCACATGTACCTGTGTTGTTGTTTCTTTGTCCAGAAACTAGACAAAAGTGTCACAGGATAATAACAGACAGACATTGCCTTACAAGGTGAAGTAGTATTTTCTGAATTCAGCCCAAAGAAGTACCACACCAGGGCGATTCTGGAGTCAGCAGAAGTATGAGGTGTGTGTCAATACCGTTCATGAATACCAAAAGTTGTGAAACGTTTGTCCAAACAGAAAGGAGTAAAAATTGTTTGATGCAAATGCTTTGTTTTGTCAAACATTCCCGTCATGCTCTGACCAGCAATGTGGGCTTCAAAGCTGGTCCGGCAAACCCAGTGTGTCCAATGTACCAAACCAAACGGGCAACAATTCTGTGCTTGATGATCCAAGCCAGCAGGGCAACCCAATCCTGGTGTGCCCAAGGTTCCTGGCCAGCGGGGAAACCTCAGCGTACCCAGGGGTCCAAGTCAGCAGAGCAGCCTCAGGGTAACAAATCCCCCTTTGTTGATTCCACACCTACCACACCCTGATCTGCCAGTTGAAGACACAGTATTCCTTCATTATCTCTCACACAAACACAAGGGGAAATACACTTCCTTTGCCATGCAGGATTTCTAATTGCGGTGAAGGGTGCATCACCTCAGGACGAACACAACTTGTTTGCACTCTTTCCCTTGCATTTGCCTGTTGTCCTCAATTCAACACAAGCGTGCCTTTCTTTGACTGTGCCACCAGCCCGAAAAGTTCAATCAGGAAAGTGTTGCTACCTCTGCAGGCTTCATTCTGCAGAACCTTCTTTCAGTCCAAATTCAGATTGAACATCTAGTTGTGTTTGGTGGGCACAGATTCAGATGTTTATGTCACATGTTTTTGTTTTCAGAGAGACCTGACCACGGTCAAAGATGCCAATGTGCACATCTTACACAGAAACATGTCCCCATCAAGTGTTAAAGCAGAGAGCCTTTCCTTGTGATTTATTCAAAATATTTTGTTGCTTTGTTGTTTTGTTCTTTTGTGCTTGTTGATATTATGCTGCTCTAGTTTCAATATATATGCAGCTTTACTTTGAGTGCGTCTCAGACCTGGATATAGTGATACAGATAAACAGCCACACAGAGAATCCACAGAGAATGAACATGGCTGGAAACAGATCATGTGACACTCTGTGAATCACGTGCATCCCTCTCTTACTCCTCTTCCCGTTAGACACAGCTACCAACACAGCCTCAAGGAAGGACAGGCCCACAAACATCAGGCAGCCTGCAATGCCAACTTTAGCAAATAGTCTGTAAAAAGTACATTCACTCACACCAAAACAGATGACACAATGGTGCTTTGGTATCTTCTTCCAACTCCACAACCTCTGCTGGCAAAAATGTCTGCATTTCTGCTAGCAATTGCTTGTCAAAGTGACCATGGGTTCAAAATAGTGCAAAGAAATTCAGGAGACTTCGATTGAATATGTTAGCCCAGTTTGACTTTGCGGTGCACCCAAGATGTCAAACTGTAAGTTACGCACACTCACCCAGGAACCAGACATCAAGACAGGATTGTTTCTGGCCCAGGTGAAGTGATGAACTGTTGCTGTGTAACCAAAACTTTCAATGGTAAAGGGACATTGCTGTTGATCCAGTGGGTAACTCTGAAGTAGGAAGTTGTTCAGATAAACATTCTGCTAACAGAGCATGTTTGACACCAAAAACCTTGTCTGAGCAATATTGCAGACTCACAGTAAGATCCATAGCACACTCTAACTTCAAGGTCAATCTCCTAACAACAAGCACATGACCAGTGGAGTAAAGTACTAGAAGTGAGTTCACCTCTGTCATTTTAGAGGGTCCAGTGTGTCTTCACCAATTCTATTTGCAGGGTATTTTACCTTCTGAAAGACAACTGTCACTTGGATGTTGCATACACTCGCAACAAACTTGGACAAACTTCTGCAGCTCACCCACCTGAAAAATGTGTCAGGAAACCACAAATATTTCTGTGCTTCTGCCACTGTGAGTCTCATTTCAGTCTTCCCTACAGGGAGTGGTTGAAACTGGGAAGACAGAAACCACACACATTGATAGCTTTTTTGACATAAATAGTTTGAAAACAACTTTTGATTTTGCTTTTCTGATCAGGACAAAGGGATAACAGTACCTGTAGTCTGTGGTCTCTCCATTTGGTCCTGAAGTAGACCTGCATGGTGTAGTCCATGCTGACCTCACTCGCTCTGATCCAGAACACATACATGCTGAACTTCACTGCCACAGAAGTGTTTTGGCTGGGAGGGAGACTTTTTGTGTAACCTGCTGAACACATTTGTTTGTTCACAAAATACCAGGTCTGTTGTTCAAATTTAGTTGTCACCTGACTACTTTATGTTCTATTCACAGTGTGTCTGTGTGGACTTGTGTATGTGTATCTGTGCATGTGTTTTTGTGTGTGTGTGTGTGTGTTTGTGTGTGTGTGTGTGTACGTCCACATGTTTTTTTCTACTCGCAAAGAAAAACTATGTTGAGGACAGGCACCCTTTCCACAATTTTCCAGCAATGGATATATTGGTAGGATCTGCAAAGAGGTGGTCAAGCAACAACACAGCAAGCAAGATTTCTACCTGCGAACAGTTGGGCAAAACTGTGATTTTCAGCTTCATCTTCCAGCATGTGTGATTCAGAACCAGCATGGGGCAGCTGGGCCCTGGATTCAGGGGTTCAGCCCTGACCTGAGTGAACACCAGGAGCCAAATGAGAAGACACATCGCAGCTGAAGCAGTTCTTGTGATCGCACAACACACAGCTGAACTGAACCCCTGAGTTTGAGTTGGGTTGCCCAAGTTGGGTGTTGTCAGATCTCATTGGTGCAAGAAAGCGAGGGAAGAACAGAACTCAGCACGGTTTCACCTGATCAACTTCCTGCTGTTAATGCACCATTGTTGACTTGTCAAAGGCTCAGTTCCAGTATAACAGAGTCATATGTCTTCACAAACACCGGAAAAATGGGCTGACACAGTCAGGTTCGTTTAAAGTTTATTTCATTGGCGAGTGCATTTCAAGATTTTGATGTTTGCAAGGCCACAATGACAGTCAGAATCAGTGCAAATTTATCCCACTTCTGTTCATTTTTGTCCAAATCTGGCTGATTCTAAAATGACCAGCCTCACTATCAGAATTCTTGTGTGGCTGCCCCATGCCTATGTGTACCAATTTTAAATTTTCAACTTTGAAGACCTCAAAAAACTATCCATGAAGCAATTCCATCTGACTGTCAAACACCTACAGTTTCATCACAGTGGTAGATTCTGTGAAACTTTCCACCTGTATTTTGTTGTTTGCTGTTCCTCGTTGCAGATATTTTGCAGAATAATTAATGGTCGGATCATAATTTGTCAAATAAGACAGTTTGAAACCAAATGCACCATCACAACAATTGACACACAGAGCAAGGTCATCCTTGCTGTTTCCACTGCTTGTCTCAGGCCAAACACCTGATGTATTTCAATGGTAACTTGGTACCATGCAGCCTGAGGAGAAATCATGTGTGGCTTTTCTTTTGGTGTGTGTTCTCAGTACACAAGTGCTCAGACCGTAAGATAGAAACATAAATATCCAGTGACACAGGCCATGAATGCAACAGGGAAGGCAACACGTGACACTCTGTGAATCACGTGAATCCCAGTCTTGCTGCTTCTTCTCTTCTTGATGAACACTGCCACCATCACAGTCTCCAAGAAGGACATTGCCACAAAGATCAAACATCCTGCAACAAAGAGAAGACTTATTAATGTGCAAGAGCAAAGTTTCACTCATTGAAACATGTATGTTGTGCATTGCACCATTGAAAACTGCACAGTTTGCACAGGGCACCCAAGCTTGTCAAGTTGTGCACACTCACCCAGGAACCACACATCAATGGCCTTGAGGTAGGAGACATGAATCATCTGGGACTGGGCCACCTCAATGAAGGCACTGATGGTCAGAAGCATCAATATAGAGCCTGCAATCTGAACACACCAAATGCATTTGAACCTTACACAAAATCACACCCTGCAATTCTTTTAGCCTGATTTATTGATGTTCCAATGATGGGAAAATACCAACCTGGCTTGCTGAATCCATATCCACCCAGAAGTTGATCCAGGACAATGTCACAATCAGGGTAGTGGGCATGTAGAGCTGCGATGGAAGTGTCCTCTTTGTAAGCATTCAAAGGTCAAAACCACAGATACCATGCACAACAGTTGTATTGAGCATACCTGTGTCACTGAGTACCCAGGGTACCTCTTGAGTACAAATCCTACTTTTGTACATGGATATTGTCCCGATGTGTAGTTCTCGGTGCAGTCTTTAATTTTCACCTCTTTGAGGGTGAAACTACTGCCAGAGAGTGATTCATTGGCAATATCAACTGATGGCTGGAGCCATGCGAAATGGAGAATTTTTGTTGAGTAGCCAAAACTTCCAAGAAACAAGGGACACTCCTGTTCATCCAGTGGATAATTCTGAAACATATGCAACATCAGAAATCTCAGTTGTTTGCCTGTCCTTTGTTTTCTTCTGGGTAAAGAAACCAAAGTGGGAACATGATGCTTCTTCCACTGGCAAGTGACTCACTGAGAGATCCATCACACACTCGAGCCTCAGTGTGAGTCGCCTCACTACCTGCACCTGCCCAGCAGAGGTGAGGAAAATTCCAGAGTTCACTTCAGACATTTTGTGAGGGTCCAAAGTATCTTCGCCAATTTGATTTCTGTCAAACAAACAAGTTTTCACACAGTAGGGACCTTCAGTTGCAACACATGTGATGCACCTGTGTGACGTATGAGGTGGCATTTCACCCTAGAAAATCTGTGCTAAATTTTCTTCTGTCTATATGGTTTCCTTTTTGTTATTTCTGCTATATTTTTCTGCAGGGACAGGTTTGTTTTATGAAAGATAAATTGTTTGTGAAAGGATGTTCAGGTCTGAGAAAGAGAACACCATTCTCAAATTTTCAAAAACAGTGAAACTGATTTCCAGCCTGTAATGCCACGTCACACATGGCACGGATGCGTCACACGTGTTGCAACTAAAGGTCCCTAGTGTGATTGTCTTTTGTTTTTCGTCTGTAATTCATACAAAATTTTGTGGCATTTCCTATGCCAAGTTGTTACCTGATAAATATGTCAGGTAACCACAGACTTCTCTGTGCATCTTCCACTAATATTCTCATTCGATTCTGTCCTTCATCTGGTGGAGTGAACTGTACAAACAAATGCAGAAAAAAAACACTCAGGTTTTTGCTTTGATATACCTGATGAAGCCATGATATTCTTGGGTTGCAGTGAACATATGTTGAGGACAGCATCAGAGGAACAGGTAAATCTCACCTGCAGTCTGGGGTCCCTCCATGCATACCTGAAATAGATCAGCATGGAGTAGTCCATACTCAGCTCACTCACTTTGATCCAGAGCACATACATGCCCAATTTTACTTCAGTTGAGCTGTGTTGACTGGGAGGGAGCATCTTGTTGTATCCTGGGAAATAGACAAGAGGCAGATCTATCAAAACACAAAAGCCAATGCTAATTACCAGGTATTGTGTCCAAACAACAGAAGCAGATTGTACAGGACTTGCAGTTCACATTTTCTTTCTGTGTCATTTATCTCTGCTTGTTTTGCACTTTGCAATATTTGAGTTGCATTTCTCTGTCATCAGTATAAATCATGTGCACAGACTTTGTGTCTTCTCAACAGTTATTCCATGACAGTGCCTTGTCAACTATTTGTTCCTGGTTGTGAAGGAAATTAGTGTTCTACCTGCAATCAATTTGGTGAACAGATTTGTTTCAGGTGATGTACGATTGGTATCTTCAGAGCCAGAGCCTTGATCCGTGGATTTTGCACATGCTCCTGTGAACATTGCTGACAACAACAGGTGAGAGAACACACAGGCTAGAAACATATTAATGCTGAAGTCAGCCAAATGGCAATCCCACAAGTAGACCACAACTAGACCGCCAAAACACAGACGTCCTTTTCAACACCAGAACAATGATGTGGTGTCCTTCACAAACAAGTTCCAGATGAGTGAAATTTTGTGTTTGCTGTTTCAGAAAGACTTGTACACACAGCCTTGAGTTATTTGCTATCAAAAGCTCCTGTAGTTCATTGGAATCACACGTTCTGCATTCAGTTCGGTTCAGTTCAATCCATCCAAATGCGAAATAATCCACACACATTAAACAGCACATGGTATCAGAGATGCATCAACAGGCTTTCACACGGAATCGTTCAGCTGATTGGAGATTGATTTGCCCACTGAATGGAGAGTAATGGAACAATGGCCCGGGTCCTGAAGCAGATCCAGGGGTGAATCATAGACCTGCTCCAGGAAGAGGTCCCGCATCTGTTCCAGGGGCGCACCTTCGATCCAGGGGTGCAAACTGGAGCTGCTCCAGAGAGCAGGCACTGGATTTGCACTCAAAGGGCAGCGGAAGCTGGGTCTGGCCCCAAGGGTAGAACCTGCATCTGATCCAGGTGGTCTGGATTCTGGACTTGTCCAGGGACTATCATTCTGGCACGGAAAATGCAAAATGGGATGGACTTTTTTCACCAAATGTTGGGTTTTGCATGATGGATCCACCACTGCAAATGCACTTACCTTTGTGATGTTTGCAAGTACATTAGGCCTGCAGTGCTACCGGGATGGCATTTATCTGATTGCACTCTGTGTGTGTATATATTTCTGTATGTGGTTCTGTCACGCAAGTGAATCCCTCGTCACCTGAGACATGTTGTAGTTTTGTCTGGAGCTGCACCCCCCCTGCCGACCGCCTGGGCTGCTCAGGGGTATCAGCGCTGGATGTTCCTTGAGCAAGGGCAGAGCACCTCGTGGCAGTGCAGTGTCGGTAGAGCCGAGTGACACCCTGACACAAGCCATCCACCCCACCCAAGGCTCCCAACCCCAAAAACCAAAACCCCAAACCCAAGCCCCCAACAAGGCCCCCAAACCCCCCCCTGTGAAGACCTGTTGACATGTTGTGCGCAACAGATGGCATCACATGACCTGTGTCATCACACCCACAGTTTCATTGAGCACTCCTTCTTGTTATTTATCCAGCATCAGTCCTACAGAATTTACATTTCAGACAGTGTGAGTAGTTCTGTGTTTGTTGGTTCCTGTGTGCAACACTCTGCTCTAAGCATTTACCTCTATTTTCTGGTCCCATGTTTTGATGAAAGCATTGCCGATTCACGCAAATCTGTGTAAAGGATGTATCCTTACTGTCCATACAAAAAATAGTTCCATGGAACTCGCGTGATTTGCACCTTACACACGACCCCATTGTACTTTAAGATCAAAAGTCCCAGGCAAGAGCATTCTGGAACACAGCCAAACCACAAAACAGCCATTTTGATCAGTTTCCTTCCTAGTGCCTTATCCTTGATTAAGAACAAATCTATAGACCAAATATGGATACAATTGAGTAACATTTTCATAGAGAAACTGCTGTACACATACTTTTGGAAGAGGCTGCCTATAGTGCTTCGTGCGCGACTGGTAGCGGCGCAAATCACTAAAAATCTTGGGCAAGAATGGTATTTTGTGTGAGGAATTTAACGTCAACACAACAATGATTCAACAAGACAAATGAATGATGATTGGAGATTGCCTCTGATCTCCCCCTTCCTTGCACGCCCACGTGAAAGTTGCGCCAGCCATACACTGATCCAACATCAGGATCACCTTCATCACAGGGAGCTTCAGCAGAATTCACCAAGCAAACGCAAATGTACATGTCTCTTCAATGCTACTTGCTACGTTTTTGACCAGTTCTGCATGTGACAGAAATGCAACTTTCACCACTTTTGTCATCACTTTGTTGGGCATGTAGGAGGATTTCATAAACATTGATGGCATTTGCAAATTTTTGCAACGTTTGCAAGAAAAGGACCCCAAAAAGCCTGCAGAGGACGCTTGCGTTTGCGTCTTTGTTGCTGAAGCTGCCTGTTGGACACAAGCGTTCGGGTTGCCCTCCAAACATTGAGCTGAAGTCTGTTTGTGACAGGGATCTATCATCACCCTGCAGGCCTTCTGGGCATTTGAATGTCACCTGGCTATTTTGCGCACCCCACTGCTGGATGAGAGCAGTGAAATTTCTCTTGTGGTTGTGATATTATTTTGCCATGTTATGCTTGGCTGTGAACACTTGTCAGTGAACAAAAGTCAGGATTCCATGTGTTTGTGTCTGTCTGGTGAAGAGTGCATGAAACTGACCTTCAAAAAGAGTGATTCTCATTGCGACACATAAAAGCTGCTGTGTTGCTAGATGCTCAAACCTGCATAAATTTACAATTTGGAAAGTAGCCAATACCAAGAGAACACTAGGATATTGTTGGCTGTTTTTTCATCGATTCCACCACTCTGGCAATAAGGGGTGCACCTGGACAACAAACAGGTCCACAGACCTCATGATGATTTCATCAAGAACACCTCCAGGGAGGTCACATGATTTGCACCAATTAATGCCCATCAAAAATGGAAAAGTGTTCACAACATAAGAGATACCCCAGGCAACTGTCAACAACCTTGAATCAGAACAATTTGCTTGTGCAAGGATGTGGCACCTTCATGTGACAAAAGGCTTGAACCAAGTCATGAGTATCTGTATCATTCACTTACTTGCTCATCAGTACAGGATACAGCACCAGACATTGGGCTTCCATTGTCATTCATCAGAATTAAATGAAACCCTGGCAGCACAGTTTGGCCCAGTCCAACCATGGTTCTATTTTTGTGTGCAAAGCTTCTCCAAGAAAAGATAGAACATATTGAGATGGTAAAAATAATTCACATGTTTGGAATATTCCCTTCACAAACTGCCTCCTTGACTGAAATACTGGAATTTGGTTTCTATATCAATAGACTAACAGTGTCTTGTCTCAAGCACCTGAGGAACCAAGTGAGACACACATGTACTTCAGGTGGGGAAACCATTCTTCAAAAGTGGTTGGCAAAAAGTGCTTTGTTTTACTTTTCAGAATATTCCAATGAAGATCAGGAGCAATGGATTTGAGAACAAATTGCATTTCAGTGCCAACCAACTGTCCAGTTCATTTGGGTGCAATAGAAACATTTGATATTTGCTCAGTTTACATGTGTCTTAATCCAGAAAACAATTTTGACTCAGACCCTTTGAACTCCTACAGTCTTTGTACATTCAGTAGTGTCAATGACAAAGTCTCCATTCACATCACTGAAATGTCAACCTTTGTCAGGAGCTCAGTCCCATTGAAAGTGCCTCCAACCCAACAATCTCAACAACACTTTGACCAAAGGTCAGTGCACAATGTTTACCAGACACACTCACCTGACATTTCTCATTTTGCTCTTGGCTTTGCATCGCCATTCAATACATTTTGGACTCTATTGTTCAGAAAGTTGTTCCACCGAGCAAAATGGGTGTGTTGATGACAGTCTACATTGTTGGAATTTTCAACCATCTCGTGCTCGTCCAAGGGGAGGACGATACCACTCATATGTGGAGGGATATTCTGAAAGAACTGTGGACAAATTCCTCTTCTAAACTGTGGAATTCTTACATTTTCAAGTCATTGCACAAGGCAATTTCAAGAAATAGTGAACAAACAGACACATTATTATATTTGAAAATCCTGAATACACAGGGTACTATTTTGTTGAGGAAGTGTAGCACAGGAGAGACTGTTACTGATGGAACTTCTCCAATGTTTATGACCTATCCCTTGGGCAACATTGACATCACCGAGCGGGACTTTTGTGGAACACACACCAGACCCTCCAAGATAAAGTGTACAGTCTGGGATCCATTGAACCATGAGATACAAATAATAGTGTGGCAGTTCAGCATTGACTTGAGGTTCACCTTACAACTGGTATTTGAGAATCTGTTCTTCAGACCATTTTATTCCTTGGCAGCCTGCATAATTTATTTTGTTTCAGTGAGAGAACATTCCAACCCTGAGGGTTACACATTTTGTGTTGAACACTCATTCATGAGTTTTACCACTGCATCAAATGAAGCAAATATCAGTATTGTGTCACCAAAATATGTTTTGTTCAAGCTGTACTTTTCCTATTCTGTTTTGCACAATGTTTCCCATAAGTCCCTCTCTCCAGTGCAACAGAAGAATCAAGACCTGACCATGATATTTTGTATTCTGACTCAAAAGTTGCAAAGTCTCAAAATGTACCAACTCTCTGTCAAGAAATACCAATCAATCAAAGTTGTGAGTATCTTCAACAACATTTCTGTTATTGATGGGCCAACTTTCAAGAGCAAGAAAATTTTCCCCAATACAGAGAGGGCAAACAAAAATGTGGAGTTTCAAGGCTCTACTTTTCAAGCTGTGTTGCTGTTTCTTTCTCCTTGTATACAAGATTGCGCTTCTTCAAAAATTCAGTTTTCCAGCATTGACATCAAAGCCACAGACATTTGTGAAAGGACTCATGCAATGAGAACCAAATCATACACATTCTCTGACAAACAATGTCTGGAACATCATTGCCTTGTTGTTTTGAGAATTATGGCACAATTTAATGAAAGCATTAAACTGGAAGTAAGAGATAGGACTTACTCTGGACACAAACACAGTACATGCAGTTTTGGAGGATTAAGTATTTGTGATTCAGTGAATAATTCTGTCAAGTTGTTGGCATCACTGTGTCAGGCCCAAAGTGGGGTATTTCAAAACAGAAATACTTATTCTCTCAGATCTGAATTGACATTGGTGTTTTACACTTATCCACAGTTTTGTAGAATGAACATAACTGTTGTGATCACAGAAAATCTCTTCAAAATTTTTGACACAAACATTATAAAAATCTACTGTGCTTGTAGGGATGGATTGGAACATCCTAGATGTGAAAATAGTATGCAGAACCAGAGCAGATACTTCAGCCTTGCAAAAAGATCCAGATTAATGGGTTATGGCATTACCATACAGGTGGATGCCAAGGAAACCAGCTGCTTTGTTTTTCAATTATTTCCTTATTTTGATGGGAAATGCAATGACTATTTTCACTTGAATATGGATCTGGACAACCAAATCAAACTCAACGTCAGCTTAAAATCAGGATTCACCACCTACCTCAACATATCAGGATTTCAAACAGGTTTCTCAGTTGTTGTCACCAATTTTGTTCTGTCAGAACTCACAACATACTGCTTGACAATTGTGTTGTTGATCTTTCACACTCATTTTGCAAGCCCTGTGAACTTTTAAAGTATTTGGTCATCCTTGTATGGGGTCAGCTGACCTAAAGTTTTACCCAAGAGCAAAAATTCAGAAAGAGGTTTTTCTCCCTTCCCCAAAACTTTAGTCACAACATAGCCCCACAAAGGCTCAATGCGATTTCCAAAATACATGGCACAACACCTGTGTTTGCAGGCATGAGTTGTCCTCTTGGGTGAGACCCATGGGCCTTGTCCAAGAATCTCTGCACGCATTGTGCCAGTGCTGGACACTTGGGCTCATGGCCCATGGCTGGGAAGTTGGTGCTTCCCAGCCTCCCAGGACTCCTGAGCCTGAAGTGGTTGCAACTTGTTGGGATGTGTCTTCTTCAGCTGGCGCACCCAAATATGCATCCAATGTTGGTACTGGAAATGGATCAGTCCCTTCTTTACTTCATCCTCTGTAAAGCAAGACTTTCAGAGGTGTTTCGCCTCCTTTTTACCTTCCTTCTGCCTGGGGCACCCAGATATCTGTCCAATGTGAGTGCTGAAAATGGATCAATCCCTTCGTTGCTCCATCCTCTGTGAAGCAAGATTTTCAAAGGCATTCCTCCACCCCTCTTCACCTTCCTTCTGCCTGCACCACACAGCATTAATGAACCAAGTGTTTAGTTCTGCATGTGCTGCCTGATTTTCACAAGTGGCTCCTTCAGGGAAAGTCACAGACATAAGTTTTGCAGCAGCCCCTTCCAGATAAACTGGGGCCTTTGGAGGGTCAAATCTACGAATCAGACTGACAGGTGATGTGCAAGGGGCCAACACAAAACTGTTCATCGTGGCCCAACCAGAATCTTCCCTTTCAAGAAGATCTGACCTTGACCAATTCTGGACCATTGTGGAGGTTTGTTGAAAGTGTGACGAGTCACACCTTGCAACGTCTCGACAGATCTCTGCAAAAGGGAGCTCAGCAAACAACCCCATTTCAGAAAACCACTCCAATATCCAAAAGTGAATAAAAGGTCTGTTGTGGCTGCTGTCATCCAAGCCTTAGCATTTAACAACATCACTCTCGCACTCAGTGTTCCAGTCAATCCGGTGTTCCATCTCCCCAGTGAACTGTTTGAGAGAGATTGGAAGGGTATTCTGAGCCAATCCAGGAGTGCAAAACATGTTAGATATTGCTGGAGGATCTTTCAAACAAGCCCAATAATACTCTTCAGTCCAGATAGTCATTCATGAATCAACTGGTGATGATAAAAGGAGAGCTCTGCCAAAAGGTGGAAATTAGACCTCCCCTTGCTTTTTTCTGTCTCAGAATGGATTATGCTTTGGCTGCGACATGGATTCTTGCATTGAGAGAAAATTTTATGGATACTGACCAAAGACCAGAAATGGGTTCCTCAAGTGAGGCAATTTCATCTCATCTACAACTGCCAAAAGAAATTTCTCACCAAGTCCTCACAAACCTTGAATACAAACTTCACAAACTTCACAGATTTCCTCAACTTCCTTGGGCAATAACTCTGTCCATCATTGACACTTTATAAAGTTGTTCTCAGCCTGTTCATAGTTCTGGCAAAGAACAGGGGAAACCTGCTTCTTTTCCATTTTACCTGGTAGTATGTTGTTATTACTTGATGTTCCAAAGCTTCTGGTTGGTCACAAGCGTTTTTCCAGGACCTGAAGAGCTGGGTGTGTGGCCCGAAGGTGTCACCTAAACCAGCAACTGGGTGAGAGTTACACAACAGAGAATTGTCTGTAAAATGATGAAAAATTCCAGAATCTCTCTCATTTTTCCTGACAAACAGTTCAGATCAAGGAAATTAAAACATCTGCTGTTCTGTTTTGCACATCAATTGTCTGTCAATAGAATACACAATACAGAAGAACCAAGTCTCGCATGTGCTGAGATCCATTTTTGGAGGAAGATTTTTGAATACAAAGGTAAATACATGACAGAAGTGACAGAACTGGTGCACCATAGGCGTTTTGTGTTTCTGGTTGACCCAACTGTGATGCCCCAGGTGCTCCATTGAAACCTAGATTTTGGCTTGTACACAGCGACTCGCATGGCACGCAGAAACTTGATCCGACATCAGAAACAAGAGAAAGTTTCCCATTTCGAATCCATTGTGGAATGTGTGGAATCCTTTGTCTTCAGAAAATTCTACAAACAATGGAAATTTCCTATGACAGAACAACAATTCCCAAACGACTACAACATACCAAACAAATCTTGCACATGAAGAATGATTGTTTTGGAAAAAAACTGAAGTTCTAAAAATCCACATGTCAAGCTAATATATGCAAGCACTTCCAACAACACACCAGAGGGCCAACAAGGGACATTTTTTGAAACATTTTAGTGACAAAATGCAATTTACTCATGTGTCAAGCTCAAGCATATTTGTGCTCCATTGGTGGGGTATGAAGAAAATTTCAAAACTCATTTAACTGGTCCAAATTGGACTCTTCCTGGTCAGTGTAACCTCAAATCTTTCTTCGCTTTTTATGCTCGGATGCTGCAACTGTTCAACCTGTGGTGGCATGCTGCATGACAGTACCAAGACAAAAGAACACAAACAACAAAGATGTGTTCTAAATTCTAATGAATGTTAAATGCCTGATCGATTCTTACAACTGGGATCAACTGTTATATATCAGAGTTCAGAGCTCTCAAGATTGAAATCCTCCAACCTCGCAATGTCTGTGTACTTTCTGGCGTCATCTCACCAAGGGTTTGATGGTGAGTAGCCATGATTGGGGAAATAACAAAGGCCAAAGTTCAGTCATGGAAACTGTTCTCCAACTTTGAGGGTTGTACCTGTTGAGAATTGCTGCCAGATGCTCAGAATTGCTCTGGTTCTTTGAGTTTGTGTGACAGTACAACAACACTTGGCGCGCTGTGCCTTCTGAAGCATTTGGCTTGGCAGTTTGTGAGGCTTCCAAATATTGCAATAAAAAAGTCCATCACAAAAGTACAAATGCATTTGGAGAAGTCAATACCACAGGACATGCACAAGTGTTTTTCTTCCTTTTGATGGCTTTTTGTTCTCAAGCCATATGTTTGAAATATGTTGGTCAAGAACATTGTTGTCCTTTGGAAGGTGTAATGGCCTTTCGTCAGTTTGGGCCAAATGCCAGACTCAGGTCACAATGATCTGTGTATTTTTGTGCACCCTATAAATATCAGATGCTGACGGCTCTTGCCCTTCCTTGGTTTTCAGGCATCTTGGTCTTCACAGTGGGAAACACAAGTGGGAAATCAGTTGTCTTGCTCTCCAAGGGCTCAAATTTGGGAGTGTTCTCATCTGCAGCCAATTCCGCATCACCTGTCCTGTCTTGTGAATATTCATTTGGTGCAACACAATGAACTGGTTGTTCCAAGTTAGATTTGATGGATTCAGCTATTTTATGGGAATATTTTGTGCCTGTCTTGTCCGATTTTGCTTCCCTAATTTCAAACTCCTGGCCACTTGAAGTTGTGTTTTCTTCATGCTGCTTTGGGGAGACACTAAGCATCAGTAAATCCTTCTCTTCTGTCTTCTCTATTGTCTGTTTGTAAATGTCTTGTGGTTGGCTATTTCCATTCTCAACTCCAGCAGTTTCTAAAGGTTGGCAATTCTGATGTGCTGCCCTTTCTTTTCTGCAGAAGAAAACTTGCAAATTTATTAATAAACAAAAAGTGCATAACGCAAAAAGAATAATTGTTTGTGTTTTTTCTATCCCCTTTTTCGAACATGTCTTTACCAGACTACAATATCAGCACAAACAAAAGTGTCTGGGATCTGTATCGACTAGAGAATCACCTTTTCCTGATGATCACAACAGAAGCCACAGCCACAGCAGATATCAGCAATGCAGCTGATGCTGTTCCTATCCCAATCCCAATCTGTACAGTGGTAGATTGTGGGCCATTGACACCTTCTCTGCCTGTTGTGGTCATATTGTCCAGCACAACAGATGTGGAATTATTTCTCTCTTGAGGAGTTGTTTTGTACCCAAACACATGATAGGTTGTCACAATGTGAGTGCTTGTAACACTACTTGCATCTGTTGAACCCCCAGAAGTGGTCATTTCCTCAGATGATGGACATTTTGCTCCTACTGTTACTTCTACTGCTGTTGCTTCTGTTGCTGCTACAGACAGAAAAAATGACATCAACATGATACATTCAATCTCTTGGAGGACATTATGCATATTCTTGGAGCAAACCTCAGTCAGAAAAACACAACATTAAGAATCACCAGATTGTGGATATTTTGTTTCCTGAGAAAGCTGGAGATGTGTGAAATATCTTCACCTGGGTCAGTGCAACACAAGCCCACCCAATGTGTCTCATCGGCACACTTTGGAGAATAAGAAGCAAGGAAAAATTCATTGCGATATCCCTACTGGATTATCCCAGACTTAAAGGTAACATTTCCATTGTCCTCTAGCCTTTTCAACCAGCACAGGGAGTTGCAATCCCATCGGTTGGTATCCCTTGTGTTATCATGAAAACTCATGCTCAGCTCAACTGGGCGCCCAATACCATTTAGTGCTCCAGGATTTAGAGTTACCAGGCTGTTGTTGTACAACTCAATGGAACTACCAGGGGGAAAATACTCAAAGACTCCATCTTCAATGCAGGAAATACGATTTGAACTTATATCCAACACTTGAAGCTCATACAATCCAATGAACAGGGTTGCTTGCAGAGACCAGAGGCAATTGAATGAAAGATTCAGATGATTTAGAAAATGCAGTCCAGCAAAAGCTTCTGTGTCAATGACAGATATTTTGTTGTTGTCCAGAAGAAGTATCTTCATTGATTTTAATCCATTTAGTGTTCCATTTTGGACATTTAGTAGATAATTAGAAGACAAGCAAAGGTCTAAAAGGACACTTAGCTCTCTGAAAGTGCCCAATTCTACAAATGAAATTTGGTTGCTGTGTAAAGAGAGTTTCTGTAGTAATTTTAATCCAGCAAATATTCCATTAGTCAGGGCTGATAGTTTGTTAAACTCAATCTGCAACCTTTTCAAATGTTTCAGATCCTTAAATGTTCCCTTGTAAATGACAGAAATTTGGTTTCTATCAAATAAGAGATGTTGAATATTTTCTGTGTTATTGAACATGTCATAATCTATGGATCCTATTTTGTTGTAAGATAAATCTAAATTAGTTTTGAAGGAAAAGTGACTGAAAACTCCACCTGGCAGGACAGAGATCCTGTTGTGACTGAGATCCAGTATTTCAAGGCAATACATGCCTTTGAATGCAGACTTAACTATTGTAGAAATGAGGTTGCGGCTCAAGAGAAGCACTTTACATTTAGATAAGTGACTGAAGATGGCAGCTGGTAAGGAAATGATTCTGTTGCCATACAAATAAACCCATCTGGCCTCTGCAGGAATGTTATTTGGTACTGAAGACAGGTCTCTGTATGTTTTTTCAAATTTCATGTACTGGTAATGGTATTGACCATATCCTGTCATACAAAAAGTTTCTGCCTGGTGTAGAAGAAGCAGAAACAGAAGCAAAGCTGAACATTGAGTTGTATTGCTGCATTGTATGGTTGTGGTAAAAGGTGTGACAAAGGACACAGAAAGTGCCATCACACACCTTCTGTTAGGAGACTGTGCCACATTCTTCAGGTAACTTTTGTTGAATAATGCATTGTATTGTCTGATTCTGCTTTGCTGTTTCTCAAAGAAATGTATTGAGCTGAGTCAAATCCATTGTACAGTCAATGGTTAAAGTCTCTCACAGAAATGACAGTTCTGAACCTCCTCTGCACTCTGACCTTATTTTTGATCAGACATGATCTTTTTATGGCAACAGAAACGAAACCATCAAAACAGAACATCTCACTTCAATTCTTGTGATCCACATTTTGGAGAGACTAACAGTCTTCCAGGAAAAAATAGGTTTTTTCTGCTGGTTGTACTGTTAATCTTGTTGCAGTATGTGTGAACATTGATGTTTTGTCACAACTTGTGTGTTTGTGCTGCAGAACTGCTTGTTCACACTGTTCTGCTGTATTTACAAACAGAGGAACCAGGCCTTCACCTGCATCAAACTTCATTCATATCAAGTCTTTTTTCTCACATGTCCAGAATACACACTGTTGTCAATACACTGCCATATGCAGCAAGAGGAACAAACAAAAGCAGTGGCAAATGAAGCCTTGGGAGTCACATTGGACTGTATCTCTCCATATTTCTATGATTTTTGCACAATGAAAATATAAAGACCAAAGCAATTTTGATGACAATAATTTTGAGATCAATGGGAAAGAATCCATTGTGTTCAAACACAAAGAAGTATTTTTCGGCATCTCTGGCTGGTCTTGTCTTGGTGCCTTTGTTCAATTTCAAAAACATTGAAATGATACAATGGGATGAAAACAATAGCTTCTCTCCAATGCAACCAAGAGAGGGCAATACCAAAGCATGTGAAGGCTCTTTGTGAAAACATTAACATGTCTTTCTCCAAACCAATAGCTCCCTGGAGCTCCGGGTGATTTTAGAATCAGCCAAATTAGAGCAATCGAAACACAGCAACCCAAACAGGGTGACCCAAACACAGCCACCAAAAGAAAAATGAGTGGATGCACAATTCAACAATATTTTATTTTTATCACTTGGAATACACCCAAGAGACCTGTACACAGAAACTTGTCACCCAAGTTCATATAATGCTTGCCAAAATCTTTGCCAAATATCTATTTTGAACACCATCCCAAAATCCCAAATTTGTACCCAAACTTTAGCCCCACCTGAAAACCATCTACAAATTTTGGAAAATGAAGAAACAAATGACACTTGTCCAACACCTGATCAATATACTACATTTCATCAACCTACATCCTTCATCAAAAATTCTTGGCTGGCACATTATGCTTGACATGTACAAAGTCGAAAACACCCAAAATGTCCAAATTTGAAATTTATCTTGACAATCAAACTGCTGCATACATACAAAAGGTAGAGGCTGCCTCAGTTGGTTTGTTTTGGTTGCTCTGTTTTGTTACCTCAAAATTGAGCAACATTGAACAGCCAGACCTCCTCAGACCCAAACTGCTGGGTGGGTGGTTCACTTGGTTTATTTTGATGATCTGGTAAAACAGTCATCTACAAAATCAGTTCCAAACAAATTCACCCTGAACTCCTCAATTCAATTGAATTCATTTTTTTCTGGCATTCCTTTCAGATTGTGTGTCAAACTTGTTGCGTCTTGTGAGAATTTGCCTTTTGAAGGTATTTCACTCTTCTGATACAGGATTTCCCCCCTCAGGTGGTCTGAATGAGAATCCAAGCTCTGAACCTCCATTTTCAACTGCCTCTTGTGATGACTGTGCACATCTTTCTGGAATTTGGTCTTTTCTGTACTTATTTCTAAGCCCCATCATCAGTTCACCCCAGTATCTCTCATCTCTCTTCCTTTTTCTGAAAATCATGAAGGAAAGTAATCCCAACAAAGACAATATGAAAATTATGAGGTGGAAGTCAGGTGTCACAACTGAAATATCACCTTTTCCAGCAGACCACAATCAAAACTGCCACTGCAGCAGGGAGTAACACCACGGCTGCAGAAACTGTTCCAATTCTTTCACTCTTGTGATCCTTTCTTAACAAAAAGAATGTGGAGTGTTCTCTCCATCATGACTGAACTCTCTGCATATGTGAAATTCAGATTTCCTTTGAAATTGAATATATTTTGGAGTTTCTTCAGCTTGGATCTTACAAAAGCACCTTGATCAGCATCCATCTTATTGTAATCTGAAAAAAAATAATATGTGGTAGCTTTTTTACAGTGAATCTTTACTTTTATAAATAAGGAAGACATACAAAATAGATTCCAAAATTTGACATTTTTGCCAATATTGTTACAATCATAATGTCTTCAATTTTGTGATTATTGTGTACATGTAGGCAAAAACATCTGATGGACAAATAAAAGAAGAAATCATGATGCTGTTACAGAACATACCCCTCAGCATAATTGCAGAAGTAGGCATGTAGGTATCTGAACCTAACATAATATTTCTACATTCTGTTCAATAGAGTAATGTTCATCTGTTGAGCAAACAGTAGAGATATGACACAAACATTCAAAAAACACATTTGTTGAACTGTTCCAGGGAAAGTATGCTTTCAAAATGGAATAATTATAATTAGGATATTAGTATGTAAAGTCAACAGTAAGCATTTGTGTCAAAGTTGGGTTTCATTCATTTGTAATGTGGTGTGTGAATTTTGTTTTTATATTTTTGTAATTTTCCATGGCGTTTTGGGTCCATTCAGAACTCAGTCCAATGAAGACTCCTGAGAGATTTAGTTTCAAATGAACAGCCCAGTAATTTGGATGCCATCAAAAAAATTATTTGAGCACATCAGGGCAATGTCCATTTTTGGACAATTTTCCATGTATGATAGACAGAATGAAGCAGTGATCCTTTGAAACAAGACAAGCAGAACACATCACCTGAAAGAGAACCCATCACCATTGCCTTGAAAAATTCAAGCCATTCAGGCTCAAACTGTTTCTGATGGAAATGAGAACAACAAGAGAGAAAAATTTGACCTAAGAATTCTCCAGGACCAGTGGAACAAGACTGGGACCAAGCACAATGGAAATAATAAAATCACATGGAGTTCAATGGCTTATTCAAACACATTTCAAAAATTTGCTTGAAAAGCAAAAGCTCAGATTCTATAGAAAATACCCTTGTGAAAATAAGTTTGTGGTACCATTGTATTTTGGGGTTCTTTGGATTTGTACATTCCATTTGAAAGAAATGCTTTCTCAAAATGTTCTGATTAAAAATGGCACAAGCAAACTGCTGACAGGAGCATCATTGTGGTCTTCACTTGTGTCTATCATTTGGTCAATTTTGAGGTGTAGCTTTCTGCTTTCAAAATATATGATGTTCAGATACTGCAGGATCTTGTCCTTTTCTGTTTCTGAAATGTATTGTTCCCAGTGGCTTGTGTATGTTTGCAAATGACTTCTTGGACATGTTGGTCATCTGGTTTGTCAGGAGAGACCTCTGAGCTTGAGAGCTTATTGTCTTCTTTCTTGTCAATATCACATCCAATTTCTTGTTTGTTCTTTTGTGGTGTTTCATGATGGACTAGCTCTGGAATTTCAGGTTGAACTATGTTCTGCCCACTTGTTATATTTATTTTCTTGAAGCCTACTTCATGGATTTCACTGGTCTGACCACATGAAGTTGCCTCTTGGTGCTCCAGTTCTGATGTAATTTCAAGCCTGACAGAACAAGACTTTGGAGCTATTTTCTCTGTTGTCTGTGTGGGTGTGCCTTCAGCCTGGTAATTCCCATTCTCAATTCCAACTGATTCCCAATGCTGACTGTTTTCCTGTGCTGTCCTCTGCTTTCTACAGAAACAACCATAAACCAATCACTTGGGTCAAACATTTTCAAAAAGAGGGCTGTGATGGTGCAGCACTTGCAACATTACCTTTTCTGCAGATCACAATGGAAGCAGCAGCTACAGCAGGGATCAGAACTGCAGCTGAGGATCCAATACTTATCCCCACCCAAGCAAGCCTCAACTCATCTGTCACTGATAGACAAAGAAAGTCACCATATTGATTGTCATTTGCACCTTAACCACATGGCTAAATGCAGAAAACTTAAATGTATTTTGCTGTTCATGGGTATTGTCTGCCAATGTGTTTGGAACGTTGTAAGCAGGTCAGAAAACAAATTACCCATCTGTGGAGGAGTTGTGGTGTTACCAAATGTATTGGGAGTTGTCACAGTGTCAGTACAGTTTTCATCTCTTGAGATTCTATTTGTGGTCATTTCTGTAATGATGGTGCAGTTTACTTCTGTTGTTTTGGATGATGTTCTTCCTAATTGGCAGGCAGAGCAGGATGAAATAAAGGCAGAACAAGCAGATCATTTTGTGCCATTAAATACCCACTTTCTCGAAACAATTACATTGCAAATATATCAGTTGCAGTGCTGCCATTTTCCAGGCAAATACTGCGGATTAATTCACAAAGCAGGTTGCTATTGTTGAGCAGAATGTTCTTTACCTGAATTTGGGCAATAAGTCTTGCCCACACATTGTGGATCAATTTGCCAATTGTTGGAAGGCCTCCAGGAGACTTCAGAGTCCTCAAAAGGACCACTACTCAACCTCAGGTGAATTGGGTGCCCTGTACTTTTCAAAACTCCAGGATTCAAAGTTACCTGCCTGTTGCTACGCAAATCAATTGTACTGCCAGGAGGTAAAGACTCAAATACTTCATCTTCAATACAGGAAATATCATTCAAGTAGAGTTTAACAACTCCCAGCTGACAGAGGCCAGTAAATGTCCCAGCAAGGATGAACTTGAGGAAATTAAAGGCAAGATTCAGGTGTGACAGGGAAGAAAGGCCAGTCAAAGCACCCACTTCAATGACAGAAATTCTGTTGTTGTCTTTATGCTCAACAGGTGATTGAAGGACAAGTGCAGGTCAGTGAGAACTGAAAGTTCATCAAATGATCCATGTTCCACAATAGATATTTGGTTGTTGTGTAGAGAAAGGTTCCTTATCTTTGTGATCCCACTGAACATTTGGTTCTTCAGGGCAGAAAGTTTGTTATGTCCCAGATGCAACTGCTTGAGATAATTTAAGCTTTTGAAAGTTCCACTTTGAGCAACTGAAACAAGGTTTTGGTCCAACTCCAGAAAATTCAGAGATGTCATACCTTCTAATATTTCATCAGAAACTGCAGAAAGAAAGTTGAATGCCAAGCTGATATTTTTTCATTGAGACAAGTTACCAAAGACTCCAGCTGGTAGTACTGAGATTTTATTCCAAGACAGATCCAAGGTGATCAGTGAAGATAAACCCTGAAATGCTGCTTTGTCAATCACAGCAATTTGGTTGGACATCAGGTGAAGGTGTTCACATTGAGACAAGTGACTAAAAATGGCAGATAGTAGTGATGGGATACAATTTTTCCATTTTAAAAACTGTCTTTACTATCCAAGGATTGCGAACCTGTGGCAGTTGGTGTGGATGACAATACTTTGCAAAATAAGTTGTTCCTATTTGCCAGTTGTGGCAGCAGTCTGATTTGTCACAGTCTCCATCTGATTGATGTGATGGACACAGAAGAAAGACTGAGACAAATTCCAACAGGAAGATGCAGGATGGAGGTTCCATTGAAATCACCAGTACTGAACTCTCAGGCCACAATGACCTGAAACACAAACACACCTGTGGACACATGTGAACTGTCAAGTATGCATCACCAGCTGATGAAAAGCAATGAGCTGAGGTCACAATAACAAGAGGAAGGTATCTGAGGAGCTACAGTGTTTTTGTGATCTTCTCTGCACATGTCACAATCAAGGCTCTTTGTGGATGCCTCAGCTATCACCAGTACACAGTTTCTCATCCAAACATGCCTGGAGAGAAGCACCCGGCCAGAATTCCCTTTCTAGCAGGCATGTTGCACAGCAGAAGTTGTAGCTCTCTTGATTTGCAACAAACTCAAACTCTGATGGCAGTCACTGACACTGGTTGATGGTGATGTTTCAGAAGGGAGACAACTTTTGCTTGGAAATTTTCTTGACAGAGGTTTTCATTGCTGAAATTTTCCAGAAATACAATGTCTAATTTGCTTTGATTTTATCTAATGTTGGGTGTCATGAGACAAAATGTGGTGTGCATGTGACAGAGAATGGTTGCTGGGACAGATGTTCTCTTTGCAAGAGATATTCATAGTGTTTGGTTTGAAAGGGCTTGAAAAGCAAGAGTACTAACCAAGCTAGATGACATGGGTCATCACTGGTATCAGACTTCCTCATTCATCCTCACAAATTTTAATTTTTCTGTGCTAATTCTTGCATTGCAGAGAAGATTGTGTTCAACAAACTAACAGAACACAGCAGTGGTGATGAAAGCCTTGGGAAAAGACTTTGCCAAATCTAGTGATATTCAGTGGTTTTATTGTGGTGAAACAAAAATGACCAACACACCTGTGAAGAAAAGATGAAACAAAAGAAAAACATCAAGTTTGTTGGGAACAAAGATTTTTTTCTCTCCTCATAATCATGCACATGGTAACAATGACAGAAACAAGATAAATACCTTCAGCAAGACAATTATTTTCCCACCAGGGCTGATCCAGGCATGGTAAAGGTGCTTGATCCAACGGGGGCACAGCCAGTGTTTTGTTTTTCTTTGTTGTGTGAGTGAGGGAAATCTATTTTTGAAGGGTTTCCTTGAGTATTTTCCGGGGAGCATCAACTTTTGTGATTCCAGATGGAACAATGGGGTGTTCTGCACCTTCCTCTCAGTCCATGATACTTCACCGCAGAGAAATTGTGATGCTGGCCTCACGCATGCAGGCCTCCAGAAATGTTTTAGACCCTTGGCTTCACGGCAGGTCCTTTTCTTGAACCAATCAATGCTGAGGTTGCACTCCTATCACGCACAAGCAAAGTTCTAAATGCTGGGGTCAGATATCCATAGAACCTGTCCACAAGCTCCTGGAAAGTCTTGTGTTATTGTTGCATGCAATTTGACTACAATTCCCCACAATGAACAGCACAGTTTTGAGTTTGATTGTGAACAAAGTCTGACAAGGGTTTTTCTTTCTCAATGTGTCAGGGAGCCAAATGTTCCTGTTCCGAACTTTCCCTTTGTTGGCCTGTAGGTGGCTTGGAAAATAATATACAAGACACATCTGCGAAGGAGATTTTTTCTTTGCTTGAAGATCTTTTTGACCAGATCGAAAAAAGTGTTCTTATATTTGAACAACAAAATGGAGAACATTGTTGAAACTCACAGAGGACTCGATGGTTTTACAACTGTTGAGAAGATCTGAAAGATACATTCTTGGTTGAGCAGGGCTGAAACAAATATAGCTCCATGGAGCTCGCGGTGATTTGAGGAAATTTCAGTTGCTCTGATTTGGCTTGCTCTGATTTGGCTTGCTCTGATTTGGCATGCTCTGATTTGGGTCACTCTGATTTGGCTCACTCTGATTTGGTTCGCTCTGATTTGGCTCACTTTTTTGTCAAAATTCTTACTTTTTTCACTTAATATTCACAACTTAGGAACTCATTTAGCACACACCCAAATGAAACAAATTTCACTAAATGGAACTTTTACACATTGTTTCACAATAATATCCACATATTAACCAAAAGAATTGC
>JAAUXT010108574.1_pt1 | contig 25624 bp, 23 predicted proteins | sample 7278171 | NCBI WGS metagenome assembly JAAUXT01 (sample SAMN14350112, study PRJNA611818) | marine sediment metagenome | isolation source: surface marine sediment (1.8m) | place: French Polynesia: Moorea | collected 2018-08
CCAACCTTATGTCTAAACCGGTTCCTACCAGGGTGGGGGGGGTTGGACCCTCTTTGGGAAAAATGGTCAGTGATCATCACTGATCATTTTTAACAATAAATTTTTTTTTCAAAAGTGGGTCTAGGGTTAAACCCGCTTTCGAAAAAAAAAATTTTTTTTGAAAAATGGTCAGTGAGCATACCCACTTTGGCTGAAAAGTGGGTCTAGGGTTAGACCCACTTTCGAATTTTTTTTTTTTTTTTTTGAAAAATGGTCAGTGAGCAAATGGTAATATCTTGCTTCTCACAAGGATTCAGAGCATTCCACTTGTTTCTTAAATGATCAGGCAGGCATTTATGAACAACGAACATTTATGTGACCACACGCTTTTTATGCGTAGCATTCTTGTTGATACGATCTTCCAGTGACTGTGGCTTCCCGCAAAACAGATTGGTGTAAAACAGTCGCATTGTGCGCAAGCAATTATGTCACGAGCTAGTCCCTCTCAATGTTGAAGGCAAATGCGCAGTTGTCATGGTCGAACTGCACTTCTTTGCTTGGCATTGTTTTGAAAGTGAGAAACTGACGCAGTTTGTTGAGAGCGCAGCTTTCCGCGCAGTAAGACTGGCGCAGCGCTGCGGAAGACTTTGAAAGGAACTGCGGATGGAGACGCGGATAGATCTGGCTGCCTTTAAAAGTCCTGGCTAATCCTGCGCTGCAGAAGCGTTTTCCGTGAGGATTGAGATCTTCGAAGGAGGCACCTGGATCTGCGAAATGTCTGCGAAAAGCCTTGTGTTCAGAATGGTGCGACGGGAAAAATTTTGAGTGGACTCAGCTTCCCAAGACCTGAACCCAAACTGGGGTCATCCATTTCCAAGGAAAACACTGAACATTGACTCAAACACTTGTCAGCATCTGCACCAACAAACACTGATCTCGTGCTTTTGGTGGGGTAGGACGCGCATTTAAATTTAAAACTTGAAGCTGCTGACTCAAGGAACCCAGAAGCCAAGTTTCTCCCGCAAAGTTGAGACTGTTGGAGAGAGCCACACGGCGCGGGGCGGTGGGGAGGGAGATCTCGATGGCGCAGTCGACGACACTCCATCTGCGCGCCTATTCCCCGGGCGAGCCTCACCCAGACTCTAATTCAATTAGTCTCAATGGCAGCTGCACTCAGGGTGAAGCCCCCGCAGCACAGACACTCACAAGGGGGTTCTATCGGATTGAGCGGCCAGTTGAGTGTGAAGCGACGGATTCAGCTCGAGACAATGGGGAGGGGAACCAGGTCAAAATACACTGATCCCTGCGCGAAACGACTCGCGCAGTGCATGCGCACTCAAACTTTACCAGGTTGGATTGGAGCTCTTCCAGCTTGGCTCTTTGGAACAATTTTTGTCGGCCATTGACCCATTACTGTGAAGCCCTCAATTGATACCATCGAATTTTGAGTTTCCTCTGCAAAAGGCGTTCGAATTTGGTGAAGCAAAATGCACCAAACAAATTGCCACCGGTGCGTGCTTGCACGGTGACATTCAAAGTTTTATGGTTGCCAAAAAGTCACAATACCTGGTGTGAACCAGAGCGTTTCGCAAACTGTCTTCGGCATTCAAATGAAGTTGCCGCCCAGTCAGTCCACAGACATCAGCATTCCTCAGCGGTGGTCCCTGTCCCCTCCCCCCCCCCGCCCTCTCACCCCCGCCCCCGCTGGATCCCCGGAACCTCACCGCATTGCATCGGGACGGGGAGGGATTGGGATCCCGGTCCCCAGGTCCCTCGCTGCCAATTGTTCTAATTACTCACTTCTAAAGACGGATTAGTTCTGGCCTCACAGTCATCACTTCCGACAATCACTCCTACGCTCTGAGGACTGAAGCTGGGGAGGCAGCTTTGTGTTTCAGAGTTTTGTTCCCGCACTCGCAGAGCACGGGGAAAACAATTCACGTTCTGCAAGTTTTTCTTCCTGATGAAGAAACAAATTCATTTCAAACATTTCCTTACAGTATTCGAGAATAGAGAAGGGAATTCTTCCAGAAAAAATCCTCTGACTGGATTTAGAATCGCTGACAATTGAGAAAATTCTTGTTTTGAACAAAAACATTCTGACGACGGTTTCATGCAGAGAGAAACGTTTTTGGCCAGATTCTAATGTGTTTCTCAAAAAGTATGAAGTGACGAATTCTCCCCCCCCCCTACCACGACAAGGCACAGTTTGGGATGAGAGTGTTTCATCTGATTGTCCTAAATTGAGTGGATTTCGCTGAAGTGTCTCAGTTTTTGCCCAAACAGGCAGAAAACGGCCTCAGAATGATGGGAACAATTGGGATGGACGGGATCGGAGGCTTCGGCTGTGCTCAGAATAGGCGACACACTGTGAGATGAGCTCAGAATGATGTTGCTGATTCTGAAGCCCCAAATTTCTGAAGAGGGGTGTCTGGGTGTGGACACTGGCAGAACAAAGATGAGAGACAGAGATGGAGGAATAGATGTGTGTGGACAGAGAAACAGAGACACACAGAGACAAAACCCACCTTGAAGGCTGGTTACTCTGCTTTTGATGCAGACAATGCTGAGTTGAGGTGCGATGTTGGTTTGAGGGTTCTTGGTCTGCATAAAATCTGCACGTGGGTCCTCAACTGCTTCAGAATGACTCGCAGAAAAAAACGAAATTTACAGAACGAAGACAAAAGGAGCCCAGAATGATGAGGAATGTATTGAACCACTTGACGTTGGGTGTGTCTGTCTTCGGGTGTGCGAGTCAAGGGCATGAGGTGAAGACACGTGGGGATCTGGAGTCTTGCATTTCCGGATTTGGCTCTGCTATTGTTCTTGTTTCAATGTCAGTATCATCGTGTCGACCCACGCGGACCCGCACATCACGTTCTTACAACGTGTTTGCCTTTGCGATGATACATATACGAGGAGGAAAGTTTCGTTGTGCGCGATAAGAAAACTCTGGAAGGTCGCAAACGTCAACAAAGCGATCACGGGTGGAGCCACAAGCCGAGGATGATTTTTTGAACTTCTTCATTCACAACCAAAATGCCACAAGAGAGGAAAATTTTGGGCTGAACCGGTTGAGAAATGTTTGCAATGATTCCAGAAAAGATCTTCAGAAATGGACAAAATTGAAATGCTGCATCAGATGCACCGCTCCGTGACAACGAATTTGACGCGACATTGAAGCAATTCGAATTTGTCCATTGAGATGATGACCATAAAATCTGTCGATGCATTGCAACCCACTGTTCCTTATTGCGGCCGCCCTGCCGAGATTTGAAAGGATCTGAGCAATCTGATTCGTGAAAAATGAAAACTTACCTTGTTGTACCTTGCAATCACTTTGCAATTCAACCTGCTGAAAAGGGACCATCGTGCAAATGAGTTTTTTGAGAAAGTTCCGATGTCGAATTGGCAAACGTCCGACCAAAATGGTTTTGTTTCCCTTTCAACTTTTTCACGTGACCCCACAAGGTTCGGGACCGCTGAGCCCCACCCTGGATCGACCCCTGGTGACCCGTCCCCACTTTCTCTCCGACAGGACCCCGGCGCGCGTCCCCTGCGCCGGCTGCGGGACGGCGCTGGCGCCGGCGGAAGTGGTGCGACGCGCGCGCCACCTCGCGTTCCACCCGGCGTGCTTCAGCTGCAGCGTCTGTGACGTCATCCTGCGAGACGGGGAACTTTTCTACGTCACAGAGGGAAACACGATCGTCTGTGAAGCGGACTTTGAGCAGGTGAAGTTCAGGGGTAAGTAGTAGCGGGGCTTTGAGTCACAACTGTGTCAAAACGAAATGAACAAGAGTGGAGATGCGAATAGATCTAAATTTTGTGCGTGTTCTCGCTTGCACAGGTTACTTGCATTGTTGTCGTTGGTGTCTGTCATCTAGTCTTGTCTGAAATATTGTCAAATTTTCACAAAGAAGATGAAAAGGAATGCGGACAGTTTGCTTTGAATAATTTCTCCCGTGGTTGTTCGTCGCGGCGGGAGGCTCAACGTCGGACGCGTCGTGGCCAGCACGAGTGGAAGATTTGTGTGACTGACTGTGGAGAAGTATGGATCCAGGGTGGAGTCTGTGATGCATGACGCACAGTGTTCGATGCACAGCTTCAGTCTAAAGTTCTTCCCGTACAGTGGTGACAATTGCTCCATTGAAGTCCCCAGATGTGGACTTGACTCCGCCCCCACAGTGGTCATTTCTCTGTGTTGAGAACCTCTGGGCCACAAAGGACCGCGAGGTGAGGGGGCATCAGGGGCATCGGGGTCTGGGCGCAGACAGAGCGTCGGGCCCCGCGCACCCACCGTGCCGTCTGTCCATCTCTCCGTTCGGCCCCTCAATATCGATGACATGTCAGGCTCCATTCGACCCTTGTTTGTCAGTGTTTCTGCGGTGTGTCAGCCCCGTCCGCGCCACAATCACTCTGTTCCTATTGTGCTCGGCCGGTCCCCCGGGCTACGGATAGCCATCATGGGGACCCTGATCTGATTAGACCTGACCCCTTGACTTGCCCTCCTGATAACCCAGTCCAACTAATCCAATTTTATAGCCCTGTGTGCCGTGGCCATATTCAAGGGGCAAGAAAGGCCTCTCTTCAACCCTTTGCCCCCACTGGCTACTTTTATTGTGATGAGATATTTCTATATTTGAAATTGCATAAAGGGGGGATCAATCATATCCAGTTTGGTAACCAGGGTGACTGGGACTGTGGTTGCGTGTCGCACCGGGTTGTTGTTGCTACCTTTATTGATATTGAAGACGGGAAGGAAAACAGTTGTTCTCAAGATTTTTGCCTTGCAGGTTCCCGTTCAGCAGTGTACAGCTTTTTGGCGAGAAAACGTCAGGGAAAAGGAAAGGGCTGGGAACAAGTGTCGGGTTTATGGGTGAAGGGTGTCTGCCTTTGCCCTTGCGTGCAATTGGTTGTGGAGTGGTTGGCGACGACAGGACCGATGGATTGACATTCACCCCATGTTCAGATCCTGAATCCTCTGGACATATCAATTGAAAACTGCACTCTGCTCTTTGGAAACCAGTCTGAATGGACACGGCCATGCATACACCCACGCTTTTGCTCCTCTTTGGCTGAATATAAAAATTTACAACTCATTAATAGTCTGTAATTGAAATGTTTTGATGGTCCTCTCTGTTGCACTGTTTATGGCTGTGAAATAGATGATGGTGTATTGTTTCGCTGGGCAGCTGGAACCCATTGAACTCGCTGGACTGTGGCCGCAGTGTCCAGTGCATTAGGAGCCTTATCTCTGAAGGTCCATCTCTGCAAACTGACCAGATCAGTTTGCATGGTCAAATTAGAGATAGCTGTTTGTAAATGGTCCCTCCCTAATGCGCTCCCGACCCAAACTGCCTTTTATGACGGCTGTGATAATCATACACTCTCTGAAAAATGAAGCATTTCATCCAGCCCAGAATGATGCTGGATTCGTCGCACACGAAGATTGAAGTCGTTGCATTGTCGTCTTTGCTCACGCATCAGCGCCCTGACGCAAGGGTGTTTTGTTGTGAGCACCTCACGTTGAAGACACGGGGGAGAAGACGTCATTTCCAGGACACAACCTCCTGAGCAGTGGTCTGAAGGGTTTATGAGCGTTTATGAGCAAATCTGAAAAGTACACAATGGGGTGTGTGCGAGTTGCGTGAATCGGAACATCCTCAGAGTTTAGATCACAAGCGAGCAAGCGACCAAGTATTGTCTCAGAATGCGAAATAAATGCGAAACACAGAAGGTACACGACTTGGCAGAGAGGCATTCACAACGCATTTTGAGAGTGTACTCTGCTCCTTTTAATCTGAAAAATTACTGAAAATTGAGGGGTCAGTTGTCAAAGGCGCCCCTCTTATTACGGACAGATGGACTCTCCTTGGAAACGTAATGTTGCTTCATTGTCACCCAACCAATGCTGCGGCGATGGCTCCTGGCAAAAATATTTTGCTTGCAATGTTTGTGTGTTTTTTGGAACCCAGAAATGCAAAAAACACAAGCATTAAGATCCAAAGAAAATTGCCAATTGTCGTGAAGCACAAGGCAAGGCAAAGTAAAACTGAATTGTGAGATTACGAGCGTATTTCTGGCGAGTTTCTTAAGATGACAATTTTGCACCCGAGGTATGTGGATTTTTGTCTGTGTCCGACGCCAACACGCCCTCACAGAAGGTGGGGGAAACCACGGTTTGTCCACGTTCCTCCTTGTTCATCCGACGACGTGGGCCGATTTGCGCAGGACAAAAATGGACACAGGTCCAGGAGGGCAGAATTCCTCATTCTTTGAAGTGTTTCACCAAGGAAAGCTTCCAAACTTTGGCGTCTGGTCGTATCCCTTGGTGGGTCCTTGTACGAGAACTGTTTTTGTTGAGGAAGTGAAGCGTGGCTCCCTGGACTCCAGGATCTACCTCTGATGACTCGTGTCACCTGCTGCACACTTCCACAGAGAATTGCGCACGCCTTCCAGCGAGCCTCGTGCAGCGTCCATGTCGACGCATGTTTTGCCCGATTTAATCAGTCGGCGTAATCAGGATAATATTGGGCGCACCGGGGGAACGTTCTGCAAAGTCCCTCCGGCCGGGCGAGTGGGTGGGTTCACACTGCTCCGAATGGGGCCGAGATGCAGTGAAATATGCAGTGAAATGTCACGGGTATTTGCTGATGTTTGCAGGTGTGTTTTGCTGCAAAAAAATCCTGAAATTGGCTCAGACTTTTTTCGTTGGTCCGATGCAGCATTTTGCGGACTGGTCTGTTGTATCATGAATTGAAATGTTTGAAAGTGCGGAGCTGCACATTGAAGTGTTCTGTCCATTTGGTGTTTTAGTCAAGTTTACCTTTTGTTCCGTGCAAAGCTTGTTTGTGTGGCTTTTTGCAGTGCGAGTCACCCGAGTCACCACGTCGCATCTCGCAGGGGGAGCGCGAGCGCGATTCTATTCACATCCACACGGGGCGATGAATAACGTCCGAGGGGGATGATTTGTGGGGACGGGGGTCCGGCCGAGAGGTCAATGCAGTCTCGCAAATGGACACATACAATGAGTCAAGAGTGGACATAACAATGACCAGTGGGCAGTTTGTGGTCAGTTTCATATGATCGCCTCTGACTGTGAGGTCAGTGGTCAAGGTGCTAAAAACTCGTAATGCTTGACCCCTCAGACCTTGGGGGACCGTGGTCAGGGGTGGGGACGACCATTGGGCAAATTTGTCACCTGGGCTCAGAAAGCTGATGGGCATTACCAGAGGGAAGGGAATGGCGCCGAGGCACACGCCCCTGGAATTTATACACACCACAGCGCACAATGGTGACAAAGGCTGACAAGGCGCGTGGATTGTGCGAAGGCGCCGAGGCGAGGGTGAGGCGGTTCGGCCCCAGCGCCATTACGTACAAATGTGTTGATGATAAACACGTTATGAGCCGCACAAAGGAGAAGCGAGAATGATGTCGAGTCCATTGTGGTTGCAACACAAAAATTCCTGTCTTGCAGGACTTCCAACTGTCGTCCATTTGTTTGATAAGGAATTGTAGATTTGTCAGAAATTGATGACACGAGATTGACTCAGTCTGCTGCATTCTGGACATTCTGCGACCAGTCACAAGCCTTTTTATCTGTTCATTGGGGTTGGTTCCACGAATGGTTCCACGAATTTGGAGTTGGAGCAGTTGTTTCCCTTGTGAATGAAACCACAGTGGTCAAAGCTTCTGGTCACTCCGGAACTTCAGGTCTCCCCCTCGTTCTGCCCTTCTAATTTTGCCCTGTGAAATGCAATACATACACTGTTTGTTTCTTGAAGCTTGGACCTTGGTTGGACCATGGTCAGACACCCTGGATCCCTATGCGCAGCCCCCGGCGAGTCCTGCGGTCCGGCCCCGGTGCAGCGCCGCGTTGTGTAACGTGCCCAGCCCCACCCGGTGTGAGACCGCAGGGCCTATTGTGCTGCCGGACAGTCATTGACTCCTGCTTCCTCTTGACTCCATTCAGTGGGTTGTGAGAGTAGGGCGCAGCGGGGGTGATGAAGTGCGGGGCTCGTGGTCAGGTGATGAAGGATTTGATCATCACTTTGACCACCGTGAGATGTGGCAGGAGAAACAAAGTTTCAATGTTGAGATGTGACAGAAGAATCTGACGGCGGAATCGGGATTTTGAGCCAGAGGACTTTTAAATTCTGTGAGCGCGATTCAAGATCAAATTTTTTGCCATTTTGAAATTTCCAAGTGCTTTTGAATCAGCAACGTGTTTTTCCGTGGGTGTGTTTTCGAGATGGGCAAAACGTGAGATCCCTTCCGGATTTGACTTTTCAGCGGATTTTTACGGATTATCCGAAAATCCCGGAACAGTCGTGGTCGTCGTTTCCTTTGCCTCCCGGATCGCCGCCGGATCTGCGGCGTGTTTTGCCCGCAGGAGATGTCATGGGTTTAAAAGCGGCTTCAGCGAGGCGCAAATGTAGCGAGTCGAGAAGAATAGGTTTGCAAATCACCCGTGCGACCCCAGGGTCCGTGCTGCCATTTGTACTGCTGGGCGGGGGGAGTTGCTCCGAGACTGAAATGCGAATATGAGTCACGAGACAAATGTTCTTTTGCAGTGGACCCTGGTCTCTCAAACCCCAGGTTGGATGAGGAATTGAATCAATTGCAAACCTTTGTTCATGCAGCTTGGAAGACAACGAGGGATGGCAGAACCAGGAAAACTCACAGGCGGACCACACTCCAGATTTCAGTGAGAGATCACAGTGAGGCGTGGGTTGTTGCAGTCCTGACTTCAGCTGCAGTCTTCTCCCTCTCAGTCCCACACCCCTGCCCACCCACTCGCCTCCACGCGCACCGCACCAGTGCGCAATTTGTCCCCGCGTTTATCCCGACATTCATGACGGGTTGCGCATGAGTTATGGCTTGCTGCAAATGGCGAGGGGTTTTCATTCGTGTGACCTCAAACCCGCTCCACCATTTGTGTCACCTGGCTCCGTGGACTGTTCATCACAATGGGTTCCAGGCTGGGTTCACACTGGATGCATCAGGCCCTGTGTCCCTGTGCGACTTAATGGGCGTTGTGTGGTCGTCTGTGCAGGGACGCAACGCAAGACGCATGCAGCGTGAATCTGGCCTGAAAAAACAACGGGGCGAAGAGGAGGAGCAGCCGATGATGATAATTGTATCCAGTGCCTGGAGTCCTGTAATCAAAATCTTGCAGTCACTCTTTTGTATGCAAATGAAATGCATCTATTTGCTGGATCACTGTTAAGTCTTTTCAAGAGAAATCCAACGGATGAAAAATGGCTGTCAAGTTCTTTCAGCCAGCCTGTGTGCGCTCACACAAAATGTGTCCAAGAATTGTTTGTTTGTTCCAAAAAATTGGTGCCGTCTTTACTTCGCTTGACACAAACATTATCATTTTCTGCACGGATTAGACCAATTCCTAGAAGGATTTTCATTGAGACCCGGATCGGGAGATTTGAATCTGATCTGATCACTGGATCTCGTCGCGAGGCATCAGATTCCACAATCAACCCGGGTGGGGTTGTTTCTCGCTCAATGCAAACAGACCTTGTTCTTCCAGTGCAACCAACTGCATGATCCTGAAAAATGTCAGTTCTTTTTCGCTTCTTGGCCAAGATGAAGTGACTTGCCTCCATTTTGGTGACATTTCGTCCAACACCAAAATGTCACTGACAGCCAATCCAGAAAGACCTAAAACGGGAGCAATCTGTGCGCGCGCAGTCAGATCCCAGACTCATCTCCTCATCTCGAATCATCCTCATCACCAGCTTCCACCGGCCACTTTGAAGGTGTCAAAATTGACAAGATCAGAGCGGTTTATGCTAAATGGCCCGCAGACAGGCTTAAAGACCCAATGGACCTAATGTTGTGATAATGATTATGGCGGAGGGCCTCAGATGAAAGGTGCTTCAGGAAAAGTTCGCTTTTACCGGTGCTTTGAAAGTCAGGAAGCTGGGGAGGAAGGGGATTATGAAGCAATCACCACTGTCAAAAATTCACCGCTTTGTCAGGTTTTCAGTCTTTGTGTTGTGTTTGTCAGTCAGCGCAGTGTTGTGACAGACACACTGTGAGGATCATGGAGAAACGGGTGGATCCTGAAGGGGAACACAGTGGCCAGTGGATACTTCTGTCCCAAAGATTTTACGCTGGGCACGGACGCGAATTCCCCCCCCCCCCCATTTCACTGTGTTAAAATTGCAAGGTTCTTCAGGTTTGTCCCTCAGAGGGGCGATCGGCTACTCCAGGCGAGTGAACGAAGTTGTGTGCGGTGCTGAGGACGCACCCAGGGGGGGGGGGAGTCGAAAGAACGGGAAAGCCTCGACACGCTCGCAGCAGTGGATGAAACGACGAGAAGAATCACGGCCTGTCTCTTGGGTTCAGGTCACGTTGACCTTCACGACATTCGGCACCAAACGCATCCACGGTGCAACAGGCAGTGATCACTACTGTTCTTGGCTTGGACTTGAAAATGTCGGTGCGTTTATCCCGAGGAAATGATCAGGAAAATGGACCTGAAAACCACAGACGTTGACTCGGTGGGCGGGAGGGGGAATGCGCTCGAATTTGTCGCAGCCATTGTTGTCCAAAAAGGGATAGAACTTCTCATCAACGTTCCTTTTCTACGACACGCGCACAGGTACTCGAACGCGCGCACGCACATGCACACATACGAACGCACACGCGCCTTTTGGGGGCGATTTATGTCCTGAGAGTGAGGCTTGTGGAAAATGAAGGAAGTGTGGAGTGACTGACAGGCTTTCTGTAGTTTGGACTTGCTTTCCCTGAAATGACCAACATTTTTCTGCAAAATGCCTTTGTGAACATGGCAGCTGCTGAGATTACAAGTACAAACAGGAAAAGTTCCTGGAATGAAGTGACAGACTGGGTGCGAGGGAGACATCCGTTCCTGCAGAGATGCTGCTCTGTTCAGCGACAGGCAGCCTTCGCATCGCGTGTCTGAACAGAGACATAAATGACACAGAGAATGAAAAGTTCTAAGCACAACACAGAAAAAGAAGTAATCTTTGGCGGGCATAAAGAAGACCAGAGCCCCAGTGTTCATGCGCACTGTGGTGCTGTTTGCTCTGCCTTAATTAGTTCCCGTCGTTAGGCACCTGACGAAGATTGGAACTCTGAAACCCTCGATCCCCGGGACCCGGGCGAGCGGCGTCAGTTTTGATTCCGTCACACAGCAGCGACACGGTTTGGGGTGGTTTCTGACGGGGCGCGTTTTGAAGTGGACGGGAAGCGAGGAAATTGTTCAATCATTTGCGGAGAGGATTCTGGCATGTAAGCAACGGACGGACTGCTGTGGCAGCCGAGTTTCTGCGAACGCTTCTATTCCCCGCACCGACCTTTGGTTTTGCAGGGGGTGTCCGCTTTGTGAGAACCAGTGCAGAAGCAACGCGGGGTAGACTTGAGAAGTGCGTGGGTGTCCTGTACAGAGTGCAAACGGGCTGCTTCCACTGGTGTTGTTGCAACATGTCGTGTCTTGCTTACCCAAACTCAGACCAGAAACACCACTGACTGAAATTGCAGTTCAATGAACTGGTGGGTCTGTCTCTCTGACTTCAACTCAAACCCCCAACACCTAGAAAGCACCTGAGAGATCCACAACAAAGTAGTCCATCCGAAATAGAATTGCGTTCACTTGTGCGTCTGACCGCGGGTAACCCCACAAAAAGACAAGGTTAAAAGTATTATGTTCTGAAAATCGTTTTGGATGAAAGGCTCCTTTCCTGGAAATCCTGCACACTGCAGCTTTTATCTTGGAGATGATTAACGTCGCGGTATATTTTCTTGCATTTTCAGATCGCAGTAGGAATATCCCAAAGTCTCCCGTCACCACAAGACCCACACCGCGACGCAGCGCCGTCCGCGAGGCGGACAGCAGCACATCCGCGGCATCTGGTGTCGGAACCGGGAACCACGACAACTTCGCGCGCAGGAGAGCGCGGGTCCACCAGCTGATCCGGGCGCTGTCCAGAAGAGCCAAGCACCACACGGTGGACTGGGTGGGGCACCACCGGATCCTGCGAAACCCGGTGCGGAGGGGCGCGGGTACCCTGGCATACCCCGCACCCCTGGATCTGTCGCGACACGCACCTCTCAATCCGGGTTCAACTCCTGCAAATAGCGCGGAGCATGAATCTTGGTTGCCTCATGACGACCCAAACTGCGTGCCCTTTCATACCCATTCCAACTTGGGTATGGCAATTGACGTCTCAGAGGCGGTGACCACAACGTCGCAGCAGCCGGTGAGGTTTTCCTGTATGCACGAAGCCATGCTGCAGAGGCAGAGCCTCACAAGCGATGAGGGACCAGGGATGGCGAGGCCCTCCTATTGTTTACCAAATATGGAGAACTGTGCAGCTGTTGCACAGGTGACATCTACAGTTACTGCGGAGCGGGGTGACGCAGGCCCGCCTCTCAGTGTGCACGTGGACTTCATGCTGCAGACCGCGGGATTCAAATGAACGCTCTGGAGTCATGTGCGACGAACGTGAGGGACATGGAGCACAGACTTCATCTTGTCTTCTGAGGGTCCTGGCCAAAGCCCAAGAACAAAGATGTGACTGAATTTATGATCGGACGCAGGATTTGATCCAGGGGATTTAAATCCCTTGGACATGACATGACAGCGAGAAAAGTTTCACACCTGACCTACGTACAGCGACAAACAGAAGAGTTCCACTGCCTCGTTCAGGCGTCAGGGAGTCTGTCTTTGTGGGTTCTCAGAGACCCATTGGGATTGTCTTGGTGGCAACGATGAAGCCTTTGCCATCTGGATCCATGTGTTTTTGTGATCCACTCCCGGTGGGTCCAAACTGTGTTCATCTTCAATTTTCAACGTAACACGTGCAATCGCCCCTTGCCACTTTGACCATTTCCTGCAGCAGCACGGGAAAACTGTATCCGTTATGATTCTGTTCTTTGTTTCGTGCGATGATTTGTGGTTCTGGTGTATCAGGTTCAGGTTGGTGCGCATCATTCTGCTCAAGCCGAAAAATTGAAAGTGAAAGCTTTGTTTGAGGGGTTATCCAATTCTGCCTTGCACGACCTTGTCATAATACCGTTGCAATTCACTGGAGTCATACTCAGGTCGCAAAAAGCAGAATTGGCTTTCACCTCATGTCTGATGTCAGGACATGGAACGTGTCACAATAAACATCTGACTTTGTGTATTGTTTGTGTGAAGCCGTTGAAACCCATTTTGCAAACACTGCTGGTTTACCCCACCTCTGTGGACCAGTAAATGTCAAGGTAAGTGGACAGGAAACATGCCGTGTGTCACGCACACCTGAGATGGTGAGATGTCTGATCTTTTGTTTGAAACTCCCTTTGAGAAAGCAGAAGTTGAGGAAATCCTGGGTCTGTTACCGGATGTATTGCCGAAGGCAGGAACCTTCACAAGAGTGTCGTTTTACGAGTGTGTACGGCTGCTGAAAAGCTGCGGCTCGGAGACTTCCCGCAGCCACACCCGCCTCGGGCTAAAATCGGTGGATAGATACGTGAATGTGTCAGACACCTGAACGTGGTGCCAGACACACCCATTACAGTCTCTGACAAGTGTGTGAGTCTGTTGTGATTTTGAACTGATTACGAGTACATCAAGAGTCTTGTCGAAAGCAGGAAAGCGTGTGAATTCTATGGGGATGGGGTGGGTGGGAACAACGTTTCGCGGGTTTTAGAGAGGGAGGCCAGGCATTGGGCCACTCGGGCCAGGCTCTGTCGTGTAAATGTTCACCGTATCCATCCATGTAAAAGACGCACCATTTTATCCTCATAAAGAGCACCAAAAATTATTTCAATGTGAGCTTCACACCAGAAATCAAGGTGAACGTGAGGGTGCGTCTTATACTTGGATGCGACTTGGGTGGATACCTCACTCACGACTGATCCTCGGGTTCCGGCGTACCCTGGATGCGCCTCAGGCTCCTCAAGGCCCCTACAGCGGCAGCAGCACCGCCAGACGTACCGTACTCCGGGTCGGATGATGGGCGTTTACGGTTGAGCGGAACATCAAAAAGACCTGTCGCATTGCGGTAACTCCGGGATCGATGAATCCAATAAAACTGCATGCGCCGGGGTCTGAATTCTTCATGTCAACTTGATAGCACGTGGAATTATACAGGGTTCTGAGGTGTTGAGGTGGAGACCCGACAAAACGCGTGCTTTGGCCTTGTTTTCTTCAGCACGTCCATCACTTGGGATTTTTGAGCCTCTGGCCAGGATCAGACTCAGGTGAGATTGCCTGTGGGAACGAGAAAATCAAGAGGATAACAGAGCTCGACCTCCACGAGAGCTGCACGCATTAAATTCACGCGATCAAAACAACGACGCAGGGTCCAATTGATTCGTCCAGGCACGCACAACGCATCCCGTGTGAAACAGGCCACAGAAATTTCTGTGCCTCCGTTTGCGTTCTGCACACACACGGCTCTGTGTGGGTGTAACAAAGCGGAGTCACGCAGACAATAGCAGAGGGAGGGAGTGAGGGGTGCGTATATACACACTGCAGCTGCACATCGCGCCATCCACACGTGTGCGCAGTATGGATCAGGCACACGAGATCGCATTGTATCATTAGCGCCACCGGAGGCTGCGGCGCAACAGCTTCACTCCGCTTCCAGCCACTCTCAGGTAAAACCAGATCCAGATGCAGATCAGAGGCGCATCAGCTGATTGCGAGGAAGGCGACAAGAGATAGGCTTTTCTGTGTGACATTCAGCTCAAAATCGTGTGTATTGGCATGCCTGGTGTCCGACCACACAGTGCATGTCCATGTGGGGAGAACGCAGAGCTCGGCACCTCAGTGCAAATCACACAGGTTGCTACATTTGATGGTGATTTGTGACATTTTTACACCAAGCGCTCGCAACCGTTGAGGACGAGATTTGTACAACAAACATTGGAGAGACACAGCATGCTGCTGTCAATCTGAGACACCATCTGGAAGTGCCTTGATCTGCACGACACAGGAACGTCCGCGTGGTGGACTCGCACTGGGCTGTTCATACCGTGTGGGCATTGACTTAAATCAGCTCTTCTATGTTCCGTACAGCTTGGTGACAGAGAGTGTGCTGTTGGAATCCAAAAGATTGGTCTCCACGGACACAAAGGGGATATTTGACGCCCAAATCAGTGAACTGAGTCTGGACGGACAGCAAACGCAGCGGGTGTGGAACTGCATTCGCTGAATCTGCACTTGTTCAGTTTGTCAGGTAGGCAGTCGCCTTTTGTGATTTCACGTTGGGTGAGGTTCGCTCTTGGTGCAGTGGATTCGAGATCAGCGTGTTGAGTGCGCACCGTTTTGAAGCTTCAGCAAGTGTGCTTCTATTCATACGAGTACGTATCAAAGGTGAAGAGTTATGCACTCTGTCCTGTGTGCGATATGAAGAATGTGCCCTGATGGTGTTGCTCTCGATCAAATTCGGAGACAAGGGGTTTGTGGAACTTGTCCTTGAGGAACTTGGTTTGATCTACGACTGACAAAGTCCCTGAACCCTCCTGGCTCTTGTGTCGGATTACAAGCACATTTGCAAAGGTAAACAGGGAAGAAGGCAACAAGCATTGTCACATGTCTTGGGATGACATCGGTTTCAGCTGGCAAACCACCGTGGGAAGCTCAAACAATTGGGGGATTGTTTGAAGTGAGCCGGGGGGGTGGTCATCAGGGCGCCCCTGTAGATCCGATGGAAACCTGGATCCACACCTCACCGCACGGATCGACGTGTGCATCCGGTATGTCCGCTCAGCTCGGGTGGGTGTGGACAGTGATGATCGAAGCCGGATACATAAAAAACGCCTCATCCCCGACTCAGTTCGCTTCACTGAGACGCAGAATCCATTCGTAGCGCTGTGTTGCACTGAAGCCAAGAATCTCCATTGATTTCAATCCCAATGCGTGCAGAAAGGGCTCAAAGTGTGATTAACGCTGGTGAAGAATTTCCCCACCTGGGGCCCGATGATCTGTGCTGCTGCCTGGATCGAGAGCGAAACTCGTGAGTTTCTGCAGCACCTGTGGCAACCATCATGGCCCCTTGTTCTGAAATGGAATTTCATGCACTGATCAAAAGCGGCTAGGAGAAAAAAGAAACATTGTTGTGTGCTGTTTCGTTTCGCACATTCCCTCTCGAATGCTGCTGGTGCACGTCGGATGCTCAATTTGGCTGAACATTACTTTCAGCAGCTTCACTTTGAGGGTGCACTGAACAGGTTTTCTTGTGAACTCAGGTTGAGCCCTCACCTGCAGAAAAGTTCTCTCAGAGCCAAAGTTCAAAAGCGGAGCGACCTGTCGGAGAACTTATTTTACAGCAATCATCATTCATCATGGGGTGGACTTTGATCACACAAAACTTGCCCGACAATGAGATGCCAAATTTGTCGTCACCTAAGATGCACTGTTCTCAAGGTTGGGATCAACATACCCTTGGATAGCACCTAATGTTCTTGTCACTGGATCTTTAGCACATTTATTACTGGAGCCAAACAGGCAGTGAAACAAACATCAACCGACGAACCGATTTGTGACGACTGTGGTTTCATTTTGAGTCGAAAAAAGGCTCAACACGCAAGGTTCAGAAAAAACCACGCCCAATGTCCTTCATCAGCTTTCTGAGCATTCTATACAAGAAATCTCCATCCACATTGACTTGATAGCGCAACATTGAAATATTGCTGCCCTTTATGTTAAATCAAACAAGGGTGTTGTCGGATTGGGTGTGCCTCGTGCACAAACGAAACGTTGGATTGTTCGCCTTTGCGCCGTGCTGTCTGGAACGAGCTTTGAAAAACGACACCATTGTATGACACCATTATGGCAACCTCGATCTGCACATACGCTGTGTTTCTCTGCCTCTATACAGGCAGCAAGAGTGGCCCATTAGCAATCACGCAACCAGACAGTGACACGCCTGGCTCTGGCCATGTCTCTGAAACCACGTACACCTGTGTGTGGATGTGTTCTTTGGGGCCGATCCGTGGGGCCAGACACCCGCACCTTGCCGATTGGTCACCACCAGTTTCGAGGGTGCGTGTGCTAGAACCTTCAGGGTGTCCCAGATCTGTTGTCTTCCTCTGTGCTCAATTTCTCCTGTTGGTGTCCGGCCACTGACCAATTCCACCTCTGCGTCTTTCGTGTGACACTGGTCTAGAAAAAAAACTTGAACCTTCGTCAAAACGGAATTGGTCGCCACGTTTTAACACTTGTGAGAATTCTTGTTGCAGAAGACGTAGACTCTATGCGAAAGACGTGCGCCATGGCGTATCACCCGAAGCAGAAGACGCCGGCACCAGAGAAGTTCGCGGTGGAGGAGTTCAACATCCACGACGAGATCGAGGAGAAACTCAGAACCTCACAGCAAAACTTGAAGAAGACAACAACAAACAGCCAGTCCGGGAACTCAGCGCCCAAGCAGCAGCAGCAGCAGCAGCAGCAGCAGCAGCAGCAGCAGCAGCAGCAGCAGCAGCAGCCGACCAACAGGACCGCGTCTGGGTCAGAGGTCGCGGAGTTTGATGACTTCGATGACTTTGTCTCGGACCGAGTCGCACCGAAGCCCCCGGTGCAAGGCAATGTCTACCTGACCGAGCAGCAGCAGCACGTCAAGTCCAAAATCTCAGACATTGAGCTGTTGTGATCTTGATGGACAAAACAACTGAAGGACTTTCAGACAAAACCAAACCCGTGATGAAGTTGATTTGCAACAATGAGTCTGATACAAACTGTGCGCGTGTGCAGGTTGCTGCAGAGCAAGGAGGAGTCAGCAGACGTTTTTGAATCAGAAACCTCTGAACTTGAGAAGATGTCTTTCTCTTCTGGTCTTGAAATGGCAATCCCCTCTTGCAATCGCTTCCAGTTCTGTTTCAAAACAGCAGTTGTCTGAAGTTTTCACAATTTCATCTCATCTTGAATTATGATTTTTGTCTTGAAAACAGCCGTCTCCTCTTATTCCAGCCATCTCATCCTGAAATAGCTGTGTCAAGTTTGGAAGCAGCTCAGAAGTTCTAGTTCAGATGTTTCAGCCAGTCTTCATGCAACACTCACACCTGAGCCACGGATCACTTCAGCGTGGATCAGAGTGACAAATCTCCCGGGTGGAGCCTGCGATTGGCCACGATTCTTGTCAGGACAATTCCAGAGTCGCGGGGCTTTTGTTCTCATGAAAGGCTTTCTCATCGAAGACTTCAAATTGTCTGATTTTTTCCAAGGTGTCACTCTGGCTCCTTCCCGCTTTCCATGTTCTTGTCAAGTGCATGTATGTTTATTTTTTCCAAAGAAATTGACCTGATATGAGAAGTTGTCCAAGTTGTCTCGGACGCTGTGCGTTTTCGTGATCCAGAGTCACAGCTTGACTCTGTTGTCGTGTGGAAGAGTTGGCTCTTCCCACGCATGCGATCCGGCTTTCGGGCGAGGTGCTGAGTCCCGATGAAGCCGCTTCAGCAGAGCTGCGTAAAGCTGAAGCTGTGCACCAGGCTCGCAACTCGCGCCACCTACTTAAAGCCGCAACCACGACACCCTGCATCTGTCTAGAGCTGGATAGTTAGAGACAGGAGTGTAATAAACGTTTGAAAGCGTATGCTTAAGTTTGACTCCACTGTGGTAGTCCGGCCAAGCTGAGACTGCTTCCGACCGCGGTGCCGCAAGTAGTGGCAGTTGTGAGGACGGGTTCTCCTGGGACCCGAACCGCACACAACACTGTTTCGATTTGGGTGCAATGCAAATTGGAGAACTCCAAGTCACTTGGAGCCTCAAAACACTTGCGTCTGAAGTCAGAAACAAATGTCAAGTGTGACACCTTCCAGAAGGGAGTGGCAGCACATTTCCTGATAAACGACTCGATTCCAATTATATATCGAGCAACGCTCTATTCACGACGAAAGAACCCACCCTGACATCGATTTGGCTGTCTTCTTGTGAAAGCTCCTTTGTTCTATTGGAGCTGTAGAGGGAGTCGTTTCTTCTGCTCCCCTGGGAGGGCCCTTTGTCTACAAGAGAACCTTCCAATGGTGACAGATCCTGCTAAGATCCAGGTTCTCGCTCTGACTCCCACAGTTTTGTTCAGTGTGCCATTCCCAACTTTGGTCTGACTTGTGCAAACGTTCTCAACATCAGGACGGGTAAAATACGTCGAAGGGGGGGGGGAGGCAAAGGGCCAGTCACGTGATACCTGAAGCTGAAAAAAAATTTTGGCGCATGCAGAGTGTTTTTGTTTCTGCACGTCAACCAAGTTGGAAATTTGACCACGTGACCAGGTCCTGGATGCGTTCCTGGCCATGTTCAAAGGCTCTTGATTCCACCCTGGAACTCAGCTATGCATTATGGAAACTCTTTGTCTGACACGAGTAGAGAGAAAAGTTTGCTGCACGATAACATGTAGCAAAAGTGAAGAACGAATCGATGTGGAGGACGTCATTGGTGGCAATTCGTTGGTGTCACCAACAATCACGCAAACAGGGAGCTCTTCAGGTTGTTTAGTTATTCCCTGCTCGTACAAAGGCACACCACAAAGCTTATTCAGAAAACGTTTTTCGAAATTGAGCTGTAACAAACACAAATCCAGTGCAAAATTAGTGCAAGAACCCACAGTACGAAAAAGGAGACAATGTAGCTTTTCAAAATGCAATTCCCGCTCGAATGACTGAGGCTTGGCATCAATACTTCCCACCCAGTGCACGCTTGACTGACCTCAGATCTATTCGCACATCAATAGGCTGATAGATTTTCCGCTATAATTTGGGCCTAAGTGTTGAAGACCTGGCGATAAAATTGGAGATTTTGCCACGGTGATATTTCCTCGGTGGAACGTGGTGTATAAAACACACACACACACACACACACACACACACACACACACACACACACAGAGTGGTCCATAAGCAGAGACACGGGGAGGGAATTTCGTTGGTCATGCTATCTTGATGGAGCCCAATGCCCACTCTCAAGAAGAACAAAATGTAACTTCTCGTAGTGTACGTACAACGTCAGAATGTGAGGGAGAAGCGCAAAGTTCTGCGTGCGATATCGTCTGGAGTCTTGACAGGCTTCGGGCTCCTGGATACCGTGGCACCGCCTCTGGTGCTTGTGTCCACAGTATCAATCATGGCGACACAGGTATGCTTCCTGTCACATTCCTTGACGCGGCTTTTGGCAACAACTTTTTCCTGAACAAGCAAATACCGCTAGACACTCGAGTCTTCTGTGTTCAAGGGAACCTTTGACTTCCATAAAATTGACTCCACCTTCAGAAACAAAATTTTGTCTTCCCGGTTTCGATGTCTGACGGAACAAGGCGAAGGATTTCCACAGCGAGGCCTGTGTTTTCCCAGTACGCGAAGAGATCACATTGGCCTGGAGGAGAGTTATGGTGATCATTACGTCCTTTGATGTCTGCTGATGAAGGAAGCGCTGGTTATGCCAACGAGGCACTGGAAGGCAGGCCTGATGTGTTCGATTACTATCATAACACAGAGACAGCACTTCGTGTCACGCAAAGGAAAACTCGCTGGAACCTGAAGCAGGTTGATAATTTCCAGGGATTTTGGCATCACTGGGTCGGCGCCATTTTCTTTGAGAGAAGGAGATCTCCAAAGCAAACCTACGTTCTCTCTTGGTGTTGCTCCAAACTCTCACTCTCAACCTTCCAGACACCCTCCAGTCTTCCTACTCCCACCAGGTATATATACGCACATGCAGAATCGAGAGTTGAGTTTTCCTGCAGGAAACAAGAACACCTGAGTCAGAGTGACATCTTTGTCACCGAACTTCACAGGTTCACCCGTCAAGTGAATCAGTCGTCGTGTTTCAGAGGAAATAAAACGCCTCTGATGCATTGTGATAACTTGTAAAAACACCTTTGTCTCCGAGAGAACAAGGGACTTGAGTTTCTCGTGCTTCAACCTTCCTCCCCGGCTGCAGTCTTTAATTGTTGAGATTCCGGTGTGTCTCCAGCTGAGGTATTTTCACGGAGTTTGCGTGTCAGGGTGCAGGGGGCTGCTGCACGCTGACTTCACTTGCATACATTTGTTCTCTTCGGGATTTTCCATGGGAACCTGCAGAAATGCATTCGAATTCACCAAAATGAAGTCCCAATTGTGTCTTTTTGAGGAACGACATGGATGTTGCAGTCGAAAACAAAGGTTTTTCATTGTTTCGCACAGTACCTGGACGAATGTGGGGCTTCCTGACCTGTCAGAATTGCCTTTGCTGAAGCAGAGATGGGTCTGGTTTGAAGTGGAGGAGCCCGGACCAACTGAGCTGCACTTCTTCCCAAAACGAAAACAATTTCATTCGTTCAAGTTGTTGGGCGCAGGTGTGTTTTCTCTCCTGTGCTTCTGTTCTGTCCTCTCATTTATGTTCCAAGCTGAGATCAGGCGCCTCGGGGCTTGAATCCGTCGTAACACCTGCAGAGAAACAAAACAGCGACGAGGAAAACGAAGGAAGTAAAGAGACACGATACAGTAAGAGGATGGAGAACCACAAAAGATATAGAATTTCGTGGTCAACTCTCTTGACAATCAGGGAACAAGAGCTCTTCCTCAGCTTTTCCTGTTCTTGTAAGTCCAGTTTAGTGTCACCTCACGGGAGCACACGAACAGGAAGATACCTGATGCTCTTGCAAAAACTTTTTTTCCACATTTGGAGCTCTATGAAGATACAGTTTTCACAAAGTGTCGTCGGTATTTGGGTCCAGGGAGTGATGTAATCTGACATTGAAAGTTCTGCGGAATCACCAAGTCGCTCCTGAGTCTGTTGAAATGTCTGTCAAGATCTTCCATTGCATGAACGAGTGGGCTTCCTCTGCATTCATCATCCTCGCCCAGGGCCAGTGGTCGCACGCAATGGGGCTAGGCCTTTTGTTTGGTTTCGGGGGCCCTGGGACTCGGTGCGCACCGCCCTGCGAGGAGAAACTCTTTTTTCATGTCCCTCGCGAAAAAAGATGGCAAAACATGGGATCTTCTCAACTGTGTGTCGGATCTGTCCCAGTCCTGTGAGAGGGCACGACCACATGAAAGAACCGATCACTCAACCGAAACCACACCACTCCAGAGGATGGACAACGTCCCTGGATTTGAGTTCCCGTGCATGTTGTCTTGGGTTTTCCCTGCACGTGTCACGTCAGATTGACCTGTAGGGGTCAACAAATGATGCAAATTTTCTCTTATTATTCCTTTGGTTTTGCATAAATTTTAATCACAACATACTGATGTGCCCTTGACCCTTGGCACAAACACTGCTTGTTGATGCGGCCCTGGGAGAATGGTGAATTCCCTCCGTGTCTGCTGCCTTATAAATAATAATGCAGCTGATCTAATTCTGTCTGCAGCGATCAACTCAAAACAATACGTGCATTTTTTCATATTTTATCAGGCATACATTTTGCATTGTGCACCTGAGCAAAACTGACAGACACCACAAAAATATCTGTTGTTGCCAAAACATCTGGTCAAATAGCTACATCAACACTTGTCTCCCTTGTTTACGGGCAGACGTGGTTTCGCGTCAGAAATTGAATCTTTCACTGATTTTTGGGACAAAATAATTGCGCAGCGAACTATGAAGAAGACAAGGGACTGTTTTTCTCGGGAACTGCGAGGCAAGCACACCCGCGTAGCCGAACTGAAAACCTCCCATGTGCTGAGCACCAAAATCACTGCCCACCCGGTGTTGAAATGACCAAAACTGGACTTGATGTTCCCTGCGTGCTACTGCAGTGCAGACAGGTGATGGAGGCGTGAAGATGATTTCAGCAAAAGACACGTGTTTGGTTGGGTGAGACCGGGAGGGAACCACCGGAAGGGAATCTCGGGGCGACTTCGGTCACAACAGGGTCATCAACTTCTGATACCTAACAGTTAGGATGGTGAAATCACCATTTGGAATCACGGGTGTCCGACTTCAAAAATGTTGGCACATGTGGTAGTCTGTTCACTGGTACGTACAATGGGGAGTTCCTTTTTCTTTGGAGGGTGGTGAAGCCCCCAGATCCGCCGGAGACTGATCACTACGGGCGGTCCACAGCTGGCTGAGCGCTGTATGTGGTAATTTTCAGCCTTGTTCCAACGCCGAATATGGAAACAGTGGATGGACACAATGAATAGAGATTCGCTTTCCTGCGCAGTTCGGGTCTGTGGTTCGCAACCCATCTGTACGCGCCTCCGCTCTGACGTCACAGATGAGGCAAGGCGCACCTGTCTGCGCACGCCGAGTCTCACCAGCCATTCCTATTCCAGCTGCCGGCGAGTTGGCAGTCAACGTACAAATCAGCACAGAAAGTCGGCACACTGCGACAATGGGTTACTTCGAGTTTCTTTTGCTGGTTTTCATTGGGTGCGTGACGGCAGAGAGCGGAGAAGAATTTCAGGAAGATGTTCTGGTGAGAAGATGGTTTTGTTCTCGTGTTGCTTGTGGGTTTTTTTTTCAAGAAACTGCAGGGACAAAAGTCCATGAAAGATTCGCGCGTATGGTTGGGCAGTTGCTGCACAGTTCGGGGTGCACGTTGTTGGAGTGTCAGAATGCCCCGGTTGTCAGAAGTACCCTTGGGGCATTTTGACTTGGACGATCGTTGAGTGGAAAATCCCCATGGGTACTTCTGACCCAATGTCACAAATACCCCATTGGTAAGTTTCAGTACTAAAAGTACCCATGGGGCCTTTCCACTTGGACGATCATCTTTAGTGGAAAATGCACTGTGCCTTTTTGACACCGGGTACTTCTGACCCGCCAACAACGTACCACGTGTCACGAACGAGTGTTGCTTTACAGTTTGCTCGTGTGGTTTGCAGGTGGGGCTGAACCAGATGGTGGAGGTGCAGGACGGGGCGTGCACCGTGGTGTCCGGGGAGATCCCAGACTGGCTCGAAGGTTGTTGAATCGGGTCCACACGAGCTGCGGTCCTGGTCCTGGGAATTCGGTCGGAACGGGAGAACGGGTTCAACAGGGGGTGTCAGATCTGTTTTCGTGGTTTTCAGATCAAGCCAAAAGCAACACACGACAATTTCCCGTGAGGAAATAAGGAAATGTGCGTTTCCGTCAAGAAACAACAAGTTTTGTTGATTGATTGCGTAGGAAACCAACAAAAGAAGTTGAAAACAGTGAAAAAAGGCAAATGCAAAGGCTCTTGTGCATCGCTCCAGAAAAGTCCTTTCAGGGATGAAAATTTGTCACCTCCTATGTGGGGTCATTTTCCGCCCAAAATGCAGCAAAGTTTGGTTGTGCGTGCAGGTCACTACCTGAGCCAGTCGTGCGGGTCGCTGGGGAACGTGGAGCCGGGCGCACCGCCCGTCAACTACGTGGAGAGTATGCTCGACTGCGTGGGCGCCGTGTCCGGGTTCAGCGTGCACGGGAGCGAGGTCAACCTCACCAACAGGTCAGGGGGGGGGCAGGCACATTGACGTACTGGTGTGTGTGTGTGTGTGTGTGTGCAGGGATGTGCGCATATGCGTGGATTCATGCGTGTGTTTGCGTGTTCGTTTGTGTGTGTGTGTGTGTGTGTGTGTGAACACGCATAGATCTGTGCTTGGGTGTGTGGGTGTGCAATCGCGTACACATGTATGTGGACGCTCTGTTGAAAATCTTCAGAAATTTCTTTCGTGCGACGGAGTTTGCTTGACAGTACCACACAGGAAGAAAGCTGCGTTTAAATTTTGTGCTTCTTGACGGCGACTCCATCTGAAAACGTTGACGCCTCCACAGATTCTACGACACGAACAAGTACAACTTCTTGAAGCAGAACGGCATGAACATGGCGAAATCCAAGGTGTTCTGGAGAGCTCTCTTCTCAGCCTACGTGAGTCTACCCCAGCTTGAGACACACCATGCGTACATGACGTCATCGTTCTCCGACAGTCACATGCCGCGACTCCTTTCACCCGTTTTCTCCACAGAACACGGCTCGCGCGGCGGAGTTCGAAGGCTCCTTCCCCGACAAGCTGCAGTTCGACCCGACCGTGTTCTACTGGCGGCTGCCCGAGGGTCAGGTCGTCGCCACTGATGAGGTCGAGGAAGGTCAGTCCAACTGCGACCAAAACACACGTGCTTTCGTGTCACCACGTGGTGACAATGTCCGCCCAGGTTCAGGAACAATCGGGGGTTGGATTCTATGCCTGTGCTGTCGTTCCCAGTGGCGCTGATCGAGGACCTGCACACGCTGGAGACGCGACGCGCCTTCCCGTTCGACGACAGCGCGTTCGGGACGTCGCCGATGACGCGCCTCGTGTTCAGCCCCGCGCATGCGCAGGCGAGCAGCTGGGGATGTCAGGGTGGGGCCAGTAGAGGGGGTGTCAGGGTGGGGCCAGTAAAGGGGGATGTCAGGGTGGGAGGGCGGGGCCAGTAGAGTGGGGTGTCAGGGCGGGTCAGTGGCCGGGCTCTAAAGGCGGGGTCTGGAGCCACGCCTCTGATATTGGGGCTTGTGGCGCTGCTGGTCTGCGGCCCTGCACGGAAATTTGTTCCACACAGCTTCAAACAGCAGACTGAAGCGAGAGAGTAGAGCGAAGGGAGAGAGAGAGAGACAAGAGAGAGACAAGAGAGAAAAGAGAAAATGGAAGAATAGAGAGAAGAGTGACGAGAGAGAGAGAGAGAGAGAGAGAGAGAGAGAGAGAGAGAGAGAGAGAGAGAGAGAGAGAGAGAGAGCAGAGAGAGAGAGAGAGAGAGAGAGAGAAA
>JAAUXT010120676.1_pt1 | contig 25618 bp, 27 predicted proteins | sample 7278171 | NCBI WGS metagenome assembly JAAUXT01 (sample SAMN14350112, study PRJNA611818) | marine sediment metagenome | isolation source: surface marine sediment (1.8m) | place: French Polynesia: Moorea | collected 2018-08
CCCGCCCCGGGGCCCCGCGGGCCCGCCCGGGCACCGCGGCGGGGCGCGCCGCGGGGGCGGCCGCGGCGCGGGAGGGGTGAGGGAAGGAGTGACAGACCGAGCCTCCGGGGCTGCAGGCAGGGGCGAGAGCCTCACCCCACTTAACACGTACGCTGAGATGTCTCCACTTGGGAAGTTGTTGTTGCCCAGCGAAGTCCCCCAGGCTCGGACCGTACTCCCAGCGACGCGGCAACCAGTGACGCGACTGTCGCGTCGCTGCATTGGACCAACATTTGCGTCACCCCAACTGCTCCCAGAGTGGTCAGAAGTCAGCAACCCCCATACAAACCCAATGGGGCGACGCAACAGCACCGTCGCTCTTTCGTGTGTCTGCAGCCTCAGGGGGTGGGGGTGGAAGGGGCGACACCAGGCTGAGACACGGGTGAGGGACCATGCTCCCAGGGGGCGGGAGGCAGGGGTGGGGCACCACTCCCCCCAGCGCGCACGGAGATGCTGCTACTGGCTGAGTGCGCCTTCCACAAGGCTTCTCCAGGGGTTGAGCTGCAGAAAGGTGGTGGTGAGGAGTCTTGAGTGCTCACGCTGGAAGATTCCTTGTGGTCCGTCGGGTTTGGGTCGAGAGTGAGGGGCGAGAATTGAACTCACCTCACCCCCAAATTTTACGTGTCCCAAGATCACCACTGGCAAAGAAAAACCCGGAGTCCCCACTCTGGCGGGTCCAGGGGGACTCAACCCCCCCCCCCGAAAATTTTTATGCCCCCTTTTATTTGGCCGTCGAGATTCGAACCCCCCCCCCATCAAACAAAACGATCCTGGATCTGCTGGAGCCTCCGCCATGTGGGTGGGCGGAACAATGTCGAGCATTTCTTTTCCTTCCTTCTAAATAATTTCGTTTCTTCGTCTTGAATTTTTGTTGCCTCTGTCTGTTTCCTTTGTGTGCGTGTTTTTCCCATCAGAAGATCAAAGCGGAATGTTGCCATGATACCTTTGATGCTGTTATTCTCCCTCCACGTGTTTTTCTCCATAATCTGGTCGATTCACCACGCGGTTCCCTTGGGTGACGCTTTCGCACGGCCAGATCAGTGAGCCACGTGAAAGACTCGTGACCACGTGTTTTTTTGCAAAAGGGACGCTGCAAAGTTTCTTGTCAAACCCAGCGACTGGGGCTGCCCTGATGACGCCTCCTGCTCCCATGCAGGCTGAGCCTCCCAGTCTCCAGGCCCCACACTGGGGTTTACGCTGCCGCCATTGTCACCTTCCCCAGTGTTTTCAATATATCCAAGCCCTCAAAGATGCTCCCCTTACCCCCATGGCAGGTTGCCCCCTTCCCCGGGGCTGAGTCCCCTTTCCCTGTCCCCAACGCTCTGGGTCCGCCCCTGCCTACACACCGTCTGAATGTTTCCTTGTGGGAGGGAGATCCCTTTGATTGTGCTGTGAGGAAATGGGGATGGCAGCTCATCCATCAGTTCGTGTTCCTGCCCGTGCCTCAGCCTTCCTCCCCCGCGTGAGGGACGCAGCGTTTCCGCGTGACGTGTCACACGGAGACGTCTTGGTGAAGACGCATGCGCGTGCGCGTGACAGGAAGAGATCCATCAGAAAGGGTCTGCTCTCCGAGGGATCCAGGGGGCTGTCAGTCGTTGTCCGATGTCCCTTTGGGGCAAGAGCACTGTGTGGTAGAGACCGGTTCTTTTTTTCGTAAATGGCATCCTGGTGAGAAGAAAATTTTTTAGTCATTTACTCGTCAGTCTTTGAAGAGGTAAGTTGCACTCCCCCCATATGTTTGAATGCCAAACACCACTGGGACATCGGACCCGCAGTTGCCTTGCGCACTGCTTCTTGTTCCTTTCTCTGTCTCTGTCTTCCCTCACTCACTCCGTCCCACCGTCCATCCGTCCCTCTGTCCTTCCTCCATCCGTCCGTCCGTCTGTCCATCCATCCGTCAATCCGTCCCTCTGTCCGTCCATCCATCTGTCCATCCGTCTGTCCATTCCTCCCTCTGTCTGCCTGTCCGTCCTTCCCTCCATCCCTCCCTACATTCCTTCGGTCCCTGTCCCTGACACACCCTTTCTGCCTCACTCTTGAGTCTTTTTCTAGCGGATCCTGGGGGTTTTGCTCGACATGAAAGAAGATCTACCTGTTGTTACTGTTGTTGCAATAACATTCTCAATGTTGCTACTGTTGTTGCAATAGCGTTCTCAGTGTTGCTGCTGTTGTTGCAGGCACGTACTACCTGTGTTGCCTCGTTCTCGTGACGGCGTCGCTCGTCCTCTCGACCGTCGTGTGTCGCGCGTGGAACCAGAGTCACCGCCAGAGGGGGGTGCCGGGCTGCTGCAGGACGGTACGTGTGCGTGTGCGTGCGTGTGCGTGCGTGTGCGTGTGTTTGTCATGAGTCTGTCTGTCTTGCTTGGAGGCGAGCAAAAACGGTTTCGTCCAGCGGCCTTGAAGGATCAAAATATGTAAAGAGAGAACATGTTTTGTGTACAGGAGGGTCACTCCAACTTCATAATTTTCTTGCCCCTTTGGTTGATAAAGGGACGGAATGAATGTGTTCTCGGTTGCTGGACTCGGCTTCTGGGCCTGTCTGCCCTTTTTACCTTTCGCAAGGGACGATACTGGAGCTAGGTTTACGGCTGAAGATGAGACTACTCGTACTCTCTTTTGTGCGTGTGTGTGCACGTGTGTGCGTGTGTCACGCTAAAGTCGGCCGAGTGCTGCACTTTCACTCTGGACGATGCCCTTTGCATCAACCTTTCCCTTTGACACCCACCCCTACAAACGTCTTCAGTTCCGCCACCTCCAAAGGTCTCGTCCAATCTTAGATATTTCCGCCTCCAAACCAAATTGCTTTTCTGGGAAAAGTCTCTCATCTTTCCGAAAGAGAAACTTGTCTTCCTCCTTCTGTGTGTAATTTGGGGAGAAAAGGTCGCGACCTTTGACCACATGTGTGTCAGGGGCGGCTCAAGGGGGGTGGACACCAGCAGATCCATGATGACAGATGATAAAAAAAATTCGTCAGAGAATACAGCACCATTCTTGGAGAAGGCGTGCTGTACTCTCGTGTCCACTTCTTTTGGAACTCCTTGTGCGAGAACCACGCAAATGAAACATAAGTTCTCAACAACACATGTGTCCACAAACGTATGAACACAATCAAACATCAAAGAAAGGATGGAAGGACTATTTGCGTCTGTAGCCGTCTGTGGACACAATGGACGTCGTTGTGTTGCGGACAATCCGGATCTGAATGGAAAATCCTGAATGATAGTTGACTATGACGCACCGACAAAGGCGCTGAATGTGTGTGTGTGTGTGTGTGTGTGTGTGTGTCTGTGTGTCTGTTTGTCTGTGTGTCTGTGTGTCTGTGTGTGTGAGGGAGTGTGAAGGTATGTGAGGGGCATGTCTGTGTGCATGCCGGAGTAGATACAGGTCTGTGGGTGTGCAAACTCTGTGTGTGTACGCAGTTTGCGTATGTGTGTGAGGGTGTGGGAGTTTTAGTGTGTGTGGGTGAGTGTGTGTCTTTGTCTTCTGACTCAAAAGAGAAAATTGGGTCTGAAGAAGGCAGACAGAGGTCTGCAGGCAAAAATGCAGGATTCAAAAGTAGCTTGCGGTGCCCAGAGCCCCGACCAACGGGGTCCGTCCTGGTGGGTCTGAGTTGGGTGCAAGGTGAGCTCCAGGACGAGTTTAGGGCGGGTCCTGGTGGGTCCAGGGTGGATCCAGACTCAGACATCTCGTGTGCGCCCTGGAATGGAAACTTGAGAATCTCAGTAGCAGGAAGTTTATTGTTTGGATCCCCACCTGAAGATTTGACACTCATTGCCTCTTTTGCCAAACCCAACCCTAGATCCTATGCAGGGGTCAGACCCTGGTTGCTGTTGATCTTTCCCCACCCAACACCACGGAAAGGCTCCAGACTCATACATTCACGACTCAGCTCACGTACAAAGCTCTGACTCATCCGGCGGGTGGCAAGGATCAGTGAACCGACAAACTCGAGACTGAGTGTGTGCGGAGTTGAGAACACGCCGAGAAGTGTTGCGCAGAAAAGTGGACGAGGGATCGAAAGTGAGTTATTTGGTGATTTGCGCCGGGTACCGGTCAAGCGAAAAGTACACCAGGCATTGTCTGCCAGTTTCTCCATGAGAATGGTACCCAAAAACATATTCAGTGTGTAGACTTGTTCTTGGTCAAGGATGAGGCACCAGGAAGGAATTTGATCACAATGCAGTGCTTTGAAACTTGGCCTTGTTCCAAGTGCTCTTGACCGGACTATTGACCGCAAATCACGCGAGGCCGGTCGGCCTGTTTTTCTTTCAATCAATGAGGAGTGAAAAGCAGAGAAGCAGGTCCACCCTGGATTCTCCTTGTGAGGAACCAAGGCTCCACTGAAGATCTTGAGGAGATTCTTGTGCCCCTCCGTGTGCGTGAAAAGCTCCAACACTTGTGACGGTCAAAAGCGTGGAGTGGGCGCCGATCCAAGATCCAGCCTGGACTCATGCTGGAACCACCCTGGGTCCACCCTGGGTCCATCTCACATTCACTTTCCCACTGTTCTGGATCTACCTTGGGTCGAATGCAGACTCTTGAAGGGCTCCTTGTGTGCCTCCGTGTACGTGAGAAGTTCTGACACCTGTGACGGTCAGTAGAGTGGTTAGCCAGGAGTGTCGACAACAGAACCAGCCTGATTTCGTGCTGGACCCACCCTGGGTCCACCCTGGGTCCACCCTGGGTCCTACTTCAGGTCCACCTTGGGTCCACTGGATATCCTTTAGGTATATTTATGCGCCCACACCTCTGACGGTCAACAGCGGTCAGTGTGCCACCACACAGTGTCACGTGGAGTGGGTGTGAGGAGCGTCCACGTGCCTCTTGACCAATCGAGCAAAAAAGGTCAATGGGCCTTGGAGCGGACCCTGGGAACTCTTCACAATCCCCACAGGGAGGTAATTAAAGACTGAGGACGCTCAAAACGCCACCGTCGTCATGTTTTCCATGGCAACCCGAAGCGACCTTGACAACCACTGAAAATACAAATAGCGCCGTTGAAATTGAATCGGCTTGAAACGAAATCTTGAGGAGTGAATTTGAAGAACTCCTGTTTGAGGAACAAAGCATCGTGGTTTGAGTAGACCTCAAACCAGAGATGAAACTGGGTTGTTCAAGGCATTCCACCTCCAATTTGACCCATGACAGCCTTGTATGAAGCAAGACGGTCAAGCTGACACAGGGGGTGGGTGGGCCACACATTGACCAAGACCCACAGGATAAGGTGGAGTCACCAAACTGCCACACGACAAGCGAAGTCGCTTGGTCACCGTACCTTCACAACACGAGTGAGACTCCAGAAACACGCGGAGTTCTGATTGGTGGGGCCGACTGTATCTCTGCTGCGCCTGAGGCTCTGAACATTAGATCAAGACAATTGGGCTGTGGGCGAAGGTGACTGACCTGACTTGTGTGCCCAGGTACAGTCGAGCGTGGACTCCGCCATTTATGGCAGATAATTGGGCAGAAAAATATTTTCGGAGCGAAGGACAATGACCTGGACTTTGAAAACAGGCCGAGTGGAGCGTGGACTTTGAGAAAACCGCGGAGAATAGGATATTTTTCAGGGTGGAAAAATTATTTGTTGTTTCCGCCAGCTGTTTCCGGTGTTGTATGTTTCTACTTCGTCACCATTTCCCTGTTTCCTTGACAACAGGTGTGTCCGGGATGGCTGTCATCCTGACGACGGGTCCTGAGGAAACGTGCGCGAAATGATCAATTATGAGCATGTTTGACACGGACCCAGGGTTGATTGATGTCCGGGAGACACAAACAAGGAAGGCAACACCGGGGAGGCGGCAAACTTTGGAAGAACGGACAACCTCAGGGAGGAAAGGGGGCAAACTTGGGGGCACCCTGGGGGGGGGGAACCAAACCCAAACAGAAACTTGTGACCACCGTGCGTTTCCTTCCATCTGCAAATGCACCTGGCGTCAATGGTTGGCAGGGAAACAGTCCTTTCTGGAGGTCAAAGTTGGAGAGTCACGCCTGACGCTAGCACACAAGCACATACAGTCACTCACACTCACACAGGGCACGTACTCACACAGGCACACACACACCACACACACCCTCTTCCTTCACACGCACGCACACTCACGCCCACCTCTCAATCTCCAGGTGTTCCTGGGCGTCCTGGGGCGGATCCTCTGCATCCGCCGCGACTCCTTCATGCAAGACGAGCCGACGCCGTCGTCACACAGTGACGCCACCTTCCGTCGCCTTGACGACATGACCCACGCCGCGTCCGACGCCACCGACGTCGGCGGCGGCGGCGGCGTCTTCGACAGCGCCCCTGACGACCGCGCCAAGATGTTCCGCACGTACGCGCAGATCACGTCGGAGGCCGAGTGGCGCCAGCTGGCGGCCATCTTGGATCGCTGCTTCCTCATCCTCTTCTCGATTCTCGTCGTCGTGATCTCGTTCATGTTCGGACACTGAGAGTCTTGCGATAGATCTGACACACCAACCTCGGTTGGATTCGAATTGTTTTGACTGGCCCAAATTTTCTCTCATTCGCTGAATACTCGAATATTCCAGTGTGATTCTCATGTGAATGGAACTCGGTTCGTGAATGTTGAAATCCTCGAATTTCCCGGTCAAACGAATCAGCCGAGCATGAATCAGTTGAGCTTGGGTGCAAACTGTGTTGTATTACGAAGAATCTGAAGAGCGTCAATTAGGTGCCCTGATGCTGAACATTTGTTTTGGCATTTTCAAGCTTGCGCAGTCTTCTTCCTGGTGGCCAAGGCAGAGGCACATCAACGGTTCATTTGACTTTTTTTTCCAAGAGTAGCGTCCTTGCACGACAACGCTTTCTCGGGTCCGATATCAGAATCGTTACTTTGTTCCAATGGGGTGACACCAGGGGGGGGGGGGCTGAGGTAAATCTATGATTGTGTTGCCACGGGGTTTCCACCCGTGCGCGACCCCCTAATTCCTCCATCAAATCGCGAGGACAGACCCTGGATCTGCGCACAGTGAAACAACCCATTTCATCTTTGAAAAGTTCACCCTTATGGGGTTTTGGATTTTTGTGACGTATCTTTTGCCTTGAAATCTCAACACGGACGTGCAAGCATTTGGAGACAAAGTCTGTTGGATGTGGTGTCCAATTTTAATCCATCTCACTGGTTCAGTCAGAAGAGTCCGTGCCGTTCTGAAGCTTTTATCATCCCTTTGATTGTGTCAAAGTTGATGGCTTCCAGTGCAGTTTCGTCGCGACTTTCCTTTCTTTTTCAATTTCTGAAAAATGGTCATCTTTTGTTTTTGAGTTGTTTTGTACAAGGGCTTCCCTTTCTGGAGTCGCCCCCGATCATATTCTGGATCCGCCCCCTGGAAACCTTGATGTGCTGAGTAAATTTGCGAGTTTTCCTCTCGTCGTTGTGTTGTAATTGTTTCTACTGGTTGTGAAGCGCACGTAAACAGCCGATAGAGAGGTTTGGCAGTGGCTTTCAGTCGTCCGTGTCCCGTCCCGTCACAATGCGACGTTGTAGCAATTGCACTCAGTCCATTGGGGGCTAAAAGCATCTGTAGGATCCTTTCACCTCGAACAAATAAATTTGACCTTGTCCACCATTGTAGCACGAGTGCAATTTGTTCACTGGTTGACCGCGTGTTTGGATCGTGGACGTGCTTTGAATAAACATTGTGCTTTTTCGTGAGAATATTTTGTGTTGTTTGTGCTGTCGCGCCAGCCACTCTGAACGAGCCAAAAGCGGAGCACACCCGGAGAAACACTCCTGAAAGGTGCTGACAGGTGTCAGTGGGGGCAAGGACCCCTCCTCTGGAACTGTGAGGAAGCGGGATGCAAGACCAACGGCTGGAGGGTCACCCAGAGCCAGGTACCCCCTCACCTGGTTCTAATATTGCCGCGCTCCTGAACTTGAGCTGCAGCCCACCACACGCAAGTGTCACCGAGAGCAGGAAATGACAGGTTAGCGCCTGGAGCAGGGCACCGGAGCCTCAGTCCCCCCTAAGTTGAAGAAGTGGGAGGCAGACGGGAAGCTGCACTCCCAGCATCCAGTGGGGGGGGGGAGCTGGCACCCAGCCCCTGGAACCTCCCCTGGGTCCGCCAGTACCGCGCGCCTCCACCTGAGGAAGCGGGGGCCACAGAGGCATGTTCACCGCCGCACGTGACTGTGAAACCGGGGCCGCGAGCTCAGAGACCCTGCCGCCTCTGGTTCCCATAGAAACGTGCGGAATTACCACAGCAACAGCAGGGTGGAGCAAATCTGTTCTGTTTCTGTTTTCCTCGTGCGTTGTCAGTGGCGGGTCTGGGATTCAACAATTTTTCTTGCAAGAAGTAGGGATCTTTGGTACTGTGAAGCGAACCTGCGTTCTGGGTCGGTAGGAGAACCCTCGCCATCGGGCCCTGACAAACGTCAACTCTCTCAAAGAAGCTTCGTCTTCTACGAGCTTCCGTGCTTGTTCCCGAAAAAGGCCCGGGTTCAGGCGTCCGTGGTCTTCAGGAAAAGCCCGGGACCAGACGTCACAGAGAAAGGCCCGGGGTTCAGCGTCCCAGATCAGGAGGAAAGGCCCGGGGTCAGGCGTCGCTGGTCGTGAGGAAAGGAGCGGGATAAACAGACACGTGCACGACCGTGCTCTTTGCCTGCGCACGCACAGACAGTGAGGTGTCCCTGTGGCAGTGGATAGCCAATTGCCGCACCGCAGGTCAGTTACTATGGTCATGACGTAAGGCAGGGACGTCGGGCAAATCTGATGTCTGACCGCATGCGAAATCATGATTTCTCTGGATATGGCGTGAAAAGAGAGAGACCCAGCAAAAACGATGTGTGTGAGAGAGAAGAATAGCAGTGGAGGAGGAGACGAGAGGGAATGAGAGACAGACACACACAGGTACGAGAAGACAAGACCAACAGGGCTGGAGAGAAGATGAGGTGGGAGGCAGTGGGAAAGAGAGAGGGAGACACGGCAGAGAAGCCTTTCTTCCGGAACAGGGACACAACGAATGATGCATGCAGTGTTCAGTGGGCGTGTTCCTTTCAAGCGTTCGGTCAGTCGCCAGCGAAGTCGCGCGACTTCACCCCTGGGTTGGAGTGAGGGTGGAGTGGGCGAAGTCAGCCATTTTGGCTCACTCAGCCAGTCGCAACGCGAAAATCGAACACGTCCATTGACTCAGTGCTTCCCTGCACCTGCCTATTATCCTCCCACGTCTTCCACCTCACCCACCTGCCTCTCACTGCACCGTCGCTGCACCGCAGCTGGACCCGAGCAAAAACATCCGTGTTCCGCCTTCAAACTGAGGCGGCACACACACGAGCACTGCAAACCGAAGAATGGCGCTCCGACAGCTGATTCGGATGCGGGGTCACGTGGAGACCCACGTGGAGCTGTTGTTATTGGAGGAGGAAGTGCGTGCGTGTCATGCGCAGGTGCACAAAGTGGACTTGGGGGTGGACATGGAAATGGAGGCGACAGATTCTTGTGCTTGTTTGTTTTGTGCAATTGGTAACTTCTGTCAACAACACCAGATTGTTCGCAACGTACTGCAGACAAAAACGAACTGAGACAGTGGGACACACGCACATATCCACGGTGACTCGTGAACCATCAAGGGTCACCGAGAGGGAGGGTTGCAGGGTGACTAAGGGACGTTCACCCGGTGAGGAGAAATTCAGGTCACACGGGGAAGGCGAACCCAGGGCGGTCGAGCTCCGACATTGAATTTTCTCCAACATTGAAATTCTGACCTGTGAAAAGCAGAATCACTTCTGCACCTTTGTGCTGCTCTTGCGGGTCCACGGAGTGGGGTCGTCCCCCAAAAGTCCGATTTTTTTGGCTCCCGAATGTTTGAGTCTTCCCGGGATTGGTTTCTTGTTGATCGAAATTATTTTGTAAATACTCACTTGGTTGAGGTAATCGCAGAATATGAGCAGGCCTTGGGTGTGGTGGGCGAAAGGCTGTCTCCCCTGGGTCCTGAAAAATGATTTGGCTGTTTACGACGCAAGCGAACAAAGGCTCCTTTTTTCCAATTTTTGGAGTTGCAATCAGGTTTCCCCAAGAAGGACAGCCCCTTTCCATTGGTTAAATCCTGGGTCCACCTTTGGGTGCCCCCTCGGAAAATTTCTGCCACAAAGCACCATTGTAAAACATCAATGTTCAAAGGCCTCAACAGCCAGGTGAGTACGCCATTCAGTGAGTTTTGTGCTGTGAGTTTCTGCTCCGTTGTTTCGTCTTTTCTTTTGTTGGATATCATCTCAACACAGTGCACTTGATTCCTATTGGAGCATGTTGTAAAAATAATCTGTGTACGAGAATCATGGAACGTACAGTGGTGATTGGTTTACGCATTCAGCCCGAAGAGACTTTGTATCAGGAACGTTGTTGGCGGGTCAGAAGTACTCTGTGTCAAAAAGGCACAGTGCATTTTCCACTCGGCAATCGTCTGAGTGGAAAGGCCCCACAGGTACTTCTGGTACTGAAACTTACTGATGGGGTATTTGTGACACAGGGTCAAAAGTACCCATGGCATTTTCCACTGGACGATTGTCTGAGTCAAAATGCTTCATGGGTACGTCTGACAACTGTGGCATTCTGACACTCCAAAAACGTCTGTTCGTGAGCGTTGGTCGCTCAACGTGTGTTACCATTGAAGCCAATGGTCCCCATGTAACACCACCGAGAGCCATCTCACTGAGCCCCAAAAATCCAAACCACCCAAATGACCCTCGACCACGATCCTGGATCCACACCGTGTTGTTTCAGAACTTACATACATATGAAGGGAGCACGTGGGCGGGCTACACCACGAAAATGATGAGGGCTGTCAGATTTTAGAACGAACAAGTCACTCAAACAAAGAGCGGGCAGGTGAAGGAAATTCCTTTGTTCGTGGGTGGGGCAAACAAGAGTGCACACAGTGACACAGGTAAGGCTGGGCGCACACAGGGCGCCGAGGCGAAATATTTAACCCTGAATGACGTGTCATCAGGACAATCATGGCTTCTCAACACAAACCACATTGATTTTAGAAAAGCAAACATCTCAAAGTTCAAGCAGTGTCGTTGTACCAATCCTTATGGCGCGTTATTCAGGGTCAAAAAGGCGTCGAAAGGCGCGCTGTGTGCGCCAGGCCTAATTTCTGTTCGGCAGTGTGGGAGGGGAGGGGCCGTGTACAGGTGCGGATTGCTGGCAGGGGGCACTGCTCCATTCCAACGTGATCCCCTGTAGAACTTTGAAACACGAAAACGGTTTGGACCCTCCAACACAAAATTGAGGTTGGGCAGCATTTTGTGTCCAAGATCTGTTCTGCAGGGTGTGGGGTCGTGCGCACGCAGAGGAGTACCCAGATCTTTGAACTGGCAAGACACGAACTTTGGTCAGGCACCCTGTCCTGTGGCTGGAGCCGCCTGCAGGGTGACTCGTTTGTCCTGAGATCTGTGCAGCAGGGGTTCACTACACGTGTGGTTCCCAGATCCATCCAACATGCAAGGCTCCCACGGCGTCTGAGTGTGCGGGGGAGAATGGCTGACTTCTTCGTCCTGTGATCTTCTCCACTTCGCACGCGAGGGCCACACTGGGGGGTCCGCAACAATTTTTGAGGTGTTTTTCATGCAGACAAATGGGTCCCGAACTCAACAAACCGATTTGTCACGAATGTGACTCGCGCGTTCTAAGATTTGCAGGATGTTGTTTGAAGGACCGCACTGGTGGAGTGTTGGTGATGACAGATGACGCAGCGTCAAAATTTTGACGCGACGCCAGGAACGGACTGGACCCTATTTCTGACACTATCCATTGGGTGCCATGCAAAAATTGGAGGCCTGGGCATCAAAATTTTGACGCCTGAATGTCCCGGAGCCTGAGGCCGAAGAGTGTTGGGGGATGTGGGGGGAGGTGGATCCATAGACAGGGCCTCAGGGTCTGAGAAGGTCAAACTTGAGGCTGAAGGCCTGGGTACATGTATCTTGGGGGACCTGGGGCGAAAAGCTCGAGGAGCTGATGAGATTGGGTCTCAGAGGTCTGAAGTCTACAGGGTGTGGAAGACACTGATGCCTGGCTCCGCCTTCCCAGATCCAAGTGCGATTCTTCTCTGCCTGTTCCCCAGCTGCATTGGGGTGGGTGAGTTTTGTCCTCCATATTCAATCTTGCACTGTAAAGATATCAGGGGGGTTCTCCCTGGCTCCGCCTCTTGTTTCTGCAGTGATACTGTGTGTGGAATCCGATCAGGCTCGACGCGCATGGAGCACGACTCCTGTTCCAGCAGCTCCGTCTCACCGTCGGAAGGGACGTCAGAACCAAATAAGGTCACGTGCCACTGATGGCAGGCAGGTCGTGTTTCACCTTTGCGTACTTGATTCCAGTCTCACCCAGGGCGGGTCCAGGATTCCCCTGAAGGGACAATGGCTCACGGGAATGGCCTGGTATTAACTTGGAGCCCAAAATGACAAAGTTGCTCCTTCGTGGACAGCGAAAGACTGTTTGCTGCTGAGGTCAGGACCCCGGGCCCTGGTCCTCTGGTGCCCCCGCCCGCCATTGGGGGACAGATCCTTGTCAGGAGACCCCGAACCTTGCAGACACACACAAGAATGAAACAAACAAGTCGCGCCCGAGACCCAAACTTGGGGGTTGGGTGGGAGTAGCTGTTCAGGGGGCCACTGACTCCTCTTGATTTCCCCTGGCCTGGTGGCCAGGTGAATCTAAAATTAGAAGACAGTTCCAGGTGAAGGTGACGTCAGCCCTGACGAACGTCACACACAGCGTGTGACAGGCCCCCGTTTCCGTCGACGGGTCGCTTTTCCGTGGACAGGTCTCTATCTCGGTCTCGTCTCATCCCATCTGCTGTCAGAAAACGACCCCCACGTCTTCCCGGGAAACTGACCTGGATTCACACGAACCTGAACCTGACCTACAAATCAGAGGTTCCAGGGGAGATGCACAGGCCTGGATGTGTTGAGAGGTTGGTCTGTGTTCTCTTGATGTGTGCTCGATTGGTGGGGCTGCTTTTTTGAGAAAGATGAGGGTTTCTGTGCAGCCCGTGCGGTGCCAGTTGACTTGGTTGCTATTTGTGCTGTATCCACGATGATTTTTTGTGCAAATACTTTCAGGTCAGGTCTCTGTGGATTTGTGAGATCAAATCCAAAATGATTTTAAAATGTGTGTCCCCACGTTATTTGACACCAGGCGCAGAATGACAAACGATGCCAACAGTGATAACGTTGTGCTTGCGATGCACACCGAGGGGTGAGGCGCGAATGCCTGTGCCGGATTCCGAAGCCCCGTGTTCACCTGGAGCATTGTGGGCCGAGTCTGCAACCCAGTCCTACACAGGACGGGGCTGCTCCGTCTACAGACTCAGGTTGGGTCGAGATGTGCTGGGAGCGTCCACATCAGTCACAAATAATTACGAGGGGATTCTCCGATCTCTCCGGTTCAAAGACGAAATGAATGGGAAATCTTGAATGGATTTGAATGAAAATTTTTTCTCACTAAAAGGAAACATGAAATGCCATGCTGAACACGAAATGCACTCAAAGAAATATGCAGAAACACTCTGAAATGTGATGCCAAAAAAGTCAAGAGCTGCCAACTCGGCACTAAACACATGCTGCCAACAGTCAATCACTGTCATCCGAGGAATCTGTTCTGGATAAATCCTCCTCTTCAGGCAGATCTTCTGGATCAAAAGGCACATCCTGTCCCTCAAAATATTCGCCCTTGGCCTGGAGACATTTGCTCCAGCACACAGGGAGGTTGAACAGGGCCTCGGAAAACTGGGAGTCTTCCTGAGGATTGACTTCACTTCCTATTGCACTGCTTCAATGTTTGGGAAGACATGACCACACATCTTGGACTTCACATAGGGGAATGCCCAGAAGTCACACAGTACTAGATCGGGCAAATAGGGTGGATGACTGAGTAACTCAAAGTCATTTTCCCCCAAAAAGTCAAGGTGGGAACAAAGACATGTGGTGTAGCGTTGTCTTGCAAGAGGATGAAGTCTCTGTCTTTGTTGCCTCTGAAACCTCCTTTCCACATCACCAGACATTTTCAGCAGATGCTGTCTTTAAGCCTAGTGAGTACTCCAATGTAAACATCAGAATCAACTTGTTTCTCCTCTGGGCAGAAACTTGATGTGCATGACACCTGCTGTATCGAAGAACAGGACACACATTGTTTTCTTCACACCCCTGGCATGCAGAGCCTTGATTGGGCATTGGCTCCCCTTGGATCTCCACTCAGAACTAGCCTGCTTTGCCTCAGGATCAAAGACAGAGAACCAAGACTCATCTGTGGTGATGATTTGCTTGATCAGGTCATGATCCTAGTTGAAGAGATCGAGATTTTTCCTGCAGTCTGCCATTCTCCTTGTCTTGTGTTCTTCAGTGAGGATCTGAGGAACAAACTTGGCTGAGAGCTTACTCAGTTTGAGGTCTTTCTTCACTATTCTGTGGACAGTTGATATGGTCAGTCCAGTTTTGTGCGAGATTTGCTGAAGTGTCAGATGTCCGTCCTTCTCCAACAGTTTGTGCACTTTATCCACATGTTGACCATGCCTCCTGGGTCTCCCCGGGCATTTCGCATCACCTGTGTCTGTGTTCAAGTCACCCTCCTTGAATTTGTTAAACCACACCCTCACCTGTGTCTTTGACAGTGTCATTTGCCCGTAAACATCCTTCAAACTTCTCCAAATTTTGATGCGTGTGGCCCCGGATCTCTGCATGAACTTGATCATGGTGTGTTGCTCCACATGTCTCTTCAAAGGGGTGTAAGCAAGGATAAGGCTCAAAAGAAACAGAACACTTGCCAAAGCCATTGTGCAGATTTGGAATCACCTGTTGCACACTGCTGTCGCTGCCAAATGATCAAGCTTGACCCAATTTCAGACCCATGTAGATTGCGCACAGAAAGGAGATCGAGATCAAGAATGATGTCAACACATTCATCCTCACCCCAGGCTTGCATGTCCTCCTTTCCACAAATCTCTGATCGCAATTTGTGTCCCAAAACCACGTTGAACCGGAGAGATCGGAGAATCCCCTCGTAACACGTTGAACAATGGCAGAAGGAAACAGATGAAAACTGCGCTCCTACAGAGTTCTTTGAGGTTTGAGAGAACACATGTGAGCAAGTGTTCATGTGTCGAGAAAACGCACGAGAGAAACGACGACATTGGAGGTGTATCCTGCGTCTGCTCACACTCGGGAGAGAGATGTCATGTTCATCTTGCGCTTGCAAGAGAAAATTGCAATGCAGATAAAACAGAGGAGAATTTGACAAAAGGGACGGATGTGCCGCACAAGAAGGAGTGGGGGTCGATTCACTTGGGTCCGGGCCAGAAACGCCTCGACCCCCCCCCCCCCGCAAAAAAAAACAGTGGGTTTGCGCTCCCCCCTTAATTTGTGCCTCTGAAAGGGTTGGCCAGAGGGCCAAACCCCGAATCCGTTGGAGGCGGAAGTAACACTGTCAGCTTGACGCAGGAGTCCAGGGAATCCGAGTTTCTCCCAACATTGCATGGTGAGCGTTTCAGCAAAGTGCTCCGTAGACGTAACACGTACACGTGGCATGTAGTTTGTTGATTCAACTCCCCTATTTTGGAGCAGTCCACTGACAGGAAAACCAACAAAACTGACAATACTGACTGCCATTTCAAAAATTTGACACTTGTCAAAATTCTTAGAGAAAGAACGCAGATTTCTGATTCAAGAATTAAACCAAAAATCGATTGTGCAGTCTTCCAGAACAGGGTAGTTGTGTCTGTACGCGTTACGCTCACGGAGCACTGTGCAGCTGCAGCTGTGAACGTACGTACATTCGCGTTGAAGAAAAGTTCGCGCAATTCGTCAGAAATGTCATGTCTCTTTGCCACTTTTCTTTTGATGTCACACACTTTTTGACAAACCAGTTGGCGTCAGCTTCGCAACAAAGGAACAAGTGTGTGAGAATGTGGAAGTCTACCTTTTGTGTTTGTACCGACTGGTATTTTAAATTGAGAACATTTCAAATGCCAAAAGTGGAATCTGCCTCAGTTTCTTTGTACAAACTTCCAGAGAAAATTCCCATCCAACAACAACAACAGTGGGAGGAAACCTCATGTGAATCTTTGAAACACAAAGCGGATCCAGCATCGGTGTTTGGGACTTGTCCTCACCAACCTCCCAGAGACTCAAGATTGGCAGGGGACGTCAATTTTAAATTTGTTCAGAACTCAGCAGCAGGGGCCCCAACTTCAAACTTTGGGCAATTAGAAAATTAATAACCTGCGTCAAGCGAGCAAAAGGCTTCAAGGCCCTTGGCTCTGTTGCCACCACGATTTTATCAGGGTGGGGGGGGGGCAACCTGAGTCTCTGTCAGTGACACATGGAGTGTAACATCAAGGGTGGAGGTAAAATGGCTTTTCAAGGGAAGGGGGGCGCAAGTCCCCGACCCTCGACCCCTTGATCCCCCAAAGCTTGGGTCCCCTGGAGCAGCCCCCAATGACGTAGGAACGCGAAGCGAAATGCAGTTGAAGCGCCTCTTTGCCATTGTTTGAGGAAAGTTCAACATCCTGGGTGACCATTGTTTCTGTATGACTCCCACTCCCTTCCCGTCTCTACACAATGCCGGGAAGAACAATGGACTCTGGCATTCTGCATTGTACTCTCACCTCAACCTGCAATCATGTGAACTGTAGCTGTCACGTGGTATTGAGCTGGTGGGTCCCGGGGGCCTCTCCGACTCAACCCAAAATTGATTTGAAACGTCCTTTGATTCCTCAGAAGTAACGCCCACACCTTCGCACTCTGAAGCAGATCAGGTGCGCCACCTACAGACAGGTAAGTGTGTTTGAAAATGTCCCGGGGGTGGGAGGAGGTCCTAACCCCTCCAACTCCTCGACTCACCCCAATTTTGTTGGACAGTTTGCTTGACCCTCCTACTGGAAGGTCTGCTGAATGCTGAGATGCTGCAGCTGCTGCACCTTCTGGACCCTGCAGCGGTAGATCGTGGTGTCCAGAGGCCTGGGCCTCCTGATGCCTGCCGAAATCTGTTCTCCCAATTTTTGCACCACAGATACAAGTTATTTCAGACAAGAAGTGTTCCAAGATTGGAGTCCGAGCTCAATTGAGGTTGACCCTGGATCCCCTGGTGCGGCCCTTCAGTCAGACGATTCTTTGGCCGTGTTTCATTGACGTGTACAGTTGGTCGTCGGCGACGTAGGTTGAGGTGGAGAGAGGCGAATTCAGCCATTACGGACCGGTTGGCTACATACGAGGATCGTCTCAAAATAGACCAATTCCGACTGATTCCGACCAACTCGGAGCGGTTCTGATGGGAAAACAGGACTCTTAAGGATACAAAAAGCCACTGTGGTTGCTGCCAACATTTGAAAAAGATGAGCTTTTATGTCAACAGTAGGCTCTTTTAGCAACACGCTCCATAGCCGCAACACGTACACGTAACACGTAGCCTGCAGACACAACTCCCCTTTTTATGGAAGAGTCCACAGAAGTGACAACACAAATCATATTGAAACCAAACTTGATGAGAGCCCTTTTGATACTGGATAATTTGTAGAAAAACAGAGATTCTACAGGTTTGTCTACAGGTTTCTGACTCAAGAAATTCAAGTGGACTCTACCAGAAAAGGGGAGTTGTGTCTGCAGGCTACGTGTTACGTGTATGTTTTGCGGCTACGGAGCGTGCTGCTAAAACTCCCCAATGATACGTGAACATGCCAACAAATCAACAAATCATCACAGAAGTTGTTTTTCAAATGTAAATATGGGAAACATGCAGAAGGAGCCACAACAATTCAACAGCACTCATGTCATCCAACTGAGATGTTCCATCGCCCACAAGCAGGTGACCTTGAAATTCAGAGGTCAAATAAGGCCAGTGCACAAGTGATCTCAAGATCACCATGCACAGTGGTCGATGACCAATTGGCACTCAAAAAGTCAAAGTTAGCACACCCAAATTCTGTCCAGAGCACGCGGTCGGTCTATTTTGAGACGATCCTCGTACGTAAACGGAACGTGACTATTGATTGGAACTGTGTGCGCGGTGTGTTGGACAGGTTCCCTGACCCCGCAGCAAGGTTCCCTGATTGCGCTCATGTCTCGGTGGCTGCACCTCGTGACCTTTCAGTGCGAGACTTCAGCAGAACGTGGTGTTGATCCAGCTCAAAGAGTTAAGCATTGATCGCTCCTTCATAATCCCCTCACTTGTGACACGTGTTCGGTCTGAACTGTCTCGAGAGGTTCCAGTCTCAGTGCAAAAGTTGAAAAATGATATAACTCAGTAGATCCAGGGTCCGGGTGCGGGGTGAGGGTGAGGGGGAAGCGCTGACAGGAGGGGGTTGTGCAAACCTTGCACCTTGGGGTCACGTGACTCCAGGTTCCCTCTCTCACTTCTGAAACCTAATTCATGTTTTTCTGTATCATTGACAACAACATGATGAAAATAATGTTCACACTCAGCGTAACGGATGTTTTCAAAAAGAGTTCAGGGCAAACCACGACAAGGTTGTGGGTCTGCACTTCGTGTTCGACAACCATTGTTTCAACGCGATATCTGGAGGTGATTCCAGGAATCCAGGCAGGAGGGATCCCACCTCATGTAGCTCAATTGTAATCGAAAAATAGCACTTGATTTCGCACCTGCGAAACGTTTGGCGGCAACCGTTGTGTCTGGAGTCGGGGTGGGGGCTCCTCCTCGTGCCCTACGGATCCATCACTGCAGGGTATCAGCCTTAAACCGTTGCGCATCACACGCCGAGCCTCCGGGTCCGATTATCCCTTCGATCCCGGTGTCTCAGGACCAGAGCACGACCGTAATAATTTCCGACGTCGTGCTATGGTCCTAAAATTTCAGGACCACATCACGACCAAATTGTGTTTTCATGCTCTGGTCCTGTTACACCGGGAGACTTTCGTCCTTTTGTCTGGAAACAGGTGGAAATTAAACCACGAAGTGCGGCGGAAGCTGAGCACGCACGAACAAAGCAGAACTGCACGCGTGTGTTCCGGTGCAACGCTGTTGTGTGGGACGGACGGATTGGAAATGAGAAAGTTCGTGCGTGTGGGTTGGGCGAGACACATCTGAGGAGACTGAAGCGGATGAGCGAAGGAAATCGTTTGGTGTGGTTAAGGCCGGATCAGCCCTGACAGCACCCGGTGCGATGTCTTTGAACTGGGTGATGTGTGGATTGACTGCACCAGGGTGATAAGTACAGCCCGGTGGCCCCAGGATCGGGGCATGAGGGGCGGCCTTGCCCTCGGTCAGTCACTGACCATCAGTGCCTCGGGAGGGGGAGTTCAATCTTGGGGAGGGGATGACTTCATCTTCAAAACTTGAGAATAGTTCACACAACCAGTGGGAAAATTTTGTGCCTGTGACACAAAAGTTGATTCATGTCAGGGTTGGGGGCACGCGACCCACTGGGCGCCCCTCTGGATCCGACTTCTTGCACGCAAATGTCCGTGTGGATGTGCGTGTGTGTTGGTGTGTGTGTGTGTGTGGGATTTTGTTGGGTCTGGAGGCACCTGTTGAAATTGCAAGGGGCTCAAGATACGACTCAAGCTCTCAAAATCCAGATCTCACGGACAAATTTTCACCGCACGTACTTGACAGAACTTTCTGTACAAAATGCCACTGCGCCCCCAACGCAGAAAACGAGCACGTGATCAAGCCAGTGAGATTTGGTGGTACAGAATTGGGGCGCGGTGGACACTGATGAATTTTGTCTTGAGAGAGAATAGAATCAGGAAGAATAGGGGGAGGAAATTGCTCCACCCACCGCTGCGCTGGGGAAGGCTCTTTTCCGTCTCTTTTCCGTCTCTGTTCCACGGAACCGCTGCAGGGCGAACTAAACGTGACCTCCCCACCCTGGCGGATCCAGGGGTCCCTCCCACTACTGCAGAGCCAAGGCCTCGATATGAGGACAACTGCAGGGCAGCACGTGGTCTTCGGGGTAGATCCACTGCACTTGAGGCAGACCCAGATCGCTCTCAGGGTTGCACGCGATGCTCTGGGGACTTCCTGACCCCACCCACTATCACAGATACATAAGGACCACAACAGGGCAGCACCACGATGTTCCGTGCAAATCTAATGGACTCAGATCATTGCGGTCAGAACAGCTACAGGACACGAGGGTGGATCCAGGGGCCTCGCCCACGACTGGCAGAACCGGAAGCACGTGATTCCCACGGAAATTCTTACGTTTTTCACTCAACATTCACAACTTGGGAACTCATTCAGTACGCACGCAAATGGAACAAATTCAACCAAATGGAACTTTCACACATTGTTTCACAACAATATCCATATTCCATGATATAGAGGTTAGAATTTTTGATCAAAAAAGTGATCAAAATCAGAGTGAGCAAAATCAGAGTGAGTTAAATCAGAGTGAGTGAATTCAGAGTGACCGAAATAAGAATTTCATCAAATCACCGCGAACTCCATGGAGCTATTTTTCTTCCGTTCCCCATGAGGGTGCCGAGTGCGCCCCTAAAGACCATGGAGACGCGGGTTGTAGGGGGGGGGGCGAAGCGGTGCACTCTGGGAACGCAGAGCGCTGGGTGTGCGAGGTGTGCAGGGCACGATACACAGATGCACCCAATGAGAACTGCACATCTGAGGGTGCACCTGTGATGGTGGTTGTTTTCCACAGGTCAGTGCAGCAGAAAGCTCCCTGGATGTGAATCTGCACACCTGGGTTGCTTTGAGGTTCGTGCTGGGTGAGGTCTTGTGGAGACAACTGGGTCCATGGAGACCTATGACCTCTGACATCATCACCATGACAACAGCAGCTAATTTTGTGCCAATGACAAACAAGCGTGTAGTGGAAATAGTAAGACGCACAATGTCACCCTGCCCCAACGTGATCCTACTTAACTGGGAGCCTGTTTTCCCTTGAGATGCGGGCGCAATTGTGTTCGCATGGGCAGAGAAAAGATTTCTTTGTGCGCAATGCGTGCCACCCATTCACGTGGTGAGGAACCTGTTGTTCTTCTGCAGCGATGCGGGGGCCCAGAGACAAAGGGTTCCTATGCATGAGGTGCGGATTAGCACAGAAAGTGGGCGGGAACCGCAGAGGACGCTCACACCGCACGTGGTGACTCGCGGGAGAAAACAACTCATTCACACTGGATGGGTCTCGCGTTGTGTCCCTCAGCATCAACGGAAATTGCGTGAGAGGATAAAAATGGAGTCCTTCAGCGGTTGGAACGTGTGCGCGACCTGTATGCGACGTGGTTCAGAACAAACGACACCACGTGGTCACTCACGTAGTCTCTCACGTAGTTCACGTAGTTTTTCACACAATTTCTGACGCACTTTTCACGTAGTTTTTCACGTCTCTAAGTTCGTTTCTCTCATGTGTTGATGCGTGTTCCGTTGTGTCTCCCTCCACACTGGAACAGCGACGCAGCGCGCGTTGACCTGACGTTTCGGGACGCACCCTGTGACGCACCCTGTGGGAATCAAAGTTCCGACGCCTTTCCTTGAAACAAAAGCCCCACCTGCCATGCACCGACTCTGACGTGCGGGAGAGGAATGAACTCTTCGCACGTGGTCACGTACGCACACAGCGATACGCCCACGTAGCGACGTTTCTGCGCTCACGACTGCGGTTCTCCCACGTGTTTTTGTTCACGTAGTTTTGAAGTCGTGCACTGAGATCCACACAGAAAGCAGGTGAGAGAGAATCTCCTCACGTGGTAACGCAAACTTGTTGCGCTGACGTAGTTTTGTTCACGTCGTTGCATTCATGCAGTGACGCACACGCTGTTCTCAAGCAGTGACACTTTGGTTGTTACTGCGCATTCACACAGTTATGCTCACGTAGGTTCGCTCACGTAGCTGCACTCACGCAGTCACGCGAACGTCATGCAGTTGATTCGGTCACGTAGTTATGCTCACGTTATTGCACTCACGCTCAGGTAGTTACACTTACGTTATGATGCTTATGCTCACGTAGTTACCCACATGTAGTTACACACAGGTAGTTACACACAGGTAGTTACTCACATGTAGTTACACACACATAGTTACACACACATCGTGACGCTCACGTCGTTACGCTCACGCAGTTACACTCACGTAGTTACGTTCACGTTGCCACGTCCAGTTTGTCACACCCACCTGGCTCCGCCCACACAGCTCCACTCATTTCCCCTCCCTCAAAAGAAAAACGGCTCCCTCCCCATCCCTCGCTCACTCGCAGCCGCAGAAGCAGAAGGAAAAGCTTCGCTCGCAGAAGGAAGGAGAATGCGATGGTAAGGAAACCCACGCCCCTGCAGACCCACGCCTCCTCCTGCACCTGCTGGCCTGCAGCTCCGACTTCTGCCGTGAACGTCGCAGCCGTCGCGTCGCAGTCGCCGCGCACACTCACACGCGCAGGTAACGCTCTCACGCTCTCATCTTCCGCGCTTTTCTGTTGGACACGCAGGTTTCTTGACGTAAGTTACGGACGCACGTGTACTGACCCGTGAGTACTAAACTTTGCTCTTCTTTTTGCGGAGAGAAAAATTTGAGAATTTGATGGTTCTGGATCGGAGGGTTTTTGTCTTCGTGGCACGTTTTGAGTAGTTCTCGCAAGGCTGGGAACTTTTGTGACAGCAAGTCTCACATAGACGCAGGGATTTTCCACCAATAAAAATTCCTCCCTGAATTATAGTGTTGAAGGAAATTGAGCATCTGAGGTTTTGTGAATTTGTGGATTTGAAGTTTTAAGAGCTTTGTTTCACCAAGAGACAGGTCTTTCCTCAGGCTTTGATGTTTCTGGATTTGAAGGTTTTTGTCTTCATGGCACGTTTTGAGTAGTTCTCTGAATGTTGGAAACTTTTCTGAAACCAGAATCACCCAGACGAAGGGATTTTCCACCAATAAAAATTCCTTCCTGAAACTCAGCGTTGATGGAAATGGAGGGTTTGAGGTTGTATGACTTTGTGGATTTGAAGTTTTGAGCACCCAGAGACGGTTGTTCGTTTTGCGGAAAACAGCAGCTGGGTGATTTTACGAGTAGTTTTTCGTGAAAACCAGTTGGACCGTCCCATTGTTGCTTTACAATTGGCAGCAGAGCGGACCCAGTCCGCTTGATTTGCGCTTGTGCCAGAATCGAGGCGGTTTCTTCACATTCAAGCGTTTTTCTTCACAATTTTTGCCAACATTGTCAAAGGGAGGACATTTGCGCGCAACGCCAGGGACGACTGTGATCACTGGGAAGTTTCCGCAAAATGGAAACGTAGGTGTATAGGTGTAGGCGTGAACGTAGACGTAGCATCTCACCATGTGGGGCCCACTACACCACAAAGTTCCGAAGTACAAATCAGCAAATGATTTGTATTCTTGACTCGATGTCTTTACTTTCTTTTCATCTTGAAAATTTCTTCAATTTGTTTACAAATTAATGCTCAATAATTTGTTTTGAATCAGATATAATTTTGGTCCAAGGAGTACTGCGTCCCACAGGGTGAGATTCTATGTCTACGCTCACGCCTACATGTACGTTTTCAACTTGCGGAAACTCCCTACTGACTTGTTTTCAGCTGTGTTTGGTCCGGCTTGAGGCTGTTGTGTGTACGATTTTGAGCACTTTCCCTGACGTGGTCTCTTGGCCGTCCTGTTTTGGCAAATTCACGGAGTTCTATCATAAGTCGCGCGTTCTCTGATCTTCGCGCGCAAAATCCGGTTTGAGTTCGTTCCTCCCGGAACCAGGTTGTTTTTGTCACGTTTTCGTGTGCTATTTGTTCTCTGACGCGGTTGTCTTATTCCTGTCTTACCAAAGTTCTCGGTATGGAGTCTCCGATTTCCCGTTTCTTCCAGTAAAATGTTGAAAGCTTTCTTTCTCTCACCTCACGAATTTTATTCACTTTCGTTTCTTTTGTTTCTTTTGATGGAGAAACGTCGTTTCCGAATTTTGTTCTTTTTTCTGTTTCGTTTGTTGAAGACAGTTTCCTGGTAAAAAATCCTGATTTGGTTGCACACAAAGAATTCGGAGTTGGTTTCTGTGTGAAAAACGCCCCCCTCTCCGGACGAATTTTCTTTCAACAGGAAGATTCAGTTTCCCGTGCGTTGGAAGAAAAAGGCCGCTCCCCTGCTTCGCTCCCTTGAGTTTTGTAATCTGATGAGGATTCCGTATGTGTTACTGTATCTGCAACAAAGAAGTGTTCTGGATACAAAACATATCCGTTCTGGGTGTGGGAACAGGATGGATTTTGTGCCTTTCGGATTCAGTGGAATAGGCAGGGGCGGGTCTAGAATTGTGGTCAGTGGGGATTCGAGCCTTTGAAGGGAAGTAAGGGTCGTTGATTTGAGGTGGGGGTAGGGGGGAAAGAAATGTGAAACTGATCAAGGGTTGAGGTCAGGGGCCCCAACCTTGTGGGGAAAAACTTGTTGGGAGAAACTTGTTGGGGGAGGGGGTCAAGCTTGTTGGGCGTAAACCCAAGATGTGAACCCAAGCGAGTCGTGTGCAAAAAGGCACATCGAACAATTTCTCTTCACAAATGAAACGTGTTGTCCACATTTCACAGTCCTGAACAAATGTTGCACCTGCGGTGCACAATGCGGGTGAGGGTAAACATTTATCCTGAAGACCAAATCCAGCCATCTGGAGAATTTTGCGCCTGGGACCCCACGGTGGCAAAAGATAATTTACCAGCGCAAGGGATGGAACGCTGCTCCAAGGGCCTCTAGTTCCGCCCTGCACAGAAAAAAGGCAGCAATGAAAACGTATCTTTGGGGATCCTGCACAGAAAAATGCAGAAAAGAAGACGTTGATCTAATCTCTGGGGATCTTGTAAATTTAGAACTGAGTTAATCCCACGGTGGATCCAGGTTTCGTTCAAGGTCCCGGACTTACCAACAGGGGTGTGATACCAAAATAAAAATGCTAAATCTGGAAATTATGCAAGATACCCTTTCGGCGATTGTTTGTTTCAGGGTCAGGTTTCTAGCATACCTCTCAGCGTGGGTGTGGTGGCCCATAAAAGAATTGCAATGGACAGGGGTGAGGTGCTGGTTCAGGTGGCTCAAAACCCACATGGCAACTGTGAAAATAGCTCAGCTCTCATCACAACGTGCAAGTTCAACGTATCGCAGTGGAAGCCTCCCTCGATAAAGTCCAGAATCCACTGCTGGCAAGTGCACTGTTCAACAGAATCTGCTTTCTCTCACTCGGTCACTGTCTTTCCATCTCTCTATTCTGTGCCACTTCTCTGTCTCCCTCTGTCTGTGCTATCTTCTGTCTCCCTGTCCACTCTGAGGACGCTTTGCAGATCGAAGAGATGATGACACACGGAGAGGGACAAGCGCACAGGTCTGTGGTGCAAAACTTTGGAGGAAAACTCAGTGTGTGGTCGGGAGGAGCGTTGGGTCCTCTATGACCTGGAGCCAGGGTGGTTGGGTTGACCTGGGTTAGCAAATTGTTGGCGAAAATGAAGGGAAGGGCATCTGCTCCCCTCCCCCTACTTAACGTGGGGAAGGGGACAAGTTGACATCCAAGCTTGTTTGAGAGAATGTACGAGGTTCGCTTTTTATTTGACCGATCCATTGATGTGTGCGCCGATTGGAGGCTTATGAGATTTTCTAATTGCAGTCTTCATTAACAGGGGCAAGCAATTAAAAGAAC